>Ga0187894_10000712_pt1 | contig 44938 bp, 41 predicted proteins | sample GBC1701081metaG_FD_136650 | JGI IMG/M metagenome (GOLD analysis project Ga0187894, IMG submission 136650) | White microbial mat communities from a lava cave in the Kipuka Kanohina Cave System on the Island of Hawaii, USA - GBC170108-1 metaG ... | reverse complement strand
CAGATCGACAATGTGAGCCCCAATCTCGGCCAGTCCTATATCATCGACAGCTTCATGGTCGTCGTCTTCGGCGGTGTCGGCAATCTGTGGGGAACGCTGGTCGCCGCTCTGACGCTCGGCATCGCCAACAAGTTCCTCGAGCCCTTTGCCGGCGCGGTGCTCGGCAAGATCCTCGTCCTTGTCTTCATCATCCTGTTCATCCAGAAGCGGCCGCGCGGCCTATTCGCGCTCAAAGGCCGGGCGGTGGAAGCATGATTGCCCGCAGGCTCTTCGGCAAGGACGGTGGCGTGCTGATCACGCTGGCGGTGATCCTGCTGCTCGCCATCCTCGTCCCGGCCCTTCACTTGCTGACGCCGCCCACGAGCAGGGTCCACATCCCGGCCTATGCCATGGCGCTCATCGGCAAGTATCTCTGCTATGCGATGCTCGCTTTGTCGCTCGACCTCATCTGGGGCTATTGCGGCATATTGAGCCTCGGCCATGGCGCCTTCTTCGCCCTCGGCGGCTATGCCATGGGCATGTATCTCATGCGCCAGATCGGCAGCCGCGGCGTCTATGGCAATCCGGAGCTGCCGGATTTCATGGTGTTCCTCAACTGGACCGAGCTGCCCTGGTACTGGCATGGCTTCGACTGGTTCGCCTTCGCTTCTCTCATGGTGCTGCTCGTCCCGGGCCTGCTCGCTTTTCTCTTCGGCTTCTTCGCCTTCCGTTCACGCGTGAGCGGCGTCCATCTTTCGATCATCACCCAGGCCCTGACCTTCGCTTTGATGCTCGCCTTTTTCCGCAACGACATGGGCTTCGGCGGCAATAACGGCCTCACCGATTTCAAGGACATTCTCGGCTTCAGCCTGCAATCGAGCGGCACCCGTGCCGCACTCTTCACCGCCACCTGCGTCGCGCTGGGCGCAAGCCTCATGCTCAGTCTCGCGATCATCCGCTCGCGCCTTGGCGCGGTGATGACGGCGATCCGCGATGCCGAGAGCCGCACCCGTTTTCTCGGTTATCGGGTCGAGTCTTTCAAGCTCTTTGCCTTCACCGTCTCGGCTTGCATCGCGGGCCTGGCGGGCGCGCTCTATGTGCCGCAGGTCGGCATCATCAATCCGGGCGAGTTCGCGCCCGCCAACTCGATCGAGGCGGTGATCTGGACGGCCGTCGGCGGCCGCGGCACATTGTTCGGCCCGATCCTCGGTGCCGTGCTCGTCAATTTCGCCAAGAGCTGGTTCACCAGTGTCCTGCCCGAGCTCTGGCTCTTCGCGCTGGGCGGCCTCTTCCTCGCGGTGACCCTTTTCCTGCCGAGAGGTCTTGCCGGCCTGTTCGATCGCAAAGCGATGGGCGGCAAGCATCCGGTGCCCGCCGCCCAGCCCGAAGCCGCGGAGTGAGACATGGACAAGGCCACCAACTCCATCCTCTATCTCGACGACGTCAATGTCAGCTTCGACGGCTTCAAGGCGTTGAAAGCGCTCTCCCTCATCATCGAGCCGGGCGAGATGCGCGCCGTCATCGGACCGAACGGCGCCGGCAAGACGACGATGATGGACGTCATCACCGGCAAGACGCGGCCCGACACAGGGGACGTTCTCTTCGCCGAGACGCGCGACCTGACCCGGCTCGACGAAGCGGCCATTGCCGAGCTCGGGATCGGCCGCAAATTCCAAAAGCCGAGCGTCTTCGAAAGGCTCACCGTGGCGGAGAACCTGGCGCTGGCGCTGGCCGGCAATCGCCACGTGCGCGAGGCGTTGTTCTGGCGGATCTCCGCAGGCGAGAGGAACCGTCTCGATGAGCTTCTCGAGATCATCCGGCTCGGCGCGCAGAAGGGCATGCTGGCCGCCCGGCTCTCGCACGGCCAGAAGCAATGGCTGGAGATCGGCATGCTTCTGGCGCAGGAGCCGAAGCTGCTTCTGGTCGACGAGCCTGTCGCCGGCATGACCGACGCCGAGACCGAGACGACCGCAGCCCTCCTCAAATCCATTGCCGGCGAGCGGTCGGTCATTGTCGTCGAGCATGACATGAGCTTCGTGCGCGAGCTCGACGTCAAGGTCACGGTCCTGCACGAGGGCACGGTCCTGGCCGAAGGCTCGCTCGATCACGTGAGCGCCGATGACCGCGTCATCGAGGTGTATCTCGGGCGATGACAGTCCTTGCGGTCACCAATCTCGATGTGTTCTACGGCGCCGCCCAGGCGCTGCGCGGCATATCGCTTGCGGTCGAGACGGGAAAGGTCTGCTGTCTCCTCGGCCGCAATGGTGTCGGCAAGACGACGCTTCTGCGCACCATCATCGGCCAGCTCAAGCCCAGGCGCGGCCAGGTCACGCTGGAAGGCCGTGATATCACGGGCCTCAGGCCATTCGAGCGTGCCAAGAGCGGGATCGCCTATGTGCCGCAGGGCCGCGAGATTTTCCCGCTGCTGACCGTGAAGGAGAACCTCGAAACCGGTCTCGCCCATTTGCCGGGAGCTCAGCGCAATCTCCCGCCTGAGATTTTCGAGCTGTTTCCGGTCCTGGCCACCATGCTGGGCCGGCGCGGCGGCGACCTGTCCGGCGGCCAGCAGCAGCAATTGGCGATTGCCCGTGCCCTGGTGATGCGGCCCAAGGTCATCGTGCTCGACGAGCCGACCGAAGGCATCCAGCCTTCCATCATCAAGGATATCGGGCGCACCATCCGCTATCTGCGCGAGCGCGGACAAATGGGCATCCTTCTGGTCGAGCAATATTTCGATTTCGCCCATGAGCTCGCCGACACGATCGCCGTGATGACCCGAGGCGAGATCATTGTCTCAGGCGCCGCGGCCGATCTCGAGGCCGCGGCGATCAGGCGCCATCTCACGATCTGACGGCACAAGCTCAGCCGCTGCTCTCCTCCAGCGCTACCCCATCGGCGGCTCCCGTCGCCTCGCTGCCCAGGCGCAGGCGATGACCATCGAGGTCCTCGACATTCATTTCCCGCAGGCCCCAGGGAAAATTGGTGGGCACCTGGCGGATGATCGCGCCGCTCTTCTTATAGTCCTCATGCAGCGCATCGACATCATGGATGAAGATCGAGATCCATGTGCCGGAAGTGCCTTGCGCGCCTTCGCAAAGGAAGATCCGGACCGAGTCGCGGAAGACGCAACCGAAAGTGGGCGGCGTTCCCCAGTCCCATTCCTTGTGGAAGCCGAGCTTGTCCACATAATAGGCGATGGCAGCCGGGACATTTCTCACATTGAGGATCGGCACCGTGGAGTCGAAACGGTTTTCGCTCTGCTCGGTCGGATGAGCGCCGGCTTTCACCAGATAGTCCGCGATCCGTTTGTCCGTCTTCGCGGATGCGTGATTGAGCGGCGTCCTGCCGCGGTCATCCTTGGCGTGGGGATCAGCTCCGAGCTCGAGAAGCAGTGCCACCATCTCCGGCCGGTTCTTGCACACGGCGAAATGCAAGGGCATGCGGCGATTCTCGAAACGGCTCATCTGTTGGCCGAGCACCCTTCTGTCCTTCTCGACAAGATTGCGCAACAGATCGGCGCGGTCGAGCGCTATCGCGGCGAAGATCGTCGGCTTGGCGCCCTGCGCCAGCAGATAATCGGCAACGTCCCGATTGATCTTCTGGAAGCTGGTCGCCCAGCCGATCACGTTCATTTCGTGATCATCGCCCTCGCCATCGACATCGCTGCCGGCAGCTACCAGGCGCTTCACGACATCGAGATGCCCCCCGGTCGCCGCCCAATGCAAGGCATAGGCCTTGTCGAACTTGTCGCGCCGATTTACGTCGAAGCCCCGCCTGAGCAGGAGGTTCACGCAATCGAGATGGCCGCCCTGCGCGGCAAGATGCAGCAGCGGCATGCTCCATTGCCCGCCGGTGATCGCGATCTTGGCCGGATGCTCGGCCAGCAGACGCTCGAGCTCGCTTGCCTTGCCTTTCATGGCCGCGGCGATGATCTGCCCGTCGATGCTCACCTTGTCGACATGCGCCTTGAGCGCGCGCCAGCTCGCAAAGCCATAGTCTCGCGCAAGTGCGAGCTGGGCTTCATGCAGCTTGGCGTCCGGATTGCCGGCGCGCAAAGCCTTGAGCCGCTGCTTGGCGGTCTTCTTCAGCCAGTCGAGATCGGGTTGTAGGGGAAGCGTCGTCATGGAACACCTTCTTTCATAAGGCCCGCTGTCCGCGGCTCGGGCCGGAAAGAAGATGTGAATCACATCGAAGATGGAGGCGGGTTCAACCCTTCACGCGGACCGTCGGTCGCCTGCTCGACCGCGCATAGACTAAGGGCAAGCGATAGCGAAAGTCAAACAGGGGTCTTCCTGCGTTCGCTATTCGCACCTGCTGCGGACAATTTATTCATATGCTAAGGAAATGGCGGGGTACCCATAAATCGCAGAAAAGAGATAGGGGAGGAACATCATGCAGCGCATCAAATTCATCGACAGAATGGCTTCGGGAAAGCTCAGCCGCCGCGCCATGTTGGGTCAGGCCGGCGCCTTCGGCGTCGGCCTTGTTGCGCTGCCGCGCCTGCCGCAGGCGGCCGAAGTGCTCACTTGCCTCGAATGGGCCGGCTACGACTCGCCCAATTATTTCAAGAGCTATGTCGGCAAGCATGGCGGCGCGCCGAATTTCTCGATCTTCTCGGGCGAGGAGGATGCGCTCGCCAAGGTGCTGGCCGGCTTCAAGGCGGATGTGATGCACCCATGCAATTATTCGGTGAACCGCTTCGTCGATGCGAAAGTCGCGAGCGAGATCGACACCGCCAAGCTCTCGAACTGGAAGGACGTCTTCCCCGCTCTGCAGACGGCGAGCGGCGTGGTCATGGGCGGCAAGGTCGTCATGGCGCCCGCCGACTGGGGCAATTCCAGCATTGCCTACCGCACCGACCTTGTCGATGCCGACTTCGCCAAGAACGAAAGCTGGAGCATTTTCTACGACGACAAATATGCCGGCAAGGTGTCCATGACCGACAATGAGGTCGCGATCGCCATCGGCATGATGACCACCGGCGCCAAATACGAAGACGCAGCCCAGGTGACCGGCGAGACACTCCTCGCGGCGGCGAAGAATTGGGGCGTCAAGGCGGTGAAGAACAGCCGCTTCCTGTGGAACGATCCTTCCGAATTGCAGCAGGCCTTGGCCTCGGGCGAGGTCGTCGCTGCCTATGCCTGGAACGACGTCTACAGGAACGTCAAGCGCGAAGGCGTTCCCATTGCCTATGCCAAGCCCAAGGAAGGCTACTTCACCTGGTTCTGCGGCTTGACGCTGCTCAATACCGGCAAGGCCGATCCGGCCCTTGCCTATGACTTCATCGATGCCTGGCTTTCGCCCGAGACCGGCAAGCTTCTGATCGACGAGTCGGGCTATGGCCATGCGAATATGAAATCCTTCGAGCTCGCCGACAAGCAGGCCGTCGCCGACATGGGGATTACCGATCCGGCCGAGCATATGAAGGACGGGACACTCTTCATCCAGGTCAGCGATGCCGTGCAGAGCGAATGGAACAAGGCCTGGGGAGACGTCAAAGCGCTCAAGCAATAGAGCCCGCTTTGCCCCGCCTTCCCTCAACGGCGCCGCTCTGGCTCATCGGCTATGGCCTTCTGTCGCCCGCGATCGCCATCATGACCGTCATGATGGCGGCACCGCTTCTCGCCATGGTGGTCTTGAGCTTCTGGACCCAGACGGGCTTCGACGTCGACCGCAGCTTCACGCTGGCGAACTACTGGACCCTGGTCGAGCCCTCCGCAGAACCGACCGTCTGGATGGGTCTCCCTTTCCCGTTGAAATATCCGGTTCCCGCGATCCTGCTGCTCAAATCCATCGTGATGTCGCTCATCATCACCATCACCGTCATCGCGATGGCCTATCCGATGGCTTATTTCCTGGCCTTCCGCGTCACCCGCAGCAAGGCTTTGTGGCTCGTGCTCCTGACCATTCCCTTCTGGACGAGCTATCTCTTGCGGGTCTTCGCCTGGAAGATCGTGCTGGGCTTCAACGGCGCCATCAATTCGGGGCTGAAGTCACTCGGCCTCATCGCCGAGCCTCTGTCCTTTCTCCTCTATAACCCGCTGGCGGTCATGATCACGCTTGTCCATGCCTGGGTCGCCTTCGCCGTCCTGCCGATCTACGTGTCGCTCGAGAAGATCGATCGTTCTTTGCTCGAGGCGGCGACCGATCTCGGCGACAGCCGGTGGCGGCGCTTTATGCGGGTCACGCTGCCGCTCTCGGCCCCTGGCGCCATTGGTGCTGCCCTTCTCGTCTTCATCCCCACCGTTGCCGACTATGTGACGCCGACTCTCGTCGGCGGTCCCGGCGGCACGATGATCGGAAACCTCATCCAGGAGCTGTTCCTCAAGCAGAACAACGCGCCTCTGGGCGCCGCTGTCGCTCTTTGCATGATGCTGACGGTCGGCGCGGTCGTGGCGCTGTTCCTGTGGCTCATCGGCTTCCGCCGGCTCAGGTCACGGACCAGGTGACGGCATGAGATCCCGATCCCGTCTCCTCTTCTTCTATGCCGCCTTGTTCATGCTCTTCCTCTATGGTCCGATATTGCTGGCGCCGTTGTTCTCCTTCAATGACAGCACTTTCGCCACCTTCCCGCTCAAGGGCCTGACCTTCCGCCACTATGCCGAGCTGGCCACGAATACCGGCCTCCTCCAGGCGCTGCGCAACAGCCTGATCGTCGCCACGGCATCCGCCGTCATCGCAACCGCCGTCAGCCTGCCCGCCGCCATCGCTCTGACGCGCTACAAGCTTCCAGGCGGTGGCGCCATCCTGACCGCCATGTCGGCGCCGCTCATCATCCCCTCGATCGTCTTCGGCGTGGCGCTTCTCATCATCTTCCTGCGCTTCCTCGACCTCGAGCTCAGCTTGTGGACGATCGCCGCGAGCCATGTCTTTATCTGCATCCCCTTCGCCATGACGGTGCTGATGTCGAGGCTCGAGGGTTTTGACAAAAGCCTCGAGGAGGCATCTCGTGATCTCGGCGAAGGCGCCTGGATGACATTCCTCAGGGTGACGCTGCCGCTGGCGGCGTCCGGCATCATTTCGAGCCTGCTGCTCTGCTTCGTCACCTCGTTCGACGAGTTCGTGCTCGCCTTTTTCCTGTCCGGGACCGAACCGACCTTGCCCGTCTACCTGTTCGGCCAATTGCGCTTTCCCAACAAGCTCCCTGGCATGCTGGCGCTCGGCTCCACCATCCTCTTTGTCTCAGGCCTCATCGTGATACTGGCCGAGCTCCTGCGCCGCCGCGGCGTCCAGTCCAATTCCCCGGGAGACATCTGACATGGCTGAGAATAGCGGCGATGTGATCGATATCCGTGGTGTCGCCAAGCATTTCGGCACCGTGGCGGCCGTCGATGGCGTTTCCTTCTCGATCCGGCGCGGCGAGTTCTTCTCTCTCCTCGGCCCCTCGGGCTGCGGCAAGACCACGCTCCTGCGCATGCTGGCGGGCTTCGAACATCCGACCCAGGGCGAGATCCTCATCGATGGCCTGCCGATGACCCATGTGCCGGCCAATAAGCGACCCACCAACATGGTGTTCCAGAGCTACGCCATCTTCCCGCATCTGAATGTCGAGGAGAATGTCGGCTATGGCCTGAGGAACCGCAAGATGAGCAAGGAGGATATCCGCGCCAGCGTCGCCGCGGCCCTCGACCTGGTGAAGCTCGGCGGATTGGGCAGGCGCGGCGCGCATCAGCTTTCCGGCGGCCAGCGCCAGCGCGTGGCGCTCGCCCGCGCTTTGGTCTGCCGACCCAAGGTGCTGCTGCTCGATGAACCCTTGGGTGCCCTCGACAAGAAGCTGCGCGAGGAGATGCAGCTCGAACTGCGCCAATTGCAGCGCAATGTCGGCATCACCTTCGTCTTCGTGACGCACGACCAGGAAGAAGCCTTGACGCTGTCGGACCGCATCGCGGTCATGTCTTCCGGCAAGGTGCTGCAGATCGCACGCTCGAACGACCTCTATGAGAATCCGAATTGCCGTGAAGTGGCCGAGTTCATCGGCAACATGAACCTGTTCGAAGGCAAGGTCGCTTCTGTTTCAAAGCATGATGTCGCGGTTGACACTGTGGCTGGCCGCTTCCTTGCCCGGACCGACAAGCCGCTCGAGACCGGTGCGTCCATCTATCTCGCGGTGCGGCCTGAGAAGCTGGCGCTTTCGGCCGAGAGACCCGCAGCCGGAATCAATGCGGTCAAGGGCAGGATCATCGCAGAGACCTATCTCGGCGACCGCCGCCAGTTCCTCGTCGCGGTCGGCGCTGAGACAAGGCCTGTCACCGTCTCGCAGCAGATTTCGGGTTCGCCAGCAGCAATGGCCGCAGACGGCGAGGTGTGGATCGTCTGGCGTCCGGAGCTTGGAAGGCTTCTGACGAGCTAATGTTCTGTTGCTGACGACGGATTCACAAACCGGCGCAAAACCGCGTCAGCTCTTTACGTGGGGGCATGCATGTCTCTTGCTTTCAATATCCTTTCAATATCCTTTGCCTCAGGATCTTCGAGACCCATGAGCTCTTCCCCGGCATCACCAATTGCAGCGACAAGGTTTGCCGGGTTTCGCATAACCACGCGGACAAAGAGACGTCGAGATCGACCCTGCGGTTGCCGGTGATCCGCGCGAGCGCTGCCCCGATATCAGCAATGAGCGCACATCTGACGGCGTCATTGAACTCGGACAGCCCCAGCCGCAGCGCCAGAAGCCGCCCGGCCTTCCGGCAACAGGCACTTAGCTCATGCAAGGTGTCGCGGATATTTTCCGCAATCGTCAGGATCGCTTCAACGATGCCGGCAAAGAGCTCGGCGATCGCCGCCGCCCATGGCGCGACGATGCGGCCGAAGGCTGCGCTTTGGCAAAGCGGGCTGGTCACGTGACGGTTCCTTCTGGGAGGGGGAGTGCCGGTCTTTGGCTACACGGATTTGCCGGCGAAAAGAACAATATGCCCGGCAGCGGCTGTGGCCGGATCAAGTCCGGCCATGAACTCCGGGCATACGGCTTTCGATTCTGATATTTTCCAAACTACGCTTTGGCCCGCGATGTCAAGGGGCAAGTCCTTGAAAAGACCACTTAGACCCCGTCCATGAACCGCTTGAGCTCCTGAGGATCCATGCGGAGGATGTGTTTTTCCTCCGGAAATGCCTTGCTGTTCACATCGGCCACGAATTCCGAGAAGGCCGCGACCCGCTCGGCCTGCAGCCGGTCATGTTCCGCGGCGAAATTGCGATAGACCTTCGAATGTCTGGGCATGTGCCCGCGATTGCTGCCCAACACATCCTCGGCGAAGAGGTATTGCGCGTCGCAGCCCGGGCCCGCGCCCATCGACAGCATGATGAGCGAGGTTCGCTCCGATATGGCTTGTGCGACCTCGACCGGCACGACTTCTATTTCAGCGCCGAAGGCGCCAACAGCTTCATATTTCTTGACGGCGTCAAAGATCTGCAGAGCGCTTTCGGCGGTCTTGCCGACGGCCTTGAACCCACCTGTCCAGGTTGCCCGCGAGGGAATGAGCCCGACATGGCCGATGACCGGGATATTGTCTTCGGCCAGCCGCCTGACGGTCGGAAAGCCCGCCGCACAGTAGATCGCATCGGCGCTCGCTTTGTAGAGCCTGAACGCGAAACGGACGAAATCGTCGGACGTCCCGAATTCATAGAAATTATCGCCCGGCATCGAGAACAGGCTCGGCGCCGCATCGCGGTACTGCGGATTGAGCAGAAGCTCCGGCGGGATGGAGACGATATCGATGCCCGCCTTCTCGGCTGCTTCCGCCTCCTCCAGCGTCATGACCCTGAGCATGGTGAGCTGCCGCTTGCCCTTCATGGCCCGCATATCGGCGACAGTCGGTCTTTTCCGGCCCATCACTTTCTCCTCTCTTGTTTTCTTACGCCGCCAGGAGCGCCTTCAGTTTCCAATCCGCGGCGGCAAGCTTTTCACGTGGCGGATGCGCCCGCTTGGCGATCAGCATCTCAGCCAGGCGGATATCGCGGGCCACCGCATTGCCGGGGCCGATGCCGCCCGCGGCGACCAGGCGCCCCGTCGCCGAAAGATGGAACAGGATGAATGCGCCCTCGCAGATATCACGGCGAACCGTCTCGACACCTTCATCAACGAGCCCCGCGATCTGCAGCGTATGGTCATATTGATCCGACCAGAACCACGGCACCGCTTCATGGCGCGCTTCCGCCCCCAGCATATTGCGCGCCGCGAGCCGTCCCTGATCCTGCGCGTTGCGCCAGGCTTCAAGCCGCACGCGGCGGCCATCATAGAGATCGAGTGGGAAAGAGCAGCAGTCGCCGGCCGCATAGATATCGGGATCGCTGGTGGCGAGTGTCGCGTCCACGCGGATGCCGTTTTCGACGGCGAGGCCGGAAGCTTCGGCAAGGCGCGTATTCGGCACCGCACCGATTCCGACGACGCAGATATCTGCATCGCCGACCTCCGCGATCTGGGCACCGCAGCGAATATCGACGCCCTGAGCACGATGGATCGAATGAACGGCTTCGGCGATTTCAGCCGGCACACCGCGCATCAGGATACGCGGCTGGGCTTCGATGACGACGACGGCACAACCGCGCTTGCGCCCCGCCGCCGCAAGCTCGAGCCCGATGAAACCGCCGCCGATGATCGCCATCCGGACTTGAGGCCTGAGAAGTGACCGGATGGCAACCGCATCATCATAGCCGCGCAGATAGAAGCAGTGCGCGCTTGGCGAGGTTGTGGGCAGCCGGCGCGGTGCGGCGCCGAGGGCGAGGAGCAGCTTGCCATAGCGACGCGACGTGCCGTCAGAGAGCAGCACCGTCCTTCGTTCGCGGTCGATCGACAGGACTTCAGCCGAAGTGACAAGCTCGATTCCGGCCTCGGCAAGCTTTTCACTGTCGGCGATCAATCTGGGCCCGGGTGGCGCATCCGCCGCCAATATGCCCTTCGACAGGGGCGGCCGCTCATAGGGCAGATGCGGCTCAGCGCCGATCAACGCGATGGCGCCGGCAAAGCCTTCTTCACGCAGGGCAAAGGCCGCACGCGTGCCGCATTCACCCGCGCCTGCGATCACCATCGAGTCCGGCATCCGCTCAATCCACCAGGATCATCACTTTGCCGGCCTCGACCTTGACCGGATAGGTTTTCAGATTGACGCAGACCGGGGCACCCTTGGCGGCTCCCGTCTTGTAATTGAAGCGGCCATTATGTTTCGGGCATTCGATGATGTCGTCCATCACCAGGCCATCCGCGAGATGGGCCTTCTCATGCGTGCAGTAGCCATCGGTCGCGAAGTACTCATTCTCGGGTGAGCGATAGATCGCGAATGTCCGGCCGCCATGGTCGAAGCGAATGACATCCTCCTCGTCCACATCACCGGCACCGCAAGCTTCGACCCACACACTCATCTCGACCTCTCTCCTTCTGATAGCTACTCGGCGGCACTTGCCATGTTAACCGCGTGGAATTCCTCGCGATAGGGCTTGGCCGTCATCGGCAGCTCGCGCTTCAGGAAATAATCCTCATTGCGCAGCTGGCGCAGCAGAACCGGCCAGACCTCGCGATAGGCATGCCACATCGACGGATTGGGTACCGGCAGATCATGCTTGATCATCTCGTGCAGCTTCGGCAGCGCATGATAAGGCACCATCGGGAACATGTGATGCTCGACATGGTAGTTCATGTTCCAGTAGATGAAGCGGCTGATCGGATTCATATGGACGGTGCGCGTGTTAAGCCGGTGGTCCGTGACATTGTCGGCTAGCCCGATATGCTGCAGCAGCCCCGTCAGTACCATGTGCCAGCAGCCATACATGCGCGGCAGGCCGATCAGCATCAGCGGCAGGAAGGACCACGTATAAAGCGAGGCGGCTATGGTCGCGATGTAGATCGCCATGTGCATGCGGCCGGCGGTCACGACCTTGTGCTGCTCCATCTCGGGGATGAAGGATTTCTCCTCCGGGGTCACGATCCCCAGCGCATTCCGGCCCAGCGCGATCAGGGAGTACCATACATCGATGATGCCTGCGAAATTGAGCACGACGCGGAGGAGATCGGGCGGTCGCATGACGGCGATCTCGGCGTCGCGGCCGACGATGATCGTGTCCGTGTGATGGCGCGCATGGCTCCAGCGCCAGGTCACCGGGTTGCGCATCAGCATGAAGCTCGCGATCTGGTAGATCACATCATTCATCCAGCGCGTCCGGAAGGCGGTGCCGTGCCCGCCCTCATGCCAGCGTGAATCGCTCGACGAGCCATAGAGCACGCCATAGACGAAGAAGAACGGCACGCACCACCAGCTCCCCCAGAAGTAAATGCCGCCTGCAGCCGATGCCAGGATCGCCGCAAACCAGATGATCGTATCACGCAGCGCCGGTCCGTCCGAGCGCTGCATCAACTCCTTCATCGCCTTGCGCGAGATATCGGTGTGGTACCATTCCGCCGAGGCGAGGCCCGTTTCTATCGCCGATCTCGTGCTCTCGCCGACGAGGCTATAATCGCGCTTCTTCTCCATTGTCGCTGCCATCATGGCCTCCTTCGAACTCCGAGTACCGGAAAATTGCCGGACGGGGCTGGAAACTCCTCTTGCGGCTGGCACGCGATGGCCTTGATCTTCCGCTCCGCCGCGGTGATCTCTCTTTCTCCGTCGAGGACCCTGAAGATCGCCTGGTAGGACCTGCTCTCGTCATGCTCGAGCCAGATCATCTCGCCGCGCTCGCGGGCCGCCAGATTGCCGAGCACGTGATGGGTCGAGGGCTCGATCCCCAGCGCATAGTTGCCGGCCTGGAAATTCTGCCACTCATAGGCGCAAGGAAGCTGATCCTTGCGCGTGACCACTTCCAGTCCAAGCCCGATGCGGTCATTGACGACCGCCACCGTCACCTCGCCTTTCTGGTCGGCGGCGAGTTCATGCTGCCAGACCTGCTCGCGGAACCCCGGCCGCGGCGCTGAAACCGTATGATAGCCGACCTTCTGGGCCCGATAGTGCTCACCCGCATGCGCCGCCCACAACACATCCGTGATGGGGGCAAGATAGCGCGACCCCTCGTCCAGCACCGGATGGCCGACATTGACATGATAGAAGAACATATGCGGCGTCGGGGCGAATCCATGATTCACCACGCGGTCGGAAATGCGGATCTCATTGCCCCCGACCTCCGCTTCGATCCGCCGGATGAGATGCAGGTCCTCGCCGAAGACCGCCGCTTGCTGCACCACCCCTTCCGCCCAGAGCAGGCAACGATCACCCTCCCAGCTCTCGCCATAGCCGGTGAGCCGCGCCGGAATGAGACTGACCCTTCCATGCAGCGAATGGCGCACCCTGCTCTTTCCCGGGTAACTGTAATTGTCGGCCGGCACTTCGCTCGGGCCTAGTATGTGATCGAGGCCGCAGGTGAGAAGCAGGCCTGAGAAGGAGCGCGCCCAGGCAAGCCCATCCTCGCCCTCATATTCATGCAAGGCGGGGTGGCGGAAGCCACTCGGCGAATGCCAGCCGATCGCCTGGCCCTTGTATTCGCAATCGGCGATATCGAGCGCGCGGTCGACCAAAGCGGTGAAGCGCAGGCCGGTTCCGGTACGGAATTCAAGCATGCGCACGCCGCGCTCGACGCCGTCGCCAAGCGTCATCAGCCGCACGCCCGCGAATTGCGAAAGCATTCCGGCCCGTTCCGCCACTTGCCGGCGCGAAAGCGTCTGTCCGTAAAGCATCACCATCAATGCACCTTCGTGTCCTTGACCAGCTTGGACACATCGGCGCCCACGATGAGGCTCTCGACGGTCAGCAAATCCGTATCCGCGACCGTCCGCTCGGCGACGATCTCGCCCCGCCGCATCACGATGATGCGGTCGGCCACCTGGAAGACGTGATGGATATTATGCGTGATGAAGAGGACCGTATGTCCCGCATCGCGCACTTCCTTGACGAAGCGCAGGACACCATGCGTCTCCTCGACGCCCAGATTGTTCGTCGGCTCATCGAGGATGATCACCTTCGCCGCGAACTGCATCGCGCGTGAGATCGCGATCGATTGCCGTTCGCCGCCGGACAGCGTATTGACCGTCGCACCGGCATCGAGCTTCTTCGAGATGCCCACCCGTTTCAGCAGCGCCGAGGCTGCGCGCCGCAGTTCCGGGAAGTCGAGAGGCGCGAAGATGCCGAGGAACGGCAGCTTGACCGGCTCGCGCCCGAGAAACAGATTGCGGGCGATCGAGAGATCGGGGGCGAGCGATGTGTCCTGGTGGATCGTCTCGATGCCGAGATCGATGGCGTCGCGGGCGGAAGTGATCTTGACCTTGTGGCCGCGCACGAAGATCTCGCCGCCATCGATCTCATGGACGCCCGAGATCGTCTTGATCAGGGTCGATTTGCCCGCGCCATTGTCGCCGAGAAGCGCCACCACCTCACCTTCCCTGAGCGTCATCGACGCGCTCTTCAGGGCCTGGACGCTGCCGAACGACTTCCTGATCCGCTCCAGACGGAGGACTTCCCGGGGTCCCGTCATCGCCTGGCGCTCCGTTTCTGGATCAGCGCATGCAGCACGAGCATCACCAGGATGATCGCGCCGACGAAGATGTTGAAGGCAAGCCCCGGCACGCCGATAAGCACGATGCCGTTGCGGATCGCGCGCAGCAGGAAGGCGCCGATGATGGTGCCGAGGATCGAGCCCCGCCCTCCGGTCAATGCCGTGCCGCCGACGACCACCATCGCAATGACTTCGAGCTCGTAGCCAGTGCCCGCAACCGGCGAAGCCGCGGAGATCCGGAACGCGCTCATCATGCCGGCGAGGCCGGCAAGAACGGAAGTGAAGATGAAGAGCCAGATCTTGACGGCATCCGCCGGCACGCCGCGGGCGACCGCGGCATTGCGATTGGACCCGATCGCGCTGATCCAGTTTCCAAGTTTGGCATAATTGAGCAGATAGCTTGAGAGCAGCGTCAGCGCGATGAACCACCAAAGCGACGTATAGAGCTTGAACGGGCCGAGGTCGAAGCTGCCGGCCAGAAGTGTCACGAAGAAGCCCGGCTGATCCCAGGATTTCAGCGGAAAGCCCTGCGTGACATAGAGTGCAACACCCCGCACGACGAGCAGCATCGACAGCGTCACCAGGAATGAGGAGATCCCGATCTTGGTGACGACAAGACCGTTGATGGCGCCGATGGCAATGCATATGACCAGGCCGATCAGCAGCGCCACGCCGATATCGACGCCCGCCGTCTGCGCCAGCAGCATGACGATGACCGGCCCAAGCGCGAAGACGGCGCCGACCGAGAGGTCGAACTCGCCCGCCGTCATGAGCAGCGTCATGCCGAGCGCGATGATGCCGAGCTCGGGCAGGAACGCCATCATGTTGGAGATGTTGAGCGGCGACAAAAAATTCGGGTTGGCCAGCGAAAACGCCGCCAGCACGATCCCCAGGATGACGAGCGAGGCGAATTGCGGCGAGGCCATCAGGCCGCGCCACCTGGTCATGGCCGGGCTTGACCCGGCCATCCAGCCTCGTTGGGCAATTTTTCCGTCACTTGTCATAGAGCTTCAGGATCGGCTCGACGCTCGATTTGTCGTAGAGGCTGAAGGTCTGAATGTCGTAGCCGATGGGCTCCCCCGATGCCGCGAGATTGAGCAGCGCCACCGGCATGAAGCCCTGGGCGGAAGGAAACTGCCAGGCCGCCGCATTGACATAGCCGTCGCGCACCGCTTCCGCCGTATCCTTGGAATTCCCCCAGCCGACGACCGGGATGGTGCCGGGCTTGATGCCGCCATTGTCGAACACCTTGCGCACCGCCGCTGCGACCGAGTCGCCGAGTGCTATGATCGCCGGCGGATTGTTGGCGAGCATATAGTCGTTCATCTTGGCGATGATGCCGGCGGGATCGGTGCCCGCATCGACGACGTCATAGGAGATGCCGAGGGGATCGAAGACGCTCGCTATGCCTTCCGTCTCGAGCTGTTGATAGCTCGCCCCCGGCACTTCGACCGGCAGGAAGACCTTGTCGCCCTTCTTCACCAGCTTGTTGTCGACCAGGAATTTGGCCCAGGTGACGCCGGCCTGCTTGAGATCGGCGCCGACATATGCCTGCCGTCCGGTGGCCGTGTCGTCGGTATTGAAGAAGACGATCGGGATGCCGGCGTCCTTGGCAGCCTTGACCTCGGCATTCCACAGGCCCGGCTGCGCCGAGGTGGTGCCGATGCCGTCCGGCTTCGCCGCGATGGCCGAGTTGAACGCCTCCTTCTGGGCCGCCATGTCGCCGCCCGAGAAGGAGATATAGCAAGTCACATTGAGCTGTTCGCAGGCTTTGGTCGCCCCGGCATTCCAGTCGATCCAGAAGGCGTCCGACGGCCCGCCATGCGACAAGAGATAGAAGGTCCTCTTCGTCTCTTGCGCATCGGCGAAAGTCGCGGTGACCATCGCTGCCGCCGCTACCAGTCCAAATCCAAGTTTGCGCATGTTCGCTGCTCCGTTGATCAAAGTCCGTTGGAACGAAACTTGCCGTCGAGAAACTTCTTGGCCCTGGGGACATCGTCCTCCGACAGATGCTCGATGATGACCGGAATATTGGGATGCTTGTCGGCGAGGCGTTGCAGATAGAGATCGTAATTCAGTGAACCCAGGCCCGGCGCCGGCAGCTCGATCTCGCCGACGCCGCGGAACGTGTGACTCTCGAGCGCGTCCTCATCGCCGATATCGGCATGCTTCTCGCTCTTGTCGGTGCCGGAGCGCTTCACGTCCTTGGCATGCGCGATCTTGATCTTGTCGCTCAGCGTGTCGAAGACCTGGTTGAGGATCTGGTCCATCTTGTCAATATTATGGGTCTCGAAATAGTTGGTCGGATCCATCAGGAGGCCGAGACCCGGATGGTCGACCTGGGCGAATATCTTGACCGTTTCTTCCACCGAGCCGACGACATTGTTGACATAGGTCTCGAGCAGGAAGACCGCGCCGTGATCATAGGCGGTCTGCGCCAGGTCGGCGATCACCTTGCGGCACTCCTCAAAACCTTCCTCGGTCTTGTTCTTGGGATGATGCACCCAGTCGGATTCAGTGTTGAAGGTGCCCGTCTCCGAGATGACATAGGGCGTTCCGAAATAGCGCGCATTGCGGATGATCTCCTTGAGATAGCCGACCCGCTTGTCGCGCTCCTTCTTTTCCGGGTGGATGATGTTCGTGTAGCCCGAAATGCAGCAGATCGGCAGGTGATGGTCGCGGAACACGTCGCGCACCTTCTTTGCCTTGTCCTCGGTGATCTGGCCCGCCGAAAGATCGACGTCCTTGAAGTGAAGATCGAGCTGGACGGTGTTGAAGTTCAGACCCCGAATTTTCCTGGCAGTCTCTTCGAGACCGTAAGGAAAGTAGCCTGTGAAAATACCGGCTTGCATCATGATGGATAGCTCCTCCCAAAGCAGGTTGATTGGCGGTTGTCAGTTGATCGAAACTTCAGAAAGCTTGACGGCCCGGCCCTTGGCGATCGATCGGTATCCCGCTTCGACGAGCGCCATGGTCTTGACATTGTCGGTGACGGAAAGTGCCGGCTTGGTGCCCGTCTTCACGGCGTGCTGGAGCTGCTCCATGACGCCGATGAAGGCATGCGGGAACCACATCGTCTTCCACGTGGGCGTAACCCATTTGCCGCCTGTCGTCTTCGCCGACGCATAGGACAGCGTGGAGGCGGCTCCTGTGGGCCATCCGATCGTGCCCTTGGCGACACCTTGCGTGCCCTCGACACGCCAGTTGATATGCTGGTCGTCCTGGTAGCGCTCCTGGCGCGGGCCGGACCACACGTCTTCAAGCGAGACCGCCATCACCCCCGAAGGGAATTTCATCGTCGACACGGTGATGCCGTCGAAGTGATCGAACTTTGTGCGCGGGTCCTTGCGCGTCTGGGTCGTGATCTCGTTCGGATCGCCGAACAGGAAGCGCAGCACGTCGAGATGGTGCACGCTCATATTCGACAGCGTCAGGCGGTCATATTGCTCGAGGAAAGGCTGCCAATGCGGGATCGCATGCATGTCGATCTGGGCGAAGACGATGTCGCCGAGCGCGCCCGATGCGATGATCTGCTTCAGCACGCGCATCGACTGGTCGTAGCGCATGTTCTGGTTGACCGAGAGGATCTTGCCGGCCTTCTCGGCTTCATCGCGCAGCTTGATCGCTTCCCTGAGCGACAGCGCCAGCGGCTTCTGCGCCAGGATCGCCTTGACATGTTTCTGCTTGAGCGCTTTGCGGATGAGGCCCGGCTGCTGGTCGGGTGGAAAGGCAAGATCGATGATCTCTATATTCGGGTCGCGGATGAGGTCGTCCGGCGTGGCATGGACCTTCGGAATGCCCCAGCGCTTCGCCACTTTCTCGGCATTGGCCTTGGTGCGGGACGCGATGGCAATGACCGGAAAGCCCGCTTGCTTATAGGCGGCAAGATGGCACTCGGCCATGATCATGCCGGCGCCGATGCAGCCTATCTTGTAGCTCCTGGTGCGGACCTTGACGTCCGGCTCGAATTTAATGGCCTTCGCCATGATTTCCTCTCCTCATCCGGGCAGCGCAGCCCCGCTTTTTGAAAAATAATGGATGCGGCTGGCATCGCAGCTGAGCGCCACCAGCGCTTCCGGTCTGACGTCGGGCTGGCCGCGCAACAGCGCCCTGATGCGTGACCGGCCGGCATCGACCGTCACGACGGTATAGCCGCCGAGAGGCTCGACCTCGAACACTTTCGCCGGCTTCCCGCGGCTTGCTTCGGACCACGGCGCCACCTTGACATCCTCCGGGCGCAGGCCGATCTCGGACACTTCTTCCGCCATCCGGTGCTCCGGGATGCTGATGGCCTCATCGGCCACGGCCAGGATATTGATCATCGGCGAGCCGAGGAGCTTAGCGACATAGGTGCTGGCCGGGCGGTCATAGATGTCGGTTGGCGATCCGACCTGGCGGATGGCGCCTGCCTCGAGGATCGCCATGCGGTCGGCGACCGACATCGCCTCTTCCTGATCATGCGTCACATAGATCAGCGTCTTGCCGAGCTCACGCTGGATGCGCTTCAGCTCGACCCGGGTCTCTTCGCGCAGCCGCGCATCGAGAGCCGAGATCGGATCATCCATGAGATAGGCGGCGGGATCGCGCACCAGGGCGCGCGCGATCGCCACGCGCTGCCGCTCGCCGCCCGAAAGCTGCGCCGGCGCCTTGTGCAGGATATGACCTATATGAAGCTTTGCCGCGGCATCGTTGAGGCGGCGCTCGATTTGGGCTTCCGGGACTTTCCGTTCGACCAGCGGAAAGCGGATATTGTCCCGCGCACTCATATGCGGGAACAGCGCCAGGTTCTGGAACACCATCGCGACATTCCGCTCGGCCGGGGAAATCGAATTGACCGGCTTGCCCCCGATCAGGATCTCGCCATCGTCCGGGACCTCGAGGCCCAGGATGAGGCGCAGGATCGTCGACTTTCCCGAAAGCGGCGGACCGAAGAAGCAGAAGAACTCATTGTCGTTCACCGTGAAGGTGGCGTCGGACAAGGCGACGGTACCGCCATAACGTTTGCTGACATTCCGGAAGGTGATCTCAGCCATGGCTCAGCCCCCCTGCCCGATCGCGATGCCGCTGGCGGAATCGAAGATCCGCGTGGCTTCGAGGCGCGGCCTGATGACAGCGGAGGCGCCAAAGGAGGCCTTGGCGTCATTATCGAGAACGGCCTTCATCGCGCTCTCGCCTTCGCCCAGATGAAGGATCGTTCGGGCACCGATGCGCTCGACGAAAGTCACCGGCGCCCTGATCCCCTGGCCTTCGCCTGCGATCTCCGCCTGCTCCGGCCGGAAGCCGAAGAGCACGTCGCCCGAATGCCGGCGCAGTTGCTGCGCCAGCCTGTCAGGCAGCGGCGGTGTCGCTCCGAGGGCCCCCAGATCGATGACGAGCCCGCGATCGCTCTCCGACGGGCGGCCACGCAGCAAATTCATGCCCGGCGCACCGATGAACCGGGCCACGAACACATTGGCCGGGTTATTGTAGACTTCGAGCGGTGTTCCGACCTGCTGCAGCAAGCCATGGTCCATGACGGCGATACGGTCGGCCATGGTCATCGCCTCGAGCTGGTCGTGGGTGACATAGACCATGGTCTGCTTGAACTGGCGCTGCAGATGCTTGAGCTCGGTGCGCATCACGGCGCGGAAGGCGGCATCGACATTGGACAAAGGCTCGTCCAGGAGGAAGATCTCGGGCTCCATGATCGCCGACCGGCCGATCGCCACGCGCTGCAGGATATTCACGGAAAGGCGATCCGCCTTGCGCTCGAGCAGCGGCGTCAACTGCAGAAGCTCGGCGATGGCGCCGACGCGCCGGTCGATCTCAAGGCTCGGGCGTCCGCGCATCTTCGGCCCATAGGCCAGGTTCTGGCGGACCGTCATATGGGTGAAGATCGCATAATTCTGGAAGACGAAGCCGACGCCGCGGCGTCCCATCGGCACCTGCGCCATGTCGCGCTCGCCGAATAATATGCGCCCCTGGGTAGGCTCCTCCATGCCGGCGATCATGTTCATCGTCGTCGTCTTGCCGCAGCCCGAAGGGCCGAGGAACGCCATGAACTCGCCATCGGCGATATCGAGATCCATGGCCTTGAGCGCGGTGAAATCGCCGAATTTCTTGGTGAGCCCCCTGAGATGGATGGCGCTCATGCCGCCACCTCCCGCGCCGCCGCCATGCGCTTCATGGCGAAGACGGCGGCGATCGAGAGGACGATCAGGATCGCGAGCGCAATGGCCGCAACATAGCCCCAGATAAGGTCCTGGGTCGTGACCTTATATATGTAGACGGAGATGGTCTCCGTCGCGACACCTGGCCCGCCGCCGGTCATGATATAGAGCGTATCGAAGATCTTGAAGTTCTCTATGACGCGGATGGCGAGCGCGATGATGATGATCGTCTTCATCTTAGGCAGCACGATCGTCGTGAAGCGCTGCCAGGAATTGGCCCCGAGCAATGTCGCCGCCTTGATCTGATCCTGCGGCACGCCGACGAGCCCCGCGAGCAAGATCAAGAACATGAGCGGCGTCCATTGCCAGATGTCGGCGATCATGACCGCAATGAGCGCCAGCTTGGGGTTTGAGAGCCAGGCGACGAGGATGGGCATGCCGGTGAGCCTCGACAGCACGTCATTGACCGGCCCCCCCGACTGGAAGAGCATGAAGAACATATATCCGGCGACCGCCGGCACGACCATCATCGGCATCAGCAGGATCGAATAGAACAGCTTCTTGCCGGGAAACTCGTCGGCAAACAGCGTCGCAAGGCCGAGGCCCAGGAGAAATTCCGCCGGCACACAGACGCCCATCACGATCGCGGTGCGCCAGAGCGCGCTCCAGAAGCGGCTGTCGGTGGCGAGATCGGTGTAATTGGCAAAGCTGTTCCAGATCTCCCAGGCGTCCCACCAGCCGATGCCGGACAGCGGCGACCAGTCGGTCAGGCTGATATAGAGCTGCATCAGCAGCGGGAAGGCCGAGATGAAGAGGACGAGGATCTGCGCCGGCAAAGTGAGGCGGAAGCCGAGCCTGGCGCCTTCGTCGCGCGCGGGCGCCGGCACTTGCGGGGTGGATGCGGTCACGCCGTTCTCCGAGGCCACGGCGAGGGTCATTGCTTCAAGGCTCCGAAGGTCAGGCCACGCACCAGATGGCGCTGGATGGCGATGCCCATGATGACCGGCGGGACGGCGGCGATGAGGCCGAGTGCCGCCTTGGCGCCGTAAAGCTGGCCGGTCATCGACGATGAGAGCGAGGCCATATAGACCGGGATCGTCACCCATTCGCGCGTGGTCAGCAGAAGGGCAATGAGATAATCGGACCAGTTGAGGATGAAGACGAAGAGCGCGGCGCTGGCGAGAGGGGCGCGCATCATCGGGAGCGTGATCCGCGTGAACACCCGCCAGCGCGAGCAGCCTTCCACCAAGCCCGCCTCCTCGATCTCGCGCGGCATATCGTCGAAGAAGGTCTTCATCAGCCAGAAGGCGAAGGGCAGAGTCACGATCCCGTAGATCAGCGCCAGCCCCCACCAGCTGTCGGTGAAGTTGAGGAACGCCCACATGATCATGACCGGGATCATCACCGCCATGGGCGGGAACAGCCTGAGCTGCGTCAAGGCCAGCGGCAGGTTCTGGCCGGCGCCGAAACGCGACAGGCCATAGGCCGCGGCGGTCCCCGCCGACATCGCGATGACTGTGCCGAGGCTGGCGGAGAGCAGCGAGGACAGGATCGGCTTGAGGGCCGAGCGATCGAGGGCGACGATGAGATCATTGGTGGATTCGCCGAAGATGAAGCGGAAATTGGCGAGCGTCGGCTCCTTCGGCCACCAGGTCAGCTCGGTTCCCGTCGCCGACCATTCGCCGATCGGCTTGAACGCCATCGATACCATCCACAGGATCGGGATCAGCGTGAGCGCGAGTGCTGCGAGGATCGCGGCATAACGGAAGATCTCGAACGGGATTGAACGCTTCATGTCAAATCATGTTCCGCTGGCCGGGAGGTGGGAGGAGCACCGCCACTCCTCCCCTCCGGCTTGCTGGGGAGGAGTGTCAGCTGACCGGATCGAGCACTGTCGGCCACGCTTCCTTGTTGGTCTTGATGGCCTCGAGCAGCTTGTCCTCGCCGATGCGACGCGCGATCTTCAGCCACTCGGCCTCGGTATCCGCCATCGCCTGCTCCGGTGATTTCGCTTTCGTCAGCGCCGCGACGAGGTTCTCGTCGAGCGCATTGTGGAAAGCGGTTGCCCCCGGATAGTTGATCGTCGGCACGGTGCGCTTGACGGTCTCGCGCACCACATCCATGTGGTAGTCGTGATAGGTCTGGCGGACCAGCGGGTCCGAGAAATCGGACAGCCGGAACGGATCGAAATAGCCGCCGGGATTGGCCGTCATCCAGGCGTAGATGCGCGCCGAGCCCAGCCATTGCAGGAACAGATAGCAAGCTTCCGGATTCTTCGCCTGTGACGAGACGGAGGCCGAGAGATTGAGCCACAGGACCGAGCGGCTGATCAGCTTGCCGTCGACGTCGCGGCCGGGCGGCAGCATCGATCCGATCTTGCCGGTGACGGCCGAATCCTTGTTGGCCGCATTGTCGAGGAACTTGGGCAGGTTCGAGAAGGCGCAGGTCATCGCCGCACCGCCCTTGGCAAAGTTGCCATATTGCTCGGGCCAGCCCCACGAAACCGCATCGGGCGATTTATAGGCGAGCGAGTTGATGTATTCGATCGTCGCCGCGATGCCGGATTCGGAATTGATCAGCGGCTTGCCCGAATCGTCGAACAGGAACTGGTTCGGCGAGCCCATCGACACATAGCGCTGATACCAGTTGGTGTAGCCCCAGCCCTGATTGCGCAGATCCGTCGAGCCGAGCAGGTTCTTGTCCGGGCGATGGAAGAAGAGGGAGATCTCGTCGAGCTGCTTCCAGGTCTTGGGCGGCGCCAGCGCATAGCCGTGCTTGTCGGCGAAGGCCTTCTTCTCGTTCTCGTCATTGAAGAGGTCGCTGCGATAGACCCATGTCTGGAAGTCGCCGTCGAGCGATACGCCATATGTCGAGCCGCGATATTGGTTGAGCAGCGAAACGCCTTTGGCGCCGTCCACATACCCGGTGTCGGGCGCATCCCATTCCGGCTTGTGCTTGGCGACATAGTCATCGAGCTTGACGATGCCTTGGGTCTCGGCGAGGTCGCCGAGCCGGTTCCACTCGACGGCATAGATGTCGTAGGCCCCACCCTTGGTGGAGATGTCCTGCATCGTCTTGGTGAATTCCTGGCCGTTCGGCACACCGACGATCTCGAGCGCGATGCCAGTCTCCTTCTCCCACAAATCCTTGATGGCCGGTGCTCCAGCCGGGAAGGGCTTGGTCAGTTGGCCGATCGATCCGTCGGAAAGGCCGAGCACGATCTTGTCGACGCCTTGGGCCTTCATCGCCTTCGCGCCCTCGATGGCGCGGCCCTCCGGCGTGTCCGGCCCATATTGATAGCGCTCAGCGCCGTCGAAGCCGGTCGGACCGCCGATCATGCCTTGCGCGAGGCCATCGGCAGCATAGGCCCGGCCCGGGCGGATGAATTTCGGGGCGATGCCGGCGACGGCAGTGAGGGCCGCAACTTTTGCCCCTGACGCAAGCAAGCGGCGCCGCGACACGCGGATCAGATTTGACATGTGAAATTTCCTCCCATTTGGACCCGATTTTTCCGGATCCATTATGAGGAATATTGACGTTCGCTGATGAGGCTGTCAACATCATTTCAAATCAAAACTCATCAACATGATAAGTACGCAGGGAATAGCATGAAAAATCAGGGACCTCCCGCTTTGCAGCAGAGCTGCTTACTGCTCTATATGATGGTTTTTGAGGTGCACCCGCCCCGCGCGCGGATTGCCTTGCCAGCACAGGAGGACACATCATTTTCCCTCAGAATCGGGCGATATCGGTCTAGAGGCAGATAGATGCGCTCTACCCTCCTCGATATTGCGCGTGAAGCCGGCGTATCGGCCGCAACAGTCGACCGCGTCCTCAATAACCGCAGCGGCGTGCGCCAACGCACCCGCGAGATCGTCTTCGAAACGGCGAGACGTCTCGGCTACCTGGCCTCCGATCACGTCGCGTCCAAAAGCCAGGTCGAAAAAATCCGGCTCGATTTTGTGCTGCCGGTCGGCACCAATACTTTCATCAAGATGCTGCAGGATCAGTTGAGCCTCCAGGGCACGGCACGACGCGATCTCGATGTCGAGGTGCATTCAATCGAAGGCTTCAACCCCGACACCCTCGCCCGCAAGCTGCACCAGCTCAGGGACACGACCAAGGGAGTCGGCCTCATCGCCCTCGATCATCCGACGGTGCGCGAAGCCCTTCGGGCTCTGTCGGCCAATGGCGTGAAGGTCGTCACTCTGGCGACCGACATCCTGCATGTGCCGCGCATCGCCTATGTCGGCATCGACAATCGCCAGGCCGGACGGCTGGCGGGCTACATGCTCGGCCGCCTTCTCGGAACGAGAGAAGCGAAGAAGGTCGCGATGTTCGCGGGCTCGCTTTCCTATCGCGGCCATGAGGAACGCGAAATGGGATTCCGCCACGTGCTGGCGGAGGAATTTCCAAACCTCACCATCGTCGAGCTCCGCGAAATGCGCGATGACCGCGAGAAAGCCTATAGCGAGGCCGCGGCACTGCTCGATCGCCATTCCGATCTCGCCGGCTTCTACAATATCGGCGCCGGCAATCAGGGCATCGCCCGGGCACTGCGCGAGCGCAATCTCCAGCGCTCGATCGTCTTCCTCGGCCATGAGCTGACCGAAAGCACCAAGCAGTTTCTCCTCGACGGCACGATGGACGCCATCATCGACCAGAACCCGCGGGTCGAAGCGCGGGAAGCCCTCAATCTACTGAGCCATGCGGTGAAGGGCCTTCCCTATGAAGGCCATCCACCCCGGCTGCATGTCATCTTCAAGGAGAACATCCCGGAAGTGTAGTACTCGTTATCTCCCTCAATCCGTCATCCCGGCGAAAGCCGGAATCCATTCAATAAGTGCAATGCGGGCAGCCCTGGTCGTTTGGAAGGAATTTAGGGGATCCCGGCTTTCGCCGGGATGACGAAAGTGGAGGGCATTCATAGTCCAAGTTGCCCTTTGACCGCCGCCAGCGCATCGCCGCAATCGAAGGTGGATTGCCAGAATGGCAAATGCATGGCTGGTTTAAGGTACTAGCCAGAGTACCCTTGAAATCACTTTAGGCCCAGTAACGAAACAACCTTCTGGCAGTATGATCGATACTCTACTGGCCCAGCTCCTGGCGGCCGAGCTTTCCGATGCGGCTGGCCTCACCGACGCCAAATTCCGCTATCCGCAGAAAGACACCAAGCTGAAGCCAGCGAGCTGAAAGTGGTCCGCTCGGCTTTCGCAAAAGGGGACCTTACGCGCGCACGACTCATTGGGCAGAGTGCCGGTCCTTGAGCCACGGCGGAGATTGACGTGCAGAATATTGCGCCTGCGACCGACCTGTCGAACTGGCAGGGCGTGCTGCGCCCCGAACGGGTGATCCTGGAGGGCCGTTATGCGCGCCTCGAGCCTTTGGATCCGGCGCGGCACGGCGCCGACCTCCTGGCTTCAGGCCAGGCGCCGGGCGCCGAAGACCGGTTCCGGTATCTCTTCGAGGAGCCGCCGGCCGACAAGGCCGCCTTCATGGCCTGGCTCGAAAAGGTCGCGGCCTCGCCCGATCCGCTGTTCTTTGCCGTGATCGACAAGAGCACCGGCCGGGCGGAGGGGCGCCAGACGCTGATGCGCATCGATCCCGTCCATGGCGTGATCGAGATCGGCAACATCCTTTGGGGTCCTGCTATCGCGCGCACCCGCGTGGCCACGGAAGCGCTCTATCTCTTTGCCAGCCATGCCTTCGATACCTTGGGCTATCGCCGCTTCGAATGGAAATGCAACAACCTCAACGAGCCGTCGAAGCGGGCGGCATTGCGTTTCGGCTTCGGCTTCGAAGGCGTCTTCCGGCAGCATATGGTGACCAAGGGCAAGAACCGCGACACGGCGTGGTTCGCCATGATCGATCGCGACTGGCCGGCGCTCAAGGCTGCCTACGAGAAATGGCTCGACCCGGCGAACTTCGACGCGAGCAGGCGGCAGCTGACCAGGCTCGCGCTAGCCTGATGCAGGCACTCGCTTCAGCCATTTCATGATGTGGATCGCCGCAGCCACCACCTCACTTGTTTCGTTGAGCATTTCGACATTGGCTGTGCTGCGGCTTTTCGCCATGTCGGAACTCGTGACGGCATAGGTCACCGTGATCGTGTCGCCGATGAAGACCGGCTTCAGGAACCTGATCCGGTCATAGCCGAGCGAAACGGGATAGAAGTTTGCATGATCGCCGGCGATCTTTTCGGCGATCATGGTCGAGGCGCGCGACATATAGCCGACCAGCAGGGCGCCATGCGCGATGCGCCGCCCATATTGCGTTTGGCGCATGAACTGCTCATCGACATGGTTCGGCGCGAAGTCACCGGTAATGCCGGCGAACAGATAGACATCGCTTTCCGACACCGTCTTGCGGAAGGAGATGCGCTGCCCGACCGCGGCCTCGAGCTCCTTTTCCATCAACTGACTCCGGCGCGTGCTGCTACCCTCACCCTGAGGTGCGAGCGAAGCGAGCCTCGAAGGGTGTGTCGCAGCAGACTCGCTCTATCCTGAGGGACGCTTCGAGGCCCGGCTGCGCCGGGCACCTCAGCGTGAGGGTACTGAGAGAAAATGATTTCTTTCGGAGCCGTCATCGTCAGGCCTTCAGCAACTCGCGCGCGATGATCGTGCGCTGGATCTGGTTGGTGCCTTCATAGATCTGAGTGATCTTGGCATCGCGATAGAGCCGCTCCACTTCGAAGCCGCGGATATAGCCCGAGCCGCCGAAGACCTGCACCGCATTGGCGGCGTGCTGGACGGCGATGTCGCCGGCGAAACATTTGGCGATGGCGCAGTCCATCGTGGCGGGAAGTCCCGCATCCATCGTCATGGCGGCGCGCTGCACCAAAGCGCGCGCGGCGGTAATGTCCTTCTTCATGTCGGCGAGCAGCCATTGCAGCCCCTGGTTCTCGACGATCGCCTTGCCGAACTGCTTGCGCGTCCGCGCATATTCGACCGCGGCCTCGAGTCCCGCTTGCGCGATGCCGATGGCGAGCGATGCGATGCCGATGCGCCCCTTGTCGAGCACGCTCATCATGATGTGGAAGCCGCGGTTGAGCTGGCCCAGAAGCGCATCCTCGGCCAGCGCCACCTCGTCGAAATGAAGGGCCCCGACCGGCGAGGCGCGCTGGCCCATCTTCTTTTCCTTCTTGCCGCGCGAGACGCCCTTGGCGCCGAGATCGACGATGAAGATCGACATGCCGCGATTGCCGGCTTGCACGTCGGTGCGCGCCAGCACATAGGCGAAATCGGCGACGGGCGCATTGTGGATCCACATCTTGGTGCCGGAGAGCCGGAAGCCCGCACCGTCGCGCCGGGCCGTCGTCTTGATGCCCGACACATCGGTGCCGGCCTCGGCCTCGGTGATGCAATAGGCGACGCGCTTGCGCGCGGCGAGCACGTCGCCGAGATATTTCTCGCGCTGTGCGGCGCTGCCATGAACGGAAAGCAGCGTGCCGATGAGCTCGATGAGGCCGCATTGATCGGCGATCGAGGCATAGCCGCGCGAAAGCTCTTCCATCACCAGCGCATAGGACAGGGTATCGAGCCCGGCGCCGCCATAATCGGCCGGGACCGTGATGCCGAACAGGCCGAGGCTCGCCATCTCCTCATAGAGATCGGCGGGGAAGGCCTCGCTCTCATCGAGGTCGGCCGCGCGCGGGCGAATGCGGTCATCGGCGAAGCGCCGCGCCGTTTCGCTGATCTGCGCATAGACATCGGCTTCGAGCCGGGGCGTCAGGATCATGGCACCCTCCGCACCAGCCTCAGTATCGTCTCGAGATTGAAAGCGAGGCGGGCTTCGAGATTCTCGGGCGCCATGAAATCGCGGTCGAACAGGATCGAGCCGGTGAAGCGGTTGGTGAGATAGTAATAGCCGATGGCCGCGATGGTGATGTTGAGCTGCACCGGATCGATGCTTTCGCGGAACTCGCCTGCCTTGACACCGCGATCGAGGATTGCTTTCACCATTTGAACGAATTTGCCGCTCACCCTGCGGATCGTCTCGGACGTCTTGAGATGGCGGGCGCGATGCAGATTCTCGCTGTTGACCAGCGAAAGGAATTCAGGGTGATCGAGGTAATAGCTCCAGGTGAAGCGCACCAGCGTTGCGATAGCCTCGGTTGGATCGAGCGCATCGAGATGGAGCTTCTGCTCGGCCGCACGGATGTCGGAATAGGCCGCTTCGAGGACGGCGGTGAACAACAGCTCCTTGCTGCCGAAATAATGATAGATCATGCGCTGGTTGGATTTGGAGCGCCTGGCGATCTCATCGACCCTGGCACCGCCTAGGCCTTTGCGCCCGAATTCCGCGGTCGCGGCCGCCAATATCCGCTTGCGCGTCAATTCCGCATCGCGCGCTCTGGGCGCCGGCTTCTCCGCCTCATCCGCCCCCGCGGCTGCAGAAATCATCGTCTAACACCCTGTATTTGAATAGTTATTATTCTTGAAGGCACCGCCGGCAGAAGCTGCAACCAGTGCCTTGACTTGCTCCTAGAATGCAGTAACTATTTAGTGCAGTAAAGCACGAAAATGGGAGGACTAGAATGGCTGCCGGGAAACCGTATTCATCTGTCTTGAAGTCGCGTTTGAATCGCCGTGCCGTGCTGAAGGGTACGGCGGGCGCGGCCGCTATCGGCACATTGGGAAGCTCCTTCCCGATGCCGGCCATCGCCCAGGAGACGACCTGGACGCTCGCCAATTCCATGCGCTCGGTCGCCAATCCCTATCATGCGACCTTCGCCAAGGGCGGTGAGGAATTCGCCAAGACGATCGGCGCCAAATATGAGACGCTGGTCACCGAGGGCAATTCCGAGAAGGGTATTTCCGACATCAAGGCCCTGCTCCAGCGCACCGGCGGCAAGCTCATCCTCAATGTCGATCCCAACGACTCGCCCGATGCCCGCGTCATCGTCGAGGAAGTGAAGAAGGCGGGCGGCTTCGTCGTCACCCAGTGGAACAAACCCGACGATCTCCACCCCTGGGACTTCGATCCGAACTACGTGGCGCATATGTCCTTTGACGGCGTGCCGACGGCGGAAGCGATCGCCACCGAGCTGTTCAACGCTTTCGGCGGCGAAGGCGGCATCGTGGCCTTGGGCGGCATCCTCTCCAACGTGCCGGCCATCGAGCGCAAGCTCGGCCTCGACAACGCCATCGCCAAGACCAACGGCAAGGTGAAGCTGCTCGACTTCCAGCCGGCCGACTGGAACGAACAGAAGGCTTTCGACATCACCCAGGCCTGGATCACCCGCTTCGGCGATGAGATCAAGGGCGTATTCGCCGCCAATGACGGCATGGGCATGGGCGCTCTCGAGGCTTTGCGCCAGAACAGCCTCGCCGGGAAGGTGCCCGTCGTCGGCATCGACGGCATCGACGCCGCGGTCAAGGCGATCGAAGCCGGTGAGTTCGCCGGCACGGTCGCCTGGGATCCCTTGTGGACGGGTGGCATGGGCCTCGCCATCCCCTACGCCCATGTCACCGGCAAGATCGACATCACCAAGGAGCCCAAGGAGCACCGCGAGTTCTACGGCACCGGCATCATCGTCACCAAGGCAACGGTCGCCGATTACAAGGCCAATCCGCCCAAGGTCGATTTCAACGACCTGTGGGGCAAATCGACTGGCCAGATCCAGTATCGCAGCTGACGTCCATGGCGTCATCCCGGCGCAACAGCTCACTCTCCCTCCGCCGCGCGCAAGCGCGGGGAGGGTGGCCGCCCGTAAGGGCGGACGGGTGGGGTTTCTCCACCGAGAGGTGTTCAACGAATGGCTACGACGTCTGCGAACACTTTACTTGAGAGACTTCCGTTCAGGCGACACCCCACCCGTCGCGCTGACGCGCGCCACCCTCCCCACGCCTGCGGCGTGGCGGAGGGAGAGTGAATAAAAGTCGCGTGCGATGTCTTATCTGATCGCCTATGACGGTTGATGGGTCGTGCAGACGACGGGAGGAAGGGTGAGAGCTGCTGCTTCAGTGAAACGTAGCCTGTTGGTCGAGTGGCGCAAATGGGCACCGCTCGCGGTGCTCCTGGCGCTGTGCATCCTCATCAGCCTGTTCAACGGCAACTTCCTCACCCTCGGCAATTTCATCCGCCTGCTCAATTCGGCCGCCATCCCGCTCGTGCTCTGTATGGGCGCCACTTTCATCATCCTGATGGGGAGCATCGATCTCTCCGTCGAAGGCATCGTCGCCTTGACGGCGGTGATGGCGAGCCTCCTCGTTGCCAATGACATCAGCGTTTACGCCATTGGTCTCTTCGCCGTTCCGATCGCGGTCGTGGCGGGCGGCGTCATGGGCTTCCTCAACGGCCTTTTGCATGTGAGGCTCAAGACGCCTTCCTTCATGACGACCTTGGGCGTGGGCTTCGCCGGCGTCGGCATCGCCATGGCCGTGCTTGCCGGCGACACGGTGCGCATCTCCGACCAGACCTTCCGCTTTCTCTCGCTCGGTCGCATCTTCGGCGTGCCGATGGCGGTATGGATCGCGCTCTTGGCCGTCGCCACAGCCTTTGTGATCCAGGAGCGCACCCGGCTCGGCCGCTGGCTCTACGCCATTGGCACCGACGAGGTGACGGCCCGCCATGCCGGCATCCCGATCGAGCGCACCCGCATCATCATCTTCACCGTCGCCGGCCTGTTCTATGGTTTGGGCGGCGTGCTGTCGGCGGCGCAATTCGGCCAGGGTCATGCGCTCATCAGCCAGGGCCGACTCTTCACCACCATCACCGCGGTGGTGGTCGGCGGCACGGCGCTCTCGGGCGGCGTCGGCTCGGTTCTCAACTCCGTCATCGGCGTGATGATCGTCGTCGTGCTCTCCAACGGACTCGTGCTCATGGGCGTCGAGCCCTATGTGCAGCAGGGCGTGCAGGGCCTTCTCATCATCGCCGCCGTGGCGCTCGCCCTCGACCGCTCGCGTCTCGATGTGGTGAAGTGATGCAGCCCGTCCTCGAACTGCGCCAGGTCTCGAAATCCTTTCCGGGGGTGAAGGCGCTCGACAATGTGTCCATGGCCATCGGCAAGGGCGAGGTCCTGGGGCTCATTGGCGAGAACGGCGCCGGCAAGTCGTCCTTGCTCAAGGTGCTGAACGGCATCTACCAGCCGGATGAGGGCGAGCTGCGCGTCAATGGCCTGCCGGTGAAAATCACCTCGCCGCGGCGCGCCTTCGATTCCGGCATCGCCATGGTGTTCCAGGAGCAATCCATCCTGCCGACGCTCACCGTGGCCGAGAACATCTTCCTCGGCCGCGAGGAGGAATTCATCCGCTATGGGCTCATCTCCAAGGCGCGCATGAACGAGGCGGCGGCTGTCGAATTGGCAAAGGTACGGCTCGAGTGCCATCCGGCGACGCGTTCGGCCGACCTCTCCTTCGCCGACCGTCAGATGGTGGAGATCGCCAAGGCCCTCTCCCTCGACAGCCGCATCAAGGGCGACATCACCATCCTGCTCGACGAGCCGACCTCGGTGCTCGAGAAGAAGGAGGTCGACCTCCTGTTCGACATCGTGCGCGACCTGAAGCAGCGCGCCTCCATCGTCTTCATCTCGCATCGCCTCGAAGAGGTGCTGGAGATTTCCGACCGCGTCCATGTCATGCGCGACGGCAAGGTGGTGAAGGAGCTTCCCGCCGGAGAGGCGACGGTCAAGGACCTGCACCAGCATATGGTCGGCCGCCAGCTGCATCATGAATATTACCGCGAGGCCCGCCAGGCTCAAGCCTCCGCCAAGGCCGTCCTCGAATGCCGCGATCTCGGCAAGGACGGCGCCTTCCGGAATATCAGCTTCGCGCTGCATGAAAGCGAGATCATCGGCATTGCCGGGGTGATCGGCTCGGGCCGCGAGGACCTCGCCCGCTGTCTCGCGGGCCACGTGCCCGCCGATAAGGGAACGCTTGCCGTGAATGGCGGCGCCGTCCGCTTCAGCGCTGCTCATGATGCAACCGCCAAGGGCATCGGCCTCCTGCCGAGCGAGCGCAAGATCGAGGGCCAGGTCGCGGTCTTCAGCGTCGCCGAGAACATGACCCTCGCCGCACTACCCAAATTCGTCACCTGTGGCATTATCCGCTTCGATGCCGAGCGCGCCGTCGCCCGGGACTGGATCGGCCGCCTCAAGATCAAGACGCCGTCCACCGCCACGATGGTAGGCAGCCTTTCCGGCGGCAATCAGCAGAAGGTTGTCCTTGCCAAGTGGCGCATCGCGGGCGTCAGGGTGCTGATCCTCGACCATCCGACGCGCGGCATCGATGTCGGCGCCAAGGAGGATGTCTATGAGCTCATTCGCGACATGACGGCCGAGGGCCTTGCCGTCATCCTGCTCGGCGACACGCTCGAGGAAGTGATCGGCCTCTCCAACCGCATCCTGGTGATGCGCGACGGCGAAGTGACGGCCAGTTTCGAGGCCCCGCCCGGCAACAAGCCGGCGCAGGTCGATCTCATCCGGCACATGGTGTGACATGACCGAGAGGCACCGGGCCGCGCTCCAGACCTTCCTGCCGCTTATCGTGCTGGTGGGCCTCGTGCTCGCGGTCGGCGCCTATGATCCGACCTTTTTCTCCATCGGCAATCTGATGACGGTGACCGCCGACACCATGACGCTGTTCCTCATGGCGTCGGGCGTCACCATCGTCATCATGATGGGCGGCATCGACCTCTCGGTGCAGGCGGTGGCCTCGATGACGAGTTGCATCCTCGCCGCCTATTTGCAGCATTATGGCGTTCTCGCCATTCCCTTGGCGGTGCTGGGTGGCATGATCGCGGGCTTTGCCGGCGGCATCGTATCGACGAGACTGCGCATCCCTTCTTTCATCGCGACGCTCGCGGTGAGCGGTGTCGTGACCAGCGCCGGCTATTGGTTCTCGGGCACGCGCTCCATCAACATCCCGGCCGAATTGCGCGACAGCTATCTCGGCTGGGCGGTCGGCGACACGCTGGGCGTGCCGCATGAGATCTGGGTCGGCGCCTTCTTCCTCATCCTGCTCAGCGCCATCTTGCAATTGACGCCTTTCGGCCGGCTGGTGCGCGGCATCGGCGCCCAGGAGCGCGCCGTCATCGCCTCCGGCATCAATGTCGAGCGCACCAAGATCCTGGGCTACACGCTCTCCGGCACCATGGCCGGCATTGCCGGCATCGTCATGGCGGCCCGATTGGGCTCGGGCTCGCCGACCTTGGCCAGCGAATTCCTGCTGCCGGCGATCGCGTCGATCGTCGTCGGCGGCACCGCCATCACCGGCGGCGTCGGCTCGATCTGGCGTACTTTCGTGGGCGCGCTCATCGTCCAGGTCGTGCGCATCGGCATGACCTTCATGGGTGTCTCGGTCTTCGCCCAGCAGATCGTCTTCGGCTTCATCCTGGTGGCCGCGGTCGCCATCACCATGGACCGTGCCAAAGTCCTCGTCATCAAATAGGATGACTCGGATGAAGATGGCTTTATTCGCAGCATTGTTGGTCATCGCATTGGCATTGCTTGCGCTCTACTGGCTTACCACTCAGCCGCTGGTGCGGCCGATAGCGCTGGCCGCGCCCTCGGTGCCAATTGAACGCCTGCAGGCTCATGTGCGGAAGCTGAGCGAGACTTTGTATCCGCGTAGCGTCGAGAATCCGGCGAATCTGGAAGCAGCCGCCGACTATATAAGCAAGGAGTTCGCCGCTTCCGGCGCCCGTGTCGGCGACCAATGGTTCGAAGACCGGGGCGAGAAGCTTCGCAATGTGATCGCCCGCTTCGGCTCAGGCGAGGGACCGCTCTTGGTCATCGGCGCCCATTACGATTCATTCGAGACGACGCCCGGCGCCGATGACAATGCCAGCGGAGTCGCCGGCCTGATCGAGCTGGCCCATCTGCTCGGCCGCCATCCACCGCCCCGGCCGGTCGAGCTCGTCGCCTATACGACAGAGGAGCCGCCGCATTTCCGCAATGAGTCGATGGGAAGCGCCCAGCATGCGCGATCGCTCAAGGCCGCCGGCCGCGAGGTGTCGCTCATGCTCTCCCTCGAGATGATCGGCTGGTTCGATGACACGCCGGACAGCCAGGCCTATCCCCTTCCCGGCATGAGCCTCCTCTATTCCGACCGGGGCGATTTCATCGCCATCATCGGCCGCTTCGGCGATTGGGCGCAGGCCCGCAAGGTGAAAGCCGCGATGCTGGGCGCAAGCGATCTGCCGGCATTCTCGATGAACACCTCGGTCTTGATTCCGGGCGTCGACCTTTCGGACCACCGCAGCTACTGGAACGAGGGCTATCCTGCGCTGATGATCACCGACACGGCTTTTTACCGAAACCCGCATTATCATGCGGCCGGCGATACCCACGACAAGCTCGATTACCGTCGCATGGCGCAAGTGGTGCAAAGCGTCTTTGCGATCGTGCAGGCTTATTCGACCCCTTGAGACGGTAAAGGCGTCGGCGCGTCCTCGCGCAGAAGCCGCGCATGTTTCAGCTCCTGCCAGAACTCGCTCGGGACCGGATGGCCGATCCAGGCGATATTCTGCTCCATCTGCGCGACGGTGCGCGTTCCCGGCACATGCACGGCGATCGCCGGATGGGCGATGAGGAACTGCAAGGCAGCCGCCGGCAGCGGCACCTTGTGGCGGGCGCAGACCGCTTCGATCTTCGCCACCTTCTCCATGATCGGCTGCGGTGCCGGCGCATAATTGTATTTGGCGCCGGGGACGGCCCCGGTCGCCAGGATGCCGCTATTCAGCCCGCCGCCGATAACGACCGCCGCTTCGCGGGCCTCGCACAGCGGCAGGAACGCGTCGAGCGATTCCTGCTCGAGCAGCGTATAGCGCCCGGCGAGCAGGAAGCAGTCGAAGTCGCCCTGCTTCAGCGCCTCGTGGCAGACCTGCCATTCATTGACCCCGACCCCGATCGCCTTGACGACGCCCTCCTCGCGCAGTTTGAGCAGCGCCCGATAGCTGCCTTTCATGGCCTCCTTGAAATAGACGGCCTGCTGCTTGGCGCCGTGCGTGAACACGTCGCAATCATGGATGAAGGCGATGTCGATCCGCTCGATCGCCATGCGCTGCAGCGTGTCTTCGAGCGAGCGCATGGCGCCGTCATAGGAATAGTCGAATTCGATCGTGAAGGGGGCTGCATCGACCCAGGGCGCAAAATCGATGCTTTCACGGAGCGCGGGCTGCAGCAGCCGTCCGACCTTGGAGGAGACGACATAATCCTTGCGAGGCTTCCAGCGCAGCGCCTGGCCCAGGCGCAGTTCCGAAAGCCCATGGCCATAGAGCGGCGCCGTATCGAAATAACGGATGCCCGCCGCCCAGGCCCGTTCGATCATGGCGGCCGCCGTCTCCTCGCTGATCGGTCTTAAGAAATTGCCGATCGGTGCCGCACCGAACCCCATGTCGGTGACGGTGAGATCGGCGCGCCCGAATTTGCGCTGCCTGATGGCCATATTTGCCGGTCCTCCTGCTTACCCGCCCGTCACGCTAATGTAAGTAACTAGATGGTGCAATAGAAACTGGTGAAAGGCGGGTGCAAAAAGCCGCTACTTTGCTCCCGCGTCGATCATCTGGCGCGCGAAGGTCTCGGCAATGGCGAGGATGGCGGCGTGGATCGGGCCTGCCGTCAGGCTCGGGATGACCGACCCGTCGACGATATGGAGATTGTCCAATCCCCTGAGCTTCAGATCGGCATCCACCACCGAGCGCTCGTCGCGCCCCATGCGGCACGTGCCGCAAGGGTGATGATGGGTGATGGCGGCCTCGGCGATGAAGCGGTCGATGTCTGCCTGTGTCGCGAGCCGACCAGGCAGCACTTCGCGTTCGCGCCAGTCATCGAGTTCGGGCCGGTGACCGATCTCGCGCGCCGCGGCAAGCGCCTTTCGAAACAGGCCGCGGTCGCGCTCAGTCTGCAGATAGGCCGGATCGATGCGGAGCCGGTCGCCCGGCTCCGGGCCCGTGACGCTGAGGCTGCCGCGGCTCGTGGGGTTGGTCACGCCGAAGAGAAGCGAATAGGCCGTTCCGGCAGCCATCGGCGTGAAGCGCTCCGACACGATCGGCGCGATGCCGCAGCCGACGACGATCTCCGGCCGCCCGCCGCCCAAGAAGTCGCCTTCATGCATATAGGCCATGGACTCGGAATGCTGCAGCCTGGATGCCGGCACCGCGCGCCGCGCGGCGTAGAGATTGCCCGCCCCCAGCAAGTGATCTTGCAGATTGCGGCCGAGATCCGGCGAGGCGATCTGGCAGGCGATGCCGGCTTCGGTGAGGACATCGGCCGGCCCTATCCCTGAGCGCATGAGCAGCGCCGGGCTTTCGATCGACCCGGTACTGAGGATGACCATGTCCGCCGCGATCTCGGCAGGACCCTCCGGGCCTGCGGCTTCCAGCGCCGCGACGCGGCCCTTCGCAAGCTTCAGGCGCCGAACGAGAAAGCCTTCGAGGATCGACAGGTTTTTCCGCCCCTGCACCGCGGGCGTCAGCCAGGCATCCGCCACCGTCACGCGCCGGCCGTCGCGGATGGTGAGCGCGTTCGGCGTCACGCCGACCATTTCACCGGTGTTGTGACCGGGGATGCGCGGCAGGCCAAGTGCCGCCCCCGCCGCGATGAAGGCGCGCGCGACGGGGCTCACCTCTTCCTCCGGCAGAAGCACCGGGAGCGGCCCGCCTTTGCCATGCACGCCGTCGCCGCCGAGACTGTGATCCTCGATCGCCATGAAGGCCGGCAGAAGCCCTTCCCAGCTCCAGCGTGCGTCGCCCGTCGCCTCGACCCAGGCGGCAAAGTCCGCCGGATGGCCGCGCATATGGCCCATGGCGTGAAGGCAGCTCGACCCGCCCAGCATGCGCCCGCGCGGCCAGGCATGGCTGCGGCCGGCGGTGCCCGTCTGCGGCTCGGTGCGATAGCCCCAGTCGTAGCTGCGGCCCTGCAACAAAGGCCACGCCGCAGGCTTCCAGATATCGGGATCGGTGGGCTCGCCGCCGGCTTCGATCAGCGCCACCTGGCGCGCCGGGTCCTCGCTGAGACGGGCGGCAAGCAAGGCACCGGCGGAGCCGCCCCCGACGATCGCCACATCATACCGAATCGTCGGACTGCCGCTTGTCATCGTTGGCCATATCGCCGTCTTTGCGCGGCCCGATCAATAGCCGATGGCTTCCCCGGCCAGAGCGCGGCTGTCGATCGCGCCATTGTAGCGCGCCCCGCCGCCTTTCGCGATCTCGCCCAGGCTTTCGCCGCCGACCAATATGCCGGCGGCCTGGCCCCAGGTCTTCCCCTCGTCCGCGATGTCGAGCTTGTGGCCCATCTGGCTCAGCATCTTCACCGTGTCGGGCGAGAGCCCATGCGCCTCGACATAGACCGTGTCGGGCAGCCATTGGTGATGGATGCGCGGCGCATCGATCGCCTCCCGGATGTCCATGCCATGGTCGATGACATTGATGATGGCCTCGAGCGTGATGGTGATGATGCGCGAGCCGCCCGGGCTGCCGATGACCATGAAGGGCTTGCCGTCCTTGGAGACGATGGTCGGGCTCATCGAGGAGAGCGGCGTCTTCAATGGCGCAATGGCATTCGCCTCGCCCTGCACCAGGCCATAGAGATTGGGAACGCCGGGCTTCTGGGTGAAATCATCCATCTCGTTGTTGAGCAATATGCCGGTCCCCTCGGCGACGACGCCGGCGCCGAACCATCCGTTCAGCGTATAGGTGACGGCGACCGCATTGCCGGCATCATCGATGATCGAATAATGCGTGGTCTCTTTGCTCTCGCCGAAATCCTTGGGTTTCAGATCCTTGGAGACACCGGCACGGTATCTGTCGATCTTGTCGCGGATTTCGGCCGCATAGGCCTTGTCGGTAATCTTCTCGACCGGATTCTCGACAAAGGCCGGATCGCCCAGCGCCGAATTGCGGTCGACATAGGCAAAGCGCATAGCCTCGACCATCAGATGGACGGTGTCGGCCGAGCCGAAGCCCAGATGGGAGATCGGATAGCCTTCGAGCACATGCAGGATCTCGCAAATGATGAGACCGCCCGAGCTCGGCGGCGGCGAGGAGACGATGTCATAGCCGCGGTAGTTGCAGGTGACGGGTGCGAGCTCGCGCACTTTATATTGCTCGAAATCGGGCTTCGCCAGGATGCCGCCTTTGGCCCCGCTCGCTTTGACGATCTGATCGGCAATGGTGCCCTTGTAGAAAGCATCAGGTCCCTTCTCCGAGATTTGCGCAAGGGACGCGGCGAGATCGGCCTGGATCAGCCGCTCGCCGGCGCCATGGGGCTTGCCGTCCGCCTTGATGAAGATCGCGGCCGCCGCCTTGTCCTGTCCGAGGCGCTTGGCGCCGCCCGCGAGGATCGTGGCGTCGCCCTGCCCCAACACGAAGCCGTCCTTGGCGAGGCGGATGGCGGGTTCGAGCAGTTGCTGGCGGGTGAGCGTGCCGTATTTCTCGCGCGCCATTTCGAAGCCCGCCACCGATCCCGGCACGCCGACCGCGAGATAGCCATCGAGGCTCGCCCCCTTGATCGGATTGCCGTCCTTGTCGAGATACATGTCCTTGGTCGCGGCCAAGGGCGCCCTTTCGCGGAAATCGAGGAAGGTCGATTTGCCGTCCTTGAAGCGGATGGTCATGAAGCCGCCGCCCCCGATATTGCCGGCCGAGGGATAGACGACCGCCAGCGCATAGCCGACGGCGACCGCGGCATCGACGGCATTGCCGCCTTTCTTCAGCACCTCGACACCGATCTCGGAGGCGAGACGCTGCGCCGTCACCACCATGCCATGCTCAGCCTTCACCGGCGCCGGCGAGGCGGCGAAGCTCTCGGCGGCAATGGAAAGAATGAACCCGAAGCTGATGACGACGGTTTTCAGGCGCATCATGGGCATGATCGCTTCCCCCTGGATCAATCAATAATGCCGTCCAAACCTATTCTTCACCGCCCGAGGCGGAAGCGCGATTCTTTTTTGAAGGCCCTGCATTTCACTGGCATTCCCTGGGTGATTTGGATGTAGGTGACGCAGCGTTAATACAAGGCGCCGGCACTCTGAGCCCGGAGAGGGCGCGATCTTCACGCCCTTCAAAGGTCAGGTCATCTCCTGCAGCGGCTCGTGCGGCCGCCAGCCCGTCGGAAGCTGGATCTGCCGATGACCAGAGCGATTCGCTCGATTGCACGACCAACCGCCGGACCAAGTCCTGCTATACGCCTTGAGTGAGAGGTGTCGATCATCTGGCCGGTCAAAGCACCAGAATGCCCTAGCGCGAGGCGACTTCGATGGGGCAGTCGGCTTTTTTCCATGCTGGAATGCCGCCCGTCATGCGGAACACGCGCTTGTAGCCCCACCGAACGGCCTTCGCAGCAGCGATGGCTGAATATTCGCAGTACCGGCTGTCGCAATAAAAGACGATCCAATTGTCAGTAGGCGCGACTTTGATCAGCTCTTCTTTCGACAGTTCGCTGACCAGTGAAAGATTGGTCGCTCCCGGCACGTGGCCAATGGCATAGCCGGCTCTAGGACGAACATCCACAAAACGGATACCCCGATCGAAGAGTGAGCCCGCCGCCAGCGCGCCGACTTCCGTGACACCGGCGACTCTGAGTTCGCCATCCTCGTCGCGTGTGATCAAGGATTTGTAGCTGGCGAAGTGCAGATCCATTCCGGCACCCTCCGGCACGCCCGCTCGCCGCAATCCGTCAACCAGCCCGGCTACATATGGCGGATGATAGTTGAGCAAGTCACCGTGCCACCGCCACTGCGCTTCCTGAACGCTCATCGGGTCCTTGCCTGCCGGGACTGCGAGTTGATTGTAACCGGCGACGGCATCGCTCACGCCCTCGATGATCCCCAGATGTCCGAGGCTCGCAACAAACGTCACGTAATCGCCCGTCGTCGCCGCACCCTGGGCCCTGATGCGATCGACTGTTGCCGTGGCTTCGCGGTACTTTCCCTGCTGGAACAGAGCGATGGACAAGGAGCGCAGGGTCGCGGGAGGAAATTGCGAGTCGAGGCGCATGGCCCTGCGCAGGATGGTTTCGGCTTCGGGCGCCCGCCCGGTTGCGTTGAGTAAGGAGGCTTCGCTCAGCAGAACTTCAAGGTCGCTCGGCGCCAGCTTTTTCGCTTTCTCAATCAGAGCGAATGCCTCGGCAGTACGGCCTGTGTGAAGTACTCGCTTGGCCATCACAGCATAGGCGAGCGCTGTCGGGTTCTTCATCGCTTTGGCGAGGTTTGCCTTCAGGCTGGCTTGGCCGCGGTCCAGATCGGCCCCCCTCAGCCAACCGGATTGGATCATCCTTTGCTGCCCCGCGGCAATTGCCGCATAGGCCCGACTATATTCAGGATCATACTTTGCGGCTCTCTCGAAATGGGCAATCGCCGTGAGCGTGTCTTCTGCGGTGTCGAGGCGCAGGCGTTCGAGACCGAGCAACAAGGCATCGTAGGCTTGTGGGCTCGCGGTCTCCGTAAGCTCGGCCAGTCCCTCCGTCGGCGGATCGTCAGCGGACATGTGGATGGCCGCCGGCACAAACGCGATAGTGAGGAAGAAGGCTGCGATGACAAGGTAGGTCGGCCGGCGCGAGCCCTGCAACATTCGGACGGAGGCGACAGCTCTCGTGCCGAAGCCTTCGTCCGCATCAGGCGGCAGGACGAGCCGGTAGCCACGCCCGCGTATCGTCTTCAGGAAGGCTCTTCCCTCGTCGCCGAGCGCGGCACGGATCTCATGGACGCATTGAACGAGGCTGTCATCAGTGACGGCTATGCCGGGCCAGACCGCCTCCGCCAACTCCTCTTTGGTGACAAGCTGGCCAGCGCGACCGCGAAGAAACCGCAGCACGGCAAAACTCTGGCGCCGGAGTGAAACCGGTCTGCCCCAGGCATCGATCAGCAGTTCGTTTTCGAGGTCGATAGTCACCCCATTGATCGCGAACCGTGAATGAGCGGCCATGAGAGTGCCCGAAGCCTGCCTCCTATCCTGGCGGAAGGTCTAGCACGAATACCCACCGCCCGCATCGCCCTTCGCCTGATCCCTGGCCCGATTTCGGTGAAATTTCGGGAAGCCTTCATGACCGAATTGCCCGCTAGCCCGCACACTCACCCTGATCGCGGCGCTGAGCCGCCCACTTGGTGAATGGTGATGACATGCCCCAGCTCCGCCGCAGCCTGATAATCATCGCTTATGTGCTTGGAATCGCGGTTGCCCTGACGGCCAGAACAGCGGCCCTGGCCGACCCGCTGCCATCCTGGAACGAGGGCGCGGCCAAGACGGCGATTGTCGCCTTTGTTGAGCGGGTCACAACCGAAGGCACACCCGATTTCGTGCCGGTCTCTCAACGCATCGCGGTGTTCGACAACGACGGAACACTCTGGCCGGAGCAGCCGGTTCCCGCCCAGATCGCCTTCGAGCTGGCCTGCCTCGCTGCGGCCGAGCCCGACCATCCGGCCTGGAGCACCACCCAGCCGTTCAAGGCCGCGCTCGAAAAGGATACGAGCTTTCTAGCACGTATCGGCGAGAAGGGTTTTGAACAGATCCTCGTCGCATCCCACGCCGGATGGACGACGTATGACTATGAAATGGCCGTGACCGGCTGGATGGCTACGACGCGGGACGCTCGCTTCAATCGTCCTCTCACCAAGCTCGTCTATCAACCCATGCTCGAGCTCATCGACTACATGCGGTCGCATGGCTTCGATATCTATATTCTCTCCGGGAACAGCGCCGACTTCATGCGTCCGTGGGTGGCTAACGTTTATGGTCTTCCGCCAGATCATGTGATTGGCTCTTCGATCAGGACGAAGTTCGAGATAGTCGCCAGCAAGCCGTCGCTGACGCGCCTTCCGGAGATGAGTGTGGTCGGTGACGGCGCGGGTCGTCCTGCCGGCATCTATGAGCGAATTGGACGGCGTCCGATAGCGGTGTTCGGCAATTCCGACGGTGATCTCGAGATGCTGCAATGGGCGACAGCGGGCACTGATGCACGGTTGGGCCTTCTTGTGCGCCACACCGACGCCGAGCGGGAATACCGTTATGACCGCGGCGCCGAATTCGGCCGCCTCGATAAGGCGCTCGATGCGGCAGCAGCTAATGGCTGGACGGTCGTCGATATGAAGCACGACTGGAAATTCGTCTTTCCCTTCGAACTGCGATGAGGCGGAAGCCATGACAATCAGAACCACAGCATTCGCCGCCTTGATTGCCACGAGCTCGATCGACGCGGCGGCCGGAGACATCGCCGGCCGCTACCGGGCTGAATGCACTCTTCCCGGTGGCTCGCCGTGTTCTCCAGCAACGGCCGAAATCGAAATGACTTCGGAGCGCACCTGTCGCATCAAATGGAGCTCTGGCGAAGGAGGCGTCTGCATCCTCGACGGCACGAAGTTCTCGGCAGCCTATATCATACATGGAAAGTCGGGATTGGGTGTTTACGACATCACCCCCGATGGCAGCATCGAAGGCGTCTTCATCGACGACGTTCACGGCATAGGCTTCGGCAAGGAAAAGTTGACGCCGATACGCTAGGCGGAAGGCTGCTCCGCCGTCGCCTTCACCGGCCTGCCGGCGACGATCAGCTGCAACACGTCATGCTCATTGGTTTCTGCGATCACCCTTTCCCCGACATTCTCGCCGCGCTTCAGCACCATGATGCGGTCGCCGACGGCGAAGATATCCTGAAGCCGGTGCGAGATGATGATCTGGGCGACGCCGTGCTTCTTCAGCTCCAGCATGGTCTCGAGCAATCGCTGCGTCGCCGTCACCGAAAGATTGGCCGTCGGCTCGTCGAGGATGATGACGCGCGGGTCGAATGAAATGGCGCGCGCGATGGCGACCGACTGCTGGCGGCCGCCCGACAGGCTCTCGACCTTCTGATGCACCGAATTGACGTCGACCTTGAGGCGTTTCAGCACGCCGTCGGCTTCGACATACATCTTCTTGCGGTCGACGAACCAGCCTTTGACGGGCCATCGCCCGAGAAAGATATTCTGCCCGACGTCCATGTTCCCGCAGAGCGCGAAATCCTGGTAGATCATCTCGATGCCGGCGGCGCGGCTCTCATGCGGTCCGCGGAAATTGGCTGGGCTTCCGCCGACGATGATCTCGCCCGAATCGCGGTGATAGGCGCCGGTCATGATCTTCATCAGCGTCGATTTTCCGGCGGAGTTGTCGCCGACCAGTCCCAGGATCTCGCCGGGATAGAGTCTGAGATCGACGCCGCGCAGCGCTTGCACGGCGCCGAACGCCTTGCTGATGTCGCGCATCTCGACGATGGGTACTTGGGGCTCAGCCTGCCTTGCCATGTTCGCCCCCTTCTTCTTGCCGCGTACGTTGCCAGAACTGCCGGAGCCTTCCGAAAATATTGGCTTGCCTGAGCCAGATGTCGATCAGTACCGCGGCGATAAGGATGAGGCCGATGAAGACATTGACCCAGTGCTGCGGCAGCACGATCGAGCGGCCGTCGGCGGTGATGATGTTCAATTGCAGAAGTGCCCGCACCAGCGTGATGACGGCGGCGCCCGCGAGCGAGCCGATGATCGTGCCATAGCCGCCGAAGATTGATCCGCCCCCGATGATCACCGCGGCAATCGCGTCGAGCTCGCGGAATTGCCCCGCCACCGGATTGAAGCTGCGGAAATAGGCGACATTGATGATGCCGGCCATGGCCGCACAGGTACCGGCTAGGACGAGCGACAGGAACCGGACGCGGCCCGTATTGATGCCGGCATAGGCGGCGGCGCGCAGATTGCCGCCAGTCGCCAGCACCTGCTGCCCGAAAGGCATGAGACCGAGGACGATGCCGGCAATGACGGCGACGAGGAGCGTCCACAGGGTCTGCACGCTGACCGCCTCCGCCATGGACCGCATCAGCCCTTCCGGCAATTGCACGCCATAGTAGTAGAGGATGTCGCCGATCTTGCGTCCGAGCAGATTGAATTTCTCCGGAAAGCCGGTGAGTTGCTGGCCGGCGGTGATCCAGGCGGCGAGGCCGCGCGCGATATAGTACATGCCGAGGGTGGCGATGAAGGAGGGCAGCCCGAAACTCACCGTCAGCACGCCATTGGCGACGCCGGCGCCGACGCCGGCAAGCATCCCCAGGGCCACCGCCGTCATCGGGTCCAAACCTAAGACTTTCAGGCTATAGGCGGCGGTGCTGCCGGCGAGCGCCAGGATGGCGCCGACCGAGAGATCGATATCGCCACAGGCGATGACATAGGTGAGCCCCACCGTCAGCAGGGCGACCTCGGTGAAATTGAGCATGATGGCAAAGGTGTTGGGCAGGTTCCACCAGTAATCGGGCCTGAGATAGAGGCCGACGAGCCACAGGATCACCACCAGGACAATCGCCAGCGCATCGCGGCGGGCGAAGAATTTCCCAAGCCCGCGCGCCGTGAGCGCCTTGTCGCTGGCGACCGTGCCGCGGGTCTGAATGCCTT
>Ga0187894_10000711_pt1 | contig 45000 bp, 52 predicted proteins | sample GBC1701081metaG_FD_136650 | JGI IMG/M metagenome (GOLD analysis project Ga0187894, IMG submission 136650) | White microbial mat communities from a lava cave in the Kipuka Kanohina Cave System on the Island of Hawaii, USA - GBC170108-1 metaG ... | reverse complement strand
GCGACGGCCTGCTTCGTCAGATCGTCGTAGATGATCAGCGCGTGCTTGCCGTTGTCGCGGAACCACTCGCCCATCGTGCAGCCGGTGTAGGGCGAGATGAACTGCAGCGGCGCCGGATCGCTCGCGGTCGCGGCGACGACGATCGTGTACTCCATCGCGCCGTACTGCGTCAGCTTGTCGACCACCTGCGCGACGGTCGACTGCTTCTGGCCGGTGGCGACGTAGATGCAGAACACGTCGCCGCCCTTCTGATTGATGATCGTGTCGAGCGCGATCGCGGTCTTGCCGGTCTGGCGGTCGCCGATGATCAGCTCGCGCTGGCCGCGACCGATCGGCGTCATCGCGTCGATCGCCTTGAGGCCGGTCTGCAGCGGCTGCGTGACGGCCTTGCGCGTCACGATGCCCGGCGCCTTCAGCTCGACACGGCGCGACTCCTTCGACGCGATCGGGCCCTTGCCGTCGATCGGGTTGCCGAGCGCGTCGACCACGCGGCCGAGCAGCCCAGTGCCGACCGGCACCTCGACGATCTTGCCGGTGCGCCGCACGAGGTCGCCCTCGCGCACGTGGTTCGCCTCGCCCATCACCGCGATGCCGACGTTGTCCTCTTCGAGGTTCAGCACCATGCCGGAGACGTCGCCGGGGAACGTGACGAGCTCGCCGGCCATCGCGGACTGCAAGCCGTAGACGCGCGCGATGCCGTCGCCGATCGAGAGCACGGTGCCGGTCTCGGCGACGTCGATCTGACGTCCGTACTCCTTGATCTCGCGCTTCAGGATGTCGGTGATCTCACCGGGACGAAGATCCATCGCTTTGCTCCTGGGTCCGTATTCGATTCGCGCTCGACGAGATTCGAGCTGTTAGGGCGCCCTTGGCTCAGTTGCCGAGACGAAGCGCTTCGATCGGGGTTTCGAGAGGCGCTGTTTCCATTGTTCGCTGCGCGCGCCGGGGCGGCGCTTGCACTCAGTTTCCGAGCAGCGCGCTGCGCATCTGCGCGAGCTGCGTCTTCAGGCTGCCGTCGTAGACGGTGTCGCCGAGCTGCGCGACGAGCCCGCCGACGAGCTCCGGGTCGACCTCGATCTCGAGCTCGACCGCGCGGCCGGCGCGCGTCGCGAGCGCGCGGGCGAGGCGCGCGTGCTGCGCGGCGGTGAGCGGCTGCGCGGTCCGCACGCGCGCCTTCGCGCGCCCAGCGGCCTCGTCGGCGAGCCGCGCGAATTCGGCCTCGATCACCGCGAACGCGACCAGGCGGCGCTGATCGATCAGGTACGCGTAGAAGCGGCGCAGCAGCGGGCTCGCGCCGAGCCTTTCCGCAATGCCTTCGAGCACGCGGCGGCGCTCGGCCGCGGGCCGCAGCGGCTGCATCAGCACCTCGCGCAGCTCGGAGCTCGCTTCGAGCGCGGCGCCGAGCCGGCGCAGCTCGTCGCGCACGCCGGCGACGCGATTCTCGTCGCTCGCGAGCGAGAACAGCGCGCGCGCATAGCGGCGCGGTGCGGCGGCGGCCGGCATCAGTGCGTTCTCCCGGCGCCCGGCGCCGACTCGATCTTCGCGATGAACTCGTCGACGAGACGGCTCTTGTCGGCGTCGCTGGTCTGCTCGCGCAGCAGCGAGCCGGCGAGCGAGACGGCCAGCTCTGCGGCCTCCTTGCGCAGCGCGACGCGCGCGGTGCGCAGCTCGCGGTCGACGATGCCCACGGCGCTCTGGCGAATGCGCGCCGCGCTGTTCTCGGCGTCCGCGAGAATCGCGGCCTTCTCTGCGGCTGCGCTCTTGCGCGTCGACTCGAGGATCGCCGCGACGTCGCTGTCGAGCCGCGCCGCCTTCGCGTTCCACTCGGCCAGCTTGCGCTCCGCGTCGCTCAGCAGCTGCTCGGAGCTCGCGATGTTCTTCGCGATCTGATCGCGGCGCCCCGCCAGAAAATCCTGTACCGGCTTGCGCGCGAAGTAGACGAGCACGCCGATCAGCAGCAGCAGATTCACCCACTCGAAGATGAACTCTTTGCGGTGCTCGGCTTCGGCCGCAGCGCCGTGCTCGCCGTCGTGCGCGGCCGCCGCTGCATGCTCGCCTTCATGCGCTTCTTCGGCGGCGAGCGCTCCCGACGCAGCGATCCCCAACAACAGCCCGAGCGCGAGCGCCTTCACGCGAGCGCCCTCCCGAGCACTTTCTCGGCGACCTCGCGCGCGAGCCGCTCGGTGTCGCCGCGCAGCGCGCCGCGCGCGGACGCGAGCGCGCCGGCGACTCCAGCGCGGGCGGCCGCGACCTCGCGCTCCGCGCTGCCGCGCGCCTCGGCACCGATGCGCGCCTGCTCGCTGCGCGCGGTCTCGAGCGCCGCGCGCCGCACACCCTCGGCCTCGCGGCGCGCCGCGAAGACGGCGCTCTCGTAGCGGCCGAGCACTTCGTCGGCCTGCTTCGAGAGTCCGCTCGCGCGGCTGCGCGCGCCCTCGATCCGTTCGCCGCGCTGCTCGAGCGTGCGCAGCAGCGGCTGGAACAACAGCGCGTTCAGCGGGAACACGATCGCGACGAACAGCACGACGAGCTGCAGCCAGGTGCTGCGCCACGGCGCCGCCGCGATCTCGCCCCCGTACGTGCCGTAGAGCGCGTCTTCGATCAGGTCGGGAAAGATGCTCAGATCGCCCGCCGCGTAAGCGGGTATCGCGACGAGCGCCACCGCTGCGGCGAGCGCGAGGGTCGTTCGCGAGATCATGAGTGGCTTCGTGCTCCGCTGGCCGACCGAGGTGGACGCGGATCGCGACGCCCGACGAGGCCTGCCCCAACTCGCTGCTGATGTCTTGTCGCCGTCTGGAGCGCGCTCGAAAGCGATCACCGATCAGGCGAAGGCTTCGGAGCGCACCGTCCGGAAAGCAAATCCGGCCCGAAAGTCCGGGCCGGGCGGCGCGGAAAATGCCAGATCGAAATCAAGATTCAAGACGATTTTGGGCCTGCGGAACGCGCGCTCGGGTCCATCAGACAGCGGCCTGCAAGGCGACCGCCGTCGGCGATCGCGATGCGCGGTGAGGTGACGTTGCCCTCGAGCTCGGCCCCCGGCAGCAGCTCGACGCGGCGATGCGCGACGACGTCGCCGACGAGGACGCCGGCGAGCACGAGCTCCGCGACCTCGACGCGCGCGCGCACGCGGCCCTGTGCGCCGACCACGAGCGCGCCGGTTTCGGCGAGCACCGAGCCGGCGATTTCGCCCTCGACCCGCAGCGTGCCCTCGAAGCTGAGCAGGCCGTCGAACGACGTGCCGGCGCCGATCTGCGGAACGAGAGCGTCGTCGTCGCGCATCACAGCCGGCGCCCGTCGAGGATCAGCGCCGCGAGGCGCGAGAGCTCCTCGGCGCTCGCGAACTCGATCTCGAGCTTGCCGCGGCGGCCCTCGGCGTGGACGCGCACGCGCGTCATCAGGTGCCGCTCGAGCTGGTCGGTCAGCGCCCGCAGGTTCGGGTCGACGGCGCTCGGCGTCCGCGTTCGCGTACTGGGCGCGCGCTCGGGACGCGGGCCGGTGAGCTCGCGCGCGAGCTCTTCGGCTGCGCGCACCGAGAGCTGCTCGGCGAGGATGCGGTCGCGCAGCCAGCTGCGGCGCTCCGGATTCGCGAGCTGGAGCAACGCCTTCGCGTGGCCAACGCCGAGGCGCCCGCTCTCGACGTCCTCCTGCGCCTCCTTGGCGAGATCGAGCAGCCGCAGATGGTTCGCGATCGTCGGCCGCTCGAGCCCGACCTGCGTGCCGATCTCCTCTTGCGTGCGCCCGGCGTCGACGAGCGCCCGGAATGCGAGCGCGAGCTCGATCGGGTTCAGGTCGCGGCGCTGCACGTTCTCGACGAGCGCGACTTCGAGCAGCGACTGCGGCGTGATGTTCTGAATGGTCGCGGGGATCGTGGCGCGGCCCGCGCGTTGCGATGCGCGCCAGCGTCGCTCGCCGACGACGAGCTCGTAACGCCGCGGCGCGCCGGCCGGCGCTTCGCGCACGACGATCGGCTGCAGCACGCCATGCCGGCGAATCGAGTCGGCGAGCCCGTCGAGATCGGCATCGGCGAACACGCGGCGCGGCTGCTGCGGGTTCGGCGAGATCGCGTCGACTGGGAGCTCGCTCGCGGCGGCGCGAGCCTCCGCGCTGAGAGCCTGCGGCGGGAACGCGGCCGGCGGCGCGCCGGGCAGCAGCGCGTCGAGCCCGCGGCCGAGCACACCTTTGCGAATCGCCATGCTTTCTCCTGCGCGCCGCGCGGCGCGCGTTCAGCCTCCCGCCGGGCGGCGTGCAACACCGCACGCAGCGAGCCCACGCGAGGCTTCGCCTCGCATGAGGCGAGCGAAGTCGAACAGTGGCCTCCGAGCAGCGCGAGGCCTGGGCATGCGGTGCTCGCACATCCCGCGTCAACCTCCTAGCGCCGGCGGCTTGCGTTCCGGACGCGCGTGGCGCCGTAACAACTCTTCGGCGAGCTGCAGGTAGGCGACCGCGCCGCGCGAGCCGATGTCGTAGAGCAGGATCGGCTTGCCGTGGCTGGGCGCCTCGCTGAGGCGGACGTTGCGCGGGATCACGGTCGCGAACACGCCTCCAGCGAGCTCGCTGCCGAAATGCTCGCGCACGTCGCTCTCGACCTGCTGCGAGAGATTCGCGCGGCGGTCGACCATCGTGAGCACGATGCCCTCGCGCTCGAGGCCCGGGTTGTAGTTCGCGCGCACGCGCTCGACCGTTCCCAACAAGCGCGCCAGACCCTCGAGCGCGTAGTACTCGCACTGCAACGGCACGAGCACCGCGTCCGCCGCGACGAGCGCGTTCAGCGTGAGCAGCCCGAGCGAGGGCGGGCAGTCGATCAGCACGAAGTCGTAGTGCGGAAGCAGCGGCGCGAGTGCCTCGCGCAGCAGGCCCTCGCGCGCCTCGACCGAGACGAGCTCGATCTCGGCGCCAGCGAGGTCGGCACCGGCGGGGATCGTGTGCAGGTGGGAGAGCGCGGTTGGTTGTAGGGCTTCCACTGCGGTCGAAACGCCCGAGAGCACGTGATAAAGATGGACGGACGGGCTCGTGATCCCGAGGCCGCTGCTTGCGTTCCCCTGGGGATCTACGTCGACCAGTAGAACGGGGCGTTCCGCCGCGGCGAGAGAAGCGGCGAGATTGACCGCCGTCGTGGTCTTTCCGACCCCGCCCTTCTGGTTGACGATCGCCAGCACTCGAGCCGGCGGAGGCGCTCCAGTGGGTTCGAGGCGTTCCACGTCTCCCCCTCGGGCTGGCGGACGGCACTCTATCAGAGGATCGCAGTGCGGCGTGCGTCGAGGGTGCCAGTTCGCTCGATGATTTTCGCGGTTGTGTTCCACGTGGAACGCTTGCGGTCATCACCGGCCGACAACGATCACCCGGGGACCGGCGCCCACGTCGTACGGAACTCGCGCCGCACCGGCGGGAACTGCTTCCTCCCGGGAGCCGGCGAATCCGAGCACCGCGCCGCCGGGGCAGACCAGCCTACGCCCGAGCTCGAGCCACTCCGCCAGCGGGAAGACCGCTCGGGAAATCGCAGCGTCGTAGGCTTCCCGTCCTCGGCCAGCCACGTGGGCATTGAGGCGATCGCCAAGAACAGTCACGCGGGCGAGACCCAGGTCTCGGACGACCGCGGAGAGGAACGTGCGTCGCTTCTGGATCGGCTCCAGCAGGGTGAAGACGACGTCGCTCCGAACGATCGCCAGAACGATTCCAGGCAGGCCTGCGCCTGATCCGACGTCGATGCAGCGCGCGCTGGGGGCGAGGTGCGGCACGAGCGGGAACGCGTCCGCGATGTGCTCGAGCGCCAACGTCTCTAGGTCACGGGCGCCGGTCAGGTTGATGCGTTGATTCCAAGCGAGCAGGCGATCGGCATAGGACGCAAGTAGACGGCCGCTGGTCCCTAGGTCGATGCCGTAGCGCACGGCCGCCGGCTCGAGCAGGACGCGTAGCAGCTCAGAGAGCTCGCTCACGCGGCTTCGCTCGCCCGCACCAGCGAGCCGACTGTTCCACGTGGAACGCGACTACGCGCCGTTGGCGGCCTCGCTCGCGGCCTTCGCTTCCGTCCATTCTGGCGCCGCCGCGGGCACGACGAGCACTTGGCGATAGCGCCCCTCGCCGATGCTCATCGTCGCGATGCCGTCGACACCGCGCAGCGCGACGTGAATGACCCGCCGATCGCGGCCACTCATCGGGTCGAGCGCAACGCTCCGGCCGGTTTCCTGCGCGCGCTTCGCGGCACGGTCTGCGACCCGCTCGAGCAGCTCGTCGCGCTTCTCTCGCTCCCCGCCGGCCACGTCGACGACTACACGCTTCGGCTCGTCCTGCCCGAGGCTCGCGGCTTGGCTTGCGAGAAGCTGGAGCGCCTCCGGCGCGCGCGCGTCTCCAGCAGTCAGTCCCGCAACCGCGTCACCAGTGATCTCGAAGATCTGGTAGCCGTCCTGCTCCGACACACTGATCTCGAACGGCCCGAGGTCCATCCGCTCGACGACGCCGAGGAGAAACTGGCCCACGGGCCCAATCTCGCCGCTCGCAGCTCCCACCGAAGGCGCGGTCGGTGCGGCTGCTCGGGGCGACTCGATTGCCGGCTCACGGCGTTCGAAGCGCTCGCCACGATCTCCGCGCTCGGGTCGCCGGTCGCGGCGGTCGCCACGGGTTTCGCGATCTCGATCGCGCGGCCCCCGATCTCGATCGCGGTCGCGACCTCGCTCGCGGTCGCCCTCGGATCGGCGCTCGACCGGCGCCGGCGCGTCCGTCGGCGCCGCGACGACGAGCGTGCGGCTTCCGAGACCCGACACCTCGGTGAGCGTTCGCAGCCGGAGCTCCGATTCGGGGCGCCCGAAGTAGGACGTCGCCTTCGCGAGCGCCTCGCTCGGCGAGTCGCCGACGAATTCCTTTGCCTCGATCTTGGGGTCGTACATCGATTGCTCTCCACTCAAGCGGCGGCGGGCGTTCGCCCGCGATTCATCCACATCTGCTGCCCAATCCCGAGCAGCGTGCTCATCAGCCAGTACAGGCCGAGGCCCGACGCGAACTGATAGAACATGAACGTCATCATCACCGGCATCACGACTTGCAGCATGCGCTGCTGCATCGGATCCATCGACGCCGGCGTCGGCGTGAGGCGCTGCTGAAGCACCATCGCGGCACCGAGCGCGAGCGGGAGCGCGCGCACGGGCAGATCGATCCCCGGGATCACGAACAGCGTCTCCGGCCGCGCGAGGTCGGTGATCCAGGCGACGAACGGCTGCTGCCTGAGCTGAATCGATCCCTGCAGCGCCGAGTAGAACCCGACGAAGACTGGCATCTGGAGTAGCAGGGGCAAGCAGCCGCCGAGGCTCGACAGCGGATTCACCCCCGTCTCGCGGTACATCGCGAGCATCGCCTCTTGCTGCTTCTGCGGATCGTTCTTGTGGCGCTCCTGAATGTCCTTCATGCGCGGCGCGAGGTCGGCCATCTTTTTCATGGAGCGCATCTGGCCGACCATCAACGGCGCGAGCGCGACGCGGATCAGGAACGTCAGGATCAGGATCGAGACGCCGTAGTTCGGCACGAACTCGTGCAGGAACGTCAGCATCGCTGTGAACCAGCGCGCGAGGATCGGGACCCAGCCGCGCTGGATCGACTCGTCTAGATGCGCGCCGAACGCGTCGAGGCGGTCTGCTTCCTTCGGGCCGAGGTAGAGCCGGTAATCGCGCGAGAGCTTCGCACCGGGCGGGAGGTCGACTGGCTCGAACCAAACGTCGAGCTGTCCTTTGCGCCCCGGCTCGACGGGATTGAGCTCGGCCCGCGCGTCGCGCGGCGTATCCGGAAGCACCGCCGCGAGGAAGTACCGCGTCTGTGCGCCCGCCCAGTCGAGCTCGTACGCGTCGCCCGGCTCCGGCTGAACCTGCATGGTCTCCGTAGCGGGGCCGCCGCCGAACCCGAGCATCGACGGGAGCGGCGCGATCGCGATATGGACTTGCTTGTCCGCGGCGTACGCGGCGAGGCCGTACTCGACGAAGTCCGCGCCGTCTGCCAGCTGGGCCGGCCAGCGGACTCGGTAATCGGGGCGAAGAGCGGTCCCCCCGCCGTTCTCGATCTCCACCGAGAGGCGTGCTCCGTAGCCATCCGACTCGAGGCGGTAGGTCTTGCGAATTCGCACTGCGCCTACCTGCGCCGTGAACTCGACCGTGTCCTTGCTCGGCTGCGTGACCGCGTACGGAAGCGTCGAGAGGTCGCCGTGTCCGAGCTCGCGGAGCGGTGTTGTCAGCGACAGCTCGCTCGAGCTGGTCGTGATCGAGACCGGCGGGCGTCCGGGCTGTGACGCATCGTCATAGGTCGCCAGCATCCAGCTTCGGAGCGCTCCGCCGTGCGACGAGAAACTTGCCGTGTAGAGCGGCCGCTCGAGCGTTATCACCTGCTCGGGCATACCCGAGGTCACGGCCTCGGGGGCCCCTAAAGAGATAGGAGCAGAACTCCCTTGGGGGATCTCGCCCTTCGGGGACTCGGCTTCAGAGGGTTGCTCGGTCGCCGCGCTCGCCGCGGGCTCGTGCCGATTCGGGTACTTCCAGTCGAGGTACTTCTCCCACCCGAAGAACAGCGCCGCGAAGAGAGCGAGCGCAATGAGGGTATTACGGTCCACGCCGCACGACCTCCGGGACCGCGTCGTGTCCGCCCGCATGGAACGGATGGCAGCGCGCGACTCGGCGCGCGGCGAGCCACGAGCCGCGAAGTGCGCCGTGACGCGCGACCGCCTCGAGCGCGTACGCCGAACAGCTCGGCTCGAAACGGCACGAGGGCGCGAGCAGAGGCGACAGCACGAGGCGGTACGCGCGGATCAAAGCGCAGAGAACCCTCGCGACCGGTGATCCCGCCGTCACCGGCGCGCCCCTCGCGCGACGAGCGCGTCGAGCTCGCGCCAGAGCTCACGAGTCCCGAGGGTGGCGGACTGCTTGCGCGGGATCACGACCAGATCCGCGTGCTCCAGCAGCGCAGCGCGATTGCGGCGGAACCACTCGCGGACCCGTCGCTTGATGCGGTTGCGCGTCACGGCGCCGCCCACCTTGCGACTGACGACGAGCCCGAGCCGCGAGCGGGTTCCATCCCTCGTCAGCTCGACCGTCAGAGTGCTGCTGCTCAGTCGTCGTCCGTTCGCGCGCGAGCGCGCATAGTCGCGCGCGTCCCGGATGCGATCCGCAGCGCGAAGACGCTGCGAGCCCCTCTCGACTCGCTCAGACGGAATGACCACGCGGGGCCTCGGTACGGGCGGCGCGGCGGCTACTTCGAGCTGACCGTCGGAACTAGCCGCTTGCGGCCCTTTGCGCGACGACGCTTCAGGACGACCCGGCCGCCTTTGGTGCTCATACGAGAACGAAAGCCGTGCGTTCGCTTTCTGCGAATGCGACTCGGCTGAAAAGTGCGCTTCATCGAGAACTTCCTGGCGCGGCGAGGTGAGCCGCTGGAAAGAGGCGAGGCAGGCTACCCACCCGCGAGAGACAGTGTCAAGACGATCGCGCGCGTTCGACAAGTCTCACGTCCGACAGAGGACCGGTGATAGAGTGAGCGCATGGGTGATGGGGCCCATTCTCCGACGAAAATCGGCGCTCGTATCGCTGATGAATTCGATTCGTCTCCGAGTGGATGGACGCGTTCTGTCGGTTTGTCGGGCGCCTCTTCTTCATCTCCAGGAAATTTGATGAGAGGGAAGAAATGAAGCTGTCGATCGACAAGAGCGAGCTGCAGCGCGGTCTCGGTCGCATCCAAGCGATCGTCGAAAAGCGGAACTCGATGCCGATCCTCGCGAACGTGTTGCTCACGGCGAGCGGCAAGACCGATGCAGGTCGCCTCGAGCTCGCAGCGACGGATCTCGAAGTCGGCGTGCGCGGCTCACACCCAGCGCGAGTGGGGAAGCCTGGAGCCATTACGGTCTCCGCGCGCAAGCTCTACGACATCGTGCGCGAGCTGCCCGAAGAGCCGATCCAGCTCGACGCAAGCGCGCAGTCCTACATCGAGCTGCGCTGCGGCCGCGCGCGCTTCAACCTCGCAGGCGCTGCGGCGGAGGAGTACCCGACGCTGCCGGAGTTCGCGCCCGGGCAGCTCGTTCGTCTGCAGGCCGCCGTGCTCAGCCAGATGATCGAACGCACGATGTACGCCGCCTCGCTCGACGAGACGCGATACAACCTGAATGGCGTCTACTTCGAGGTGCTGCCGACGGACGGCAAGCTGCGCATGGTCGCGACCGACGGCCATCGGCTCGCTCTGGTCGACCGCCAGATCGGCGCGCAGGCAAGCGGGCTCGCGAGCGGCGTGATCATCCCGCGTAAAGGCCTCGCCGAGCTGAAGCGACTCGTCGACGAGGAGGACGCGGACGAGGTCGAGCTCGGCTTCGAGGGGAACAACGGCCTCGCGAAGAAGGGCGACGTCACACTGGTGATGCGGCTGATCGAGGGCGAATTCCCTAATTACAAGCAGGTCATTCCGAAGTCCTCGGACCGCAAGCTCACGCTGGAGACTGAGCCGCTCGTGCGCGCGCTGCGACGCGTCGCGCTGCTCTCGGCCGAGCGCAGCCGCGCGATCAAGCTCGAGATCGCGGAGAACCGGATCACGATCTCGTCCAGCAACCCGGATCTCGGCGATGCACAGGAAGAGCTCGACGTCGATTTCGCGGGCAGCGCGGTGACGATTGGCTTCAACGCGAAGTACTTGCTCGACTGCCTCGGTGCGCTCGCCGCCAAGGAAATCCAGGTCTCGTTCCGGGACGGCGACAAGCCGGTCGAGATCCGGCCCTCCGATGACGCGGACACGCTCGCGGTCGTCATGCCGATGCGACTCTGACGGGGGCGTTCGGGCAGTCCTGAGTGCAAGCGCCGCTTTGGCGCGCGCAGCGAGGCCGAGTCTTCGAAGCCGAGCGGAGATCGAGCTTCTTCACGGTCTCTGAGAGCAGCCGAAACCTCAGCATCTCCCGACAGTTGTCAGTGTCTTCCCCTGTCCTCCGCGCGCTCGGTTCGATAGTCTCGGCCGACTTCGCCGCTTGCTCCCCCAGAGCGGCCAAAGCCCGCCGCGGTACCTCGCTTGGCTGCCGCGCAAATGGGTCCAAGTGAGCTACGACGCGAGTTCCATCGAGGTCCTCGAGGGCCTCGAGCCGGTGCGCAAGCGGCCGGCGATGTACATCGGGACCACCGGTCCTGATGGCCTGCACCATCTCGTCTACGAGGTGGTCGACAACTCGATCGACGAGGCGCTCGCCGGCTTTTGCCGCGAGATCTCGGTGACGCTGCACGACGACAGCTCGGTCACCGTCACGGACGACGGCCGCGGAATCCCGGTGGACGAACACCCGGTCGAGAAGCGCCCCGCCGCCGAGATCGTGCTCACGAGGCTGCACGCCGGCGGCAAGTTCAACGAAAGCACCTACAAGGTCTCGGGCGGCCTGCACGGCGTCGGCGTGTCGGTGGTGAATGCGCTCTCGGACTGGATGGAGGTCGAGATCAAGCGCGACGCGAAGGTCTGGACGCAGCGCTACGAGCGCGGCGCGCCGATGTCGGACTTCCGTGTGATCGGCACCAGCGACAAGACCGGCACCAAGGTCACCTTCCACCCCGATCCGCAGATCTTCCCGACCACCGACTTCTCGTTCGACGTGCTCTCGCAGCGCCTGCGCGAGCTCGCGTTCTTGAACGCCGGCGTCCGCATCCAGATCAAGGACGAACGCAGCGGCAAGGAGCACGATTTCTGCTTCGAGGGCGGCATCGTCTCGTTCGTCGAGCATCTCTCCCGCGCGCGCCAGCCGCTGCACACGCCGCCGATCTACGTGTCGGGCGACCGCATCGTCGAGGGCCACACGCGCAAGATCCCGGTCGCGGTCGAGATCGCGCTGCAATACAACGATTCCTACAACGAGGCCGTCTTCTCGTTCGCGAACAACATCAACACGGTCGAGGGCGGCTCGCACCTGATCGGGTTCCGCACCGCGCTGACGCGCGCGATCGCGCGCTACCTCGCGCTGCAGAACAAGAACGGCAAGGGCCCCGACGAGCAGGTCAGCGGAGACGACGTGCGCGAAGGCCTGACCGCCGTGATCAGCGTGAAGCTCCCGCAGCCCGAGTTCGAGGGGCAGACCAAGGCGAAGCTCGGCACGAGCGAAGTGCGCGGCCTCGTCGAGGGACTCTTCTACGAGCGCCTGCTCGAGTACTTCGAAGAGAACCCCGGCGTCGCGAAGGTGGTCGTCGCGAAGGTCGTGGACGCCGCGCGCGCGCGCGCCGCGGCGCGCAAGGCGCGCGACCTCGCGCGGCGCAAGGGCGCGCTCAGCGATTTCAGCCTGCCCGGCAAGCTCGCGGACTGTCAGGAGCGCGATCCTGCGAAGAGCGAGCTGTTCATCGTCGAGGGCAACTCGGCCGGCGGCACCGCGAAGCAGGGCCGCGACCGCAGCTTCCAGGCGATTCTCCCCTTGCGCGGAAAGATCCTGAACGTCGAGCGCGCGCGCCTCGACCGCATGCTCGCGAACGCGGAGATCCAGGCGTTGATCGCGGCGCTCGGCACGGGCATCGGCGACGAGTTCGACGCCGGCAAGGCCCGCTACCACCGCGTGATCATCATGACCGACGCGGACGTCGACGGCTCGCACATCCGCACGTTGTTATTGACGTTCTTCTACCGCCAGATGCGCGGCCTGATCGACCGCGGCTTCGTCTACATCGCGCAGCCGCCGCTCTACAAGGTGAAGAAGGGCAAGGCCGAGCGATACGTGAAGGACAGCGGCGCGCTCGAGGACTACCTGCAGGGCCTCGCGCTGGAGAGCGTGCGCATCGCGGTCGGCGACGACGGCCGCGAGCTCGGCGCCGACGCGATTCGGCGCCTGCTCACCGCGGCCAGCGAGTACAAGAAGGCGCTCGATCATCTCGCGCTGCGGCGCCTCGATCCGCGCACGGTCGATGCCGCGCTGCAAGCGAGCCTCGCGTTGGACGGCGACCTCGCGAGCGTCGCCGCGCTCGAGCGCGCGCTGCCGCGCGTGCGCGCCAAGTTCGAAGAGCTCTATCCCGATGCGTCGGGCCTCACGCTGCGCGCGGAGGCCGATCCGGAGCACAGCACGGCGAGGCTGATCGCGATCACGCGCAAGTCCGGCCTCGCGACGACGAGCGTGCTCGACGGCGAGCTGCTGCGCGGCGCCGAGCTCCAGCGCCTCGCGACGCTCACCGCGGCGATGCGCGCCGAGGGCGCCGAGCCGTATCGCCTCCTCGGCGGCGAGACCGACGGCAGCGCGGCCGGCGCGCCGGAGCGCTTCGCGAGCGGCTCGCAGCTGCTGCGCCGCGTGCTCGAGCTCGGCGAGCGCGGCCTCTCGATCCAGCGCTACAAGGGCCTCGGCGAAATGAATCCCGAGCAGCTCTCCGAGACCACGATGCAGCCCGAGAAACGCACGCTGCTGCAGGTGAAGATCGAGGACGCGGTCGAGGCCGACCTCGTGTTCACCACCCTAATGGGCGACGAAGTCGAGCCGCGCCGCGAGTTCATCGAAGAGAACGCGCTGCGCGTGCAGAACTTGGACGTGTAGGGCGATGGCTGGCGACGACGAGCCGATCGACGGCAACCCCGCGGCCCCGCCCTCTGCGCCCGGCGGCGGCGACTCCGGAACGCCGGCGCTGCCGGTGAACATCGAGGACGAAGTCCGCACTTCGTTCCTCGACTACTCGATGTCGGTGATCGTGACGCGCGCGCTGCCCGACGTGCGCGACGGCCTGAAGCCGGTGCACCGCCGCATCCTCTACGCGATGCACGACGAGGGCCTGCAGCCGAACCGGCCCTACTCGAAGAGCGCCGGCGTCGTCGGCGAGGTGATCAAGCACTACCACCCGCACGGCGACGCGCCCATCTACGAAGCGATGGCGCGCATGGCCCAGCCGTGGTCGCTCCGATACACGCTCGTCGACGGCCAGGGCAACTTCGGCTCGATCGACGGCGACCCGCCCGCCGCCTACCGCTACACGGAAGCGCGGCTGCGCGCGATCGCGACCGAGCTGTTACGGGACATCGACCGCGAGACGGTCGACTTCCAGCCGAACTTCGACGGCAACAAGGTCGAGCCGCGCGTGCTGCCGGCGCGCTTTCCGAACCTGCTCGCGAACGGTTCTCAGGGAATCGCGGTCGGGATGGCGACGAACATCCCGCCGCACAATCTCGGCGAGCTCGCCGACGCGGTCGGCCTCGTCGCGAAGAACCCCGAGTGCACGGTCGACGATCTGCTCGAGAAGATTCCCGGCCCCGACTTTCCGACCGGCGCGCTGATCTGCGGGCGAGAGGGCATCCGTCAGGCTTACGCGACCGGCCGCGGCTCGATCACGGTGCGCGCGCGAGCCGAGATCGAAGAGACCAAGCGCGGCGGCAAGCTGATCGTCGTCAGCGAGATCCCGTACCTCCTCAACAAGTCGGCGCTCGAGGTGCGCATCGCAGAGCTGGTCAAGGAGGGCCTGATCGACGGCGTCAGCGACATCCGCGACGAGAGCGACCGCCGCGGCATTCGTCTCGTGATCGAGCTGAAGAAGGAAGCGCCCGAAGAGGTCATCCTGAACCAGCTCTACAAGATGACGCCGATGCAGACGACGTTCGGTGTGAACATGCTCGCGCTGGTCGGCGGTCGCCCGCGCCTGCTCCCGCTGAAAGAGACGATCCAGCACTTCCTCGATTTCCGCCGCGAAGTCGTCGCGCGGCGCGCCGCATACGACCTCGCGCAGGCCGAGGCGCGCGCGCACATCTTGGAAGGCTTCGCGATCGCGCTCGATCAGCTCGACGCGGTGATCGCGGTGATCCGCGCGGCCGCCGACGCGAACCAGGCGCGCGCTCAGCTGATGGCGCAGTTCGGGCTCTCCGAGCGCCAGGCGCAGGCGATCCTCGACCTGCGGCTGCGCTCGCTGACCGCGCTCGAGCGCCAACAGGTGCTCGACGAGCTCGCGCAGGTGCGCGCGACGATCGACGAGCTGCGCGCGCTGCTCGCGAGCGACGAGAAGATCCTCGCGGTGATCCTCGAAGAGCTCGCCGAGATCAAGGAGAAGTACGCCGACGCGCGCCGCACGCAGATCACCGACGCGGTGGAGGGCCTCGAAGCCGAGGACCTGATCGTCGAAGAGGACATGGTCGTGACCGTGTCCCACGCGGGCTACGTGAAGCGCAACCCGGTAACCGAGTACCGCGCGCAGCGCCGCGGCGGCAAGGGCCTGATCGGCATGCAGACGAAGGACGAGGACTTCGTCGAGCACCTGTTCGTCGCGTCCACGCACTCGACCGTGCTGTTCTTCACGAACCGCGGGCGCGTGTACTGGAAGAAAGTCTGGGAGCTGCCGCAGCTCGGGCGCGCGGCGCGCGGCAAGGCGCTCGTGAACATGCTCTCGCTCCAGACCGGCGAGAAGGTTCAGGCCGCGCTCGGCATCCGCGATTTCGCGGCGCAGGCCAGCAGCTACATCGTGCTCGTCACGCGCCGCGGCACGATCAAGAAGACCGAGGTCGACGCGTACTCGAACCCGCGCCGCGCCGGCATCATCGCGATCAACCTGAACGACGACGACGAGCTGATCGCCGCGCGCCTCACGACCGGCGCGAACGAGATCATCCTCGCCAGCAAGAACGGGAAGGCGATCCGGTTCCCCGAGGACCAGGTGCGCGGGATGGGCCGCAACGCGACCGGCGTGCGCGGCATGGATCTGCACGACGGCGACGAGCTCGTCGGCATGGAGATCCTCGCGCCCGGCGCGACGGTGCTGACCGTCACCGAGAACGGCTTCGGCAAGCGCACGCCGCTCGAGGACTACCGCGTCCAGAATCGCGGCGGCATGGGCATCATCACGATCCGCACGTCGGAGCGGAACGGGAAGGTGATCGGCATCGCGCAGGTGGTCGACGACGACCAAGTCATGCTGATCACCGACGCCGGCCAGGTGCTGCGCTGCAAGGTGAAGAGCATCTCCACGATGGGCCGCGCGACGCAGGGCGTGCGCGTGATGGATCTCGGCGCTGGCGAGACGCTCGTTGCGATGGCGCGGCTCGCGGAAGACGACACCGGCGCGGGCGAAGCCTGATGACGCGCGCGAAGCGCCGCGCGTCGAGGAGCGTGGCGGCGAACGGCCGCGCAACGAAGAAGGCTGCCGCGAAGCGCGGCCTCTCGCTCGCGCGCTCCGAAGCGCTGATGGCCCGCGCCGAGCGCGTGATCCCGGGCGGCGTGAACTCGCCGGTGCGCGCGTACCGCGGCGTCGGCGGCACGCCGCCGTTCCTCGTCAGTGGCAAGGGCGCGCGCGTGCGCGATGCCGACGGCAACACGTACATCGACTACGTCGGCTCTTGGGGCCCGCTGATCCTCGGGCACTGCGATCCCGGCGTGCTGCGCGCGGTCGCGCGTGCGGCGCGCAGCGGCACGAGCTTCGGCGCGCCAACCGAGCGCGAGGTCGAGATTGCGGAGCTGATCTGCGAGGCGCTGCCGAGCATCGAGCAGGTGCGCTTCGTCTCGTCGGGCACGGAAGCGACGATGAGCGCGATCCGGCTCGCGCGCGGCGCGACCGGCCGCAAGCTGATCCTGAAGTTCGACGGCTGTTATCACGGCCACACCGACGCGCTGCTGGTAGGCGCCGGCAGCGGCGTCGCGACGCTCGGCATCCCCGGCTCGCCGGGCGTCCCCGAAGAATTCGCGCGCCTCACGCTGCAGGCGCCGTTCAACGATCTCGCTGCGGTCGAGGCCGCATTCGCGGAGCACGGACGCGAGATCGCGTGCGTTCTGGTCGAGCCGATCGCGGGCAACATGGGCTGCGTGCCGCCGTTGCCCGGGTTCCTGGCGGGGCTGCGCGCGCTCTGCGATCGGCACGGCGCGCTGCTGATCTTCGACGAGGTGATGACCGGCTTCCGCGTCGCGTGGGGCGGCGCGCAGCTGCTTTACGGCGTGACGCCCGACCTCACTTGTCTCGGGAAAGTGGTCGGCGGCGGCCTCCCCGCTGCGGCGTACGGCGGGAAGCGCGCGCTGATGTCGCAGATGGCGCCGAGCGGCCCGATCTATCAGGCCGGCACGCTGTCCGGGAATCCGCTCGCGGTCGCGGCGGGCCTCGAGACGCTGCGCCGGCTGCGAAGGCGCGGCACGTACGAGCGGCTCGACGGCGCTGCCCGGACGCTCGCCGCGGGCCTGCGCGAGTGCGCCTCGTCCGCAGGCATCCCGCTCACGACCGCTGCGGTCGGGGGGATGTTCGGCTTCTTTCTCCACCCCGGTCCGGTCGCGAGCTTCGACGACGCGAAGAAATCCGACCTGCCGCGCTTCCGCGCGTTCTTCCACGCGATGCTCGAGCGCGGCGTCTACCTCGCGCCCTCCGCGTTCGAGGCCGGCTTCGTCTCGCTGGCGCACGGCCCGCGCGAGATCCGCGCGACATTGGTGGCGGCCGAGAGAGCGTTCCGGGCGGCAGCCGCGAGCTAGCCAGCGTTCGCGCCCGGTCGGATCCGCTCACAATCGGTGCATTTGACACAGAAAGGGGTCAGACCCCAATCGGTGTCGCAGGAGAAATTCCGTGGAGTGCGTTCCTGTCATCCGCTAGCGTGCGCGCCGCTTTCGGTTCGGCGACGCGGGGTTGCGGCGCCGGCGGAGGCGGGTCGTGAAGGTCGAGAAGAGCGGGACGAGCGGACGCGCTGGGAAGGCCTATCAGCGGGCCGTCGAAGCGGTCCTCGCGATCCCGATCGCAATCGGCATCGGGTATTTCGTCGACGGACAGCTGGATTCGAGTCCCTACGGTCTCCTGATCGGAGCCGCGCTCGGGTTCGCAGCGTTCATTCGACGGCTGGTCTCGATGCGGAGCTTGGTCGAGGGCGCGCCCACGAGCGATGGCGACGTCCCGAACCAGCCTCCCGACTGAGAGCGCGCGGCGACGAAAGACGGATCCAGCCCAAGTGATCGATTCGATTCGAGAGACGCGCGTACTCGCCTGGCACTTCGCCTTCACTGCGGCCGCCGGCTTGGCCGCGTTCGCGCTGGCGACGCCGAAGTTCGCGCTCAGCCTGCTGCTCGGCGCCGCGCTGCAGACGCTGAACTTCCGTGGCCTGTTCGCGCTCTCGCGGAATGCGTTCGAGCAGCAAGCGCGCGCGGCGAGCGGCTTCGCGCTGCGCCTCCCGCTGTTCGGCCTGCTGCTCTTCTTCGCGATTCGCGCCGGCGTCGACGCCGCCGGTCTGCTCTGCGGGATCTCGACGCTGATCCCGGCCGTCGTGATCGCTGCGTGGCACGCGCGGCCGCGGCCCGAGCCGGCGAGCACGTTGCCCGCGCTCGCACCCGACGACCCGAGCTGGGACGAGTGGAGCCCCTGGCTCGCTCGCGAGCGCGAAACCGAAAGCGAGAAGGACTGACGCCGTGTCGCTGCTAGGGCCCATCGCCGCTGCGCTGCACATCCCGACCGTGATCGTCGGCTCGCTGCTCGTCACGTTCCTGCTGATCGGCATGGGCCTCGCGGTGCGCGCCCGCCTCGCGCGCGCGGACGGCGGCGTGCTTCCGGACGAGGGCCTCTCGCTACGCAACGTGAGCGAGCTGCTCGTCGAGATGCTCTCGGGCCTCGCGCAGCAGAACATGGGCCCGCACTGGCGGCGCTACTTCCCGATCATCGGCTCGATCTTCTTCTTCATTCTCACTGCGAACTTGATCGGCCTGATCCCCGGCATCGCCGCGCAGGGCGACGCGGACGGCGGCGCGACGCGCAACGCGAACGTGACCTGGGCGTGGGCGCTGATCTCGTTCCTCGCGCACCAGTACGTCGGGATCAAGGAGCACGGCTTCGGCTACATCAACCACTTCCTCGGGCCGAGCCTGTTCGATCTGCACGTCGGCGGCCGGCACGTCCACGTGCGAGCGCTGTTCCCGCTCTACGCGCCGATCGAGCTGATCAGCCAGGTCTCGCGGCTGTTCACGCTCGCGGTGCGGCTGCTCGCCAACATGTTCGCCGACCACCTGGTGGTGAGCGTGTGGATCGGCCTCGTCGCGCTCGGCGTGCCCGCGATCTTCATGGGCCTCGGCGTGATGGTCGCGTTCCTGCAGGCCTACGTGTTCGCAATGCTCTCGATGATCTACATCGGCTTGGCGCTCGAGGAAGCCCATTAGGCGCGGCCACTCGGCGAATCCCTGCCAATCACAACGAAAAGGAATCTCCATGCGGAAGTTTGCAAAGGTCGTGCTCTGGACCCTGATCGCACTGCTCGTGCCGATGGCCGCGTTGGCGCAGGAAGCGGGCGGCGGCGCCGGCTACGGCGGCTACGCGCTCGGCGCCGGTCTCGCGATCGGCCTCGCCGGCCTCGGCTGCGGCATCGGCCAGGGCCTCACCGCCGGCAACACCACCGCCGGCATCGCCCGCAACCCGGGCGCCGCGGCCAGCATGTTCACGAACTACATCCTCGGGATGGTTCTGATCGAGTCGATCGCGATCTACGGGCTCGTGATCGCGTTCTTGCTGCAGGGCAAGATTCAGTAGCTCGCGCGCAGCGGGTGCCTTCGGAGGAGGCTTCGCGGGCAGGCTGCTCGGCCGGTGCAGCTGGCGGCGCTTCGCGCCCTGGCTGACCGGCTGCACGAGACCGCGCGCTGGGATCCGTCGGGCCGTTCGGTCGAGAGATCGAGCGGCCCGTCGCTTTTCTCCGTCGCGATCCGTGTGCAGGTCCCGTATGCGGGCCGCTCGTGAACGCCCATCACTCTCACGGCAATCAAGCTGCAGTCGCGCGACCGAGTGAACCGCGAAGCAGGGTTTGCCTCGAAGGCTGACGTTCGAGCAAGCCGTCCAGCGCCGCGAAGCGGGCGCAGACGGCGCGCAGCGAGGTGGAGTCTTCGGAGCCGAGCGGAGCTCGGAAAGGACTGAGCGAGCCTGAGGGGCGAGCGGAGCCACCGAGCGCGAGCAGCGACGCGAGCCTCACCCCGTTGTCATTCCCGCGCCGCAACCGAGCCCGCGCCCGATGGCTCCAGCGCGGCTGGCTCCCGGTCCCGAGAGAGGAGGTTCACCGCGCAACGCCGAAGCGTCGGGAAATTGCAGAGAGCAACCGGCGTGCCACTCTGCGCGCGTGACGCCCGAGCCGAAAGCCGCTGCGCGAACGCGCACTTATCAGGGCGCGGCGGCGGCGAGGTGCAGCTCGCGTGAACCCGCGTCGGCCACGCGCCCGTGAACCGTCGAACAGCCGGCCTGCTCGTCGTCTTCGAGGGCACCGACGGCAGCGGGAAGTCGACGCAGCTGCCGTTACTCGCCGCGCGCCTCGAAGCGGCGGGGCTGCGCGTCGTGAAGACGCGCGAGCCCTACGACTGTCCGGCCGGTCGCGCGATCCGCGCGATGGCGCGCTCCGGCGAGCGCGTCGCGCCGGAGCAAGAGCTCGCGTGGTTCTTCGAGCAGCGCCGTGCGCACGTGCGTGAGGTCGTGCGGCCCGCGCTCGCGCGCGGCGACGTCGTGCTGAGCGACCGCTACTTCGTGTCGACTGCCGCTTATCAGGGAGCGCGCGGCCTCGACGCGGCCGCGATTCTCGTCGCGAGCGAGGCCGAGTTCCCGATCCCCGATCTCGTGCTCTGGCTCGATCTCCCGGTCGCCGCGGGGCTCGCTCGCACGCACGCACGCGGCGGGCCGCATGAGCCCGCGTTCGAGGACGCGGCATTCCTCGAGCGCGTGCGCGAGACGATGGGCTCGCTCGCGCGCGACTACATCGTGCGCGTCGACGCCGCCGGCGACGCCGGAGTGGTCGAAGCACGCATCCTGGACGTCGTTCGCGAGCGGCTCGGACTCCCGGTCGATTGACTCCCACGACGCGCGCGTGAGACGATCCCGCGCCGCTTCCGGCGGGAGCTGAACCGTGCGCGTATGCCCGCTGCTCTGCATGGCCGTCGTGCTCGACCTGGCGCGGCCCGCGCACAGCCAGGAAACGGCGCCGGCCGCCGCGAGCGAAGTCGAAGAGATCGTCGTCACGATCACGAAGCGCGACGAAGCGCTCCAGCAGGTGCCGGCTTCGGTCTCGGCGTTCTCCCCGGAGACGATCGCGCTCGCCAACCTCGAGAGCGCCGCCGACGTCGTGTCGCTGATCCCCAACGTCGTGACGAAGGGCGAGAGCCGCACGGGCAACTTCTCGATTCGCGGCGTCTCCGAGTCGTTCAGCTCGCAGTCGCCGGTCGCCTATCACGTGAACGGGCTCTTCAAGCTGAGCCTCGATTCGCTGCTCGGGCAGTACTACGACCTCGAGTCGGTCGAGCTCGTGCGCGGGCCGTCCGGCACCGTTTACGGGCGAAACGCAACGGCCGGCGCGATCGACTTTCGCTGGGTGAAGCCGCACGCCGAGTACGAGGTGCTCGGCGACGCGCTCTACGGCAGCTACGACCGCGTGCAGCTGCGCGCGGTCGCGAACCTCCCGCTGCTGGGCGCGGGCGACGAGCGCTTGATGGCGCGCCTCGCGCTCCAGCGCGAGGTGCGCGACGGCTACATGAACGACCTCGAGCGCGGCAGCCGGCGGAACGATCCGCACAACGCCGACGAGTGGTACTCGCGCCTCACGCTGCGCTCGCTGCCGAGCGAGGACGTCGAGCTCACGCTGCGCGGCTTCTACAACCAGTCGGACGCCGATCCCTACGTCTCGCGGCCGCTCCTCCCAGCCTTCACGCAGGGCTTTCTCGACACGCGCCAGTTCGTAGACGAGGACACCGTGAGCGCAGAGAACTTCGGCGTCGTCGCCTTCGACCCTTATCAGGGCTACGCGGGCTTCGTCGAGAGCCTGATCGACAATCTGGGTACGTCGACGGACCCCAACATCCAGCAGCTGGCAGACCTGATCCAGCTGCTCGCGAACGGCCTCGGTATCCCGTTTCGCGATTTCGCCCGCGACGTCCTGATCAACGGCAGAGGCCCGATCCCGTCGATCGTGGACCAGTTCCTCGATCCGCCCGCGGAGCTGGGCGCCGCGGCGCAGCCGATTCCCGAAGCTCCGCTGCGCGTGCGCTCCAGCGCGTGGCGTCGCCATCAGACGAAGCTGCGCGTCTACGGCGCGGATGGAGCGCTCGGCTGGGAGCTCGACTCGCGCGCGCTCGGCCCGCTGCGGCTCGATTTCGCGTTCGGCTGGGAGCACGACCGCCTCGACCAGGTCGTCGACGCCGACGGCAGCGAGCTCCCGATCATCGACGTATTCCGGCCGCACCGCTTCGACCATACGACCGGCGAGCTGCGGCTCGGCTCTCAGGGCGACGGCTCCGTCGACTGGCTCGCGGGCCTCTTCTATTTCCGTAACACCGAAGGCCGCGCGTTCGACGAGATCGTCATCCCGTTCGGGACCATCATTTCGGAGCTGCACTCCGTAGCAACCGGCTTCGCGCCCTTCATGAGCGTCGCGGTGCGGCCGCTCGAGTGGTTCCAGGACGCGCCCGTGACGAACCTCGAGCTGTTCGGCGGCTGGCGGCTGAATCGCGATTCGCTGGCGGTCACGTTCCAGAACCTCGCGCACCCGTCGAGCGGTGGACAGCCGCAGCCCGTTCATCACGAGCGCACCGTCTTCAGCGAGGACACCTGGGAGCTCGGCGTGCGCTGGCGCCCGAGCGAGCGGCACACCGTCTATCTGAAGCACGCGAAGGGGTACAAGTCGGGTCTGCTCGAGGCGGACAACGAGACGGGCGATCTGCGCAGCGTGCGCCCGGAGCTGATCCGCGCCTGGGAGGCCGGCGTGAAGTCGACGCTCCTCGAGGGCCGCCTCCAGCTGGCTCTGACCGGATTCGCGTCCGACTACGCGGATCTCCAGGTGCCGCAGATCGTCGGCCTCTCGCAGCGCACGCTGAACGCGGCCGAGGCGAGCATCCGTGGCGTGGAGCTGGAGCTGCTCGCGACGCCGACGACCGGGCTGATGCTCCAGGCGAACGCCGGCTACCTGCACGCCGTCTTCGACGAGTTCTGCAGCGACGACGCGGCGCAGGCGCTGCCCGTCTCCGATCCCGGCTGCCCGGCCGCGAACCCTCTGTTCCCATGGCAGGGCCAGAGCAATCTCGCGGGCAAGCGTCTCGAGGACGCGCCGCGCTGGAAGACCAGCCTGCTGGCGAGTTATCAGGTCGACCTGGGCGACTGGGGCGCGCTCACGCCCGTGGTGAAGACGACCTGGACCGACGACTACGTGCTGCGCCCATACGACCTCGCCGCCGACCGCGTCGGCTCCTACACGCGCACCGACCTGCGCCTGCTCTGGCGCAGCGCGAGCGAGCGCTTCAGCGCCGAGGCGTTCGTCGAGAACGTCGAGGACGAGGTCGTCTACGTGCGCAACGTGACGACGGGCGAGTTCAGCGGCTCGATGCCGGCGTCCGTCGGCCTGCTCCCGCCCCGCACCTTCGGTGTGCGCATCGGCTACCAGTGGCGCGCCCAGTGAACGCGCGAGCGCGGCGCGCGAAGCCGCCGCGCGAGCTGGGCGCCTGACGACCTACGGCGCGACGAGCGGCTACGCCTTCGCGCTCTGCCTCGCCTTCGTCGCCTCGTACCAGCGCTGCACGTTCTTGCACTCGGCGGGAATCGTCTGGCCCACGCTGCTGCCGAACTCGGCGAGCGCGTAGAGGGCGACGTCGGCGAGCGAGAAGCGGCTGGGCACGATCGTGTCGCGGCCGGCGAGCTGCGCGTCGAGCCACTTGTAGCCCTCTTGCGCGATCGCCTTCAGGCTCGGCGCCGCCTCGGGCGCGGTGTACATGCGCGTCTTGAACAGCGGCAGGCCTTCGGCGAAGCGGAAGCCGTCGGTCAGCGGCTGGATGATCTTCCACTCGACGCGGCGCACCCACATGCGCGTCTCGGCGCGCTCGGTCGGATTCGCGCCGATCAGCGCGGGCTGCGGCTTCGTCTCCTCGATCAGCTCACAGATCGCGATCGTCTCCGCGATGATCTTGCCGCCGTCGAGCTCGACCGCCGGCATGCCGCCGGCCGGATTCTTCGCGAGATACGGCGCCTGCCGGTTCTCGCCCTTCATGATGTCGACCTTGTCGACTTGCTTGAAGGTGAAGCCCTTCTCCGCGGCGAACATGCGGACCATCTTCGGGTTGGGGCCGATCGAGTCGTAGAGCTTCATGGCGAATCCTTCGCGGTTCGGGGTGGAGACACGCGCGAGTGTGCCTCAGAAGTGCACGCCCTTGGTCGTCCCGCCGTCGACGATCAGGTTGATTCCGGTCGTGAACGCCGAGCGCGGGCTCGCGAGGAACACGACCGCGTCGGCGACTTCCTGCGCCGTGCCCATGCGGCCGGTCGGGATCGTCGCGAGCGTCGAGTCGTAGAGCGCCTTGCGATGCGTCTGGATCATGTCCCACGAGCCGCCCTCGATCATGATCGGCCCGGGCGAGACGGTGTTCACGCGGATGCCCTTCGGCGCGAGCGCCTGCGCGAGCCCGCTGCCGTGGCGGATCAATGCGGCCTTGATCGCGTTGTACGAGGTCGGGCCGATGAAGGTCTCGATCGCCGCCGTCGTGCTGATGAAGATCACCGAGCCCTTCGACTTCTCGAGGTGCGGCAGCGCGGCGTTCACGCTGCGCACCGCGCCGAGCAGGTCGACCTCGAAGTTCGCGCGGAACGCCTTCTCGTCGGCTCCGTTCCCGCCGCTCGGGTTGTGGACGAAGATGTCGATGCCGCCCATCGCAGCGGCCGCCTCGTTGATGAACGCGACCAGCGCTTCGCCGTTCCCGACGTCCGCTGCCTTCGCGAACACGCGCCCGCCACGCTGCTCGAGCGCCTTCTTCGCGCTCTCGACCGATTCGGCGCTGCGCGAGCAGATCGCGACCTCTGCGCCCTCGTCGACGAGCGTCTCCGCGATTGCGCGCCCGATGCCCTTCGTCGCGCCGGTGACGATCGCCTTCTTGCCTTTGATCCGAAGGTCCATGGCTTCTCCTCTGCCTAGATGAAACGTGTGAAAACGAAGCGTATCACGGTGATACGCTCGCGAGTCGACCGACCGGAGGAAGCAGTGGCAGATCTCGGACACGACTGGACGGGGCGCGTCGCGATCGTGACCGGCGCGGGCTCGGGCATCGGCCGCGCGACCGCGCAGCGCGTGCTTGCCGCAGGCGGCCGCGTCGTCGCGGTCGACCTCGACGCGAAGGGGCTCGCCGCGTTCGAAGGAATCGCAGCCGCAAAGACGCTTGCCGGCGATGTCACGCGCGAGGCGACCAACGCCGCGGCCGTCGCCGCCGCCGCGGAGCTCGGCGGCGTGAACGCGCTGATCCTGAACGCGGGCCTGCCCGCGAGCGGCGCGATCGACCAAGTCGAGCTCGCGACCTTCGATCGCGTGCTCGACGTGAATCTGCGCGCGGTCGTCGTCGGCGTGCGCGCGGCGCTGCCCGCGCTGCGGCGTGCGAATGCGCCCGCGATCGCCGTCACCGCGTCGGTCTCCGGCCTCGGCGGCGACCCGGGCTTGTGGGCCTACAACGCCGCGAAGGGAGGCGCGGTGAACCTCGTGCGCTCGCTCGCGCTCGACCTCGGCCGCGAAGGCATCCGCGTGAACGCAGTCTGCCCCGGACCGACGCATACCGGCATGACGCAGGGGATTCAGCAGTCGCCGGCCGTGCACGAGGAGCTCCGCCGCCACGTGCCGCTCGGCCGCTGGGGCGAGGCAGAGGAGGTCGCCGCCGTGCTCGTGTTCCTCTGCTCACCCGCCGCATCGTTCGTGAACGGCGCGATCGTCCCGGTCGACGGTGGCGTGTTCGCCGGCAGCGCGCAGTTCACGCCGTGGGGCGTCGGGGTCTAATCGCAATGTCGATCGCCCGCACGCTGATCGTGATCGGCGGCGCGCTCGTCGCGCTCGGGCTGCTGTTGCAGGTCGCGCCGTACGTTCCGCTGCTCGGCAAGCTGCCCGGCGACATCCGGATCGAGCGCGAGGGCTACACGCTCTACTTCCCGATCGTCACCTGCCTGCTCCTCAGCGCGATCGTCACGCTCGTGATGCAGCTGATCGAGCGGATGAAATGACGAGCCGCGGGTCAGGGACCCGCTCGACGACGCGCCAGGTCTCTGCGCCATCGAGTCGGCGTACTCGCACGCTCACCAACTCCCCGCTCAGTCGTCGATCTCCCTCGCGCGGAACCGCGTCGCCCTGCGCAGCCAGCGGCCGAGCTGCTCGCGCTCGAACGCGCGGGCGTCCCAGTCGGCTGCGAGAACGCGTCGCAGCGTGCGCGGCGCGAGCGCGTAGACATGCGCCAGCGCGGCCGCGCCGCCGGGCGTCTCCACGCGCACGAGCCGGCGCTCGTACTCGGCGCCCTCCCAACGATCGAGCCGCCCGAGCAGCGCAGGCGCCACGCCGCCGATCAGAACGCCCGTAACAACTCCATCCGCATCGGGCACGATGCCCGGATAGCCCACACCCTGCAGCGCGCGCCGCGAGAAGCCGTGCAGCTTCGCCGGCCGCATCGGCAGCGCGCGGCGAGCGAGCCGGCGCATGACCGCAGGGAACATCAGCGTGCCGTACGTGAAGAGGTCGCGCGTCACCGCGGCGCGAGGCGGAAGATCGTCGGCTCACCGCGCACGATGCCGGCGAGCGTGTCGCTGAAGCCGTACTTCTCGTGGTAGGCCGCCGTGACGCGCTCGATCTCGGCCGCGTCCGTCACCTTCGTCGCGTGCACGACGAGCTCGCTCTCGCCGACGCGCAGCTTGACGTCGCCGTTTCGCGCCGTGTTCCCGACCCAGCGGCCGCTGCCGCCGCGCACGTAGCCCTTCCCGTCCACGACGCACAGCCAGATCGTCGTGTCGCGCGGCGTGCCGTCCTCGTCGGCGGTCACGATCACGATCGTCTCGACGGCCTTGTGCGCGTTCCAGTCGATGTCGGCGCGAGCGACGAACGGCGCGAGCGCGAGCAGCGACGCGAGGGCGAGCGAGAGAAGGCGGGTCATTCGAATCTCCGCGGGCGCGCGGGCGATTGTTACGCGCGCTCACTGTGGCCGAGCTCGCGGCCCGGCGCCACGCGGTCGCGAATGCGCCGCTTCAGCTCCGCGAGCTCTGCGAAGCCGCCGTCGCGCACGCGGCACGCCACCAACTCGTCGCCGACTCGGACCTGGAACACGCCGCCGTCGCCTGGCATCAGCGCCACCTCGCCGAGCTCGTCCGCGAACGTGGTCAGCAGCTCCTGCGCCAGCCAGGCCGCGCGGCCGAGGAAGCGGCACCTCGCGCAGTAGACAATCGAGACACGCGGCTTCTCCATGCGTGCTCCTCGCTACTTCACCTTTGCGATCACACGATCCGCGTATCCCTTCAGCGCGTCGATCTTCTGCTGCAGCGTCATCGAGTCGGGCTTGTACGCGTCGCGGAAGCCGACGATCGCGTCCGTCACGCCCTGGTCCTTTAGCCGCTGGATCCCGTCCGGTGTGTACGCATTCAGCGAGATCGCGTGGATCTCGAACGGCTTCTGGTCGGTGCCGTACTCGCGGCGCAGCGCGTGGATGCGCGCGATCGCGCCGTCGAGATCGCTCGCCTGGCCGCCGCCGCCATGCATCCAGCCGTCGCCGAGCCGCGCGGCGCGCCGGTAGGCGACGTCGGCGTGGCCGCCGATCAGGAACGGAATCGGCTTCGTCGGCGCCGGGCAGAGCTTGATCGGCTCGAGCTCGAAGATCTCGCCGTGATACTCGAACCACTGCCCGGTCGAGAGGCCGCGGATGATCTCGATCGCCTCGTCGAGCCGCTTGCCGCGGCCCTCCCACGGCACGTTCATCACGCGGAAGTCGTCGGGCCACGGCGAGAGGCCGACCCCGAAGCCGAAGCGGTTGTCGGAGAGCACCGCCACCGAGGTCGCCTGCTTTGCGGCGAGCACCGGATGCCGCAGCGGCAGCTTCACGACGAAGGTCGTGAAGCGCAGGCGCTGCGTGATCGACGCCAGCGCCCCCATCAGCACGAACGGCTCGATGAACGGCTTGCCCTCGAGGAACTCGCGCCCGCCGTCGCCGGTGTACGGGTACTTCGTGTCCGAGCGCTGCGGATACATCAGGCTCTCGGGCACCGTGAACGAGTCGAAGCCGTGGCGTTCAGCTTCGACGGCGAGCGTCAGCAGCTGCTTGGGCTCGCACATCGATTCGGCGAACGTGAAGCGCATCGCGGGTCTCCTCGGCGTACGATGCGGCGTGGTAGTCGATTCCCCGTCGCGCGGCGAATGAGGAGGACCGATGCCGTTGATGATCCTCTACGGCGGCGAGCTGGTCTTCGCGTTCCTCGGCGCGCGCGTCGCGCGTTGGATGTGGCGCTCGCGCGAGAACGTGGTCGCGATGTGGCGCGCGCGGCACGGCGACGCGCCGCCGAGCCCCGCGCCGACGCCCGATCCGAGCCGCGCGCCCGCTCCGGTCGCGCGCGCCGTGGTGAAGGCGATTGCCGCGCGGCGCGCTTCGAACGCCGTCCCGGCGCGCGAGGCGGCGTAGCTACCGCTTCACCGGCACCCAGATCTCGAAGCCGCCGTTGCCAGTGCGCGGGTCGAACTCGACGCCGTAGCGCTCGAACATCGGCGCGCGCTCGGGCTCGAGCCGCGCAGCCGAGAGCCCGTGCTCGAAGATGCGCTGGCAGGTCTCGGCGACGCTCGACACGTGCTCGCGATGCGGCCACACCGCATACGTGCGCGCGGGCAGCGTGAGCTGCATCAGGTCGTCGGCGCGCGCCGGGAGTTCCTTCACCGCGATCGCAGTGAGATACGTGTACGCGCCCGTGTCGTCGTGCTCGTACATCACGCCGAACGTGTCGCTGCCGAGCTGCCCGCGAATCTTTCCGATCCGCGGCGCGAAGCGTCCCCACTGCGCCGGGATGCCGGCGTTCGTCGCCTGATAGCGCTCGGCGAGCCCGACCAGGCGCAGCGCTTCCCCGTGAACGATGCGAGGCGCTTCGAGTGGCGTGGCATTCGGCGTGCTCATGCGGATTGGCTCCTGCAGCGCGAGGTGACGAGTGCTGGCGGCCGCGCGCACCGCCTCCGGCGGAGTGCCGAACTGCTCGCCGAATGCGCGTGTGAACGCTTCGTGCGAGCCGTAGCCGGCGGCGAGCGCGAGCTCCTGAATGCTCGGCGCACCGCACGCGAGCGCCTTCGCGGCTTCGCTGAGCCGCCGCGCGCGCGCGTAGCCGCCGATCGTCTGCGCGAGCGTCAGCGAGAACGCGCGCGAGAGATGGAAACGCGAGACGCCGGCGGCCGACGCCACCGCATCGAGCGAGAGATCGCCGCCGAGGTGGCTCTCAATGTACCAGAGTGCGCGGACGGAAAGGCTCACCGGGATGCTCCGCGCGCGAATCTACGCAGCCGCGTGCAGCGGGCCTTGATCGCGCGTGCGGAGTTTCAGGCGCCCGCGCGCGTCACCCAACCCTGTGCCGCAGCGCCGCCGAGCTCGGTCGCGACGAAGGCCCACATCACCGCGGGCAGCTCGTCCCCGGCGACGCCCCACGCGATCAGCGCCGCGACCGCGCAGCGCGCGAGCGCGTCGGCGCGTGCGAGCCACGCCTCCGGCCGCGCAATGCGCACGAGCGCCCACAGCACGCCGAGCATGCCGGCGAGGTTCGCGAAGAAGAGCCCGAGCGCGCCGAGCTCGGGCGCTCCGCGCTCTCCGCCGAGCGCGCGGTCTGCGGCGTAGAGCGCGCTCACGAACGCGGACGCTGTAACGGGCAGCGCGAGTGCGCCCGTCACCGCGAGATCGAGCCCGGCGCAGGCGCGAATCACGAAGCGCGCGTGCGCCGCTGGTCGGCTCACTTCGGGCGCCGAAACCGCATCACGAACTGGTCCGTCTTCCCGCGGATCTTCGGATCGAACACGCTCAGCTCGAGCGTGTCCGCCGGATTGTCGAGGACGTCCAGCGAGCCGTCATAGGCGAAGCCCGCGGCCTCGAGCTCGCGGCGCACGATCGCGGGATCGATCCGATGGAGCGTGTCGGCGACGCCGATCTCCGCTCCCGCGCGCGCCGAGTGGTCGACCACGACGTACGCACCACCTGGCTTCAGCGCATGGAAGATCTGCGCGTTCACGCGCGCGACGTCGAGCTCGAGGCGCGCGAGATGGAGGTCGTGATAGTTCTGCGCGGTGAAGATCACGTCGCAGGGCTCGGGCACGTTCAGCTCGGTGAAGCTCTGCTGCAGGACCTCGACGTTCGGATACTGCGCGGCGACCGCCTTGATCGGCGGCTCGGTCGGCTGCGCGCCGGGCGGCGGAATCAGCGCGTAGACCTTGCCTTCCGCGCCGACTGCCTCCGAGAGCATGCGCGTGAAGTAGCCGCCGCCTGGGATGAAGTCGGCGACGCGCTGGCCGGGTGTGATGCCCGCGAATGCGAGCATCTCGGCGGGCTTGCGGTCGGCGTCGCGCGCGCGGTCCTCGGCGGGACGCTTCTCGGATGCGACCGCGGCCGCGATGTGCGGCGACGTCGCCGAAACAACCGGCGCGCCGGGCTGCGAGGCGCAGGCGAACGCGGCGAGCGCGAGCAGGGCGAACGGGCGTGTCATCGAGGTCTCCTTGGGATGGCGCGCGGCCGCTCGCGAATGCGCGCGGAGTGCGGCGCAGCCTATACCGCCGGCGCCGCCGCGCGAAGCGCATTCGCGCGCTTCACGGCGTCGTCGCGCGCCGCGCCTGTGCGAGCCAGCGCCACACGAGCACGTGCCCGAACAGCGCGGCCTGCACCAGGAACGCGGGCAGCCAGATGAACGGGATCGTCGCGACGAGCGCGGTGCTCGGGTCGTTCCGGAACACGCGCAGCGGCGTCGGCAGCGAGAGCAGCGCGGTGGTGACCACGTTCACGAGCAGCGCGAAGCCGAGCCAGTTCCATGCCGCGATCAGCGCGCGCGGCCGCGGCATGCGCGTCGCCAGAGCCGCGACCGGCAGCGCGAGCGCGCCGGTGATCACGTCGAAGTTGCGGCCACTCCAGGTGATCTGCACCGGCAGCGAGCCGTTCTCGTACATCGCGTGGAGCCAGTACTCGAGCGGCGCGCGGAACACCTGATAACCGACCAGCCACGCGATCGGCGCGCGCATACTGAGGCGCGTGCCGAGCGGCGAGAACGCGAGCGCGAGCGTCGCGGCGAGGATGCAGAGCATCAGCAGCGCGAACGGCGGCGGAACGCGCGAGAAGTCGCTGAGCGCGCCGCGCGCCGCGAGCACACCCGGCACCGTCAGCCACGTGCCCACGACGAGCATGCCCGCGAACGAGCCGCGCCGGCGCTCCGCCGGCGTCTCGCCCGCGAGCCGCGACTGCGCCGAGACGAACAGCGCCGCCACCGCCGCGATCAGCGCGATGAACATCTGCGTGAGGTGCGCGGGAATCGGCGGCATGGAGCCATAATGCGTCCACGCGCGGGCGCGTGGCAAGCGCGAGGCGAGATCCGGCGCCAGCGCGGCTCGATTCGCCGTCGCGGCGTCAGCCCAAGTCGAACACCAACAGCTCGCTCGCCTCGTGCGCGCGCAGCTCGAGCTGCGGCGTCTCGCTGAGCGACGCGCCGTCGCCGGCTGCGAGCGCCTCGCCATTCAGTAGGACGCTGCCGCGCGCCAGCTGCACCCACGCGTGGCGCCCGGGCGCGAGCGCGTGCGTGAGCTTCTCGCCCGCGCTGAGTGACGTCGCGAGGATGCTCGCGTCCTGGTTCACGCGCACCGAGCCGTCGCGCCCGTCGCGCGAGGCCACCAGGCGCAGCTTCCCGCGCCGCTCGCTCTCCGGGAACGCGCGCTGCTCGTAGCTCGGCGCGAGCCCCTCCCGCTCCGGCAGGATCCAGATCTGCAGAAAGTGCACGGGCTCGCGGCCCGACGCGTTGAACTCGCTGTGCGTGATGCCGGTGCCCGCGCTCATGCGCTGCACCTCGCCCGGTCGGATCTCGGAGCCGGTGCCGAGGCTGTCGCGGTGCGCGAGCACGCCGCTCAGCACGAGCGTCACGATCTCCATGTCGCGATGCCCGTGCGTCGCGAAGCCCTGGCCGGGCGCGACGCGATCCTCGTTGATCACGCGCAAGCTGCGAAAACCGAGGTGCGCCGGGTCGACGTAGCTGCCGAACGCGAACGTGTGCCGACTGTCGAGCCAGCTGATCCGGGTGTGGCCCCGCTCCTCAGCGCGTCGAATGCGAATCACGGCTCCTCCGCGGGCGCGGCGCTGCGGCGAACGGTGGCTTTTCGCGCAGGCCCGCCGCGCCGGCAACTCGCTTCTCGTCGCGCGCACGCACAGCCGCCGCACTCGCCCGTGCAAGATCGGCCTGCCACCCTGCCGCGCATGCACGAAGTCATCCCGACGCTACGCGTCGCGAAGCTCGCTGCGAGCCGCGATTTCTACGTGCGCGCGCTGGGATTTCGTCTCGACTGGGAGAACGCCGACGAGCGCGGCGAGCGGTTCGCGCAGCTCTCGCGCGAGGGGCTGCTGCTCTACCTGAGCGAGCGCGCCGAGGACGGCGTCGGGCGCGGCCTCGTCCATCTCTATGTGCCGAGCGTCGACGCCTGGCACGCCGAGCTCTTCGAGCGCGGCGTCGACGCGCCGCTCCCGCAGGACCGGCCCTGGGGCAACCGCGAGTTCCGCGTCGTCGACCCGGACGGCAACCAACTTTGTGTGTGCACTCCGATCCATCGCAGGCAGAGGTGAGCCATGCCGAGCGCGAAGCACGTCGGGATCGTCGCGGTGAGCGCGGAGGGCGCGGCGCTCTGTTATCGGACGCTGTGCACCGAGGGTGCGGAGCTGCTCGGGCCGCACGCGCATCCCGAGGTCACGCTGCACACGTTCCCGCTCGCGGCGTACATGGAGCACGCGAACGCGGGGCACTGGGAGAAGGCGGGCGAGCTGCTGCTCGCGTCGGCCGCAAAGCTCGCCGGCGCCGGTGCGCAGCTGCTGGTCTGCCCGGACAACACGCTGCATCAGGCGCTCGATCTCGTGCGCGCGCGCTCGCCGCTGCCGTGGCTGCACATTGCCGAGGAGGTTGCGCGCGCGGCGCGCGAGCGCGGCTTCAAGAAGGTGGGCGTGCTCGGCACGCGGTTGTTGATGGAGGGGCCTGTCTACGCCGGCCCGTTCGCCGCGGCCGAAATCGAGAAGGTGATCCCGAACGACGAGGACCGCGCGAAGATCGATCAGATCATCTTCGACGAGCTCGTCTACGGCCGTTTCGAGAGCGTCTCGCGGCGCTTCTTCGGGCGCGTGATCCGGCGCTTGCAGAAGGCAGGCTGTGATGCGGTCGCGCTCAGCTGCACCGAGATTCCGCTGCTGGTCGGCGCCGCGGATTCGCCGCTGCCGGTGCTCGATTCGACGCGCACGCTCGCGCGCGCGGCGCTGCGGGAGGCGGTGGCCTGAGTGTTGCGCTGCGCGACGCCGCGCCCGCCGACTTCGCCGCGATCCTCGCTCTGAACGAGGAATCGGTGCGCTTCACGAGCCCGCTCGACGCGGCGCAGCTCGCGGCGCTGCACGCCGAGGCCGGGCTGCATCGCGTCGCGGTCGTCGGCGACCAGATCGCCGCGTTCCTGCTCGCGCTGCGTGAAGGCGCGAAGTACGAGAGCGAGAACTATCGCTGGTTCGCCGCGCGCTACCCGCGCTTTCTCTACGTCGACCGCGTGGTCGTGAGCGCGGCGCATCGGGGCGAGCGCATTGGCGTCCAGCTCTACGAGTCGCTGTTCGAGCTCGCGCGCGCGACCAACCTTCGGACCATCGTGTGCGAGTACGACGTCGACCCGCCGAACCCGACCTCGCAGCGCTTCCACGAGCGCTTCGGGTTCCGCGAGGTCGGCACGCAGCGCGTCGCGGGCGGGAAGAAGCGCGTCTCGCTGCGGCTGCTCGAGCTGCCGATCGCCTAGCTACCGCGAAGCCGAGAAGTAGAGCTTCTCCGGCGCCGCGCTGTCGGTGCTCCAGCTGGGCATGCTCTCGTTCCAGCCGGCGCCGGCGGTGACGTTGCGCACCGCGGTCACGCTCGGCGTCGCGCCGGCGAGGTCGAGGTCGAACACGAACACGTCGATCGCGTCGCCGCTCGCGATCGTCGAATCGAGCGACCAGAGCGCGAGCCGGTTGCCCGCCGCGTTCCAGCGCGGGAAGAAGTCGGCGATCGTCGTGTCGGGCAGCAGGAACGTGATCGAGGCGTCCGCGGGCTGCGCGGCGTCGCTGAAGCGGGCGACGAACGCGTCCCAGTCGCCGAATGCGCCGGGCGCGTCGGCGAGGTGGCGGTAGCTCGCGATCCAGTTTCCGTCGGGCGAGATCTGCGCGTCGTAGTCGCCGGGCGGGAAGAAGCTCAGCGTGCCGTCCGCCGGGTCTGTTCGCTGCGTGACGTCCTCGAGCGTCCAGACGTCGCGGTTCAGCGTCGCGGTGTAGAGCCGGCTCGCGCGCGGGCCGCTGCCGATCGTCTCGCGCTTCCACACGATGCGGTCGTTCGGGCCCCAGTGCGGATCGCTGTCGAGCTCGTCGTTCGCCGGCGCGTCGCTTTCGTAGGCGAGCCGGCGCTTGCGCTCGCCGTCGACCTCCATCACGTAGAGACGCAGCTGGAACGAGCCGAGCGCGTGGCGATCCGACGCCCAGATCACGTGCGTGCCATCCGGCGAGACGTGCGGCGTCACGTCGACCGCGCCGTTGTTCGTGCGCAGCCCGAACGCGTCGAAGTCGGTCAGATACCGCGGTCGCGAGCCGTCCACGTTCATCTTCGCGATCGCGCTCGCGGAGAGATCGCTCTCGTCGAACGCGCCGTCGCCGTTCGTGTCGGCCAGGTAGGTCTGATAGATCAGGTACGGCGCGTTGGTCGGGCCCTGGACGACATGGTTCTCCTGCATGCGCGTCGAGACGAGCTGCGTGCGCGCCGTACCGTCGGCGTTCTGCGTGAACAGCGCGTGCTCGGTCGCCGGGATCGCGCCGTTCACCCATGGGATCGGGTCCGCGCGGTCGTTCATGCCGTCGTCGTCGGTGTCGGTGTCGCGCGGGTTCGTGCCGAACACGAACACCTCTTCGCCGTCCCAGACGCGGTCGTCGTCGGTGTCGACGTCGTCCGGATCGGTGCCGAAGTCGAGCTCCTCGCTGTTGAACAGGCCGTCGCCGTCGTCGTCGTGCCCGCCGATCTGGACCGTGCAAGCGGTGAGCGCCAGCGCGAGCAGCGCGCCGAAGCGATGAGACACGAGTCCGAGGTTCGGAAGCCGCATGCGAAGTTGGATCGTCCAACCCGAGATGGACATTCAGGTTGCTGTGAAGAAAAGCGGCGGCGTTCAGGTCGCGCGTGCCGGCGCGGCGCTCGCTTTGTGCCGCTTCCAGCTGCCGAGCAGCGCGCTCGCGAGCCCGAGCAGCAGCTCGTCGGCAAACGGTATGAAGTCCGGCACGATCAGGTCGACCACGAACAGCACGGCGGTGATCGCGAACAGGCGCGGGAAGCGCAGCTGCGCGAGGCGCGCGAGGAGCCAGCCCATGAAGAGGGACCGCGTGGCCATGACGCAGCATACGCGCAGCGCGGCCGCGCGTTCGCAGTGATGGGCGCGAAGCGCGCGCGCCGAAAGACGGGACGCGATGCGCTGGCGTTCGTGCGCCGCCATGGCGCAGTGCCGCTCTCGGCGCGCGCGGCAGTGCCTTCGCTCGCGGAGTGGGTCGCGGGAGAAGCGATCGCCGGAAGCTGGTGGGGACACGCGCGCGGGCACGAGATCTACGCGCTCGCGAGCGCGCTCGAGGATTCCCCCGACGTGCTCGTGTGCCGCGCGCTCGGCGGCAAGCGGACGTTCGTGCACCGGCGCCTGTGGCCTGCGCTCGTGCGCGCGGCGGCGAAGTTCCCGCGCGCGCACCTCGCGCGCGTGGTCGAGGAGCACACCGCACGCGGTCGCCACGAAGTGCGCGAGGTCGCGTTCCCGCGCTGGGCGCCGCCCGACGTGCGCGCGGCCGCCAAGGCGCTCGCGCTCGAGGATGCGCTCGCGCAGCTCGCGGCAGCAAAGCTGCTGCCCTGAGAGCTCGCACGCTCTCTCGTTCTTTGTCGCTTTCTACAGGCGACTTCGCGGCGCCCGTGCGCTTAGGCTCGCGCTCCCCAACAACGAGGAGATCCCCGTGCAGGAGCAGCGAGCGCGGCAGGAGCCGGCGCGGCCGGTGCGAACCCTTCCCTCTGGAGGCGCGCATCTCGCTGATGCAGCGAGCGAGGCGTTCGCGGGCAGCGCGCCGCTCGTGCGGCGGCTGCGCGAGCAGCTCGCGAGCGCGGCGGCGCTGCGCTGTCCGGTGCTGATCACCGGCGAGCCCGGCTCCGGCCGCACGCGCGCCGCGCGCTGGCTCCATGCGCAAGCAGCGCCGCGCGCGCAGTTCCTCGCGCTGCGCGGCCTGCCGCCGCGCGGCAACGTCGGCGAAGCGACGCTGTTCCTGCCCGATCTCGATGAAGCGCCGCTCGCGGTGCAGGGCGAGTGGCGCGCCTGGCTCGCGTCGGCGCCCGCGAGCGTGCGCGCGATCGTGAGCGCGCGCGCCGCCTGGCCGAACGACAGCAGCTTCGAGCTGTTCGCGGAGCTGCGCCGCTTCGTCGTCCAGGTGCCGGCGCTGCGCGAGCGGCGCGACGACTTCGCCGCGATCGCGGCGGACATCGCGCGCGAGATCGCGTGCGAGCTCGCTGCCGCGCCGCTCGCGTTTGGCGCCGGCGCGCTGGCTGCGCTCGAGCGCGCGCCGTGGATCGCGAGTGCCGCGGCGCTGCGCCGCGTACTCGAGCAGCTCGCAGCCGGCGCGCGCTGCGGCGAGCCCGTGAGCGCGGCGGAGGCGAGCTCGGCGGCCGAGGCGCAGCGCCCGAACGTCGCGACGCTGCGCGAGCAAGCGCTGGTGCGCGAGCGCGAAGAGCTGCTCGCCGCGCTCGCCGCTGCCGGCGGCAACATGGCACGCACCGCGCGGCGCCTCGGACGCAGCCGAGCGGCGGTCTACCGCTTGCTCGCGAAGCATGGGATTGCGTTGGGGGCCCGGCGCTGAGCGCGAGCCCCGCCGGGTCCGCGCCGAAGTGAGCGCGATAAGCTGCGCGGCCTGCTCGGAGGCGCGCGCGATGGCGGACGGTGACTGGAAGGCGTTCGAGCTCGAGCGCGAGATCGAGAGTCAACAGCTGAGCGGCCGGCCGTATCGCGAGTTCCTGCGCGTTCCGGCGCTCTCGTGCGGGATCTACACGCTGCCGAAGGGCGCAAAGGACCTGCAGTCGCCACACGACGAGGACGAGGTCTATCTCGTCGTGCGCGGCAAAGGCCGCGTCCGCGTCGGCGGCGAGGAACGCCAGATCGGCCGCGGCTCGCTGCTCTACGTACGCGCCACGTCCGGGCACTCGTTCTTCGAGATCGAGGAAGAGATCACGCTGCTCGTGTTCTTCGCGTCGGGTGGGCCGGCGGTCTGAGCTCGCCCTGAGAGATCGCATGGAGCGCGTCCCCGAGCCCGAGCTGATGGACGACGAGCAGCAAGTGCTCGCGTACGCGCGCGCGGACTTCGCGGCGCCGCACGACCGCTTCGTCGCGCTCTTGTGCGAGCGCAGCGGCGCGGGCGCGCTCGAGGGCGCAGCGCTCGATCTCGGCTGCGGCCCGGGCGACGTCACGTTCCGCGTCGCGCGCGCGCTGCCGCGGCTGCGCGTCGACGGCGTCGACGGGTCGGAGGCGATGCTGCGCCTCGCTCGCGCGGACGCGCAGCGGCGCGGCCTCGAGCAGCGCGTGCGCTTCGCGCGCGCGTACCTGCCCGAGGAGGCGCCGCCGGCGCGCGACTACGCGCTCGTCTACTCGAGCTCGCTGCTGCACCACCTGCGCGATCCGGCCGCGCTGTGGGAGAGCGCGAAGCGGTACGGCGCGCGCGGCGCGCAGCTGTTCGTCGGCGACCTGATGCGGCCCGAGAGCGAACAGGCCGCGCGTGCGCTCGTTGCGCGCGAGGCGAGCGGCGAGCCGGAGGTGCTGAAGCGCGATTTCCTCTGGTCGCTGCGCGCGGCCTACACGCCCGACGAGGTCCGCGCGCAGCTCGCCGCCGCCGGCCTCGCGCACTGCGCGGTCGAGATCGTCTCGGATCGGCACTGGATCGCGTTCGGCACGCTGCCCTGACACAGATTGGGGTCTGACCCCTTCTCGTGTCATCGCGGCGAAAACGTCCGGTGTTGACCACCTAGTCGACGAGCTCGAGCGCCCAGTCGAGCAGCTCGTCGCCTTCGAACAGGAAGCGCCCGGAGAAGCGGCGGCCGGCGAACAGGTGCGGGAGCCAGAGCGAGTCATCGCTCCACATCGCGGCGTACGGGACCTTCTCGATCGGCGACCAGAACGGGTCGGCCTCATCGGTCGCCGCGGGCTCGCCGTCGAGCGCGCTCGCGCGGAAGACGTGCACGTCGGTCGCGTAGCCGTCCGTGAAGTGGAAGCGGTTGCGCCCGCACCAGACAAGGCCGCGCGGCACTGCGCACACCTCCTCCTGCACCTCCCGCACGGCGCACGCGAGCGGCGATTCGCCCGGCTCGAAGCGACCGCCGGGGCCGTTGACCTTGCCGGCGCCGAGCCCGCGCTTCTTGTGGATCAGCAGCACCTCGCCGCCACGCACGACGAACACGAGCGTGCAGCGCACGCCGGTCCAGCGCTCCCAATCGATGTCGGCGAGCTTTCGCGGCGTCGCGGTCACGCGCGCAGCGTCCCCCCGGAAGCGAGGCGCGGCAATTGGGGTCAGGCACGAATTGCTGCATTTCGACGATCCGTGCCTGACCCCGATCGCGGCCGCCTCCCGATTCGTGAGACATTCGGCGAGCGTCGGCGCGCGAGCTGCGGCTCGCGGCGGGTCTGCGCGTCGCTCAGCGGTGCGCAGCAGCGCCCGCGAACGCCGCGGAAACGCGGGCGCGTCGGCCGCGCGCTGAATAGGCTCACGCGGTCGCGCCGTCCCAAGGCGCACAGGAGGTCGCGAACATGCAGGTCCGCGGCACGATTCAAAAGATGGTTCTGAGCGCGCTGCTGATCGGCGCCACCGGCGCGCTCTCGGCGTGCGTCGTCAACGACGGCTACTCGCGCGGCGGGTACGACGACGACGACTACCCGCCCGCGCGGCCGCGCCACGGCTACCGCTACGCGTACCCGGGCGGCCTCACGCTGATCTACGACTCCGGTATCGGCCTCTACTCGGTGTTTGGGTACCCGGATTACTACTTCCACGACGGGTACTTCTACCGCTGGCAGAGCGGCTACTGGAACCGCGCGCGCCACTGGAACCGAGGCTGGGAGCGCTGCGATTCGCGCCGCTGGCCGCGCCCGATCTACTACGTGAACGACAACTACTACCGGCACGGCCGGCGCCCGCATCATGACTGGGATCGCGACTGGGACCGCGACCACCGTGGCCACCGCGATCGCGACTACATCGACAACGTGCGCGACGCGACGGAAGACGCTCGCCGACGCGAGCGCGAGGCGCAGCGCGAGCAGGCCGAGCATCGGCGCGACGACGGCTACACCAACCGCGTGCGCGATGCCCAAGAGAAGGCGCAGCGGCGCGAAGAGGAGCGCCGGCGCGAGCTGAGCGAAGAGCTGCGGGAGCGCTCGCGCGAGAGCGACCCGGTCGATCACCTGCGCCACCCCGACCCGCGCGACGTGCGTCGCGACGACGGGCAGCGCCAGGTGAACGCGATCCGCGAGGCGTCCGCGCAGCGGGAGCGCGAGCGCGGCGAGCGCGACGCGGTGGAGCAGGCAGTGCGCGAGCAACGTCGCGAGGAGAAGGCAGCGCGCCAGGAGCAGCGCGAGGACTCGCGCGAGCGCAGCGATGGCGGCGGCGAGCGGGGCGAGCGGAGCGAAGACAGCCGGCACGGCGGCGCGCGCGGCGACAACTGGCAAGACCACCGCGACGATCGCCGATAGTCAGTCCGCAGCGAGGCGCCGATGAGAGTCGAGATCGAATACTGCGTGCGTTGAAACTATCTCCCGGAGGCCACCAGGCTGGCGGCCGCGATCGAACGGGAGCTGAAGACGAAGCCGGCGCTGCTGCGCGGTGACAACGGCGTCTTCGACGTGCGTGTCGACGGCGCGAGCATCTTCTCGAAGAAGAAAGCCGGCCGTTTCCCGACCGACGCCGAGATTCTCGGAGCGCTCCGCGGCGGGAACGCCTAAGCGCCGGCCTCGAGCTCGCGCCCGCGCGCTTCGATGAACGCACGCAGCGTCGCGAGGTCGTCGTCGGAGAGCTGCGCGTCCGGGTGCACCCAGAGATAGGGCGTCATCGGCATCGAGCCGCCCTCCGCCTCCTCGAGCATCTCCTCCAGCTTCTTGCGCTGGCGATCGCGCGCGTAGCTGCCCCAGCGCGAGAGGTTCAGGTGCTCGCGCGTGTGGTGGACGTCGTAGACGACGAGCCACGACACCGGCGCGACGTACGCGTACCAAGGCCAGCGCGTCGCGTGCGAATGGCAGTCCATGCACGAGCGCTCGAGGATCGCCTGCACGGCGGGCGGCGCCGGCAGCGCGCTCTCGATCGGCGGATTCGAGCGCGAGAGCGGCACGAGCTGAATCGCGACGAGCACACCGACGGCGATCCCCACCCAACGAGCGCGAGTCATTCTCCCCTCCCCGGGCGCGCGCAGCCTCGCGCGCGGCGTCGCGCACGCTGCGCTATGCGGAATCGCCAACCCCCGGAGCAGACGAAGTCCAGACGCCTATGCTGCGCGCCTTCGCACCTCGAGGAGGCCGCGATGAAGGGCTTTCTGCTGCGCTGGGCGATCTCCGCGCTCGGTCTCTGGCTCGCGGATCAGCTGCTCGCGGGCCTCTCGTTCGATTCGCCGGGCACGCTCGCTGCGGCGGCGCTCTTGCTCGGCATCGTGAACGCGGTCGTGCGCCCGCTCGCGATCTTCTTCACGCTGCCGGCGACGCTCGTGACGCTCGGCCTGTTCCTGCTCGTGATCAACGCCGCGATGCTCGGCCTCGTCGCGGCGCTGCTCGACGGCTTTCACATCGCGAGCTTCTGGTCCGCGCTCGGCGGCTGGGTGGTCGTCTCGCTGACGAGCTGGCTCGCGTCGGGCTTCGTCGGCGAGCGTGGGCGAGTCGAAGTGATCGTCGCGAGAGGGAGGTAGACGCTCCGTGCCCGCTCGGCTGCCGCTCGCTGCGCTCGAGACGCTCTTCCTCGACGCCGGCAACACGCTGCTCTCGATCGATTTCCGGATCGTCGCGGGCGAGCTCGCGCGCCATGGCGTGCAAGCGCCGCCCGCCGAGATCCAGCGCGCCGAAGCGAAGGCGCGGCCCGCGCTCTCGGACTGGATCGCGCGCAGCGTCTCGCAGCAAACCGCCGACGCGCACTTCTCGTTCCTCGCGAACGTGCTCGATCACCTGCTCGGCGAGCGCGCGCCGCTCGCCGCGGAGCGCGCGCGCATCGCGGATGCGGTGGCCGCGCGCATCTACCGGCCGGGCGCGTCGGACGAGCTGTGGAACGTGCCGCTCGAGGGCGTCGCCGATTCGCTCGCCGAGCTTCGCGAGCTCGGCATGAAGCTCGTCGTGGTGAGCAACGCGGACGGCACCGTCGAGCGCGGGCTCACGCGCGCCGGGCTGCGCGGCCTGCTCGACGTCGTCGTGGATTCGCACCTGGTCGGCTTCGAGAAGCCCGACCCGCGCATCTTCGCGCACGCGCTCGCGGCCAGCGGCGCGCGGCCCGAGACGACGCTGCACGTCGGCGACCTCTACGCGGCCGACGTCGCCGGCGCACGCGCCGCCGGCGTGCACGCGCTGCTGCTCGACCCGCACGACGACTGGCCGCCGGTCGACTGCGCGCGGCTGCCTGACGTGCCGGCGCTCGCGCGGATGATCCGCGAGGCGCGCGCGTAGCGCGCTCGGCTAGCTGGGCGTGGCGATCCGCTTCTCGTCGCTCGCGGGATCGCCCTTGTTGCGCATGAACGCCCACGCGACCGCGATCCCCAACAAGTAGAGCCCGATCAGCGGGACCGCGAGCAGCGTCTGCGTCACCGCGTCGGGCGTCGGCGTGAGCACCGCGGCGACGATGAACGACGCGAGCACCGCGTACTTGGTCCAGCCGAGCAGCTGCCGCGGCGTGACGATCCCGGACAGCGCGAGGAAGAACACCAGCACCGGCATCTCGAAGCAGACGCCGAACGCGAGGATCAGCTGCGTCGTCATCGAGAACACTTCTTTCATCGTCCAGGCGGCGTCGACGAACTCGTTCTGGAAGCTCGCGAAGAACGTGAACACGGACGGAAACACCAGCTGGTGCGCGAAGATCGCGCCGCCGGCGAATAGCAAGCTCGACACCAGCACGAACGGCAGCGCGAACTTCTTCTCGGACGGGTAAAGCCCGGGCGCGATGAACGCCCACACCTGCCAGAAGAAGATCGGCACCGAGAGCACGAAGCCGGCCAAGAGGCCGGTCTTCAGGTAGGTGAAGAAGATCTCCGCCGGTGAGATCGCCTGGAGTCTCCCGCCTTCGGGGCCGAGCGCGGCGATCGCCGGGGCGAGCAGCGTGCGGAAGATGTCCTCGGCGTAGGTGAGGCAGAGTGCCGACGCGACGAGCCAGCCCGCGAGGATCTTCCCGATGCGGCTGCGCAGCTCCGCGAGGTGCGAAGTGAGCGGGAGCGCGGTGTCGTCCATGCCTACGGAATCGGCTCGCCGGGCTTCGGATGCGCGCCTTCAGCGGCCAGCGCGGGCGCCGGCGTCGCGGCGGGAGGAGCCGGCGCCGAGATCCCGATCGGCGACCCACTCGCCTCCGCCGGCAGCGGCGCGGCGACGACTTCGTCCGCCGGACCCTGCGGCGGGCGCGGCGGCCTCGCCGGCGCGTCGGCCTCCATGATCGAGCGGCGCAGGTCATTCGAAGCGCGGCGGAACTCGGCCAGGCCTTTGCCGAGATTGCGCGCGAGCTCGGGCAGCTTGTTCGGCCCGAACACGAGCAGCGCGATCACGAGCACGACGACCATCTCGGTGAAGCCGAAGGAGCCCATCGCGCGCCAAGCTAGCCGCGCGGGCAACTCGCCGAAACCGCGAGATAGCCATCCGACTTGCCTGCAAGCGGCGCGCAGCGCCACGCCAGAATTGCCGGCTCCCGAGCGCTCGCTGCGTCTCAAGCGAAGCGCGTTCGGGGCCGATTCAGCGACGATGTGTCCCCCTGCGCGAAGCGCGCTCGCGACCCTGCTGACCGCCGCGCTCGCCGCCGCGGCCAGCGCCGAGATCTATCGCTGGACCGACGCCGAGGGTCGCGTGCACTTCACGCAGGATCTCTCGCAGGTGCCGGGAAACGCGCGCGCCGAAGCGGAGCGGTCCGCGCGCCAGGAGACGCAGCGCAGCGCCGCACCGCCGGCAGCGGTCGCACAGCGCATGGCCGCGACGCGGAACGCCACGCGCGCGACCGGGCCGCTGCAGATTCCGTTCGAGAGGCAGGGCAACGCGATGATCGTCTACGCGCGCATCAACGACGCGATCAGCGCGCCGTTCATCGTCGACACCGGCGCGAGCGACGTGCTCGTGCCCGCACACATCGCGCAGGCCGCGGGCATCCAGATCGGCAGCGACACCCCGCACCAGACGTATCAGACCGCGAACGGGCTCGTGCAGACGCCGGTCGTGACCATCGACGCGGTGCAGGTGGGCGAGGCGCGCGTCGAGAACCCGAAGGGCTCAGTCTCGAACCGCAGCCCGGACGGGCTGCTCGGCGGCACGTTCTTCAACAACTTCACGTTCCAGATCGATCCCGCGGCGAACGTGATCACGCTGTTCCCGAACGCGCAGGTGCGCGGCGGCACGAGCCGCGAGGAATGGGCCGCGCGCTACCGCGAGCTGCGCGCGCTGATTGCGGAGCTCGACGCGCATCTCTCCGGCGCCGAGCTGACCGACGAATCGCGCGCGCGCGTGCTCGAGCGGCGTCGAGAGGAGCTCGAGGCCGCGCTCGAGGAGCTCGATGCCGAGGCGAACCTCGCGGGCGTGCCGCAGGCATGGAGGAATTAGGGATGCGTCCCGCTGCCATCGCGCTCGCGCTCGCGCTGCTGACGAGCAGCGCAGCGCGCGCGGAGATCTTCAAGTGCGTGGGTCCGAACGGCGAGGTCACCTTCGTCAGCAGCGCCGCGCAATGTCCGAACGCGCAGCCGCTCGTGCTGAAGGACGCCGCGGTGCAGCGCATCGAGAAGGCGGAGCCGCTCGCGTCCGCGCGTCCGGGCGCGGGGCCGGTTGCGCGCCGTGCGCCGGCGGCCGCCGCGGCCTCGGACAGCGCGGGCGCCGAGGCGCTCTGGCGTAACAAGAAGGCCGAGGCGCGGCAGCGCCTGCAGCGGATCGACGCGGAGCTCCAGTACCTCCAAGCCGCCGTGCGCTGGTGCAACGAGGGCAACCTGCTCTGGAGAGAGGACCCGCGCACCGGCATCCGCAAGGACGTGCCGTGCAGCGACGTCGACGCGATGAAGGCCTCGCTCGACGAGGAAAAGGAGCGGGCCGAGGGCTACCTCGCGGAGGGGCTCGAGGAGGAGTGCCGCCGCGCAGGCTGTCTGCCGGGCTGGCTGCGCGACTGAACCCGATCGTCACCCGTCAGCTCGTGAGATTGCCGCCGTTGAGGCCGATCGTCTGACCTGTTAGCCAGCTCGCCTCGTTCGACGCGAGGAACACGCACGCGGCGCCGACGTCCTCGGGCGTGCCGAGCCGCCCGACCGGCACCGTCTTCGCGAGCCCAGCCGTCACGTCGGCGCCGCCGGCGTTCGACATCAGCCCGAGCGCGAGCGTGTTCGCCGTAACACCCGAGCGCGCGTTCTCGAGCGCGACGTGGCGCATGAACGCGATCTGCCCGCCCTTGCTCGCCGCGTATGCCGAGACGCCGAGCGCGAGCCCGGCCTGCCCCGCGCCCGACGAGATCGTGATGATGCGCCCGAAGCCGCGCGCGCACATTCCGTCGATCACCGCGCGCACGCAGTTCATCACGCCGTAGATGTTCACGTCGACGTAGGGCCGCCACGACTCCGGCTGCGTCGCGCGGAACTGGGCGATGCCCATGCCTTCGGGAATGCCGGCGTTGTTGACGAGCACGTCGACCGCGCCGAGCGCGCTGCCGACGCGCTCCAGCGCGGTTGTTACGGCCGCGAAGTCCGCGACGTCGAACGGCGCCGCCATCGCGCGCCCGCCCGCTTTGCGGATCTCTTCCGCGACGCGCTCCGCACGCTCGGCGCGAAGGTCGTTCACCGCGACCGCCGCGCCCTGCGCCGCGAGCGCCCGCGCGATGCCTGCGCCCTGGTTCTGCCCCGCTCCAGTGACCAGCGCGACGCGCCCCGTGAGATCGAACAT
>Ga0187894_10000710_pt1 | contig 45025 bp, 45 predicted proteins | sample GBC1701081metaG_FD_136650 | JGI IMG/M metagenome (GOLD analysis project Ga0187894, IMG submission 136650) | White microbial mat communities from a lava cave in the Kipuka Kanohina Cave System on the Island of Hawaii, USA - GBC170108-1 metaG ... | reverse complement strand
GTGGGCGAAGCCGGCGTGGGGAAGTCCCGCCTCGTCTGGGAGTTCACGCGGTCGCACCGGACGCACGGCTGGCTCGTGCTCGAAACCGGCGCGGTCTCCTATGGGAGGACCAGGCCGTACCTGCCCGTCATCGAGCTGCTGAAGGCATATCTGCGCATCCAGGAGCGCGACGACCAGCGGGAGATTCGCGAACGGGTGGCGGGCAAACTCCTGCCGCTGGACCGGACGCTAGAGCCCCTCGTGACGCCGCTCTTGGCGCTGCTAGACGCTCGCTCGCGCGCGCGGTGAAGGCGGCAACGAGGCGTGGGCCCTTCGCCTGCTGGGCGACATCGCCTCGCATCAGACCGGCCCCGACGTGACGACGGCCGCGGCGCACTATACCGCCGCGCTGAGCCTGGCCTCCGAGCTCGACATGCGCCCGCTCGTGGCCCACTGCCACTTCGGGCTCGGCAGGCTCCACCAGCGGACGGGTAAACCCGAGCAAGCCCAGGACCACGTCGCGACCGCGACGGCGATGTACGGCGAGATGGGCATGACGCATTGGCTGGAGAACATCGAGAAGGCGTGAGTGAGTCGAGCCCTCACCTCGCGCGTGCCCGCATCGGCGCGAGGCGCCACCTTCCGTACGCGACGAACACCAGCAACACGCCCACCGCCAGCGGAATCAGCGCCTGCGCTGCGCCGCCGATCGCCACCGTCAGCACGGTCGCCCCGATCATGATGATGACGAGTCCTGCGGCCGCCAGCGACGTCAGCCCGGGGCGAATGCCCGTGAGTCCGGGCAAGATCAGGCCGAGCCCTCCAAGCAGCTCGGCCACGCCGATGAATCGCAGGAACCACCCGGGCATCGCCATCTGCTGCGTCATCTCCTCGATCGGCAGGACCAGCTTCATGCCGCCGGCGAACACGAAGACCAGCGCCAGCAAGCCCTGAATGCTCCACAGCGCGTAGGTCATCGGTCTCTCCTCCACGGTGATGTCGATCGGCGAGCCCTGGAATCGACAGCGCGCATCGCAAGCCCGCGGGATTCCGGACTCGCTCGATCAGACGTCCGATTAGGGGTGCAACGTGGCGCGCTCAGACTCCGAGATACCGGTGGCGCGTCTCCGCGTCCCGCGCCAGCTCGCCTGATCGCGCCTCGTGCTTGATCACACCCTTTTCGATGAGGTAGACCCGCTGCGTCGATTCAAGCGCCAGGCGCGTGTTCTGCTCGACCAGGAGGACGGCGACGCCCTGGCGCTGGATCTCGCCGATCGTCCGGCTGATCGTGTCGACGAAGGCAGGCATCAGCCCCTCCGTCGGCTCGTCGATCAGCAGGAGCTTCGGATCGGTGCCGAGGCTGCGCGCCATCGTCAGCATCTGCTGCTCTCCGCCGGAGAGCGTGCGGCCCTTGTTGTCGAGCCGCTGTTGAAGGGGCGGGAACAGCGCGAACACGCGCTCGAGGTACTCGTCCATGCGCCGGCCGCCATCCACGGTGAGCCGCGCCATGCGGAGGTTCTCGTACACCGTGAGATTGGGGAACACGCGGCGCTCCTCGGGCACGTACCCGATGCCGAGCTGCACGATGCGATACGGCGGCAGGCTGGTGATATCGACATCATTCCAGGTGATGCGTCCGCGGCGCGCGCGCACCACCGCCATGATCGTCTTGAGCGTCGTGGTCTTGCCGGCACCGTTCCGGCCGAGGAGCGCGACGGCCTCACCCGCCCCGATGGTGAGCGACACGCCCTGCAGCACGTGGCTCAGGCCGTAGTAGGCGTCGACGCCCTCGACCCGCAGCATTCCGCGACTCAGTCCCGCAGATACACGCGACGCACGTCGGCGTTCTCACGAATCTCGGCCGGCGTGCCCTCCGCCAGCACCTCGCCGTAGTTCAGCACGGTGATGCGATCGGAGATCCCCATCACGACCTCCATGTCGTGCTCCACGACCACGATCGTCACGAGGCCGGCCAGGCGGCGGACGAGGGCGGCCGTGCGCCGTGTCTCGTCGGGGCTCATGCCCGCGGTGGGCTCGTCGAGCAACAGGAAATCGGGATCGGTCGCGAGCGCCACGCCGATCTCGAGATAGCGCTGCTCGCCGTGCGATAGCTCGGCTCCACGCACGTCACGCCGCGCCGAGAGGCCGAGCTCCCGGAGGATCTCCTCGGCGCGCTCGTTCACGGCCGTGAGCCGGTCGGGGTTGCCCCAGAACCGATAGTGGGTCACGCGGGACTGGGCCGCGATGCGCACGTTCTCGAACACGGTGAGATCGCCGAAGATGTTCGTGATCTGGTACGAGCGCGCGATGCCGAGGCGCGAGATCTTGTGCGCCGGCTGCCCGGTGATGTCCGCGCCTTTCCACAGGATCCGCCCGGCGGACGGCGGCAGGACGCCGGTCAGGAGATTGAAGAACGTCGTCTTACCGGCGCCGTTCGGCCCGATGACCGAGCGCAGCTCTCCGCGCCGCACGACGAAGTCCACGCGATCGACGGCCGTGAGGCCGCCGAACCGCTTCGTGAGGCCGCGGCTCTCGAGCAGCCGTCCGTCGGCGTCGCCGGATCGCGGGTCCGCCCTCACGAGCCGTTCCGGCTCCGGCAGGCGATCCTCCTCGGCGCTCACAGGCGCCGCGCGCCGCCGTGTGACGAGCCGCGCGAGCGTGCCCACGATGCCCTCGGGCAGGAAGAGGACGATCAGCACGAAGCTGGCGCCGACGAACACCTCCCAGTACTCGAGGTACTTGCTCAGGAAGTCGCGCATCCAGATGAACACGCCGGCGCCGACGAACGGGCCGAGCAGCGTGCCGGTGCCGCCGAAGAGCGTCATGATCAAGACCGCGCCCGACATCTGCCAGTGGATGTTCTCGATCGGCACGAACTCGAGCACGACCGTGAGGAGCGCGCCGGCGAGACCCGAGAACAATCCAGAGATCGCGAAGGCCACGAGCTTCACGCGCCGCGTGTCGTACCCGCACGCCGCCGCGCGCGTCTCGTTCGCCTTGACCGCGCGCATCACCCGGCCGAAGGGCGATCGGAGCAGATAGCGAATGGCCAGCATGGCGAGGAAGACGACCGCGGCGACCACGTAGTAGCGCGTGACGGGTCGCTTCGAGAGCCGCCAGCCCAGCGGCTCCGACAGGGCGAGCACGGGAAGGTTGCCGAGTCCGTCGGTGCCGCCGGTCACCGGCGTCCACATGAGCACGACGTAGTAGAAGACCTGGGACAGCGCGAGCGTCAGCATGGCCAGGTACACGCCGCGCTTCCTGAGCACGAGCGCGCCGAGCACCAGCGCGGTGACGAGCCCGCCGACGGCGCCGGCCAGCACGGACAGCTCGAGCGGTGCCCGGTAGCGCGCGAGCAGGAGCCCGGTGGTGTAGGCGGCCACGCCCACGAATGCCGAGTGCCCGAGTGACAGCACGCCGGCGTGGCCGAGGAGCACGTCGTAGGCCAGCGCGAAGAGACCGAAGACGAGGACCTCGGTGAGCAGACCGAGGTAGAACGGCGTGTAGTCGGCGTAGAGGGGTACCGTCGCCAGCACGAGCGCGGCCAGGGCGAGCCCTCTCACTCCTCGGACATCCCCTCCTGACCGAACAGCCCGCGAGGTCGCACGAGGAGCACCAGCGCCATCGCGAGGTAGATCACGACGTCGGCGAGCACGTCGTACAGCATCCCGGTGAGCGCGAGGGTCTCGCCGATGAGCAGCCCTCCCACCACCGCGCCAACGAAGCTGCCCATGCCCCCGACCACGGTCACGATGAAGCACTCGATCAGGACCAGGCCTCCCATCTCGGGCGCGACGGCCACGAGCGGCGCCGTGATCACGCCGGCGAAGGCAGCGAGCGCGGCGCCGAGCGCGTAGGTGATCGTCCACGTCCGCGCCACGTTGATGCCGAGCAGCTGCACCATCAGGTTGTCGCTGGTGCCCGCCCGAATCACGAGGCCGAGATTCGTCTTGTTGAGGAGCAGCCAGAGGAGCGGCAGCAGGACGGCGGTGACGAGCAGGATGAACACGCGGTATCTGTGGACGTCGATCGCGCCGAGGCGGAACAGCGAGCCGGTGAGCGCCTCGGGGACGGCGAACGGCTTGCCGGGGCGGCCGAAGGTCATCCGCACGAGGTCGGGGATCATGATGGCGAGTCCGTAGGTCACGAGCACGCCGGCGAAGTTGGCGTTCCGGGTTCCGTAGATGCGCTTCAGCACCCCGCGCTCGACGAGCACGCCGACGAGACCCACGGCGATGGGCGCCGCCAGGAGCGCGAGCCAGAAGCTGCCGGTCAGGTGCACGGTGAGCCAGCCCGCGTACGCGCCGAGCATGTAGAAGATGCCGTGGGCGAAATTGATGATGCCCATCAGCCCGAACACGATCGACAGTCCGAGGGCGACGAGCACGAGGATGCAGCCGTTCACCAGGCCGATGAACAGCTGCGTGTACCAGATCTCGAGCGGATAGCCGAAGAGCGTCAGGTCCGCCGCGCTCTCAGATCTGCCGGGGGCTCAGATCTGCTGACTGAGGGGTTTCTTCGGATCGAAGCCCTCCCCCTCGCAGGATTCCGCCGTGATCTCGCCGCCCACGGCCTGCACGATGTCGAAGAAGTCCCACGCGTCCTTCATGGCCGAGGCGGACTTGCCCTTGCAGAGATAGACGTCCTGGATGTTCACGTGGTCGCAGGCGCGGATGTGCTCGGGTCCCTTCAGGTACTGGAACTTCCGGCCTTCGAGGGCCCGCGTCACCTTGTCGGTCTCGACCGACTTCACCTCGCGGGCCGTGTCGAGCAGCACCCGCACGGTCGAGTACGTCGACGCGGTGTACCCGCTCGGCGCCCGCTTGCGGAGCGCGTAGTGGCGATCGTAGTACTTCTTCGCCGCGGGGAACTTGTCCTTCAGATGCCAGTACCACGGCATGCCGGAGTAGAACGACTCGTATACGCCCTTGCCCGCCGCCTCCGCAAACGTCAGCTCGGTGATCGAGTGGATGACCTGCGACTGCTTGGCCAGGCCGAACTCCTGCACCTGCTTCGCGCAGGCCACCTGGTCGGCTGCCCACGTCGTGATGAACACGACGTCGGCCTTGGCCGCAGCCACCTTCGGCAGGAACGGCAGGAAGTCGCGGGTGCCGAGGGGCGCCCACGTCACGCCGGTCCACTCGGCGCCGACCTGCTTGGCGACGAGCGAGTACGCGCGCTCGAACATCTGCGGCCACGAGTAGTTGTTCGCGAGCATGTGCCACTTCTTGCCCATCTTCTGCGCGTCGACGAACCGCGCGGCAGCGGCGGCCGTCTGGTAGGGCGTGAGGTTGTTGCCGAACTGGTACTTGCACATCTTGCCCTTGACGGTCAGGAAGTTCTGGCCGAAGAAGCTCACGATCACGTCGTTCTTGCAGCCGACCTCGGCCATCGCGATGCCCTCGAAGCCGACGATCGCGCCGACGAGGAACGGGGCCTTCTCGACCTCGACCAGCTCCGTCGCCTTGCGCTTGGCCACCTCGGGCTTGAACTCCGAGTCGCGGATGACGGTCTCGACCTTGCGGCCCATGACGCCGCCGTCGGCGTTCACGTCCTCGACGGCGATCTGCGTGGCCGCGAGCATCTCCTGCGCCTCGAGGGCCATCGGTCCCGTCATCGGGACCACCACGCCAAGCTTGAGCGGCTGGTCACCCAGGGCCAGGCGATTCACGAATGGGAAACCGGAGACGGCCGTCGCGGCGCCCGCGCCCGCGAGACCCTTGAGGATGGTTCGCCGCGTCGTCCCACTCATTTTCGTCACCCTCCGCGTCGAGGTTCGAGATCGGCCGCTCCCGTCGCCGTGCCGCGGCCACCTATAGCACGCGGCTGGCGGTGTCGTCCACCCCTCGTGCGACGCGGCAGCACGTCGTGCGAGGCATGGGGCGTGTGGTAGAAGTAGAACAGGCTCGATCGATACGTCGATGGCAAACAGGAGGCGCTCCGGATGGCGGTGCTGAGCTTGAGACACTATGGCGACCCGGTGCTCCGCCAGGTGGCGGCACCGGTGGCCCTCGTGACGCCGGACCTCAAGACGCTGGTCGCGGACATGGTCGACACCATGTGGCACGCGGTCGGCGTCGGCCTCGCCGCACCGCAGGTCGGTGTCTCGCTCCGCATCTTCGTCATGGACCGCGGCAAGGCCGGAACGCGTGCGCTCGTCAATCCCGTGATCACCGAGCGGGGCGGCCACATCAAGGAGGAGGAGGGCTGTCTGTCGCTGCCCGGCATCTTCGCCGAGGTGGAGCGGAGTGAGTGGGTGCGCGTCTCGGCGCTCGACGACGACGGCCAGCCTCAGAGCTTCGAGGCGCACGGACTCGAGGCCAAGATCGTCCAGCACGAAATCGACCATCTGGATGGCGTGATGTTCATCGACCGGTTGCCTCCGGTCATGCGCGACCGGATCAAGAAGCGGATCCAGAAGGAAGGCTTCGAAGAGCGGCCGCGCCGCCGTCACGCCTTCGCGCTTTGATCGACGGGGGCCTCGCCCCCCGCTCCGATACTTCCCCGACGTTCTCGCGGGACTCTGACTGGCAGGGGTGTGGCCGTGCGGGTGATCTTCTTCGGGACTCCGGAGTTTGCCGTGCCGACGCTCGAAACGCTGCTGGCCCGACATCAGCTCGCGCTCGTCGTGACGCAGCCCGACCGGCCCTCCGGGCGCGGACAGCAGGTGCACGCGTCGCCGGTGAAGCAGCGGGCGGCAGCGGCCGGCCTCCCCGTCCTCCAGCCGGCGCGGCTTCGCGATCCCGAATGGCCGTCGCGCCTCGCCGAGGCCAAGGCCGAGGTCGCGGTGGTCGTGGCCTTCGGCCAGATCCTGCCGCAGGCCGTGCTCGATGCCCCCACGCGAGGCTCGATCAACGTCCACGCCTCGCTCCTGCCGCGCTATCGCGGCGCGGGCCCGATCGCGTGGGCCATCATCCGCGGCGAGACGGAGACTGGCATCACGACGTTCAAGATGGACGCCGGAATGGATACCGGCGACATCCTGCTCCAGGAGGCGACCTCGATTCGCCCGGAAGAAACCGCCGGTGAGCTCGCCGGCCGTCTCGCGCAGATCGGCGCGCAGGTGCTGGCCCGCACGCTCGACGCGCTCGACGCGCTCACGCCGCAGCGACAGGATGCGACCGCTGCCACGCTCGCGCCGCGGCTCAAGAAGGAGGACGGCTGGCTTCGCCTCGACGAGCCGGCCCGCGCGCTCGTCAACCGCGTCCGAGGATGCAATCCCTGGCCCGGGGCCGCGCTGATGACGCCGGCAGGGCGCCTCCTGATCTGGCGCGCGGCGGTCGCGCCGGCGACGACCACGGACGAGCCAGGGACGCTCGTCTCGAACGCGGCGGGCGACGTCGGCGTCGTGACCGGCGACGGATTGTTGATACCGATTCACGTCCAGCTGGAGAGCAAGCGCGTCATGGCGTGGCCCGACTTCCTGCGCGGCGCGCGTCTCGGCCCGGGCGCCCGCATGACTGCGATCGGGGCATGAAGCACGTCCCGCCCGGACACGCGCGTCAGGGGCCCGATCGGAGTCCCGCCACGAGGCCGCACGTCGTCTCGCAGGCGCGCTACGAGGCGGTCTCCATCCTCGTCCGCGTCGAACGGGACAAGGCGTTCGCCGACATCGCGCTCGAGCACGCGCTCGACCTCGCGCGGCTCGACCCGCGCGACGCGGCGCTCTGCACGGAGATCGTGTACGGCACGCTGCGCTGGCGGCGGCACCTGGACTGGCGTCTCGCGCCCTATCTGAAGCGCCCGATGGCAAAGCTCGATCCGTGGGTGCGCGCGCTGCTCCGCCTGACCGCGTACCAGCTCCTCTTTCTCGACCGAGTGCCGCAATGGGCGGCGGTGGACGAGGCCGTGAACCTGGCCCGTCTCAAGAGCCGCGCGAGGGGGCCCGCGGAGTTCGTCAATGCCGTGCTCCGCGCGCTCGGGCGCGCGGCCGCTGTGCCGCCCGTGCCCGCCGACCCCGCCGAGGCGCTCGGCGTCCGATGGTCGTACCCCGACTGGATCGCCGCGCGGTGGCTGCATCGCTACGGCGCGGCGGAGTCGGAGGCGCTGATGGCCGCGATGAACGAGCGGCCGCCGGCGACGGTGCGCGCCAATCGTCTCCGCGCGAGCCGCGACGGTCTCGCCGCCAGGGTGCGCGACGAGGAACTGGCCGAGACGCGGCCGACCCCGCTCGCGCCCGAGGGCGTGATCGTCGAGCGAGGCGCAGCCGCGCGCTGGGCCGCCTTCGCGGATGGATGGTGCACGGTCCAGGACGAGGCGTCGATGCTGATCGCGCGTCTTCTCGCGCCCGAGCCCGGAGAGCTGGTGGCCGACGCCTGCGCGGCGCCAGGCACCAAGGCCACGCACCTCGCCGAGCTGATGGGCGGGCGCGGGAAGATCGTGGCCATCGATCCCCAGGTCCCGCGGCTCAAGCTCGTCGGCAAGGCGGCCGCGCGTCTCGGCATCCGGATCATCGAGTGCCATCCGGGCCCGGTGGCGTCCGTGGCGCCGCGCTGGGTCGGGCGCGCCGATCGCGCGCTCGTGGATGCGCCGTGCTCGAACCTGGGCGTGCTCCGCCGGAATCCCGACGTGAAGTGGCGGCGCGTGGAGGACGACCTTGTCCGCCTCGCCGCGAAGCAGCGCGGTATTCTCGCGGCGGCCGCGTCGATGGTGAAGCCGGGCGGCCGCCTCGTCTACGCGACCTGCTCGCTCGAGCCGGACGAGAACGAGGACGTCGTGGGGCCGTTTCTCGCCGAGGCCACGGACTGGCAGGTGGACGCGCCCGCGGAATTCCCGGTGGCCCCCGACGCCGCCGGGTTCATCCGCTGCCTCCCGCACGTCCACGGCACCGACGGGTTCACGGCGATCCGGCTCAAGCGGCGCCCGCGCTGAGCGTCAGCCGCTCGAGCATGCGCATGCGAGACGGCCGGCCCATCACCTGGGGATGGAACATGAGGTTGAAGAAGCCTTGAGATCGTGGCGGTCCATCAGCCGGAGAACTCTCGGCATCGCCGTCTTCGGGCCATAGGCGCCCATGGACATGTGAATCGGCCGCTCGGCGAGCGCGGGATCGCGGGCGATCCACAGCGTCTCGCCGTCGCGATCGAACGACAGCATCACCGCGCAGCGCGCGCCGTTCTTCCAGGCGATTCCCAAGTGCGCCCGCGACGTCCGAGATCATGTCGCACGCGATGCCGAGCCCCAAGACCCGGCTCCACACGCGCGGGCCTCGGGCGCGGTCGCGATGTCGCCGTCGCTCAGCGGCGTGCGGCGACGGCGGCGATCACCGCCGCGCCCGCCGCCGTGGAGTCCTTCGCGTACACCACGGAGAGGCGCTCGGCCGCGGTCGATCCCGCCAGCTCGCCGAATGCCTCGCGCACGAGATCGGGGAATCCGGGGAAGCCGCCGTACACGCTGCCATCGACGGCGACGACGCGATCGGCGCGCAGCTCGGGATCGATGAACGTCGCGGTCCCGAGCAGGCCGGCGGCAATCAGCCGCGCGGTGCGGCGGCCCACGGCTCGCGCGAGCGCGCAGAGCGCGCGCCGTTCGGCGTCCGTGCTCGGGATGTCGAGCGCGCGCAGCGTCTTCGCCGTCGCCGAGAGCTGATCGGATCCATCTCGGGCGAACGCGGACACGTGCTCGGCGTCGAGGCTCCAGGGGGCACGGAGCGCCGCGGGCGGCGTCCGGAATATCGGCGCGCGTCCGCCGGGATCGAGCAGCGCCCGGCGGAGAATCTCGCCGAGGTAGTGGCCAGCCGTCATCTTCTCGAAGCGCTGAGCGCCCGGCGCGGGATCCGTCACCTCGGAGTCCAGGGCGCGGTCCCACGACGAGGCCACGCCCTCCACTCCGTCGAAGTTCCCCGATTCGAGATTCCGCACGCCGGCGCCCGGGAGATCGGCGGCCTGGTTGGCGCCCGTGCCGAGGATCAGGCCGATGTCGGCCGGCCTCGCGCCTGGATCGCGCGCTCTGCGGCGATAGCTCTCGAGCACGAGCGTCGACACGGTGTCGTTGGCCACCGCCGTGACGGCGACGCGATCGAGCCCGCGCCGCGCGAGCGCGCTCCGCAGCAGCGCCACCACGTCCTGGCCCACGAGGCCACGGACGCGCCAGCCCTTGGTCAGCGAGAGCGCCACGGCCCGGTCGATCCCGTCGAGGCGGGCGGGAAACGAGTAGACGAATCCGAGAGGCAATGGCCCTTCGCGACCCACGGCCGCCTCGACCGCGCCCGCGATCTCGCCGAAGATGTCCTCGGCCGATCCCGACTTGTCCGACTCGCGGAACACGAACTCACGCTCGGCGAGGGTGCGCGTTCCCTCGGCGCCGATCAGCTCGACGAGCGCCGCGCGGCCATGGGTCCCGCCCCAGTCCACGACGGCGACGCGCCCGCACTCGTCACCGCGGGGCTGCTCGACGAACGTGGAGAGCATCTTGAGCGAGCTCGGCTCGCCGGCCAGCCCTCTCGCGATGGCGCGTCGAAACGCGCCGATCAGCGCCTGCAGCGACTGCGTCGAGGGCGTGAGGGCGGCCACCGCGGGCGCGACGACCGCAGCCGGGTCGTCGAACGGCGGGTGCCTGGCCGCCACGGCCAGTTCAGCGGGCTCGGCCGGCGGTCCCGGTCACGAGCGCGAGGGGCAGGAGAAGGCGGATGCGCGGCGACCGAGTCTCCACGGCGACCGCGGGCGAATGTCCACCACGCGAGAGGGGCTTGCCGATGGGGTCGAGAGCGGGCGTCGTCGCGCGTCCTCCGCCGGCAGGATCGCCCGCGATTCGCGCCATCGTCAACGAAAAGTCCGACCGCCGAGTGCGCGTCGGCCGGGCAGGCGCTCGATGGGGTCGATGACGGTGAGCGCGGCCTCGAACGGGGGTGACCGGGCTATGATGGCCCCGAGAGGCGGGCGCGACTTGGAGACCGAGCAGATCACCGTGGCCCCATCCGTGCCAGGCGAGCCGGCGGCTCGCGACACCGGCGATGGCCCGGCCCCGCCGCGGGCCCGGCTGGTCTTCCTCGACGCGCTCCGCGGGTTCGCGTTGATCTTCATGGTCCTGAACCACACCGGCCGCTGGTGGCAGGACCGCTTCATGGGCTGGCCCCGCTACTACGGCATCTACGTCACGATGGCCATCGCCGCGCCGATCTTCCTCTTCCTGGTGGGCTTCTGTCTGCCGCTCTCCAAGGCGCGCGAGGAGCGGCGCGTGCTGCCGATGCTCTGGAAGTACGTCAAGCGAGGGTTCCGGCTCATCCTGGCCGGCCTCCTCCTCAACCTGCTCGTCTTCCCCGAGGACCCGATCTACAGCAACGGCGTGCTCCAGACCATCGGCGCGAGCATCGTCGTGGCGGCGGTGGGCAGCCTGCTGCTCCGCCTTCCGGGCATGCGTCCCGTGCTCGCCGTCGTCGCGGTCGGGCTCTATGCCTGGTTCGCCTGGTCGTTCGACGCGCTCGTCGCATGGGTCGGAGTCCATCCGACGGCGGCGCGCATCCTGTTCTTCGAGTTCCCTCCGTGGCCATGGGTGAGCCTCGTGCTGCTCGGGCTCGTGCTCGGGGACGTGTGGGTGGGCGAGCGCGACGCGCGGGCTCGCGCGCGCTACATGTGGCTCATGCTCGGTGCCTCGGGCCTCTGCTTCGTCTGGTTCTTCGGCTACGACTGGTGGGCCGAGACGCCCAATCGCTGGATGTTCAAACGCGACTACATCCTGAACAACCACTGGACGCCGCGGGGCGTCTCGTCGATCTGGGTGCTCGGCATGCTCGGCACGATCATGGCCGCGTTCTACTACCTGGCGGAAGTTTGCCGCTACCGGATGACCTGGCTGGTGACGCTCGGGCGGACCGCATTGGTCCTCTACTTCCTCCACCAGTTGATCGTGCTGACCCTCGTGAACCAGCGCCTCGGCATCCGCTTCAACAACTGGTGGAGCTACGCGGCGGCCAACCTCGTGCTGATGGCCGCGCTCCTCGGGATCGGCCGACTCTGGCTCGACGTCAAGGCGCGGTGGGCGCTCACGCCGAGACCTCCGTTTGTCACGGCCCGGAGGCTTGGAGTATCGTCGAGCCATCCATGAAGATCGCCCCGAGCATTCTCTCCGCCGACTTCGCCGCGCTCGCCGACGCCATTGCCCTGGTGGAGGCGGCCGGCGCCGACCAGATCCACGTCGACGTGATGGACGGGCATTTCGTGCCCAACCTCACGATCGGCCCCCCGGTGATCGAGTCGATCAAGAAGCGGACCCGCCTTCCGCTCGACCTGCACTTGATGATCGAAGAGCCCGAGCGCTGGGTCGAGACGTACGCCCACGCGGGGGGCGACATGATCACGGTCCACGCCGAGGCCTGTGTCCATCTGCAGCGGGTCTTGAGCCAGATCCGGGAGGCCGGGGCCCGGCCGGGCGTGGCGCTGAACCCGGCGACCCTGCCGGCGGTGCTCGATTTCGTCCTCGACGACGTGGACCTCGTGCTGGTCATGTCGGTGAACCCCGGGTTCGGGGGGCAGGCCTTCATTCCGGGCACGTATCCGAAGGTGCGGCAGATCCGGGACCGGCTCGGAGGTTCGGGCCGCCAGGGACGACCGGCCAGCGAGGTCTCGATCGACGGTGGCGTAAAGGTCAGCAATGCCGGCGAGTTGGCTCGGGCAGGCGCCGACGTCCTCGTGGCGGGCTCGGCCATCTTCGAAGCCTCGGACCCCGGCGCCGCGATCCGGGCGCTGAGGAGTGCGTCGGAAGTATCGAAATAGGCTTGACTTTTCGCTCCCCCTACCCGTATCCTCTAGCGTTTGCCAAACCATGTTTGACAACCTGACGACCCGCCTCACCAGTATCTTCGATCGCCTCAGGGGCTACGGCCGCCTGACGGAGGAGAACATCGTCGAGGCGCTCCGAGAAGTGCGGCTCGCCCTTCTCGAGGCCGACGTCAATTTCAAGGTCGTCAAGGGATTCATCGACCGCGTCCGCGAGAAGGCCGTGGGCCAGGACGTGCTCAAGTCCCTCACCCCGGGACAGCACGTCGTCAAGGTCGTGCGAGACGAGCTGGTCGAACTGCTGGGCGGCTCGGGACATCGGCTCGCCATGGCGCCCAACCCGCCCACGGTGATCATGCTGGCGGGCTTGCAGGGGTCGGGGAAGACGACGACCGCTGCCAAGCTGGCTCGTCACTTCCAGCGCCAGGGCCAGCACCCCCTCTTGGCCTCGGCGGACGTCTATCGGCCGGCCGCCATCGATCAGCTCAAGACGCTCGGCGAGCAGCTCGGCATTCCCGTGCTCGGCGACCCGGGCGACAAGCCAGTAGCGATCTGCACCCGGGCCCGGGACGAAGCGGCGCAGCGGGGACTCACGCCGCTGATCCTCGACACGGCGGGGCGCCTGCACATCGACGAAGCGATGCTCGAGGAGCTCAAGGCGATCAAGCGGGAGGTCACGCCGCATCACGTGCTCCTCGTCGTCGACGCGATGACGGGGCAGGACGCGGTGGGCGTGGCCGACAAGTTCAACGCCGCGGTCGGCATCGACGCGATCGTCCTGACCAAGATGGACGGCGACGCGCGGGGCGGCGCCGCGCTTTCGGTCCGCCAGATCACCGGTCGCCCCATCGCATTCGTCGGGATGGGCGAGAAGACCGACGCGCTCGAGGCGTTTCACCCCGACCGCCTGGCCCAGCGCATTCTCGGCATGGGCGACGTGCTCACGCTGGTCGAGAAGGCTCAGGCGACCGTCGACCAGGCGCAAGCCGAGGAGCTGGCGCGGAAGATCCGCGACGAGACGTTCTCCCTCGAGGACTTCGCCGCGCAGCTGAAGCAGCTCCGCTCGATGGGCCCGCTCGGCCAGATCCTCGACATGATCCCGTTCTTCAAGGGGAGCAAGGCGCTGCCGAAGGAGCTGGCCGGCGAGGAGAAGGAGCTGTCGCGCTACGAGGCGATGATTGCCTCGATGACGCCGGGCGAGCGCCGCGAGCCCTCCGTCATCAACGGCAGCCGGCGCCAACGCATCGCGCGGGGGAGCGGCACGACCGTGGCGGACGTGAACCGGCTGCTCAAGCAGCACGCGCAGCTCAAGAAGATGATGAAGGGGTTGAAGCAGATGGAAGGGCGCATGGGGAAGATGAAGGGCGGCGGCCTGCCGTTCCTGCCGAGATGACGACGGACATCAGGGAAAAGGAGTGATCCAGTGGCGGTTCACATTCGACTGAGACGGACGGGACGTAGCAAGCGACCGGCGTATCGCGTGGTCGTCGCCGACTCGCGCGCCGCGCGCGACGGGCGATTCATCGAGGTCATCGGGCACTACAACCCGCTGACGACGCCAGCCACCATTCACATCGAGCTCGACAAGGCGGCCGAGTGGATCCGGAAGGGGGCCCAGCCCTCCAACACGGTGCGCGTCCTGCTCGCGCGCGCGGGAGCCGCCAAGGGGTAGGGCAGTGACGGCAGAGGCAGCCGCGCTCATGGCCGTGGGCCAGGTGGTGAAGCCCTACGGGCTCGCCGGCGAGGTCAGGGTGCGCTCGCTGAGCGATCGCACCGAGGAGCGGTTCGGCCGCCTGCGCGACTGCTTTCTATGGGAGCCAGCGACGGACCGGCGCGAGCCGTGTCGGGTCGTCTCGTGCCACGTGGACGGCGAGACCGTGCTGGTCCGTCTGGACGGCATCGACACGCCCGAGGCCGCTCGCGAGCTCGCGGGCCGCGTGCTCGCCGTCGAGCGCGACCGCGCCCTGCCCGCGCCCGAAGGCACCTTCTATCCATGGCAGATGGAAGGGGCGAGCGTCGAGACGCCGGACGGCCGGGTGGTCGGCTCGTTCGTCGGCGTCGAGCAGGGCGGCGCCCAGGACCTCTGGGTGATCGCTCGAGACGGCCGCGAGCAGCTCATCCCAGCTGTGGCGGAGATCGTGCGCGACGTGAGCGTGGCGGGACGGCGCATCGTCATCGATCCGCCGGAGGGACTGCTCGACCTGTGAAGATCGATATCCTGACGCTCTTCCCCGGCATCGTCGAGGGCCCGCTCGCCGAGTCCATCCTCGGACGCGCGCGGGGGCGCGGAATCGTGGACGTGCGCGTCCACAACCTGCGCGACTGGGCAGAGGGCAAGCACCACGTGACGGACGAGCCACCGTTCGGCGGAGGCGGCGGGATGATCTTGAAGCCCGAGCCGCTCGCGGCGGCGATCGAGGCCCTCCGCGGCGGTGACGGACACGTGATCCTCCTCGACCCGACCGGACCCGCCTTCACGCAGGCGCGGGCGCGCGCGCTGGCGCGCCGGACTCACCTCGTGCTGGTGTGCGGGCGCTACGAGGGCGTCGACGAGCGGGTGCGCGAGCATCTCGTGGACGAAGAGCTGTCGATCGGCGACTACGTGCTGACGGGCGGCGAGCTGCCCGCGCTGGTGGTGACGGACGCGGTGACGCGGCTCCTGCCGGGCGTCCTGGGGCACGAGGCCGCGCCGGCGCAGGATTCGTTCGCCCGCGGCCTCCTCGAGCATCCTCAGTACACACGCCCGGAGTCGTTCCGCGGATGGCGGGTGCCGGACGTCCTGCTTTCCGGAAACCATGGCCGGATCGATCGCTGGCGGCGTCTCATGTCCCTCTGGCGGACGTGGCAACGCCGGCCGGACTTGCTGGAGACAGCGGACCTGTCGCCGGAGGAGCAGAAATGGGTGGATGGCCTGCGACAGGGCCGGCCGCCTGCCGACCTTATCGACTGAGGAGAACGAGCGTATGGAAGCCATCCGGATCGTGGAAGCGGGCGAGCTCAAGAAGGACCGCCGGGGGTTCGTCCCCGGCGACACCGTCAGGGTCTCCGTGAAGGTCATCGAAGGCGAGAAGGAACGGCTGCAGGCCTTCGAGGGCGTCGTGATCAGACGCCGCGGCGAGGGCGTGGGCGCGTCGTTCACCGTGCGCCGGATCTCCTACGGCGTTGGCGTGGAGCGCACGTTCCCGGTGCACTCCCCGCGCATCGACAAGATCCAGGTGATCAAGCGCGCCGTCGTGCGGCGCGCCAAGCTCTACTACCTTCGAGAGCTGGCCGGCAAGGCGGCACGCCTCAAGGAAAAGCGGATGGCTCAGGTGCCGTCGTCAGGAGAGGCCGCGCCCGTCGCGGACGAACCCTCGGGCGCCTGAGAGGCGCCACCGAGCGTGGGCGCGCCGTTTCGCTTCGAGCGGGCCGCCTGGCGGAACGGGCTCACCCGCGTCGCCGGCGTCGACGAGGCGGGGCGCGGGCCTCTGGCGGGTCCGGTGGTGGCGGCCGCAGTGGTGCTGCCACCGTGGACGGCGCTCAAGGGCGTGGACGACTCGAAGCGGCTCGAGCCGGAAGAGCGCGAGGAGCTCTACGGCGCGATCACGGCGCGGGCGACGGCGTGGGCCGTCGGGGTGATCAATCCGGCGACGATCGACCGGATCAACATCCTCGAGGCCACGCGGCTCGCCATGCGGGCGGCGCTGGCGGCGCTCGGAGTGAAGCCGGAGCTGCTGCTCACGGACTTCGTCGAGCTGCGGGAGGTGGAGTGTCCGCAGCGCAACCTCGTTCGGGGCGACCAGCGCTCGGCGACCGTGGCGGCCGCGTCCATCGTCGCCAAGGTGACGCGGGATCGCATGATGGAGGAGGCGGACCGGACGTTCCCCGAATACGGGTTCCGGCGGCACAAGGGCTACGCGACGGACGAGCACCGCTGGGCGCTCGAGAAGCACGGGCCGTGCGCCCTGCACCGGAGGACGTTCGCTGGAGTCCTGGAGCTGATGCAAGGCGAGCTGTTCCCTCGACATGGAGCCGAGATTTGACAGCCTGACGTGGAGAGGAGCGGAGAGCGTGGCCACGGACACACGGAGAATCACGGGGACGAGAGGGGAGGAGGAAGCGGCCCGCTTCCTGGCGCGCAGCGGCTACGCGATCGTCGACAAGAACGTCCGCACCCGCGTCGGCGAGATCGATCTCGTCGCTCGCGAGGGCAAGACGCTCGTGTTCGTCGAGGTGAAGACGCGCCGGGACATGGAGGGCGACCCTCCCCAGGCCGCCGTCAACACGCGCAAGCAGAATCGCTTGGGCAAGCTCGCCAACAGCTACCTCAAGCTGAAGCGAATCCGCCAGACGCCGTGTCGCTTCGACGTGGTCTCCGTGATCTTCAACGACGAGGGCGCGGTCAAGGCCATCCGCCACATCCCCAACGCGTTTTCCGTCGCGCCCTGGTAGGGGCGCGACGGTCGGGTCGCTGACGCGGCCGTGGATCGTCGGGAGAGCTTCGATCGGGCGATCCGCCTCACGCCGGCAGAGACCGCCCTTCTCGTGGTCGACATGCAGCGCGCCTTCCTCGACCCCGGCGAGGCGCTGGAGGTGCCGCCGGCCAGGGACGTCGTGCCGCGCATCGCCGACCTGCTCGCCGCGTTTCGGCACAAGCGCCTCCCCGTGGTCTTCACCCGGTTCGTCTATTCGCCGAATGCGCCGTTGCTGGTCGGCTTCGTTCACCCGGAGCACCGGCCCGCCGTGCCCGGCGCCCCGCGCGGTTTCGGGCTCCCCTCCTCGTCCTGCCTCGTCGGACACGACAACGTCGAGATCGTCACCGACCTCCGGCCGCGCCCCGACGAGCTGGTCGTCGACAAGCACGGCTACGACGCCTTCCACGGGACCGCGCTCGACGGCGCGCTCCGGGCGCGGGGCGTCACGACGCTGGTGGTGACGGGTACGATGACCGACATCTGCGTGCTCGGCTCGGTGGCGGGAGGATTCAGCCGCGAGTATCGGATGCTCGTGGTGGAGGACGGCGTCGCCACCCTCTGGCCCGAGATCCAGCGCGCCTCGCTCGACATCATCGCCCGCGCCTACGCGCGGGTCGTCACGGCCAAGGAGATCGCCGACGAGGTCAGCCGTTGGTGACGCCGAGGCGCGCGTCGGAACGCGGTGCTGCCGCCGAGGACCAGCATCGACCGGCCAGATCCCGAGCCCTACGGACCTCGCCCTGCGCGTCGAGGCGAGCGCGCCGATGTCGACCGCGTTGCCGTGGCTCGTGTCGGCGCTTGGGCTGTGATAGCGTCTCCGCCATGAACCAGCTTCGCTTCCACGGTTGCATCCCTGCCAACCTGCTCCCGTTCACAGCCGACCTCGAGATCGACGAGCCCGCGTACCGCCGGCACCTGCGCTGGCTCGCCGACACGCCAGGGGTGACGGGCATCGTCGCCAACGGGCATGCCGCCGAGGTGTCCTCGCTGACGCGCGAGGAGCGGAGGCGCGCGCTCGCGATCGCGCTCGACGAGATCGGGGGCCAGGTGCCGGTGATTGCGGGCGTCTACTCGGACGGCACGCGCGAGGCCATCGAGCTGGGCCGGGACGCCCGCGCGGAAGGTGCGGCCGGGCTGCTCGTGTTCCCGCCGACCGTGTTCATGTGGGGCGCCCAGGTCAAGCCCGACATGGTCCTGTGCCACTTCCAGACGCTGGCCGATGGCGTGGACCTGCCGCTGGTCGTGTTCGAATACCCGCCCGCGTCGGGCATCGGCTACAGCCCGGAGACGCTCGCCGAGCTGTGCAAGATCCCGAGCGTCGTCGCGGTCAAGGACTGGTCCAACGACATCGTGGCGTACGAGCGGAACCTGCGCGCGCTGCGCGCGTCGGGCCGGCCGGTCGCCATGCTCTCGTCGTTCACGATGGCGCTGCTGGCGAGCTTCCTCCTCGGGGCCGACGGCTGCATCTCAGGCATGGGCAGCGTGGCGGCCGATCTGCAGGCCGAGCTGTTCCGGGCGGTCGAAGCCGGCAATCTCGCCGAGGCGCATCGGATCAACGAGCGCCTCGCCCCGCTGGTCGCCGTCTTCTACGCGCCGCCGTTCGTCGACATGCACAACCGCATGAAGGAGGCGCTCGCCCTGCTGGGTCGCATCCCAGCGGCCCACGTGCGCCCGCCGCTCACGCCCGTGTCGGACCATGAGCGGCAGAGCATTCTCCTCGCCCTCCGCTCGGCCGGGCTGCCCGGGGGGCGATAAGGGACCATCTGCTTCGTTGGCGCCCTCGTCGGGGCGCTCAACGTACAGCAAGTACGCCTCGCGCCCCGCCTTCGGGCGCCGCCTCGAAGCTGGGCCCTTCTCGCCCCCCGGGCCCCCGGCCGCGACAACGGACCCTTAGCGCGCTTGGAACCAGGCTCAGTCGTCTGCTCTGTAGCCTCTTGCGTCGCTCTTGCCGCCGTCCTTGTAGTTGACGATGCGCTTCGGGGAGACGTGGGTGCCGAGCAATCGGAGCGGCTGGTCGCCGACCACCCGGAACGTGTGCGCGACGCCGGGAGGCAGCGCGATCGTATCCCCCTTTTCGAGGACCACCTTGCGGTCCTCCTGGCCGTCCATCCATGCCTCCGCCGTCCCGTCGAGGATGTGCAGCACCTCGAGGTACGGGTGGGAGTGCATCGGCGCTTGATACCCGGGCGCTGAGGTCTGTATCCCCGTGCGGATCGGGCTCCGACCCTCGTCGTCGCCCATGATGGGTTGATACGACGCGAGGGATCCAAACGAGACCACCTCGGTCTCGGACAGCCTGACAACCTGCGGATCGGTCATGGCGGCGCCTCCTCGGGATGGCTTCGGGTCGACCGGCGGCGAGATTGTACCCCTGAATCGCCCGCGAATCCCGTTGCGGGCCCCGCCCCCATGGGGTATAAAGACGCCCAGTATTTTCCGCCGCAGGCGAGGATCCATGGCGCTCCCAGCCGGCCGCACCCCAGATGACGATGACCTGTGCTCGTGCGCCATGGGCGCGCGCCGGCGCCGTGTGTTCCCGGAGGCGTGGGGTCGGGCGTGGCGGTCGTCGCCTGCGGGAACGGGGGCCAGGGTGTTCATGTTACGTCAGTGCCGCGCCTTCCGACCGGAGCCCCCGGCCGGGCGATGCTCGTGCGCGGCACCGTGAAGGCCGCGCGGCTGTCCTCTGTCTTCCCAGCGCACCGCGAGGATGATCGGAGGGTACCCGCTCGAGGTCTTCACCGCACCGCTCGACGGCACCGAGGCCGCGAGACACTCACAACCGAGAAGGCACAACCGAGAAGGAGGAGCACGCCGATGGCGGAACACTGGACGAATGAATCCTGGGCCAAGGACATGTGGTACAGCGGCAAGGTCACACGCCGGCGGCTCCTCGGGCTGGGCGCGACGGCGGCGGGCGCACTCGGCGCCTCGATGCTCGTGCCCGCGCCCTGGCGGGACGCCTTCGGGCAGGCCAAGCCCTACAAGGTCGGCACGCTGCAGCCGTTGTCGGGGACCGCGGCCGCGGGCGGCAAGACCGCGCTCGTCGGCGTGCAGATGGCCGTCGATCGCGTCAACAAATCGGGCGGGATCAACGGCCGCCCGATCGAGCTCGTCATCGCCGACTACGAGTCCAAGCCCGACACCGGCCGCCGCAAGGCGGAGAAGCTGGTGGTCGAGGACAAGATCGACGCGCACGTCGGCGGCTATCTCTCCAACGTGTGCATCGCCTGCATGCCGGTCTACGAGGAGCACAAGCTCGTCAACATGGTGAGCGTCTGCCTGGACACGACCATCACGACGAGCAAGTGCAGCCGGTACACCTTCCGCCCCTTCGACTACGCGCCGGCCCAGGCCGTCGCGATCTCGCCCTATCTGGTCAACAAGATGGGGAAGAAGTGGCACATCGCGTACCTCGACTACGCGTGGGGGCAGTCCACGAAGGACGCCTACGTCGAGCAGATCAAGAAGAACGGCGGCGAGGTCGTCGGCGGCACGGGCATCCCGCTCGGCACGGCGGACATGACGGCGTTCCTGTCGAAGATCAGCGGCAACTTCGACGGCCTCTTCGGCATCCTGTTCGGCGCCAACGCCGTGACGTTCGTCAACCAGGCGTACGACCTCGGCCTCACCAAGAAGTACAAGCTCGCGGGCGACGGCGCCATGGCCGAGTCCACCCATCTGCCCGCGCTCGGACAGAAGATCGAGGGCTTCATCGGCGTCAACCGCTACGTGCCGGTGATGGAGCCGCCGCTCAACACGCCCTACCACAAGAAGTTCTTCGACGACGCCGTCGCGCGGCTCAAGCAGATCGATCCGTCGGGGCCGCTGCCGGACCGGTACGTGCAGTCCAATTTCGAGGCGACCAACTTCTTGAAGCTCGCGATGCAGAAGTCGGGCTTCCAGGGTCGCCAGGACAGCATGAAGCTGATCGAGGCGCTCGAGGGCATGGACGTCAAGGAGTCGGACGACTTCCCGCAGGGCGACAAGACGCTGCGCAAGGAGGACCACCAGGCCTTCCTGCGCGAGTTCATCTTCGACATCAAGGGCGGCAAGCACCGGATCCTCGAGACGATCGCGAAGGAGAAGACGATCGTCCCGCCCGCCTGCAAGTTCGCGTAGTGACCGCTGATCGTCGCGCGGGGACGGCGACCGCCTCGGCCGGGACCGGCCGGGGCGGCCCCGTCCCGGTGCTTCGCACCGAGAGCCTGACCGAGCGCTTCGGCGGCCTCACCGCCTTGAACAACGTGAGCATCGAGGTGCCGCGCGGCGAGATCCGCGCGGTCATCGGTCCGAACGGCGCCGGCAAGAGCACGTTCTTCAACTGCCTCACGGGCGTCCTTCGTCCGACGTCGGGGCGCATCCTCTTCAACGGCGAGGACATCGCCGGGCTTCCGCCCCACCGCATCTCGCAGAAAGGCATCGCGCGCTCCTACCAGATCACCAACATCCTGCCGAACGCCACCACGCTCGAGAACGTCCGCCTCGCGGCCCAGTCGCGGCGGCACGGGTGGAGCCTCCTCACCCACTACGCCGCCTTCGCCGACATCCTCGATCGCGCTCACGCGATCCTCGCGGCCGTGGGCCTCGCGGACAAGGCCGACGAGCTGGCCGCCAACCTCTCCCATGGCGAGCAGCGCAACCTCGAGATCGGCATCGCGCTCGCGACGGAGCCCCAGCTCCTCTGCCTCGACGAGCCCACGGCGGGAATGAGCGCCGCCGAGACGCACGACACCATGGAGCTGGTGCGCCGCATCTCGCGCGACCTCACGATCATGATCGTCGAGCACGACATGCAGGTGGTGATGGAGCTGGCGCAGCAGATCACGGTGCTCCACTACGGCGAGGTGCTTGCCGAGGGCACGCCGGCGGAGATCCAGCGCAATCCCCGCGTGCTCGAGGTCTATCTGAAGACGTGAGCGCCACCCCCGCCCGCACCGCCCCGCTCGTCGCCGTCGAGGGCATCCACACCTACTACGGCAAGAGCCACATCCTGCACGGCGTCTCTCTCGAGGTGAAGACCGGCGAGGTCGTCGGCCTGCTCGGCCGGAACGGCGTCGGCAAGAGCACGACGCTCAAGACCATCATGGGCCTCGTGCATCCGACGGAGGGGGTCATCCAGCTCGAGGGGCGCCCCATCACGCGCCTGCCCGCCTATCGCCTCGCGAAGCTCGGCATCGGCTACGTGCCCGAGGATCGCCGCATCTTCCGCCTGCTGACCGTCATGGAGAACCTCCGGACGGGGCTCGACCGCCACGGGGTGGCGGAATCGCGGAAACGCGAGCTGCTCGACAAGGTCTTCCAGTACTTCCCGGTGCTCGCGGAGCGGCGCAATCAGGCCGGCGGCACCCTGTCCGGCGGCGAGCAGCAGATGCTGGCGATCGCGCGCGCGATGATGCTCGAGCCGAAGATCATCCTCCTCGACGAGCCGACGGAAGGGCTGATGCCGCGGATGGTCTCGCAGATCCGGGAGATCGTGGGCGCGCTCCACGCCGAGGGCGTGGCCATCCTGCTGGTCGAGCAGAACGTGCCGCTCACGCTCGAGGCGAGCCAGCGCGTGTACATCATGGAGAAGGGCGTGGTCCGCCACCACGCGCCCGCCTCCGATCTGCGCCACGACGATGCGGTCATCCACCAATACCTCGGAGTGTAGCCACATGCGCCCCTCGGAACGTCGCCACATGGCCCACGGAGCCGACCCGGCGTGACCATCCCCGTCGACCAGATCCTCATCCAGACGCTCAACGGCATCGTGACCGGCATGATCCTCGCCCTGGTGGCCTCCGGGCTCACGCTGATCTTCGGGATCATGGACGTCGTGAACTTCGCCCACGGCGAGCTGTTCATGCTGGGCGCGTACGTCGGAACCACGACGATGGTGATGTCGGGGAACTTCTGGCTGTCGCTCGTCGTCGCGACGATGACGATCGCGCTCCTGGGCGCGGCCATCCAGGTCACCACGCTCCGGCCCCTGCTCGGCCGCGATCCCCTCACCACGATCCTCGCGACCTTCGGCATCTCGCTCGTGCTGCAGAACTACGCCCTCTGGCAATACGGGCCGGTGCCACGCAAAATCCTCGAGCCCTTCACCGGCCACTTCAATTTCTTCTACCTCGAGTACCCGTGGTACCGGCTCGTCATCGCCCTGCTGTCGGCGGCGATCATCACGGCGCTCTACCTGTTCCTGAAGTTCGGCACCTACGGCGTGTGGATCCGCGCCACGACCCAGGACAGGATCATGGCGGCGGCGATGGGCATTCCGGTGCCGGCCGTTCACACCATCGTCTTCGCCATCGGCTCCGGCATGGCGGCGGCCAGCGGCGTGTTGTTCGGCCCGCTGATCGGCGTCAACCACGCGATGGGCCTCGACTGGGTGTTGAAGGCGTTCATCGTCGTGGTCGTGGGAGGGATGGGCAACCTCGGCGGGTCGATCCTGGCGTCGATCTTCGTGAGCCTGCTCGAGGCCTACGCCTCGCTCGTCGTGAGCCCCGCGCAGGCCGTCATCGTCTCGTTCGTCGCGCTCATCCTGACGCTGCTCTTCCGGCCGACGGGCCTCTTCGTCCCGACGCCCAAATGAGCCCCGACGCCGCGGCCGTCGCCACCGTCCGCGCCGTCGCGCGCCCGTCCGCGCTCGGATTCTGGGTCGGGTTTGCGATCGTGCTCGCCGCGCTCATCGCGGCGCCCCTGGTGCTGCCCGAGTTCTGGCGTCGCTTCGTCACGGAGATCCTGATCTGGGGCCTGCTCGCCATGTCCTCGGACATCCTGATCGGCTACACCGGCATGGTGTCCTTCGGCCATTCGGCCTTCTTCGGCCTCGGCATGTACGGGGCGGCGGCGGCCCTCCTCTCCGTCAAGCCGCCGAATCTCTGGCTCGCCCTGCTGTACGGCCTGGTCGCGGCCGCCGCGGTGGCAGCCTTCGTCGCCTACTTCTCCACGCGGCTGCGCGACATCTACTTCTCGATCACGACGCTCGTGTTCTCGCAGATCTTCTACGTGATCATCTTCACCTGGACGGCGGTGACGGGCGGAGAGAACGGGCTCACCTTCTCGCGGCCGCCCCTGGCCGTTCCGGGCCTGTTCTCGATCCCGTTCACGCCCGAGACCTTGCACTGGTTCGTGCTGGCCGTGGTGACCGCGTCGTACCTGATCCTCCGGCGGATCATGCGCTCGCCGTTCGGCATGGTGCTCCAGGGCATCCGCGAGAACGAGCCGCGCACGCGCGCCATCGGCTATCACGTCGAGCGCTACAAGATCGTCTCCGTGATGCTCTCGGGCTGCTTCGCCGGGCTGGCGGGCGTCCTCTACGCGGTCCAGAACAAGTTCGCCGCGCCCGACTTCGTCTTCTTCCTGATCTCGGGCGAGGTCGTGATCTGGAACGTCATGGGCGGCATCGGCACCCTCGTCGGGCCCGTGGTCGGGGCGGCGTTCTTCCTGCTGCTGCGCGAGATGTTCTCCCGGTTCCTGACCGAGTACTACCTGATTCCCGTGGGCATCATCTTCACGGCGATGGTGATCTTCGTGCCGCAGGGGCTGATCGGCTTCCTGCGTCGCAAGCTGAATCAGTAGCGTCTGACCCGGTCGGGCCCGCGCGGCACCGCCTCCCACCGCGCAGCCTCCGCCCCGCCATCTCGCCGGCTCCGGCTACGCTTCATGGAGCCGAGGTATCAAAATCGGTAACTCCCGCCGCCGCAAATGATGCGTGGGACGAGGTGTGAGTCGAGGAATCCGGGCATACTCGCCCCGATTCGGGGCTGGCCCATCCCTTGCTACCTCTCGTAGGTGCCCGGGTGGAGGAGGGTGTCCCCCCACCGCAGCTTCGCGCATGCACCGGTTCTGCACGGAGTCGCGACTTCTCCGCTCGGGCGCCACACCACGTGAAACGAACGGCGACGTCTCGAGAGAGGACGCATGGGTCTGCCCGGCTTGCTGCGCCTGGCTGTGCTGAGCGCGATCGGCCTCGCGCTCCTGTGCTCGGGATGCGCCTCGTCGCGACCGCGCGTGGCCGACGAGACGAGGATCGAGGAGTGGGGGCGCTGTCCTCGGGCTCAGCCCGCGAACTTCACCGTCCTCTGCTTGCAGATGCGCCGTCCACTGTAGCGCGCCGGGAGACTCGGCCCGTCGAGGCGCGCGACCGCTCCTACGCCCCGAGCATCTGACCCGCCCGCAACACGCCCGATGTGAGCAGCTCGCCGGCGCTCACCTTCTTGCCGTCGCCGAGCTTCGCGCGCATCACCTCGATCCGGCCGCCCTGCGCGGTGATCGAGAACGACTGATCCGTCACGGCGACGACCTCGCCGATCTTGCCCTGCACGGCGTGAAACGTGCGCACCGGGACCTTGCGCGCGTCGAAGATCTCGAGGCTCACGCCGTCGAGCGTGGTCCAGGCGCCCGGCGCCGGATTGCAGCCGCGGATCAGGTCGTACACGAAGTCGACGTGGTTGGCCCAGTTGATTTTCGCCTCGGCCTTGCGGCACCAGCCCTCGTAGCTCGCGCGTGACTCGTCCTGCAGGGATTCGCGATGCCGGCCGGCCACCACGAGGTCGGCGGCTTCGAGCATCGCCTGGATGCCCATCGGGAACAGCCGATCGAAGTAGACGCTGCCGAGGGTGTCGTCGGGTCCGATCGGCGTGGTCTTCTGCAGAATGACCGGCCCCTCGTCGAGGCCGTCGGTGGGCCGGAAGATCGTGAGTCCCGTCTCGGTGTCGCCGCGGATGATCGGCCAGTTGATCGAGGACGGTCCGCGATAGCGCGGGAGCAGCGACGGGTGGAACTGGATCGTGCCGTGCTTCGGAATCCGCACGAAGTCCTGGGGCGCGAACTGCGGCACGTAGGCCATGACGCCGAGGTCGGCGCCCAGCGCCTCGAGCGCCGCCCGCGCCTCCGCGCTCCGCAGCGAGGCGTACTGGTGCACCACGACACTCCGCTCCTCGGCCGCGCGCCGGAGCGCGTCGGGCCTGGCGCCCGGCCGCTCCGGCGCGCAGAACACGGCGGGCACCTCGTCGCCGCGAGCGAGGAACGCCTCGAACACCGCCGTGCCGAAGTCCTGTTGTCCGATGATCGCGACGCGCACGCTTGTCCGCCCTCTCCTCGCCCTCGGCGATTGATCGTCGGCGTTCCCTGCACGGTCCCGGCTGACCGCCATGCTAGCCAGCGTTCCCCGGACGGTCAAGCGCCGGACCGGCTCGCGGCGAGCGCTACAGGCGGCGCGGCGGCGGAGCGGCCGGCTCGCCGGTGCGCGGGCGTCGCATCCACGGATCGCTCAACAGGGTCTGGAGCTTCGCGCGCTGCTCCGCCGTGAGCTGCGCCTTGCCCTGCTCGATCGCGCGGATTCGACCGAATCGCAGGTCGGCTCGAAGGCGCTCGACCTCTCGCACCTTGACCTCGACCTGCGCCAGGTCGATGGGGTCGGCGCGAAGCAGGGCCGCGATGTCCATCTGGGCGACCCGCTGATCCGCGTCGAGCTTGATCGACTCGCGCTGGAACTCGGCGCGGATCCGCTCGAGCGCCTGGACCTGAGCCGGCGTGAGGGCGAGGTCGTGCCGGCGATCGAGCATGAACGTGACGAGTGGGCGCTCGAACGGCGATTCGCCGGGAGCGAAGTGACCGAGGAACCGCTCGCCCAGCCCCTGGATCTGACCGGCCAGGTCGTCGAGCGTCCGACCAAGCTCCTCGTGCGTGACCGGCGCGGGCGCCTCCGCGCCGCCAGGGGCCGGACCCACCAGAAGCGTCAGAGCGGCGAACCCTGCCAGTATCTGCTTCATCGCCATGAGCCTCCTCCTGACGTCGAGCCTCGGGATCGCGGCCGTTGGACGGCAAGGCTCGACCGATATTCTCGCCGTCGCACCTTGGCGAACCCAGTGTATCCATCTCGACGCGTTGACGGCGGCGCGGTGAGCCGCCCACACTGACCTCGATGCTCGCCAGGGTTCGCACCGCGTCGCTCCACGGCATCGAGGCCGCGCCAGTCTTCGTCGAGGTCGACGTCACCTCGGGGTTGCCCTCCTTCACGACAGTGGGCCTCCCGGACTCGACCGTGCGGGAGAGCCGCGACCGAGTCCGCGCGGCCATCAAGAACGCGGGGTTCGAATTCCCGGTCGAGCGCATCACCGTCAATCTCGCGCCGGCGGACGTCAAGAAGGAAGGGTCGGCGTTCGACCTGCCGATGGCGATCGGGCTCCTCGCCGCGACCGGCCTCGTGAAGCAGGAACGATTGGAGCGCGCGCTCGTCCTCGGCGAGCTGTCGCTCGACGGCCACGTCTCTGCGGTCCGCGGCGTCCTGCCCGTCGCGCTCTTGTGCCGCCGTGGCGGCTTCACGCCGCTCGTGGCACCTGCCGACAATGCGGCCGAGGCGTCCGTCGTCACCGGCCTGCAGGTCATGCCGGTCCACACGCTGCACGACGCCGTCGACTTCTTGAACGGCGAGCGGGAACCGCCGAGCCCGGCGGGCAATGCGGCGCGCTGGCTCGGGGCGTCCCACGCCGACACGGCCGACTTCGCCGACGTCCGCTCGCACGCGCACGCCAAGCGCGCCCTCGAGATCGCGGCCGCCGGCGGTCACAACGTCATCATGGTCGGCCCGCCGGGCGCCGGCAAGACCATGCTGGCTCGGCGGCTCGCCGGCATCTTGCCGCCGCTCACCCTGGACGAGGCCATCGACGTCTCGATGGTGTGGAGCGTCAGCGGGCTCTTGCCGCCCGAGCGCGGCCTCGTGACCGAGCGGCCGTTTCGCGCGCCGCACCACACGGCCTCGGATGCCGGCCTGATCGGGGGCGGCAGCATCCCGCATCCCGGCGAGGTGAGCCTCGCGCATCACGGCGTGCTCTTCATGGACGAACTGCCCGAGTTCTCCCAGCGCGTGCTGGAGGCCCTGCGTCAGCCGCTCGAGGAGGGACAGGTGATCGTGTCGCGCACGGCGGGCAGCGCCGCCTTCCCGGCCCGCTTCCAGCTCGTGGGCGCCGCGAACCCGTGCCGCCGGGGCTGCCCGTCGTTCCGCGCCTGCACGTGCTCTCCCGCGGAGCGGACCCACTATCTGTCACGGCTCTCTCGGCCGCTGCTCGATCGAATCGACCTGCACCTGGAGATCCCGGCCGTTCCCTACGCGCAGCTGTCCTCGGCGGTCGCCGGAGAATCGTCGGCCGCGATTCGCGAGCGCGTGGTCCAGGCCCGCGGTCGTCAGGCGCAGCGGTTTGCCGGCACGGACGTGCGGGTGAACACCCGGATGAGCGGACGGCAAGCCCGCCGCTGGTGCGCGGTGCCGCCGGAAGGCGCGAAGCTGCTTGGCCTGGCCGTCACCAAGCTCGGCCTCTCCGCGCGCGGCCACGACCGCGTCCTCAAGGTGGCGCGAACGATCGCGGACCTGGCCGGCGTCGAGGCCATCGCCCCCGAGCACGTGTCCGAGGCCATTCAGTACCGCGGCCTGGATCGAACCGCCTGATCGGGCACGACGCGAGGCTGCTCGACATGGTGCCGCCCGCCGGGGTCCGGAAACCCGGGGGAGCGCCACTGGCGCGGACGCGGCGGATCAGCGGGACGGCTTGCGGGTCTGGCCGACAGGCGGAATGTTGCTGAAGGTCACCGTCCCGTCGGCGTCCTCGGTGCGATAGATCGCCTGGGGCGGCGGCGCCGACGGCGCCGTGATGTCCACCGCGCCGCGCTGCAAGATCTTCTGGACGTACTGCTGGGTCTCGGGATACGGCGGGATGCCACCGTAGTAGTCCACGGCGCCCTCGCCGGCATTGTAGGCGGCCAGCGCCAGCGGGACGTTGCCGGGGTAGCGGTTCAGCAAATAGCTTAGGTGACGCACACCGCCCTCGATGTTCTCCCGGGGATTGAACGAGTCCCGCACGCCGAGCATCGAGGCGGTCCGCGGCATCAGCTGCATCAGTCCCTGGGCGCCCTTGCGGGAGACCGCCCACGGATTGAACGCCGATTCGGCCTTGATGACCGCGTGCACGAGCGACGCGTCGACGCCGTGGCGCGCGGAGATCTCCTCGATCTCGACGTTGAAGCGGCCGCTTCTGGACGCTTGCGGGACGTTCAACCAACCGTTGGCGGTGCCCGAGTCTCCTGCCACGCGCCGGAATCGCGGGTCGGTGGGCGTGTCGGTCAGGTACGTCACGCCCTCGTCGTCGATGCGCGAGTACGTCCCGCCCGCGGCCGCGGGAGCGGCGAGCCCGAGAACGAAGGAAACGGCAACCGCTGTCCGGACCGCCACTCGAGCGCGCGGGCACATGGTCGTCCCACCACGATAGTGCAAGCGATGGAGACGGCGCAATGCGAAAGGCAAACCCGCTCAGTTCTGCCTGTTCTGGTAGGGGGTTGCGACGCGGACGGGGAGCGCTTCCGGAGGGGCCGCTCGGCCCCTCCGGCGCCGTCTCAGTTGTTCACGCGAAGCAGCGAATCCCGGATCCGACCGCGGGAGATAGGCTCCTCGAGCGCGAGGTCGAGCACCTGATCCACCGAGTCCACGAGGTGAAACGTCATGCCCTCGCGCGCACCTTGGGCGACGTCCTCGATCAGGTTCTTCTCGTTGCGGCGCGGCAGGATCACGGTGGTCACCCCCGCGCGCTTGGCCGCGAGCACCTTCTCCTTGATCCCGCCCACGGGCAGGACCCGGCCCGAGAGCGTCACCTCACCCGTCATCGCGAGGTTCGGGCGGATCGGCCGCTGCGTCATCAGCGAGACGAGCGACGTGACCATGGTCACGCCGGCGGACGGGCCATCCTTGGGGATGGCGCCAGCCGGGACGTGCACGTGGACGTCGGACGTCTCCCAGTAGTCCGCCCGGATGCCCAGGTCCGTCGCGTGAGACCTCGCCCACGACAGCGCGGTCTGGGCCGACTCCTTCATGACGTCGCCGAGCTGTCCCGTGAGCGTGAGCGTCTTGCCGCCCTTCATCCGCGTGGCCTCGACGAACAGGATGTCGCCACCTGCGGGCGTCCATGCGAGCCCGACCGCAACGCCGGGAACGCGCGTGCGCTCCTCCAGCTCCTCGACGAGGAACCTCGGCGCACCCAGGAGCTCGCCCACCAGGGCCTCCGTCACCTCGACGGCGTCCAGGTGACCCTCGACGCGCCGCTTGGCGACCTTCCGGCTCACCGCGGCGATCTCGCGCTCGAGGTTGCGCAGGCCCGCCTCACGGGTGTAGTGGCGCACGAGCTGCCTGAGCGCCGCGTCGGTCCAGCGGATCTGCTCGTCCTCGACCAGACCGTGATCGCGCGCCTGCTTCGGCACCAGGTGTTTCACCGCGATGTGGATCTTGTCCTCCTCCGTGTAGCCCGCCAGCTCGATGATCTCCATCCGGTCGCGCAGCGCCGGCGGCACCGTGTCGAGGATGTTGGCCGTGGTGATGAAGAGGATCTTCGAGAGATCGAAGGCCACGTCGACGTAGTGATCGCGGAAGGCCACGTTTTGCTCGGGATCGAGGACCTCGAGCAGCGCGGACGCGGGATCGCCGCGGAAGTCCATGCCGAGCTTGTCGATCTCGTCGAGCATGAACACCGGGTTCTTCGATTCCGCGCGGCGGAGCCCCTGGATGATCTGACCGGGCAGGGCGCCGATGTACGTGCGCCGATGGCCGCGGATCTCCGCCTCGTCGCGCATGCCGCCGAGCGAGATACGATGGAACTTGCGCCCGAGCGCGCGCGCGATCGAGCGGCCGAGCGACGTCTTGCCGACGCCGGGCGGTCCGACGAAGCAGAGGATCGGGTCCTTGCCCGCGGGCCGGATCGACTTCACGGCGAGGTATTCGAGAATGCGTTCCTTCACCTTCTCGAGCCCCCAGTGATCCTCGTCGAGGATGGCGCGCGCCGCGCCGAGGTCCACGCGGTCGGTCGTCTCCTTGTTCCACGGCAAGCCGATGAGCCAGTCGAGATAGGTCCGCGCCACCGTGTACTCGGCGGCGGCCGGCGGCATCTTGCCGAGGCGGTCCAGCTCCCGGAGCGCCTCCTTCTTCGCCTCCTCGGTCATGCCCGCCGCGTCGATCTTCTCGCGCAGCTCGTCGAGCTCGCGCGTCCGGTCGTCCGTCTGGCCCAGCTCCTTCTGAATCGCCTTCAGCTGCTCCCGGAGGTAGTACTCGCGCTGGCCCTTGCCCATCTCGGACTCGACCTGCGACTGGATCTTCGAGCCCAGCGCGAGGACCTCGACCTCCTTCGTCAGCGCGGCCACCAGCCGCTGGAGACGCGCCTTGGTGTCGATGGTCTCGAGCAGCTCCTGCTTGGCCTGCGTGCTGAGCGTCGGCAGCGAGGCGCCGATCACGTCCGCAAGCCGGTCCGGCTCCGAGACGTTCTGCACCGCGCCGGCGAGTTCGTCGGGCAGGAGCGGCGACAGCTCCACGATCTGACGGAACAACGTCGCCGCGTTGCGGACCAGCGCCTCGGTCTCGAGCTCGCCGGCGGGGGCCGCGATCTCGTCCACACCCTCGACCCGTGCCTGGAGATACGGGCGCGTCTGGACCAGCTCGACGATGCGGAATCGCTTGAGTCCTTGCACGACGAGCCGCAGCGTCCCGTCGGGCTGCTTCACGACCTTGTGAATCGTGGCGACCGTGCCGATCCGGTACAGGTCCGCCTCCTGCGGCTCCTCGGCCGAGGCGTCGCGTTGCGTGACGACGCCGATCGTCCGGTTGCCGCGCAGAGCATCCTCGATCAGCTTGAGTGAGGCTGGTCGGCCGGCTGCGAGCGGCAGGATGGACTGCGGAAACAGCACGGTGTCGCGCAATGGCAACACGGCCAGCACGCCGGGCAACTCCGTCCCGTCAGTCGGCTGGGTCCCGCCCTGATATTCGTCACTCATGTGAATGGACGTCCTTTCCGGTTCAGCAGGGGCTCTCAGAACAGATCGAGCGGCGCGAGCTGGCTCGAGGCCGCTCGCACGAGCGCTTCGCTCCGGCTGGCCTCGCGCCCCTCGTGGCGGCCCGACGCCAGATCGGCGCGGACGTGCTCCGTCAAGCCCTCTATCTGCGCCTGCATATCGAGCATGCGACGTCTCATCTTTAGGATGATCTCGATGCCCGCGAGATTCACGCCGAGATCGCGGGCGAGGCGCGTCACGCGGGCGACCTCCTCCACGTCCTCCGCGGAATACATGCGCGTCTTTCCGATCGTCCGGCTCGGCCGGATCAGCCCCTTCTTCTCGTACATTCGCAAGGTCTGGGGATGGAGCTTCAGCATCTCGGCGACGACGCCGATCGTGTAGAGCGGCTTGTGTCTGTCGCTCATGGCCTGCCGCCCTTGCCGAGGGCGCCGCGCGACACGGGCGGCAGCACCCGTCCGATCTCGCGGAACAGCTCCTGCGTGCGCGCGTCGAGACCGCGCGGGATCTCCACGCGCACGGTCACGCAGAAGTCACCGCGCCCGCCGCCGGAGAGCCGGGGCATACCCCGACCGCGCACGCGGAGCACCTGCCCGCTCTGCGTGCCGGGCGGCACGACGAGATCCACGTCGCCGTCGACGCCGCGCACGGTGAGACGCGCGCCGAGCACCGCCTCCGCAAGGCTCACCGGCAACTCCGCGGAGACGTGGTCGCCCTTCCGGACGAAGTCGGGATCGTCCTGGACGCGCGCGACCACGATGAAATCGCCGCGGGGCCCGCCGAACGGTCCGGCATGGCCCTCGCCTGCGATCCTGAGCTGCGACCCGCTGTCCATGCCCGCGGGAAGCGACACGCGGAGCACCTTGCGCGCCGAGCGGATGCCGCGCCCGCGGCAGGCAGCGCACGGTTCGAGGACGCGCACGCCGATGCCCTGGCATGCCGGGCAGGCCCCGGGGCGTGGCGCACCCTGCCCCGTCCACACCGTGCCGAGGCCTGCGCAGTAGGCGCAGGTCACCGGCACGCTACCCGGCGCCGCCCCGGTCGCGCCGCACACGTCGCACGCCGACAGACGGTCCACTGGCAGATCGCCATCGAACCCTGACATCGACTGGTGAAACGCGAGCTCCACGGTGACGTGCAGATCGTCCCCCCGGCGCAGCGCGTGACCGTCGGCGGGATCGCGCGCGCGGGCGCTCGCCGCATCGGCTGGCGCCGGCCGCCGATCGTACACGGTCCGCGCCATCGGGTCGCTCAGCACCCGGTACGCCTCGGCAATCTCGTCGAAGAGCGCGCGCGCGTCGTGCTCCCAGAGGTTCACGTCCGGTGAGTAGCGCCGCGCGAGTCGCTGATACGCCCGTCGAATCTCCGTGGCGGAGGCGACCGCGCTCACGCCGAGGACCGCGTAGTAGTCTCGTCCCATCACGCGCGCTCGGCGGCGGCTCCGGGCGCACTTCCGCCCGCGAGCCGCCGCCATCCCGTTCTACTTCTTCTCGCCCAGGTCCTTGAACTCGGCGTCCACGACGTCGCCCTGGGGACCGGCGGCGCCCGGTCCGCTCGCACCGCTCTCGCCGCCCGGGGCGCCACCCTTGGCTTGCGCCTCGCGGTACATCACCTCGGCCAGCTTGTGCGACGCCGTCGTGAGCGCCTCCTGCGCCTTCCTGATGCGGTCGAGGTCGTCGGTCTTGAGCGCCTCCCGCACGTCGTTCAACGCCGCCTCGATGGCCTGCTTGTCGGAGGCCGGCACCTTGTCGCCGTGCTCCCGCAACGTCCGCTCGGTCGAGTACACGAGCGAATCCGCCTGGTTCTTCACCTCGATGACCTCGCGGTTCTGCGCGTCCTCGGCGGCGTGCGCCTCGGCCTCTCGCTTCATCTTCTCGATCTCGTCCTTGCTGAGCCCGGACGAGGCCGTGATCGTGATGTTCTGCTGCTTGTTGGTGGCCTTGTCCTTCGCCGACACGTTCAGGATCCCGTTGGCGTCGATGTCGAACGTCACCTCCACCTGCGGCACCCCGCGCGGCGCGGGCGGGATGCCGTCCAGGTGAAACCGCCCGAGCGTCCGGTTGTCGCGCGCCATGGGCCGCTCGCCCTGGAGCACGTGCACCTCGACCGACGGCTGGCTGTCCGACGCCGTCGTGAACACCTCGGTCTTCTTCGTCGGGATCGTGGTGTTGGCTTCGATGAGCTTCGTCATCACCCCGCCCAGCGTCTCGATGCCGAGCGACAGCGGCGTGACGTCGAGCAGGAGGAGATCCTTCACCTCGCCCGTGAGCACCGCGGCCTGCACGGCCGCGCCGACGGCGACGACCTCGTCGGGATTGACGGTCTTGTTGGGCTCCTTGCCGAAGAGCTTCTTCACCTCTTCCTGCACCTTCGGCATGCGGGTCTGGCCGCCCACGAGGATAACCTCGTCGATGTCGGAGGCCGACACGTTGGCCTGGCGCATGGCTTCACGGCAGGGGCCGAGGCTGCGCTCGATCAGGTCGGCGACGAGCGACTCGAGCTTGGCCCGCGTCAGCGTGAGCACGAGGTGCTTCGGCCCGGTCTGGTCCGCGGTGACGAACGGCAGGTTGATCTCCGTCTGCACCGTGGTCGACAGCTCGCACTTGGCCTTCTCGGCCGCTTCCTTCAAGCGCTGAAGGGCCATGCGGTCCTTGCGCAGGTCGATGCCGTTGTCGCGCTTGAACTCGTCGGCGATCCAGTCGATGATCCGCTGGTCGAAATCGTCACCGCCCAGGTGCGTGTCGCCGTTCGTGGCCTTGACCTCCACGACGCCCTCGCCGATCTCGAGCACGGAGATGTCGAAGGTGCCGCCGCCGAGGTCGTACACGGCGACCGTCTCGTCCTTCTTCTTGTCGAGCCCGTAGGCGAGCGCCGCCGCCGTCGGCTCGTTGACGATCCGGAGCACCTCGAGGCCGGCGATCGCTCCGGCGTCCTTGGTCGCCTGGCGCTGGCTGTCGTTGAAGTAGGCGGGCACCGTGATGACGGCCTGTGTGATCTTCTCGCCGACGTAGGCCTCCGCCGCCTCCTTCAGCTTGCGCAGCACGAGCGCGGAGATCTCGGGCGGCGAGTACACCTTGCCCCGGATCTCGACGCGCGCGTCGCCGTTCTGCGTCTTGACGACCTTGTACGGCACGAGCTTCATCTCCTGGAGCACCTCGTCGTAGCGGCGCCCCATGAACCGCTTGATGGAGAACACGGTGTTGTCGGGGTTGGTGATGGCCTGACGCTTGGCCACCTGTCCCACCAGCGTCTCGCCTTCCTTCGTGAACGCCACGACGGAGGGCGTCAGGCGGCTCCCCTCCTGGTTGGCAATGACGGCGGGATCGCCGCCCTCCACCACTGCGACCACCGAGTTCGTCGTTCCGAGGTCAATGCCAATCACCTTCGCCATGTGTCTCCCCCTCTGAATTGATTCCTCGAGTCTCTCGCTGTTCCCGAGCTGCCGCGGCGGCGTGCGGGACGGGCGACTCGCGCCGGTTCCCGCACGCCGCCGCCCCGACCTACAGCACGTCGATCTTGATGTCCCTGGGCTTGATCTCCTCGACCTTGGGAAGCTTGATGGTGAGCACGCCATCTCGGTAGCTCGCCGTGACCTTGTCAGCCTGCACCGGCATCGGCAGCGGGAGCGCCCGCTCGAACTTGCCGTACCACCGCTCGCCGCGGTAGAAGTGCTCCTGCTTCACCTCAGCGTTCCACTGCCGCTCGCCCCGGACGCTGAGGACGTCGCCGGTGATCGACACGTGGATCTCCTTCTCGTTGAGTCCGGGGAGCTCGGCGGTCACCACCAGCTCGTCCTTGGTCTCGTACATGTCGACCGCGGGCGCCCACACTCGCTCCATCGCGGGGGTCTGCGCGGGCCGACCGAGGAAGCTGTCGAACAGCCGGTTTACCTCTGTCTGGATGTCGCCGAAGTCGCGGAACGGGTCTACGGCCTGACGGAATCGAACAATCGCCATGAGTCTGCCTCCTGTTGCGGGCCGATCACCGGCCTCTCATGATATGAGTCTATGAGACTTATATATGCTGAGCATACATCTGTCAAGACGATGGCCAGAGTATCCTCTTCGCACTCAAAAGGCAAGATCTTTGACTCTTTTGGAAGTCGGGTGCTAGCGTCTCACCATGAAGCTGGGGTGCTTCGGCTGCCTCACCGTGATCGTCGCCGGCCTGATCGTGGTCGTGGTCACCCTTGGGATCATCTTCCTGTCGACCAACATCTTCAGCCCGCCGGACGTCAGGCAAGTGGCCTTTACTCGCGGGGATGGCTATGCAGCGCAGCAAAAGCTCTACGAGATCGTCCTCCGGCAGTCCGGCCAGTCCAGCCGCCGCGATCCGATCGCCATCTCCGAGGCCGAGGCCAATGCCTTCCTGTCCCGGCACCTCGAACAGTCTGGTCTCCCCCTATCCCCGATCATCGTCAGATTCACCCGTGGGCAGCTGGTCATCCAGGGCCGGACGGCGTTGCGGAACCTCATCAAGGGTCCGCCGTTCGCCCAGATTCTCCCGTACGTCTCGGACCGACGGCTCGAGGAACCGGTGTGGGTGACCGTGCGGGGAAACATCCGCGTCGAGGGCACCGGGAACAGCCGGCAGGGCACGCTCGACGTCGCCGAGTTCGCCCTGGGGAAGCAGCCCCTCGGGAGCTCCCTGCTGTGGCTGCTCCTGGGCCCGTCCGGGGGAGGAGTGCTCACCTGGCACGTCCCCGCGTCGGTCGATGACGTCCGGATCGGCGATGGCCAGCTCCACGTGGCCACCCGCTGACGGGGACGGGGTCGGCGCCTACGCTCCGGGCGCTCTCCTCGAGGCGTCGACGAACCGCATCTGCAGGTCGTAGAGCATCTGGTCGAGGAGCCGGGTCTCGCGCTCCGTGCGGTTGCCTTCGGTCTTGTCGCGGAGCAGCCGCAGCAGGTCGATCGCGTCCCGGGCCTGATCCAGGTCGACCCGATGCTCCCCCGTCGCGGGGTCGGGCGCATCCCCGAGACTGATCACGGCGGAGCTCCCGAACATCATGAAGAGCCCCTCGAGGTCCGCCGCGGCGCGAGGCCGGTCTTCGGCGGGCTCCGTGCGAGCGCTGGTCTGCCTCGGCGAACCTGTCGCCGGACCGGGCGCGGGGGTCAGCTCGACTGGAGCGGACTCACGCTCGCGTCCGCGCCGATCGGTCACCTTGAAGGTTTCTTCCTCGGCCATCGCCCGGTCGTCTCTCGTCCGGGGCGGAGCGTAGCACGCGCCCGGAACACCTTCAAGGAGCGCACGCCCTTGTGTATAATGCCCACTCACAGCCCCCTGGACCTGTCATGGCCACTTCCGCCGGTGCCCGTTTCGATGCCCTGCTCTCGCTCATGGCCCGGCTGCGGGGCGACGGCGGATGCCCCTGGGATCGCGAGCAGACCAGGGAATCGCTCAAGCCGTACCTGATCGAGGAGGCCTACGAGGTTCTGCAGGCCATCGACGAGCGCGACGTCGACCACCTCGTCGAGGAGTTGGGGGACCTGCTCTTCCAGGTCGTCTTCCACTGTCAGGTCGCGAGCGAAGCCGGCGAATTCACGATGCCCGACGTCCTCGAGCGCCTCGTCGACAAGATGACCCGGCGACATCCGCACGTCTTCGGCGACCAGCGCGTGGCGGACGCGCAGGAGGCGCTCCAGCAGTGGGAGCGCATCAAGCGCGCCGAGGGCGGAGCCGAGGCGCCGCGCTCGGCGCTCGACGGGGTGCCAGGGAGCCTTCCCGCGCTCCTGCGCGCTCAGCGACTCCAGGTCAAGGCCGGTCGCGTCGGGTTCGACTGGACGGCCTGGCAGGACGCGCGCGACAAGCTCGCCGAAGAGATGGCCGAGATGGACGAAGCGCTCCAGCAGGGCCATGCCGGACGCATCCGCGAGGAGATCGGCGACGTGTTGTTCTCCATGGTCAACGTGGCACGGCTGAGCGACGTCGACGCCGAAGACTGCCTGCGCCTGGCCGCCGACAAGTTCACGCGCCGCTTCAAGGAGGTCGAGGCCGACATGATGGCCCGGGGCCGGACGGTGAGCGATACCTCTCTAGAAGATCTCGACCAGGCGTGGGAGGCCGTGAAGGCGCGCGAGCGGCGAGATCTCCGCGGGCCCGGGCGATGAAGGTCAAGCTCGGGAAGGCGACGTTCGCGGTCGAGCGCGGCGACATCACCGACGCGGAGGTCGACGCCATCGTCAACGCGGCGAACTCCGACCTGTGGATGGGAACGGGCGTCGCGGGCGCGATCAAGCGCAAGGGCGGCGTGGTGATCGAGGAGGAGGCGCTCCGCCAGGGGCCGGTCGAGGTCGGCGAGGCCGTGCTCACCGTGGCCGGCAATCTCCCGGCGACCCACGTGATCCACGCGGCGACGATGGGCAAGGATCTCAAGACCGATCCCGAGAAGATCAGGGCCGCCACCAAGTCGACCCTCGTCCTCGCCGACAAGCACAAGCTCGTCTCGATCGCGTTTCCGGCGCTCGGCAGCGGCGTCGGCAGCGTTCCCCCCGAGAAGTCCGCCGAGGCCATCGTGTCGACCGTCGTCGAACATCTCAGGCCCGGCACGTCGAGCCTCACGAAGATCCTGTTCGTCGTCTATCAGGACGAGGCCTACAAGGCCTTCACCGACCTCCTCAAGCGGCTCGGCGGCGGCAAGTAGGCGGCCGGCCGCGCGTCAGCCGGGACCGACCGGTTCCGGCGCGCCGGTGACAATCAGTGTCAGCCGCGCGTCACCGCTCGTCGCGTGACCGGGGCCGTCCGCACGCCAGTCGCGCGCGTGACGTCGTCCGGGAACCCAGGCTGAGACGCCTTTCAAATCAGTAGTCTCCTCCGCGCACGCGGCGCGCCATCCCGGCGCAGTCCAGACCTCGTCAGCCGACCGCCAAAAACTGGCACGAGCTAAGCAGAACGGTCCGGCTCAGCGATCGTATGCGCCCAGGCCCACGTCTCACTCCCGGGCCCTCGGTGCTCGAGTTCGCGCGCGAGGGAGGTGCGAGAGGCCCTATGGCTGCCACGATGCACGATCTGCTCACCACGATGATCGAGCGGGGAGCCTCCGACCTGCACATTACGACGGGCACCTTTCCACAGGTGCGTGTGCACGGCCGGCTCGCCCCGCTGAGCCAGTTCGAGCAGTTGAGCCCGCAGGACACGCAGCGGCTCGCCTACAGCGTGCTCAACGAGGCTCAGAAGCAGAAGTTCGAGGAGGACAACGAGCTCGACCTGTCGTTCGGCATCCAGGGACTGGCGCGCTTCCGCTGCAACGTCTTCCGACAGCGCGGCGCCGTCGGCTGCGCCATCCGCGTCATCCCTGTGAAGATCCGGAACTTCGACGAGCTCGGGCTGCCGCCCATCGTGGAGCAGCTTGCCGAACGACCGAAGGGCCTCGTGCTCGTGACCGGCCCCACCGGCTCCGGCAAGTCCACGACGCTGGCCGCCATGCTGGACAAGGTGAACGCCGAGCGCTCGGACCACATCATGACGATCGAGGATCCGATCGAGTTCCTCCACGCCCACAAGCGCTGCCTCGTGAACCAACGCGAGGTCTTCTCCGACACGCACTCGTTCAAGAACGCGTTGAAATACATCCTGCGCCAGGACCCGGACGTCGTGCTGGTCGGCGAGATGCGCGACCTCGAGACCATCGCCGCCGCCCTGACCATCGCGGAGACCGGCCACCTGACGCTGGGCACGCTGCACACGAATTCGTGCGCCCAGACGATGAACCGCATCATCGACGTGTTCCCCACGAACCAGCAGGACCAGGTGCGCGCGCAGCTCGCCCTCGTGCTCGAAGGGGTGCTCTGCCAGCAGCTCATCCCGACCGCCGACGGGCAGGGCCGCGCGATGGCCCTCGAGATCCTGGTCGCCACCCCCGCGATCCGGAACCTGATCCGCGAGGAGAAGATCCACCAGATCTACTCCGCGATGCAGGCCGGACAGAAGTTCGGGATGCAGACGATGAACCAGTCGCTCGCGGGCCTCGTGCAGCGGCGCCGCATCGCGCGCGAGGAGGCGCTCAACCGCACGACGTTGCCCGACGAGCTGAATCAACTGCTGGGTGGCGGCGCGGCGGGCCCGCCCGCGGCGGCGGCCGGTCCCGGCGCGCCGGGACGGCCCGGCTCGGTCTTCGGCCGCCGGTAGCGGCATCGGAGGAGGGACGCCATGCCGGTCTTCACGTACCAGGGGCGCAGCGCCGCCGGGCTCCAGAAAGGCGAGATCGAGGCGGCCGACCGCATGGTCGCGGTGGGCGAGCTCCGCCGGCGCGCCATTCTCGTCACGCAGATCGCCGAGAAGGCCGGCGCCCGCGCGGCGCCGCGAGCGGGCCGCAAGGTCAAGGACAAAGAGATGGCGGTCTTCACCCGCCAGTTCTCCACGATGATCGACGCCGGCCTGCCCCTCGTGCAGTGCCTCAACATCCTCGCCGAGCAGAGCGAATCGAAGAATCTCCGGAGCGTCACCGGCAGCGTGGGGCGGACCGTGGAGGAGGGCGCGACGCTCGCCGAGTCGCTGCGCCGGCACCCGCGGACGTTCGACGATCTCTTCACGAACATGGTCGAGGTCGGCGAGACGGGCGGTATCCTCGACATCGTCCTGCAACGGCTCTCCATCTACATCGAGAAGGCCGCCTCCCTGAAGCGCAAGGTCAAGTCGGCCCTCGTCTACCCCGCCAGCATCCTCTCCGTCGCCGTGCTCGTCATCATGTTCATGCTGACGTTCGTCATCCCGACGTTTGCGACGATGTTCAAGGAGATGGGCGCCGACCTGCCGACGCCCACCAAGATCGTGATCATGCTGTCGGACTTCGTGCGCGGCTACTTCTGGCTCATCGGGCTCGCGATGGGCGGCGCGGTATTCGGGATCCGCTCCTACTACCGGACGGAGAACGGCCGGTCGACGATCGACGCCCTGCTGCTCAAGGTGCCCGTGTTCGGCACCATCCTCCGCAAGGTCGCCGTCGCCCGGTTCACGCGCACGCTCGGCACGCTCGTCCAGTCGGGCGTGCCGATCCTCGAGGCGCTCCGTATCACCGCGAGCACGGCCGGCAACAAGGTCGTGGAACGGGCGGTGCTCCAGTGCCGCACGTCAGTGACCGAGGGCAAGACGCTCGCCGAGCCGCTCAAGATCTCCGGCGTGTTCCCGCCCATGGTCACGCAGATGGTGTCGGTCGGGGAGCAGACGGGCGCCCTCGACGCCATGCTCGCGAAGATCGCCGATTTCTACGACGACGAGGTCGACACCGCCGTCGCGACGCTGACCTCGCTTCTCGAGCCGATCATGATCGTGATCCTGGGCGTCATCGTCGGCGGGCTCGTCGTCGCGATGTACCTGCCGATCTTCAAGCTCGTGACGCTGATCAGGTAGAGGGCACGGCGAGCCGATGTCCGACGTGCTGGAAGGAGCGCTCTTCGGCCTGAATCGCGCGCGGCTCATCACGGCCGCGGCGGTCCTGGCCGTGGGCGCTCTCCTGCGCCAGGCCGGCGCCTTCCCCTATCCGTTCGGGCCGTTCGCGGCGGCCGTCCTCGCCACGGTGGCGGCGTGCGCGATCCTGCCCCTCGCCCAGAGCCGCATCGGGGATCCGCGCCGCGTCGCGCGCTTGCAGCTCGTCCTCGACGTGGTCCTCGTGAGCGCGATCGTGGCGACCAGCGGCGCCGCGCGGTCGATCTTCGTGCCGCTCTACGTGCTCACCGTCATGGCCGCCTCGTTCGTGCTGTCGCGAGCGGGCGCCTTCGCCGTCGCCGGCCTCTCGAGCGCGCTCTACATGGTCGTCGCCTTCGGCGCCGACCTCCTCGCCGCGCTCCAGGTGGAGGGCGACGCCGAGACGGCCCCCGTCGAGATCCTCGCGATCGTCCTGAACGCCGGGGTCTTCCTCATCGTGGCGTTCGTGACCTCGTCCCTGGCCGACCGGTATCGCGAGAGCCAGGAGCACCTCGACGCGCATCGAAAGCACCTCTCCGACGTGCAGGCATTCCGAGACCTGATCTTCGAGTCGGTGGGATCCGGTCTCGTCGCCGTCGACGCGGGCGGACACGTGACGGCGTTCAACCGCGCGGCCGAGTCCATCACCGGCGTCTCCGCCGCCGACGCGCTCGGCCAGCCGTGGGGCGCGATCTTCGGCGCCGGCGTGGACGTCGACGAGATCCGGGCCGCCGCGGACGACGACCAGGCCCCGCCCCGCCGCCTCGAGTTTCCACTGCGGCGCCGGGACGGGCGCGTCATCCCCATCGGTATCTCCTTCTGGTCGCTGCGGTCGGGCCAGGGGGACGTGGCCGGCCTCATCGGCGTCTGCCAGGACCTGTCCTCGATCAAGCTGATGGAGCAGCGCGTGCGTCAGGCCGACCGCCTGGCCACGGTGGGGCGGCTGTCGGCCAACATGGCGCACGAGATCAGGAACCCGCTCGCGTCGATCTCGGGGGCGGTCGAGGCGCTGGCCAAGGAGCTCCCACCCGATCAGGGGCGTGACCGCCTGGTCGAGATCGTGCTCAAGGAGTCGGAGCGGCTCAACCACATCGTCGCGGCGTTCCTCGACTACGCGCGCCCGGCGCCCCTCGCGCCGCTCGACGTGAACCTGGCCGAGATCCTCGACGAGGTGCTGCTGTTGATCGAGCACCGATCGCTGCCCCAGAACCTCAAGATCATCCGCGAGTACGCGGAGTCGCTGCCCGCACGCGTCGATCCCCAGCAGATGCGCCAGGCGATCTGGAACCTCTGTCTGAACGCCGTGCAGGCGATGCCCGACGGCGGCGAGATGCGCGTGGGCGGATGCGTGCTGTCGGCCACGCCGCGCGAGCAGATCCAGGTGTGGATCGCCGACACCGGGCACGGCATCGCCGACGAGGATCTGCCTCATATTTTCGAGCCGTTCTACTCGACGAAGGCCGGCGGCAGCGGGATTGGCCTCGCCCTCGTCTACCGCGTGTTGCAGGACCATGGCGGCGTCATCGAGGCGCGCAGCCGGCAGGGAGAGGGCACCGCCTTCACCTTGACGCTGCCCGCGGCGGGTGAGCCGCTCCCCACCGTTGTCCCTTCACCCACCACGAGGCGCCCATGAGCGTGGCACGAGTCCTGGTTGTCGACGACGAGAAGAGCATGCGAGATCTCCTGGCCATCACGCTCCAGCGTGCCGGCTACGAGGTGTCGATGGCGGAAGGCGGAGAGGCGGCCATCGAGGCGATCCGCCGGGACACGTTCGACGCCATCCTGACCGACCTGCGGATGCCGCGCGTGGACGGCATGCAGGTGCTGCGCGCCGCGAAGGACCTGTGCCCCGACACGACGGTGATCGTGGTCACGGCCGTGGCGTCCACGGAGACGGCCGTCGAGGCCATGAAGCTCGGGGCGTACGACTACATCACCAAGCCCTTCAAGCTCGACGAGGTCGACCTCATCATCCGGAACGGCCTCGAGCGCAAGCGGCTGCGCGACGAGAACCTCTACCTGCGCAAGCAGCTCGAGACGCAGCACCGCTTCGAGAACATCATCGGCAAGAGCCCCCGCATCGTCGAGGTGTTCGACACGATCCGAAAGATCGCGGACAGCCCGGCCACCGCGATGATCACGGGCGAGAGCGGCACGGGCAAGGAGCTGGTCGCCCGGGCCATCCACTTCAACGGCCATCGGCGCGACAAGCCCTTCGTCTCCGTCAACTGCGGCGCGATCCCCGAAGGGCTCATGGAGTCCGAGCTGTTTGGCCACGTGAAGGGCTCGTTCACCGGCGCCGTCGCCAACAAGATGGGACTCTTCTCGGCGGCCGAGGGCGGCACGCTGTTCCTCGACGAGATCACGGAGATCCCGCCGCTGCTCCAGGTGAAGCTCGTCCGCGCGATCCAGATGCGCGAGGTCCGGCGCGTGGGCGACACGAAGGACCTGAAGACCGACGTCCGGCTGATCGCCGCCTCCAACCGCGACCTCGAGACCGCGGTGAAGGAGGGGGCCATGCGGGAGGACCTCTTCTATCGCCTGAACGTCTTGCCCATCAACCTGCCCCCGCTCCGGGAGCGCCGCGAGGACATTCCCCTGCTCGTTGCGCACTTCCTGCAGAAGTTCAGCAAGGAGCTGGACAAGGAGGTGCGCGGCGTGACGCCGGAAGCCATGGCGGTGCTCGAGCGCTATCACTGGCCCGGCAACATCCGGGAGCTGGAAAACTGCCTCGAGCGCGCGATCGTGCTCGGCGCCGGCGACATGCTCGGACCCGACGCGCTACCCGAGTCGGTCCGCCGCGAACGGCCGGCGCGCGAGCCGGAGCTGGTCGACCTGCCCGAGGAGGGGCTCGATCTCGAGGCCACGCTCGACGAGCTCGAGCGCCGCTACCTGCAGCGCGCGCTCGACCGCACGCGCGGCGTGCAGACCAAGGCGGCCGAGCTGCTCAAGATGACGTTCCGCCAGTTCCGCTACAAGCTCCAGAAGCACAACATGAGCCGCCGCAGCGCCGTCGGGGTCGCGGTCGAGGAATGACGCTTCTGGGCGAGGCGTTCACGCGGGCGGTCAGCGAGCGCACCCTCGGCGCTCGCGCTCGAGATGTACGTCCAGGCGAGTCGCAGGCATTGCGCGTGTTTTCGGGTGAGACGAGCGGGGAGTCCACGATGGCATCGAAGCTGCAGCCATCATAGTCCAACACCAGCGAGCCCGTTCGAACCGGGTAGCCGGGCTCGCCAACCACCAACAGGGAGACATGCAATGATGAACATGCTGCATCGCCGGCAGACGAGGAACCAGCGAGGCTTCACGCTCGTAGAGCTCATGATCGTGGTCGCCATCATCGGCATCCTGACCGCGATCGCCTTCCCGCTCTACGCCAACATCCAGGCCCGCTCGCGCGTGGCCAAGGCCCAGGCCGACGCCCGCACCCTCGCCTCGGCTGTCGTCGTCTACTCCGCACACATGGGCGCGCTGCCCGCCGCGCTCTCGAACCTGACGGCCAGCGTGTCCAACGCCCAGGGCGTCTACGCGGGCCCGTTCGTCAATCCGATCCCCTCGCCGCCCAACACCGCATGGGGCACCTCCTACTCCTATGCGACCAGCGCCAACGGCACGTTCACCATCAGCGCCACGGGTGAAGGCGCCACCGTCACCGTTCCCTAGCTCGCG
>Ga0187894_10000709_pt1 | contig 45029 bp, 30 predicted proteins | sample GBC1701081metaG_FD_136650 | JGI IMG/M metagenome (GOLD analysis project Ga0187894, IMG submission 136650) | White microbial mat communities from a lava cave in the Kipuka Kanohina Cave System on the Island of Hawaii, USA - GBC170108-1 metaG ... | reverse complement strand
GACGCGGACCAGCGTCGCGAGATCGGCATCGCCGAATCCCTGCTGCTTCAGCGAGCGCAGCGCGGACGGCGTCAGGCCGGCGAAGCCCGCGGCGGCGGTCTCGCGCGCGGTCTGGACGATGTCCGCGAACTGCGTGAGGAACCACGGGTCGATGCGGGTCAGCTCGTGCAACTGGTCGACCGTCCAGCCCGCTTCGAGCGCGCGGAACAGCGCCCACATGCGGCGATCGTTCGGGATGACGAGTTGACGCTGCAGCGCGGTCTGCGCTTCGTCCGATTCATCCGGCGGCTGGCCGAACAGCGACGTGCGGCTGCCCAGTTCCAGCGATCGCACCGCCTTCAGGAACGCCTGCTTGAACGTCCGGCCGATGCCCATCGCCTCGCCGACGGACTTCATCTGCGTCGTCAAGGTCTCGTCCGCCTGCGGGAACTTCTCGAACGCCCACCGCGGGAACTTGACGACGACGTAGTCGATGGTCGGCTCGAACGACGCCGGCGTGACGCGCGTGATATCGTTCGGGATCTCTTCCAGCCGGTAGCCGAGCGCGAGCTTCGCGGCGATCTTCGCGATCGGAAACCCGGTGGCCTTCGACGCGAGCGCGGACGACCGCGACACGCGCGGGTTCATCTCGATCGCGACCATGCGCCCATCGGCCGGATTGATGGCGAACTGGATATTCGACCCGCCCGTCTCGACGCCGACGCGCCGGATGATGCGGCGGGCCGCGTCGCGCATGCGGTGATATTCCTTGTCGGTCAGCGTCAGCGCGGGCGCCACGGTAATGCTGTCGCCCGTGTGGACGCCCATCGGATCGATGTTCTCGATCGAGCAGATGACGACGAAATTGTCGTACGCGTCGCGCATCACCTCGAGCTCGAATTCCTTCCAGCCGATGACGGACTGCTCGACGAGGATCTCGTGGACCGGGCTCAGGCTGATGCCGCGCGACGCGATCTCGCGGAACTCCTCGATGTTGTACGCGATGCCGCCGCCGACGCCGCCCAGCGTGAACGACGGACGGATGATCGCCGGAAAGCCGATGTCGATCACAGCCTTCAGCGCCTCGTCTATCGAATTGACCACCGCGCTTTGCGGCGTTTCGATGTCGATCTCGCGCATCGCGTCGCGGAAGCGCTGGCGATCCTCGGCCACTTTGATGGCCTCGATCGACGCGCCGATCAACTTCACGCCGTACTTCTCCAGCGTGCCGTTCTCGGCGATTTCAACGGCGAGATTCAGCGCAGTCTGGCCGCCGACGGTCGGCAGCAGCGAGTCGGGACGCTCGCGCTCGATGACCTTGGCCAGCATGTCGGCGGTCAGCGGCTCGACGTACGTGCGGTCGGCCAGCTCCGGGTCCGTCATGATGGTGGCCGGATTGCTGTTGACCAGCACGACTTCAAGGCCTTCCGCGCGGAGCGCCTTGCAGGCTTGAGTGCCGGAATAGTCGAACTCGCACGCCTGACCGATGACGATCGGGCCCGAGCCGATCACGAGAACGCGATGGATGTCGGTACGTCTGGGCATCGAAAATGGACGACAACTGCGAAACCAACGATACGAACGCTGCAACCGCGGCAACGGGGAGCAACCGCCTCCTGAGCGATCGGTCTCCGATTCAATCGAGCCGGTGACGCCGGCGAGCCGCGCAGGCTGCCGATATGGACCACGTGATGCGCGTCACGCGCGGACGCGTGGCGCGCGCCTAGCGCCGCTTCTCGATCTCGTCGAGAAACTGGCGGAACAGATAATCCGCGTCGTGCGGACCGGGTGACGCCTCCGGATGGTACTGCACCGAGAAGACGGCGCGATCGCGATGGCGCAGGCCCTCGACCGTGCCATCGTACAGATTCGTGTGCGTCACCTCGACGTCGGCCGGGAGCGACGCGCGGTCCACGGCAAAGCCGTGGTTCTGCGACGTGATCTCCACCTGCTCCGTGTCGTGATTCTTCACCGGGTGATTCGCCCCGCGGTGGCCGAACTTCAGCTTGTACGTCTGGCCGCCGAGCGCCTGCGCCAGCAGTTGATGGCCGAGGCAGATGCCGAACGTGGGCACCTGCGCGTCGACGACGTCCTGGACGTTGCGGACGATGTAGTCGAGCGCGGCCGGATCGCCGGGGCCGTTGCTCAGGAAGATGCCGTCCGGCTCGATCGCGAGCAGGTCGCTGGCGGGCGCGGTCGCGGGGAACACGCGGACGGCGCAGCCGTGCGCGGAGAAGCGGCGCAGGATGTTCCACTTCATGCCGAAGTCGTATGCCGCGATCCGCAGCGGACGTCCGGCCATGCGCTGCGGCTCGACGACGAAGCCGTCGACGCCCTCGGGCCGGCCCGCGCCGGCGGGCGCGCCGGACGGCGCCCAATCGAACGGCGTGGCGCATGTGACGGCCTTCACCCAGTCCGCGCCTTCCATCTTCGCGGCCTGCTGCGCGCGGTCGACGAGCGCCCTGGCGGACACGCCGTCGCCCGTGGCGATGACGCCGCGCATCACGCCCGCGGAGCGCAGCACGCGCGTCAGCGCGCGCGTGTCGATCTCGGCGATGGCGACGATGTTGTTGCGGAGGAAGTAGTCGCGGAGCGTGCTGTCCGCGCGCCAGTTGCTGGCGATGGGCGACGACTCGCGCACGACGAAGCCCGCCACCTGCGCGCCGCGCGACTCATCGTCTTCCTCGGTCACGCCGTAGTTGCCAATCTGGGGCGCGGTCATGGTGACGATCTGTCCTGCATAGGACGGATCCGTCAACACTTCCTGATACCCCGTCATGCTGGTGTTGAACACCACTTCCCCGCTGACTTCTCCCGGCGCCCCCGCGGCGACGCCTTCGTACGTCAGCCCGTTCTCCAGGGCGAGCACAGCTTTCACGTCCAGGTCACTCCTTCCCACTTCAATCGCTCAGTCTACTGCAGAACCGGCCGTCTGGATGAATAAATATGCATGACGCTGAATTTCCCCGCGCGCGGGAAGAATCGCGGGAGTCGCGCGACCCTTGCTCACGCGCGGCGCTCGGGCCGCACGCTCATAGTTCAGATTAACTGATTGAGGGCTGGCCACTTCTGGCGAACTGACGTCGACATCTGCCGTTCGGGGCCGCGTCGAGCGGCCTGCTAGAATCAGGAAGCGCGTGCGGGCGGATCGGCCGGGCGGACGATGACCTCTCGAACACTCCTCGTGCGGATCGCGGGTCTCGGCCTCGGGATGCTGTTGTGTCAGCGCTCGACGCCTACCCGCGGCGCTGGACCCGCCGCCGTGGAAGGGACGCGGACGTCGATGGCGCCCATGCCCGGTGAGACCGTGACCGTGCTGGCCAGCGCCGAGGGGCCCTTCGCACCCGGCCCGGCGCCGATCCACATCGCGCTGACGCCCGCCAGCACGGCCGGCCAGCCCCGCTCGCTCGCCACAGCGGTGGACCGCCTGAAGCCGGACGAGCACATCGTTCTCGTCCTCCACGGCCTGCGCGCCGACGCGCCGCCCGGCGCCCTCTTCCAGATCTACCTGAACCTGCCCGACCGCCAACTGCCGGCCGCGGCCGACCTCCAGGACCTCCATCGCATCGGCACGCTGAACTTCTTCGGAGCCGTCAGACCGCCGGGCGTCGAGGCGGCACGCGACGCGGCCGGCCGGTCGTACCGCTTCGACATGACCGCCGTCGCCGCCGGCCTCCAGGCCCGGCGGCGGTTGAACGGTCCCGCGACGATCACGATTCAGCCGATGGGGACGCCGTCACCGGACGCGCACGCCAGCATCGGCCGCGTCGAGATCGTCCAGCAGTGACCTGACGTCGGGGTGACGCGCGCTACGCGTTCCACGCTGTGGGGGGCAGCGCCTCACTGTTCGACCAGCGTGACCTCCTCCACGCTCGCATTCGCACCGTCCGCCGGATCGCCGAGCGGCACGACCGTCACCGTCGGCGCGTCCGTCAACTGCTGCTTTGCGTGCAGCGCCTTCGCAACGTCGGTGATGTCGAAGCTGACGAAGCGTGCCGTGCTGGCTGGCGCGTCGTGTCCCGGATGCTTCACGGCATCGAAGAAGTTGATCGTCCCGACGAGATGCGCGGCCGCGTCGGCCGAAGCCGCGTTCTCCGGCAGATCCAGGTAGACCTGATACAGCACGCCGGGCGCCACGTCGGCGCGGCGTCCACGCACTACCAGATACACGCGGCGGTTCGGCGCGAGCGCCGCGACGCGCGCGGCGATCGACGTCGGCGGCGCGGCGCCGACGGCTGTCGGTTCGAGCCGGCCACGCACCGGCTTCGCGCCCAGGGCCACGCGGCCACGTACGACCGCGAGCAGCGTCGACGTGTCCGGCATCGTGCCCTTCTGCGGTGAAAACCCGGGCGGCGCCGGTTCAAAGCGGTCGTAGGTGTACTTCAGCACGCCGATGTCCGTGAAGTCGCCGACCTTGGCGGAGACGCGCGTGCCCGTGCCGTCGGCGAAGACGAACGCGTGGTCCATCCAGCTCCCGCCCGGGTTGACGCCGCCGTTCTTGTTCCAGCTCGCCCACAGGCGATCGATGTTGCTGTGATGCACCCAGAACACGGGATCGTTCGCGGCCCAGGGGACGTTGCCCATGTTCGTACCGTCGCCCACGAGCTCGTGGATGTTGCCATGCAGATCGTTGTCGAGCAGCGAGTTGAATCCCGGCAACGCCCCGTACGGCAGATACGCCCCCTGCCCGAGCGCGACCAGCGTCAGCGCGCCAGGCACGTATTTGTCGATCGGATCGCCATCGTTGACGTCCGCATATCCGCGGCCGGTCTTGTTGCGATTCGGGCGATACAGGGACTTGAACACTGGATCGCCTGACTGCCGGAATTGCGCCGGCAGCACGCCGTGGATCGCGGCATCCGTCACCGTGTAGTCCCAATACGGCAGCGTGAACGAACGCTCGCGCGTGACTTCCCGGACAATCTGCTCCAGGAAGAACACATACATGCGATGCCACGGCAGGAAATACTGCTCGTGCTCATCGTCATTGTCATGCGCCTGACAGGTGCTCCACATGTCCTGCGCGAGCTGACGCGCCGGCCCGGGCTGCGGGAAGTTCCTGGCGATCTCCGTCGGCTTGTCGCTGTCGCCCCTCACCCAGTGCGTATACCAGTGGAACGCCCAGCTCGTTGGCTGCGGGATGGGAATCCTGCCCATCGACGCGACCGCCTCCGCGTAGATGCGCAGCATGCGCTGGCCGTCCGGGCTTCTGATGTCATAGCGGACGGCGGGCCCCTCCGCGAGGGTCCGCTTCTCGAACCAGGCCACGAACGGCACGGCCGCGACGCCAGCGATGAACGAGCGGCGGGAAAAGACGGTCATGGTGCGTCTCCTTGTTGGGAACGCCCGCGGGGGGATGAGCGTCCGGGTTCACCGGCGCCGGACGCCGGTCACGTACGCCGTACGCGGAGGCACGGCTCTCGGGGGACACTCACGAGGACGAACCCGATCTCGTCTGCGAAGCCGCGCAGCGAGATCGGGCGACCGGCATCATACGCGCCGCGAGACACGATGGCCGCGCGCGTTGAACCCGTGACACGAATCCGTTCGTTCTCGACGTCTATCTAACTGCCAGAGATTGGGGGATGGCGGGAGTTATACCAGCATCACCGAAGCGAATCAAGCGGGCATGCCTGGCCAGCGGCGGCCGGCAGGACGTGACCGTCACGGCGTGGTGTTTCGCAGCGCCGCGAGGCCGGCGCGGCGGAGACCGTTGTCGAGCATCATCGTTCACCCACCCTCCGTTGCGGGAATCGGGCACGTACGGACACTCTCGCGCGAACGGATCAATATCGGTCTAGGGGACGGGCTCCAGGGACGCGGCGACGCGGGCGCGCTGTCCGACCGTGACGGCCACCGTCGAGGACCACGGCTGATGACCGATCAGTTCCAGACGGATCGTATGGGAGCCGGGCGTGACGTCGGACAGCACGAGCGGCGTGGCGCCGACGAGACGACCGTCGACGGAGACTTGCGCGCCGGCGGGACGGGACACGATCTGCAGGGCGCCGGCCGTCCTCGACGCGATGGCCGTCGATGCGGTGCCGCCCGCGGACGCCGCTGGAGTTCCCGCGCCGCGCGATGCATCACCGGCGCCCGCCGGCACGCGTTCGAGCTCGACGCTGAGCGTCTGCGACGCGCGCTCCGCGGACAGCGTCACGCGCCGCACTTCCGGCGCATAGCCGCGACGAGTGACGCGCACGGTGTGCGTGCCGAGCGGCAGGCGCGTGAGCGTGAGCGGCGTCACGCCGTGGCGCGCGCCGTCGATAGCCACCTCGGATTGCGGCGGACTCGATCGCACGACGAGGCGTCCGGTCCGCTGCGCGTCGGCGCTGCGCGCTGCGTCGGGACGGTTCGTCGACGCCGCTGCCGCGGCTGGCGGCGTCGCCCCGCGCGACGCGGAGGACGCACCGCCAGCGGTGCCGCGATCCGCCGAAGCCGTGTCCGTCGCGCCGGGCCGGCGCACTTCGCGGCCGGCCACCGCGGCGCTGTCGTCCGGCGGCGTTGTCGCAGGAGTCGCCGACGCATCGGCAGGCAGCGACGCGGCGGACGCGGGTTGTTCGGCGGCTTCACGCTGCGCGCCGCGCTGCCCGAGCAGAAATCCTCCCGCGCCGCCTACCGCGAGTCCGACGGCGAGCGCCAACAGCAGCAGACGGAACGACGCCCCGGCGCCGCCGCCCTGCTCGTCGCCGCGATACGGATCGAACGTGGACGCCATGCGCGCGCTGGCGGCGCTGTCCATCGCCGCGTCCGGCTCGACGTCGAATGGTGCGGACGACGTCCGCGTCGTCGCGTCCGATGCGACCGGCACGTGCGACAACCCGAAGAGCGATCCCGCCACGGCGGCTGACGATCGCGCCAGCGCCGGCTCACGCTCCTCGCGCTCTTGTTCGGCCATCTCCGCGTCGGGGTCGCGGTCAGCGTCAGCGGCGTCCTCGTCTTCCGAGGCCTCGCGCTCGTCGTACGTGTCGCGATCGCCGTACGCCTCACGCGCATCGCGCGTCTCACGCCCGTCACGCGCCTCACGCGCATCGCGGACGTCGCGTGCCTCGACATCATCCGGCCGCGCGGACACCTCCGCGGGCGTCACCGGCACTTCGTCGCCAATCGTCATCGGTCCCGCCATGAGCACGGGCGGCTGCGCGGCGAGCTCGTCTTCGTCGATCTGCAGCCGCCGCTCTGCTGCCGCGGCCGCGGCATTCGCCGACGCGTCCTCGACGAGCGCGGACGCCCTGTCGTGACTCGCGGCGTCCTGGCTCGCGGCGTCCTGACGTTCGGGGATGACGGCTGGCGCGGGCCCGGGCACGAGCGGCGCCAGCGGCGGCTCTTTCGGGTCGGGCGCCTGAGACGTCGGACCGTGCTCGGGTTGAAAGAGGCTGAGGGGATCGATCTCGGCGGCGGACTTGTCGACGGCCGGCCTATCGAGCGGCGCGCGTGGTTCCCACAACGTGCCTTGACGCGCGAACAGTTCGAGCGCGTCGGCCGAGGCCCCTTCGGTCGTGTCCACTCCGTCGGTCAGATCGCGCAGCGACGGCTCCAGCGGCGCGTTCGCGAGGCCCGCCGCGGCGACGGCCGCAATCGTCGCGTCATCATCGTCCCGGCGCGTCAGGCGCGGCGTCGACCGCGGCTGGACGGCGCGCATCAGCGACTGCGCGAACGCGCTGGCGGACGACGGGCGGTGCGCGGGCTGCTCGGCGAGCATGGCCGCGAACGCCGTCCGCAGCCGATCTGGATCCACGTTCGGGGCGTTCAGCGACAGGCGGCTGGCGGCGTCCGCGCCGAAGCCGACGACGCGGCGGCCGGTGAGGAGCTCGAAGGCCATCGCGCCCAGCGCGAAGAGATCGGCGGGCGCTTCGATGGCGGACGAGGACGAGCGCTCTGGCGCGCTGTACGGGCGGCGGATCGGCGCGCGGCAGTTCTCGTCCGCAAGGACGCGGGCAATGCCGAAGCCGGCGATGCGGCCGTCGCCGAGGTCGTCCACGAACACGTCGCGCGGATGCAGGCTGCCGTGGACAATCGCGCGGGCGTGGGCGGCGTCAATCGCGGCGGCCATCGTGCTGATGACCGCGAGGGCCTCGTCCACTTCGAGCGGCGCGCCGGGGCGCAGCCGCGTGTCGAGCGACGGGGCGGCGCAGTGCGCCATCACGAGATACGGCGTCGTCCGTTCGAGACCGGCGGCCATCAGCTCGACCAGGCCGCGGTGACGGGGAAATGTGGTGACGAGGACTTCCAGCGCGGAGGCAATCCGCTCGGCCTGTTCCGGCGGCGCGTCGAGGCGGAAGGCCTTCACGGCCACGAGCTGGTCGCGCGAATCATCCTGGGCGCGATACACGGGGCCGAGGACGCCAACACCTATCTGATGCAGGACCCGGAATGGTCCAAAGGCAGGAGGAACAGCCAGAGGGTCGGATAGCTCGTGATTCAGCGCGCGTCCCCTTTTGTCAGCCCCACAGTTGTCAGCCCCACAGTTGTCAGCACTGCAGCGGGTCTGTCAGCGTTGCAGCAGGTCGGCTTGCCACATCAGCGATTGGCGCGGCGGCCGTCCCGTCCGCGCCCAGGGTGCCGGTCGACCGGTCGGGCCGCCCAGCCCCACTCCGCGTCAAAGCACTGTCGCTTCAACACCGTCGCGTCAACCATTCCATGTTAAACATTCCGCGTCATACGTCCAGACGGTCGTGATCGCTGGACTTACACATTATAGCCACCCGCATCGCCAGCCGTGCGGCGGTTTTCGCGAGAACCCGCCACCACCGGTGACAACCGTTCACCGCCTGGGACGACCGTCACTATGACACCTGTTGCGCCTCGCAAACAATGTGTGACGGAGCGTCACTGACGATCCGTCGGTGCGCGTGTTCGAGCCTTGACACTCCAGGGCTTGGCCTGCGACAGTACGAGGCTGTGGCGCCTGACTCGTCCACCTCCACTCCCCAGAAGCTTGGCATCGAGCTCGGCCGCCTGTCATGGGCGCGACGGCTCGGCCTCGACTACGTCCATAACTTCGACGCGCTCGCGCCGTTCTACGCAGGGAACCCGGCGGACGCGTCCGCGTGGCGGGCCGCCGTCGACCGCGCGCAGCGTCATCCGCGAGATCGCCAGACGCTGGTCGCGCTGCTGACGGCGCAGCAACGCAGCCGCCAGGCGCCGCCCGCGGCACTGGCGTCAACGGCGCGGCTGGCGGATCCGCAGGCGGTCGCGATCGTCACCGGTCAGCAGGCCGGGCTGTTTGGCGGGCCGGTCTATACCGTCCTCAAAGCGCTGACGGCGATCAAGCTCGCGCGCCGCATCGAGGCGGAACAGCACGTGCCGGTCGTGCCGGTGTTCTGGATCGACGCCGAGGATCACGACTGGAACGAAATCAGCGGGTGTAGCATCCTCGATGCGGACCTGGAGCTGCGCACCGTGCGCATGCCGGGTCCGGAAGGCGCTGGTGAGCGCCCGGTCGCCCGCGTGCGGCTGGACGATCGCATCACCGCCGTCATCGAGGAGCTCCGCACCACCTTCCCGCCCACCGAATTCACCGAACCCCTCATCGAACAGCTTCGCGGCTTCTACGCGCCCGGCACCGGTATGGTCGAGGCCTTCGGCCGCTGGATCGACGCGCTGCTCGGTCCGCTCGGCCTCGTCGTCTTCGACTGCTCCGATCCGGCCGCGAAACCGCTCGTCCGCGACATCTTCCTCAGGGAAATCGAGACCGCGGGCCGCACCGCCACGCTCGCGCTCGAGGCCGGCCGGGCGATGGAGGCCCGTGGCTACACGGCGCAGGTCGAACCGGCGGACGACTCCGTCGCGCTGTTCCATCTGGACGGCCGGCGCGAAGCCATCAAACGATCGGGTGACGGCTTTGTGATCGGCGATCGGACGGTGTCCGCGTCGGACCTCGCCGCCGAAGCGCGCGCGACGCCGGATCACTTCAGCCCCAACGTGCTGCTGCGTCCGCTCGTGCAGGACACGCTGTTCCCCACCGTCGCGTACGTCGGCGGTCCGAGCGAGCTGGGATACCTCGGTCAGCTTCGCGGCGTCTACGAGCACTTCGGCCTGCCGATGCCGCTGATCTATCCGCGCGCGACGGCCACCGTGCTCGACTCCGCGGGGACGCGGTTCTTGACCAAATACGAACTGCCGCTCGAAACGCTGCAGCCGCAGGACGAGGCGACGCTGAACCGCCTGCTCGAATCGCTGCTGCCGCCGCAGCTCGAAGCGTCGCTCGATCGAGCCGAGACCGTCGTCGTCGAGTCGATGCAGGCGGTGACCGCGCAGCTCACCCGCCTCGATCCGACGCTCGAAGGCGCGGCGAAATCCACGCTCGGCAAGATGAGCCACGAGCTCGCGTCGCTGCGCAACAAATTGATCCAGGCCGCCAAGCGGCGGGACGAGACGCTGCGGCGTCAATTCGTCCGCGCGCGCGCGCAAGCCTTCCCCGACGGCCAGCCGCAGGAGCGGACCATCGGCTTCATCTCCCTGCAAGACCGGTACGGCCCGGCGCTCGTCGAATTGTTGGAACACGCGCTGCCACTCGACCTCGGCGTCCACTGGGTGATCACCCTCTGACGCGTCCGCGCCCGGCCGGATCTATCGGGCGCACCTATCGGGCGGCGGCGCGGATCCGATAAGGTGATCAGTCGCCACTCGCCCGGGACTCGTGTGTCCGGCGGCGTGCAGGCAACCGGCAACTCGAACGAACACCAGCACTTCCTGACATCGTGGCCGCTCGTCAGGTTCCCGCCCGCGCATCCCGATCCACCGCGCCGCCGCCGAAGAAACGGCCGAAGCGGCGTCGATGGTGGACGTTCGCCCTCGCGCTGCTCGGCGGACCGATCCTCGTCGGCGCGGCGGTCGTCACCTACTACACGATTACGCTCTCGCGCATCATCGACGCGCGGTTGAACGGGGAACAGAACCGCGCGTACCCGCGCGTCTTCGCGCGCCCGTTCGAACTGACGACAGGACAGGTGTTCACGGACCGGTCGCTGATCGATCGGCTGAACGACCTCGGCTACGCGCACCGGACGCGCGTCGAGCGTCCGGGCGAATTCGCGATCGGTCAGAACGCCATCGTCCTCATGGTGCGCGGCGGACGGATGGACGGCGACACGATCCGCGTCGTCTTCGGCAGCACTAGCACCAAAGCCACGGCGCGGACGGCCGCGACGACGATCAGCACCGTGCGGTCGCTCCAGCATGTCGACGGAGACGGCGGCGGACGCATCTCCTCGGTCACCCTGGAGCCCCCGCTGCTCAGCGCGCTCACGACCGGACGCGAGAAGCGGCGCAAGGTGCCGCTCGCGCAGATCCCGTCGCGCGTGCGCAACGCCGTCCTCGCGATCGAAGACCGGCGCTTCTACGATCATCCCGGCGTCGATCCGATTCGCGCCGTCGCCGCGCTGATCACGAACATCCGCGGCACCAAGAAATACTGGGTCGGCGGCAGCACCGTGACGCAGCAGCTCGTGAAGAACCTGATGCTCACGCAGGATCAGACGCTCGGCCGCAAGCTGACCGATCAGCTCATGGCGATTATCGTCGAGCGGCGGCTCACCAAAGATCAGATCCTGGAGCTGTATCTCAACGAGGTCTATCTCGGACACCACGGGTCCTTCGCGGTCCACGGACTCGCCGAAGGCGGACGCCTGTTCTTCGGCAAGGACATCTCGAACCTGACGCTGTCCGAAGCGGCGACGCTCGCCGGCATCATCCAGTCGCCGCAGACGTACTCGCTCTTCCGATCGCCCGATCGCGCGCGGACGCGGCGCAACGTCGTCCTGCAGGCGATGGCGGACGCGGGCTACATCACGCAGGACGCCGCCAACCGCGCCGCGATGGAGCCGCTGCAGCCGGTGCACGGCGCGCTGGAGTCCGAAGCGCCGTACTTCGTGGACTACGTCGAACAACGGCTCGAAGCACAGTCGATCGACGTCAGCCACGCGGCCGCGGACATCTACACGACGCTCGACCTGCACCTGCAGCGCGTCGCGCAGGACGCCTTGCGCGCCGGGCTCGCGCGCGTCGATCAGACGCTCGCCAAACGCCGCCGCAAGACCGGTCCGGCGCAGGCCGCGCTGATTGCCATCGACCCGCGCACGGGCGAGATCCTCGCCTTCGTCGGCGGACGCTCGTACAGCAGCTCGCAATACAACCGCGTGACCAACGCGCGGCGTCAGCCCGGGTCCGTCTTCAAGCCGTTCGTCTACCTCGCCGCCTTCGAGCGCGCGCAGGCGGAGGGCCGCGTCGATCTGACGCCCGCCACCGTCGTGACCGACGAACCCACCGTGTTCCTGTACGAGAACAAGGACTATCAGCCCGGCAACTACGATCAGGAATACGACGGGCCGATCACGCTGCGGCGCGCGCTGGCGAAGTCGCGCAACGTCGCGACGGTGAAGGTCGCCGAATCGGTCGGCTACGACACCGTCGCGGCGTTGTGGAAGGCCATCGGCAGCGGCACGCCGCCGCAGCCCTATCCGTCGATCGCGCTCGGCGTCTTCGAGGCGACGCCGATGGACATCGCGGCGGCGTACACGATCTTCCCGAACATGGGCGAGCTGCAGCCGTTGAAAAGCGTGCTGCGTGTCACGGTCGGCGGACGCGACGTCAAGCCGCCGCCGGTCGCGCGCGCGCGCCGGGTCGCGCATCCGGAAACGACGTACCTCGTCACGAACATGATGCGCAGCGTCGTCAACGAAGGCACCGGCGCGAGCGCGCGCGCCGCGGGCTTCGCGCTGGACGCCGCCGGCAAGTCCGGCACGACCAACGACCTGCGCGACGCGTGGTTCGTCGGCTTCACGCCGGAGCTGCTGACCGTCGTGTGGGTCGGGCTGGACGACAACCGGCCGCTGGGCTTGAGCGGGACGCAGGCGGCCCTGCCGATCTGGACGACCTTCATGGCGCGGGCGCTGTCCGGCCATGCGAGCCTGTCGTTCGTCACACCTGAAGGCGTGAGTTTCGCGGACATCGATCCCGACACCGGGTACCTGGCCAGCCCTGGCTGTCCGCGCATTTTGAATGAATCATTCCTGCCCGGCACGGCCCCCGCGGTCATCTGTCCCCTGCACGGTTTCTGAGGGTGAACGGCCCGGCTCCGTGCGGCGGGCGCTCGGGTATACTGGATTTTTGTCCTGGGCGGGTTCGAGCGGACTCGACGGCCCGAGCGGGTCGTCTCCAGGACGGTTAGCCGCGATCAGCCAATGAGGTGTGTGTGCGTCGTTCTGCGTTCCTCTCACTAGTTCTGCTCGTCAGCGTCGGGTGTCAGCGGGCTCCGGCGCAGTCCCAGACCACCGGGACGTCGACGACGCCCAAGCCCGGCTCGTCCGCGCCCGCGACGCCTGGCGCGCAGCCGGCCGCCACGCCGCCGCCGCCCGCGAAGCCGGTCCCGGCGACGCTGCCCGACCCCGTCGCGCGCGTCAATGGCGACCCGATCAGCAAGGCCGAGTTCGAGCGCGCCGTGCGCAACATCGAGCAGCGCGCCGGCGGCGCGGTCCCGGTCGAGCGCCGCGACGAAATCTATCGCAGCCTGCTGGACGATCTCATTTCCTTCCGCCTGCTCGTGCAGGAAGGCAAGGCCCGCAACGTCACCGTGACGGACGCGGAGTTGAACGACCGCATGGCCGAAGTCCGCAAGCAGTTCCAGACGGAAGACGAGTTCAAGAAGGCGCTGGCCGCTCGTCAGACGTCGCCTGAAGACCTGAAGAAGGACATGCAGACGGACCTGATAGTCAACAAGATGCTGGAAGCGGAGATCGTTCCGAAGGTCCAGGTCCAGCCGGCGGAGCTCGAAACGTATTACAAGGAAAATCCCGACCGTTTCCTGAAGCCGGAAGAAATCCGCGCGAGCCACGTCCTCATCCCGCTGAAGGCGGACATGACCGAGGCGCAGAAGAAAGAAGCGCGCGCGACGGCGGATACGGTGCTCAAGAAGGCCAAGGCCGGTGAGGACTTCGCCGCGCTCGCGAAGCAGTACTCGAAGGACTCGTCCGCGCAGGCGGGCGGCGACCTGAACTTCTTCGGCAAGGGTCAGATGGTACCGGCGTTCGAGGCGGCCGCGTTCACGCTCAAGCCGGGCGACATCAGCGACGTCGTCGAGACGCCGTTCGGCTTCCACATCATCAAGGTGACCGAGAAGCGCGGCGGCTCGGCCGTCCCGCTGGCCGAGGTCAGCGATCGCCTGAAGGAATTCCTGATGCAGCAGAAGCAGCAGGACATGGCGAAGGCCTTCGTCCAGACGCTCCGCGGCAAGTACAAGGTCGAAGTCCTGATCTGACGCGCTCAGCCGATGTACCGGGCTCCGGCCCGGCCGGCTACTGGCTCCGACGCCCGCTCCGCCTCCTGGCGAGCGGGCGTTTTTGCGTGCGGTCTATCTCTGGGTTGGCCCCTGTCGGTCGCGGCCCGCGGACGCCGGCCCCCTACATCTTGCGTGAAACAATGGCATGTCGGACGACCGACCGGACGGGATTCCCCGGGTTGCGCTATAATACCGGTTAGCACTCTCACGCGCGGACTGCTAAAATGGGAACTTCCGGTGGGGTGCGCGGCCCCTCCTCCGCGCCTGACCTGCCCGAACGGCTGCAACGTCTGCTGTCGGCGCTGGTCCGCGAATACATCGATCACGGCGAGCCTGTCTCGTCTCAGTGGCTGGCCGGCCACAGCGGTTGCGCCGTCTCGTCGGCGACCGTCCGCAACGTGTTGTCCCGGCTGGAAGAGCTGGGCTTCGTCCGCCAGCCGCACACGTCCGCGGGACGTGTGCCGACGGACCTCGGCTATCGGTACTACGTCGATTCCCTGCTGCATTCACGGCGGCCGGTCCGCGCCGCAGCGGACGTCGAGGCGCGGCTGCGCCGCGCCGGCGCGAGCAGCAGCATCCTGGCGTCCGTTTCGCACGAGCTGTCGCGCGCGTCGCACCATCTGGGCTTCGCGCTGTCGCCCGGCGCCGAGGATCGGCTGCAGCGGATGGAGTTCGTCCCGCTCGAAGGCTCGCGGATCCTCGTGGTCGTGGTGTCCTCCGGCGGCGAAGTCACGCACAAGGTCATTTCGTATCCGGATCCCATCACACGGGAGGATCTGATTCAGGCCGCGAACTACCTGTCGCAGGAGTTCGCGGGCATGACGCTCTCCGAGGCGCGCCTGGCCATCCTGGAACGGCTGCGCCAGGACCGCGCGTTGTACGACGAGCTGTTCGCGCGTGCGATGAAGCTCGCCGGTCTGACGCTCGAGGATCTGCCGGCGGATGGACACGCGATGTTCATCTCCGGCACGTCGCTGCTGCTCGACGTCGAAGGCATCGAAGAAGCGCTGCCCTTGACGACGCTGCGGTCGATCCTGGCGATGATCGAAGAAAAGCACCGGCTGATCGGCCTGCTGACCGCGTATCTCGAAGAGTCCGGCCTCACGGTCGTGATTGGCAGCGAGCACACGACGCCGGATCTGCAGAACTTCAGCCTGGTGGTGGCCACGTACACCGACGGTCAGCGTATCGGCGCCGTGGGCGTCATTGGTCCCACGCGCATGCGCTACTCACGGGCGATCGCCGCGGTCGACAGCGTGTCCCAGGCCGTCAGCCGGGTCCTCGCGACCGAGCACGCCTAATCACGACAGCAGGAACCCGTACACGCACGGCACGATCGTGGAGCGTCAATCCTTGTCCCTCGTGCCGCGCGCGGACGCGTGCTGTTGTCGCCGCTTTGTTGGACGCTGAATTTCTCCGAGTCTCGAACGCTATGGACACCAGACGGACCTCCGGGATCGACCCGCAAGACGAATCCACGCAGAACGGCGTGCCCGCCGATGACAGCCGGCCCGACGCCGGCGCGGCGGCCGCGGCTGCCGGGGATGACGTCGACACCGTGAAACAGCAACGCGACGAATTTCAGGATCTGCTGCTCCGCAAGACCGCGGAGTTCGACAACTATCGGCGTCGCGTCGAGCGCGAACGGCGCGAGCTCGCCGAATTCGCGGCGGCCGACCTGCTGCAGGACTTGCTGCCGCTGGTCGACGACCTCGAACGCGCGCTGCAGGCCGCGCCCGAGACGCAGCACGCGTCGGTCAACGCGTACCGCCAGGGCGTCGAGCTGATCAACAAGCAGCTGGTCGACCTGCTGCGCAAGCGCGGCGTCACGCCGATCGACACGCGCGGCGCGGACTTCGATCCGCACATTCATCAGGCGATCGGCCAGGAACACAGCGACGACCTGCGCGAAGGCGAGGTCATCGAAGTACGGCGCGGCTACAAACTCGGCGATCGATTGTTGAGACCGGCAATGGTGAAGGTGGCCACGCGTGGCTAAGCGCGATTACTACGAAGTGCTCGGCGTCGGCCGCGAGGCCGGCGAGCAGGACATCAAGAGCGCCTACCGCAAGCTGGCGCTCAAGTATCATCCGGACCGCAATCCGGGCAGCCACGAGGCTGAAGAGAAGTTCAAGGAAGCCGCCGAGGCGTACGCGGTGCTCGCGGACGGCGACAAGCGCCGCCTGTACGATCGCTTCGGACACGCCGGCGTCAACCAGGGCGGGCAGCCCGGCTTCGATCCGAACGCATTCGCCGATTTCGGCGACATCCTCGGCGGCCTCGGCGACATCTTCGGCTTCGGCGACATCTTCGGCCGCCGCCGCGGCGGCGCACAGCGCGGCGCCGACGTCGTCTACGACCTTTCCCTCTCGTTCGAAGAAGCCGCCCTCGGCTCCGAAACCACGCTGCAGATTCCGCGCGACGAACCATGCGAGACGTGCAAGGGATCGGGCGCCGCGCCAGGCTCCACGCCGCAGACGTGTACGCAGTGCGCGGGCCGCGGACAGGTCCATTTCCAGAACGGCTTCTTCACGGTCGCGCGCACGTGTCCGCAGTGCCGCGGCGCGGGCCGCATCATCACGAAGCCGTGCCCGGCCTGCCGCGGCGCGGGACGCGTCGGCCGCGAACGACAGCTCACGGTGAAGATCCCCGCCGGCATCGACACCGGTCAGCGCCTCCGCCTCTCGGGTGAAGGCGAGTTCGGGTCCGCCGGCGCGCCTCCCGGCGATCTCTACATCGTCGCGCACGTCCAGGAGCACGCGTTCTTCCGCCGCGAAGGCGCGAATCTGATCTCGGAGATGGCGATCAGCTTCCCCACGCTGGTGCTCGGCGGCACGATCAAAGTGCCGGGCCTCGGCGGCGAGGAACACGACGTCAAGGTGCCCGAAGGCACGCAGAGCGGCATGATCTTCCGCCTGCGCAACAAGGGCATCGCGAACGTCTCCGGCCGCGGACGCGGCGATTATCTCGTCGCCGTGAAGGTGGCCGTGCCGAAGAAGCTGTCGCGCGATCAGCGCAAGGCCGTGGAGGATCTCGCGAAGGCGTTCCCGGTCGGCGACGTCGAACAGCCGCCGCAGGAATCCGACGAGGCCGAGAAGCCGTTCTTCGAGCGCGTGAAAGACATCTTTGGGTAGCCGGCGCGGCGGGCGCCGCGCGGCACAATGCGCGACGCCACGCCGATCGCCGAGATCCCGATCTCGATCCGTAACGATAGGCCTGGGAAGGATTTCGCTTGGCTGAGCCCACTCGCCTGTGGCCCGCGCTCGACATCATCGCGCGTCCTGACGCGCACTGGCCCGAGGACGCCGATGGATGGCTCGGGGCGTTCCTCGACGACTTCGCTCCGATCGGCATCAGCGACGTGCCCGACAGGGCGCCGCACCGCGCGGACGCGCCCTCCCCGCCGCGCCAGTGGCGCGTCTTCTTCGCCGACGCCGGCTCGCGCGATGCGGCGCTGCTCGCCCTGGGCCGCGACGAGTGGCCCGCGCGTGTGGACGCCTCGCGCGTCGAGGTGGTGGATGAAGGCTGGGCGCAGCGCAGTCAGTCCGCGCTCAAAGCCGTCACCGTGGATCAACTGATCATCGCGCCGCCGTGGGACGTGCCCGAGGCGCCGCCGCCGGGCACGACGGTGATCGTCATCGAGCCGTCGATGGGCTTCGGCACCGGCCATCATCAATCGACGCGGCTCTGCCTGCGCGCGCTGCAGCGGATGGACGTCCGCGGCCGGCGCGTCCTCGATCTCGGGACGGGCTCGGGCATCCTGGCGATTGCGTCGATCACGGTGGGGGCGGCGCACGCGCTGGGTGTGGACGATGACCCGGACGCGATCACGTCCGCCCTCGACAACGTCCGCTTGAACCGGCTCGAAGGACGCGTGGACGCCCGGCAGGCGGATCTCTCGACGCTGCCCGCGCAGGCCGTCGATCTCGTCTTCGCGAACCTGAACGGCCGCCTGCTGACGCGTTACGCGCCCGTCATCCTCGAACAGCTCGTCCCCGGCGGACACGCCATCCTCAGCGGATTCATCGAAGATGAACGTCATGCCGTGCGGCACGCGTTCCGCGAGGCCATCGAAGTGTCGGCGGAAATCGACGAAGGCTGGATGGGCATGACGATCCGTCGGCCCGCCTGAGCGGTCCGCGTCACCACGCCCCTACACATCTCCAAAGGCCAGCATCGCGGCGAATGAAAGCAAGTTTCGCCCGCCCTTTGGAGATGTCCGCCGAGCGGAGCGCGGCAAGACAGACGGCCAGGATGCGAGCGAAGCGGAGCCTCTTGACGGTGCCGAACGTTCGGCCGTGTGAGGCGGAGCTTCGCTAGCGCTCCCACTCCCACGCGAGGACGGACAGCGCCGCGAGCGCGGCGCGTTCGGCCCGCAGCGTCCGGCGTCCGAGCGACAGCGGCCGGAAGCCCGAGGCCAGCATCGCCTCGACTTCGGCCGGCGTCCAGCCGCCTTCCGGTCCAATGAGGAGGACCGCCTCGCGCGTCGGCCGCTCGGGCAGCGCGTGCGCGGCCGTTCCTGGCGGGATCGCGTCCGGCTCCAGCAGACAGAGTCGACACGCCTCGCGCGTGGATTGCAGCAGCGCCGCGAGCGGCAGCGGCGGTTCGATGCGCGGCACGACCGCGCGTCCGCACTGCTTCGCGGACGCGACCGCCACGCGATGCCAGCGATCCATCGCCTCGTGCGCCGCCTTCTTCGGCACGACCGATCGCTGCGTCTCGATCGGCACCACCGCGCCCGCGCCCGCCATCGTCGCGTCTCGGATCACCTCGTCCATCTGATCGCCCTTCAACAGCGCCTGCGCGACCACGACGGAGACCGGCAGCTCAGGCGCCGCAGGCACGACCTCCGCGAGCGCCAGCGTCACGCCGGCCTTCTCGACGTCCGCGATCAGGGCGCGATGCTGGACGCCGCTGCCGTTGAACACGAGGACAGGATCGCCGGGGCCGAGACGCAGGACGCGCGTCAGGTGCGCGCTCTCCTCCGGGGAGAGGCGGACAACGGTGGACGACGAATCGAAATCGGGCGCGTGGATCCGGGGCGGCACGGCGACAGTCTCGGGGCGCTCGTCAGTGGGAACGGCGCGGCACGGATGCGGTTCGCAATGTATACTGCCTGCCAATGCTGTTCAAGGGACAAGTCCTTGGCAAGTACAAGATCCTCTCGTCGCTCGGGAGCGGCGGGTTCGGGACGGTATATCTCGCCAAGGACACCTGGATCGACAAGAACGTCGCGATCAAAGTCCCCCATCGCCAGAACCTCGACTTCGGCGAACTGCTGCGCGAACCGCGCCTGCTCGCCAGCGTCAATCATCCCAACATCGTCTCGATCACGACCGCGGAGAAGCAGGACGGCATCTTCTTCATCGTGATGGAGTACGTCCAGGGTGACACGCTGGAGAACATCATCGCGCGCGACGGCCTGCTCGATCTCTCGCGCGCGCTCGATTACACCTGTCAGATCTGCAACGCCGTCGATCACGCCCATCGGCAAGGCGTCCTGCACCGCGATCTGCGGCCGGCCAACGTCCTCGTCTCGGACAACGATCTGCTGAAGGTCGCGGACTTCGGGACGTCGCGCTTCCTGGAGATCGCCGCGCACGGAACGACCGTCATCGGCAGTCCGCCGTACATGGCGCCGGAACAGTTTCAGGGCAAGGCGGTCTTCGCGTCCGACCTCTACTCGGTGGGCGTGACGATGTATCAGATGCTGACGGGCGTGCTGCCGTACGACACGCCGCGTCCGGAAGACCTGGAGCGATTGTTCCGCGGGGAACTGGTCTCGCCGCCGCGTCTGCGGAACAACCAGATTCCGAAGCGGATCAACGACATCATCATGCGGGCGCTCGCGCCGGACGTCGGGGCGCGCTATCAGCGGGCGGCTGACCTGCTCGAAGACCTGCTGGCCGCGCGGCCGCTGGTCCGTCGGAACGTCACGCCGGATCCGCGCGAATCGGCGTCGAGTGCCACACCCGGCGTCACGCCTCGGCTGGGTGATCGCGGGAGCGATCGTGGCGGCGAGCGCACGCCGGAGCGCCTGGGCGGCGTCGATCGGCCGCCCGAGCGATCGGATCGGATCGATCGAGCGGACCGGGCTGCGGACACGCCGGACATCAGCGGCCTGCAGTCGCGGCTGCGCGCCCGCGAGACGCCGCAACCGCGCTTCTGCTGGAAGTGTCGCAAGGCGCTACACTCACGCGCCGGCCGCTGCCCTTTTTGCGGCGAACCGCAGTGAGTGGTAGACTTTCCCCTCCCCAGCTCCTACGGACACGCTGAATACGGGCGCTGTCGGCGCCGGCCGGTTCCCTGAACGAGAGGGATCCGCCTCCGATTAGAGCGCGCGTCTGCCCTGCCGATTACCGTTCATGACTGGCCAGCGCGCGTCACGAAACGCGACGCGGGCTCGTGAACGTGTCCGGGAGCGATCCACATGCACATCAACGATCTGCTCGCCACGGCGGTCCGGCGCGGCGCCTCCGACCTGCACATGAAGGTCGGCAGCTTCCCCATGCTGCGCATCGACGGCACGCTGACGGCGGCGGCGCAGGACAAGCGGCTCGACCGCGGCGACATGGAAGCCGTGGCCGCCGTGCTGCTGACCAACGAGCAGCGCGAGAAATTCAACAAGCATCACGAAGTGGACGCGGCCTATTCCGTGCCGAACGTCGGCCGCTTCCGCTGCAACGTCTTCCAGCAGCGCGGGACGATTGGCTGCGTCATCCGCGTCATCCCGTCGCGCGTGCCCACGGTGGACGAGCTGCAACTGCCGCCCGTGCTGAAGCGCATCGCGGATGAAGAGCGCGGCCTGATTCTCGTCACGGGCACCACCGGGTCCGGCAAGAGCACCTCGCTCGCGGCGATGTTGAATCACATCAACCAGTCGCGGCCGATGCACATCATGACGGTCGAGGACCCGATCGAATACCTGCACCGCGATCAACTGTCGATCCTGAATCAGCGCGAGGTCCGGACGGACACGGCGTCGTTCGCCTCCGCGCTGCGCAGCGCGCTGCGCCAGGATCCCGACGTCCTGCTCGTCGGCGAAATGCGCGACCTCGAAACGGTGGAAACAGCCCTGCTCGCCGCGGAAACCGGTCACCTGGTCTTCTCGACGCTACACACGCTGGACGCGCCGGAGAGCATCAACCGTATCGTCGCGGTCTTCCCGCCGCATCAGCAGCGGCAGATCCGCCTGCAGCTCGCGAGCGTGCTGAAAGCGGTCATCTCGCAGCGTCTCATGCCGCGCGCCGGCGGCCATGGCCGTGTGGCGGCGGTGGAGGTCATGATCACCACGCCGTACATCCGCGAGTGCATCATCGACAAGGAAAAGACGCACGGCATCAACGGCGCGATTGCGTCCGGCACGTCGCAGTACGGCATGCAGACGTTCGATCAGGCGATCCTCGGGCTGCTGCAGCGCCAGGTGATCTCCTACGACGACGCGCTGCGGTATGCGTCGAACAAGGACGAGTTCAAGCTGAAGGTGCAGGGCATCTCGACGACATCCGAAATGGCGCGGGACGAAATGCTGCAGGCCGCAAAGGCGACGAACGAGCCGGATATCATGCGGTTCGGCGGCTAGCGATCGCGTCGGAGGCGACGCAACGCAACGACGCGCAATAACGTATCGGGCTGCGTGCAGTCGGATTGAACGAGCCGCCGGCGGACCGAGGTCCACGGCGGCTTTCGTGTCTGCGGACGTGTGTCGTGAACGCTGACCGGCAGGCGGGGCGCGGCGCGCGCGCGTCGCAACGCGGCGTCAGCGCCGCGTTTTCTGGCGGACGCGAATGGCGGCGAGCGTCGCGTCGGACGCGAAGCCCTGACGGATCAGCGCGCGATAGACGCGCTGGACGTCCGCGGCGTCGACGTCACCCGTTGTCGGCCACTTGCGATCGAGCGCTTTCTCGAGCAGCGCGCCCTCATCCACCTCCGCGAAGACCTCATCCACGGCCGCGCGGGCGACGTCCGCACGAATGCCGAGCGCTTCGATCTCGCGGCGGACGCGATCGCGTCCGCGTCCTTTCGTCACCGTCTGCGTCCGCGCGTACGCGCTCGCGACGCGGCGATCGTCAATCGCGCGCTCGCGCAGCAGTCGTCCCACCGCCTCCTCCGCGATCTCGACGTCCACGCCCTTGCGGCGCAGCCGCTCGCGGACCTGCGCTTCGCTCAACTCGCGACGTGCGAGCCACCGCAACGCCATCACATACGGATCGTCGCTCACGACGCGAGTATACATGCTGCGTCGCGCGCGACGTCAGGCCGCCCGGCCCCACCACGCGACGCGCGGCACACCGTACGCAACCTCGGGCGATGCTCGCGCGGCCAACCGTACGCCAGAAGATCAACCGACTCCGCTGACACTCTCGCGGTTTCTTCAACGTCCTCACGCGGATCCCTCGATATTGCGCGTGTTTCCACGTGGCACTCGCCCTGCTCTAGAGAGCGGACGTGCGCGCGTGGATCTTCGTCGACGGCTGCGCCGCGCGAACGTGTTGGTCGACGGGGCGGGGGGTATTGTCTTGGGGCGGGTCTACGATGCTAGGATGATCTTGAAACGACTCGAATCGCTGGGATGCGTGCGAACGCGGCAGCGCGGATCCCACGTCAGAGTGCAATGCGACGTCTGTTACGCGACGGTTCCCGTCGGTCACGGAGAATTGGCGCCCGGCACTCTCGAAGGAATCAAGAGGGTGCTCGCACCATGTCTCGGAAAGAGGTGGCTTCGATGAAACGATTTACGGTGGTATTCGAACGCGATGAAGACAACTGGTGGATTGTGACGGCTCCGGAGTTGGAGGGGTGTTTCAGCCAGGGTCTGACGCTGGACGAAGCGCGCGTCAATATCCGCGAAGCGATTCTGACGTGCTTCGAGGAGGAGTTCGAGTTCGAGCTGGACGAGGACATTCGCCAGACCAGGATGTCAGTCGACTCGGACGATGATGGTCCGGAACCGGGTTTCTGTGAGCTCGAACCAAGGGAGGATCGTACGCGCTGAGCCCGCCAGTCACTGGCCTGCCTCCCGCCTCTCGTTTTCCTCGGCAATCAACCGTTTCCCCTGCTATGATCGGCAGTTATGCGTTCGCGTGAAATCCGCCAATCGTTCCTCGACTTCTTCGCCAGGGAAGGTCACCGCATCGCCGCCAGCTCCTCGCTGGTCCCGGTGGACGATCCCACCCTGCTGTTCACCAACGCCGGGATGAACCAGTTCAAGGACGTCTTCCTGGGGCGCGAGCGGCGGGAGTACAAGCGCGCGACGACGGCGCAGAAGTGCATGCGGGTGAGCGGCAAGCACAACGACCTCGACAACGTCGGGCCGTCGCTGCGGCATCACACGTTCTTCGAGATGCTGGGCAACTTCTCCTTTGGCGACTACTTCAAGGAAGAAGCCATCCACTTCGCCTGGACCGTCCTGACGGACGTGTGGAAGCTGCCGGCCGAGCGGCTGCACGCGACGATCTTCGCGGGCGACGCCAACGTGCCGCGCGACGCGGCCGCCTACGACATCTGGCGCAAGTACCTGCCGGCCGAACGCATCGGCGAGCTCGGCGCCGAAGACAACTTCTGGCAGATGGGCGAGACCGGACCGTGCGGCCGGTGCTCCGAGATCCATTTCGATCGCAGCGGCGAGCCGGACTGCCCGGAGAGCGACCGCCTCGTCGAAGTCTGGAACAACGTGTTCATGGAATTCGACCGGCAGCCGGACGGCACGCTCGTGCCGCTGCCGGCGCCGTCCATCGACACGGGCATGGGCCTGGAACGCATCACCGCCGTCATCCAGGGCAAGTTCTCGAACTACGACACGGATCTCTTCCAGCCGATCCTGCGCGCCATCGGCACCTTGGCGGCCCACGGGAATCGGGCAGACCTGACCTACGGCCGTGCCGAGGCCACCGACATCTCGATGCGCGTCGTCGCCGATCACCTGCGCGCCTCGACCTTCCTGATCGCCGACGGCGTCGTCCCGTCGAACGAATGGCGCGGCTACGTGCTGCGCAAGATCATGCGCCGCGCGATGCGACACGGCAAGCGCCTGGGACTGACGGAGCCCTTCCTGCACCAGCTCGTGGACGTCCTCGTCGCCGAGATGGGCGACGCCTATCCGGAGCTGCGCAGCAACCGCGACGCCGTCGTGGCCGTCATCCGCGGCGAGGAAGAACGCTTCGACGCCGTGCTGACGTCCGGCCTGCCGCGGCTCGAAGAGCTGCTCGAACGCTCGTCGGCGTCGCCCGCGCGAACGGTGAGCGGCGAGGACGCCTTCCGCCTGTACGACTCGCTCGGCATGCCGGTCGACTTCATCGAAGACCTCGCGAGCGAGCGTCAGCTCACGTTCGATCGCCCCGGCTTCGATAAGGCGATGGAAGGCCAGCGCGAACGCGCCCGCGCCGGCAGTTCGTTCGAACAGAAGAAGGGTGAAGTGTTCCGCTTCTCGTCCGACGCCGATCGCGCCGCGGCGGAACAGGCCGGCGACCGGTTCGAGGGCTACGGCACGACCGAGCGCACCGGCCAGCCCATCGTCGGCCTCTTCAACGATCGCCGCGAACAGGTGCCCGAGCTGGCCGCGGACGCGTCGGGCTACGTCCTCGTCGCGCGGACGCCGTTCTATCTCGAAGCCGGCGGCCAGGTGTCCGACACCGGCACGCTGACCCACGCGGGCGGCACGGCCGACGTCGAGGGCGTCGTGCGCACGGGCCCGGGCCTGCCGCGCGCGCACAAGGTCCATGTCCGCGACGGCCGCCTGCGCACGGGCGACACGATCGATCTGCGCGTGGACGCCGCGCGCCGCGACGCCATCCGCCGGAACCACACCGCGACGCATCTACTCCACGCCGCGCTGCGTCAGGTGCTCGGCACGCACGTCAAGCAGGCCGGATCGCTCGTCGCGCCGGATCGCCTGCGCTTCGACTTCCTGCACCCGTCGACGATCACCGAGGCCGAGATCGCGGGCATCGAGCGCATCGTCAACGATCGGATCCTGTTGAACACCGGCGTCACCACCGAGGAACGGCCGATGGCCGAAGCCGTGGCCTCCGGCGCGATGGCGCTGTTCGGCGAGAAGTACGGCGACATCGTGCGCGTGGTGTCGATCGACCGGTTCAGCGTCGAGCTGTGCGGCGGCACGCACTGCCGCGCGACCGGTGACATCGGCCTCTTCTCGATCGCGTCGGAAGGCGGCGTCGCCGCGGGCGTCCGCCGCATCGAGGCGTTCACCGGCATCGGCGCGTACGAGCAGCATCGCCAGACCGAAGCGACGCTCGACCGCATCCTGGGCACGCTGAACACGGCGCCGGACCAGGCCGTCGATGCGATCGAGCGCCTGCAGGCCGACGTCAAACGCCTCGGACGCGAGTTGACGGATCTCCGTGTGAAGGCCGCCATGGGCACGCCCGCCGGCCAGGCCGAGGAGTCGACCGAGATCAACGGCATCACGCTCGTGACGCGTCGCGTGGCCGACCTCGATCGCGGCGCGCTCCGCACGCTCGCGGATTCGCTGAAGGACCGCATCAAGAGCGGTGTCGTCGTCCTCGCGTCGGAAAGCGACGGCAAGGTATCGCTGGTCGTCGCCGTCACGAAGGACCTGACCGCGAAGATCCAGGCCGGACAGATCGTCCGCCAGATCGCGCCCATCGTCGGCGGCGGCGGGGGCGGCCGGCCAGACTTCGCGGAAGCCGGCGGCAAGGATCCATCCCGCATCGACGACCTCTTCGCCGAAAGCCGCACACTGCTGCAGCGCCTCGCCAGCTAGGCGCTGCACGCGTCCGCGAAGGCGCACGGGCGCTGCACGCCGTTGCACGCACTGACACAAATTGTCGGTGGCCACGGACGCCGGTCGCGGTTTCATCTTGCCTCGGCCGTGACGGACGAGGTATTCTCTCGCATCCCCAGCTCACAAGACGGCGATGTTATGAGAGGACGACTGTCTTTCGTTGTTCCTGCGGCGCTGTTGTGTCTCTGGGGGTCGACGGCCGACGCGCAGATCTATGCGAAGAAGCAGGCGGACGGCACGCTGGTGCTATCGGATCGCCCGCTCGGTCCCGGCACGCAGACCTACGCCGTCCCTGGATCCAACACCATTCGCACGACCGTGCCGATGGTGGCCGGCAAGGCGTCGCGCTACGACGACCTGATCGAGCAGCATGCGGCCGCGCACAACCTGCGGCCGGAGCTGGTGCGCGCCGTCATCCACGTCGAGTCCGCCTTCAACCCGCGCGCGCGCTCCAACAAGGGCGCGATGGGCCTCATGCAATTGATGGAAGGCACCGCCAGCGATCTCGGCGTGCAGAACGCGTACGACCCGGCGCAGAACATCGCGGGCGGCGTCGCCTATCTGCGCAAGCTGCTGGATCGCTTTGGCGGAGACGAAGAACTGGCGCTCGCGGCGTACAACGCGGGACCGGGCGCGGTCGAGAAATACGGCAGCGCCGTGCCGCCGTACCGCGAGACGCGCGACTACATCCAGAAAGTCAAAGCGCGCACCGAAGTCAGCGCGGCGCCCAAGAACGTCATCTACAAGATCATCGAGATCGTGGATGGACGGCCCGTGCCGCGCTACTCGAACGTCAAGCCGACGGGCGGCCAGCAGTATGAAGTCGTCAAGCGTCCCACGCTGACGGCCAGTGCCCTGCCCTAGTCCGCGTCATCGCCCGCTCGTTGAGCGGCGCGCGTGAGCGTCCGCGTCTGCGTGAGAGCCCCGGCCGACCGGGGCTTTTGTGTGTCCGGCGAGCTGCACTAGGATAGATCCCACGACGCTCGTCAGGCACTCGCCAGGGGCCGCGACGCGTACGGACGCGCGACCGCACGCCGCGCGATGAACGCATGCCTCAACCGAAGAACGCCACGAATCCAGCGCATGATGACGGTCAAGCCGGGGTGACGCGCGTCCGCCTGGACGTGTGGCTGGACGTCGCCTGCCTCTTCAAGACGCGCTCAGAGGCGCAGCGCGCGTGCAACGGCGGCAAAGTCGAAGTCAACGACCAGCGCGCCAAGCCGCATCGCGAGTTGCGCGAAGGCGATCGGCTGACGCTGTCGCGCCCGCTCGGCCGCAAGCAGCAGGTCATCGTCCGTGGTCTGGCCGAAAAGCACCTGCCCAAGGCCGACGCGCGGCTGCTCTACGAGGACGTCACGCCGCCGCCAAGCCCGGAAGAGCTGGCGTTCCAGCAACTGCTCCGCCATACGCGTCCGACCGCGCCAGCCACGACGCCGGACAAGCGCGACCGCCGGCTGCTCCGCAAGATCAAGGAACAAGGGTAATCGGATCCGCCCCGGCCCCTCGTCCCGGCCCCGGTCCGTGAGCCTGAATCCGCTGCCAGGGCGGTCCGCCAGGCGTCAGGGGCGGGGAGTAGCCATTCCCGGCGGCTGTGGAGTATAATCGGGCGTTTGGGGAGGCGTCCGACCGGGCGCCCAGGGGTCAGTGGCCGGCCAACGGTGCTGATTCCACGACGTCCGCGAGAGGCGGGCGGCCCCCGACCAGAGCGTCTCGGGCCAGAGCGTCCCGGACCGGGAACGTCACGGAATGAACCTCGCGGCAGGATGCCGGGAGGCCGATCGTCCAGGAACCGATCGACAAGGGAAGACCCTAGCAGACATGGCCAATCATGCGTCCGCGCTGAAAGCGCACCGTCAGAACGTGATTCACCGCGAGCGGAACCGTCAGTTCCGTTCGAAGCTCCGTACGGCGCTGAAGGGCGTCCGGAGCGCGCTCGATGCCGGAAACACCACGCAGGTCAAGGACGGGCTCAGCAACACCGTCTCCCTGATCGACAAGATGGTGACGAAGGGCGTCATCCACAAGAACGCCGCCGCGCGCTACAAGTCCCGGCTGGTGAAGCGGTTGAGCACGCCGGCCGCGGCGTAGTTCCCCGCCCCGTTCTTCGCGCCTCGCGTTTCACGACTCGCCTCTTCGCGGCGGGCTCCGGCTCGGTCCACACGACGCCAGCTCGCCCGCGACACCACCCGTCCTTTTCTCGCACGTCCTTCCAGACGTCCCGACCGTCCCGTTCCTCGAACGCTGGACGTGTGCCTGCGGACCGCCCGCGGGCGCAGGCCGGCCCCTTCAGGCCGGCCCGACTCGTGGCTCGGACAGCTCCGCAGCTCCCTAGAAACTCAGTTTGACCGCGAGCTGAATCACCCGCTCGCCGACGCTGGTCAGCGGCGTCCCGAACGCGGCGTTCGGCGTGAGCACGCCGCCGGACGCGGCGAAGAACGCCGGGTCGACGCTGCTGATGATGTCGTCGTTGAACAGGTTGAACGCCTCGAAGATCAGCGTCGCGCGCGCGCGCCCCGTGAGCGGGATGTCGCGCGCGATCCGCGGATCGAGCGTGACGCTGCCCGGCAGGCGGAACTCGTTGCGCAGCGTCCCGGGTGCGAGGTCGTTGCGCGTGTTGCCGTCGTTGTTGAGATCGACCGCGCCGACGCGCGCGGAGTACGGCTGCCCCGACTGCGCCGTCAGGATGCCGCTCAGCGTCCAGCCGCGCAGCAGCACGCGCGCGACGCCGTCAAAGCCCTCCGCCCATCCATCCGTCGCATACGTGCCGCTGACGACCAGGCGATGCCGCTGATCGTTCAGGCCCGCGGTGCGATCCAGATCGAAGTCCGCCGGGTTCGACGCGTACTTCACATCGTCACCCGCGTTGCCCGGCACGACGGCGGTCGCGTCCGGCACCGTGTCTTCGACCTTCCCGATCGTGTACGCCGTGCGGAACTGCAGCCCGCTCGCGAAGCGGCGGTTCAACTCCAGGGTGAGCCCGTTGTAGCGCGACTCGGCGGACGACTCGAAGGCAATGACGCGGCCGAAGTTGCGGAACGGCCGGTCCGCTCCGAAGCGGTGGTAGGTGCGCGTCTCGCCGGTTCCGGCGACGGTGAAGGTCTGCGAGCCCGGCGTGCCGAGGTTGCGGTCGATGGACCGCGGCAGTTGCTGTCCGTCGACGAAGATGTAATTCGCCGACACCGTCGTGTTCGGCATCACTTCCCACTCGATGCCGCCGCTGGCCTGCATCAGTCGCGGATTCGCGAAATCGCGGTCGACGTAGAAGATCGTCGGCGTGGACGCCGCAACGCCCGACGGGATGGACGCGAACGTGTTCGGATACGTCGGCACCGCGTCGCCGCGGACGACGAGCGACACGATGTTGATGCCGTTGTTGCTGTGGGCGGTGCCGAGCATGATCGACGGTGTGCGGCCGTAGAACAGGCCCCAGCCGCCGCGGACGACGAGCTTCCGTCCTGATGGCGCCCACGCGAGGCCGACGCGCGGTCCCCAGTTGTTGGTATCGGCGTTCAGGCGGCTCGTGTCGATGTCGGCGGCGGCAAGATCCGCGTCCGGATTGCGGACCGGCGGCGCGTCGGTTTTCATCAGGTCGTAGCGCAGCCCCGCGTTCACCGTCAGGTCCGCGTTCACCCGCCATTCGTCCTGCACGAAGAACGAATACTCCCGCACGTTCGGGTTCGTCGTCGCCCCCGTCGTGCCCGGACCTTCGAAGTTCTGCTGATACGTCTCATTCGCGCCACTCGGCCGGCCGGCGTTGAACGAGGCGAGGCTGCGGAACGTGTAGGACCCGCCGAAGAAGCCCGGGAAGTAGTTCAGGATGTCGTCGAACTGGAAATCGAGCCCGCCCTTGATCTTGTGCGGACCGTTCACCCAGGTCGTGCTGTTCGCCACCTGCCAGCGCTTGATCGTCGTTTCGCGCGGGCTGAAGTTGTTGCGTCCGATGACCAGCACCTGCGTCGCGCCCTGGAAGATCGATGCCTCGGGATTAGTGCTGTTCGCGAACCCCGGCTCCTCGTCCTTCGCCCACTGCATCTTCACTTCATTGAAGAACGAACGGCCGAGCACGCTGGTCAGCGTCGCGTTGAACGTGCGCGTGTAGACCTTGGAATCGCCGGTCCCTTCGACGGACCGCTGCGCGCCGGCGTTCTCGAAGTTCGTGCCGGTGAAGTTCTGGTGGTTGTAGCGGAGCGTCAGACGCTGGCGATCGGTCAGCTGGTGATCCGTCTTGATGAGGAACACGTCCTGATTCTGTCCGCGCGTCCAGCTCTCGGCCTTGGATGCCAGCGTGTCGATCGCCGCGCGCGTCGCGGGGTCCGTCGGCGTGTCGCCCGGCAGGTTGAGGAAAACCGGATTGGGCTGCGTGTTGCGCTGGCCGTCGTAATTGGCGAAGAAGAAATCGCGGTCGCGCCGCAGCGGGCCGCCGACGACGGCGCCGAACTGGTTGTAGTGATAAGGCGACTTCGGACGGCCGCGGAGCTCGTTGATGTAATTGTTCGCGTTCAGGGCTTTGTCGCGATAGAACTCGAACGCGGATCCGCTCAGCGTGTTCGTGCCGGACTTCGTGACGACATTGATGACGGCGCCGCCGGCGCGGCCGAACTCGGCCGAGTAGGCGCTGCTGTTCACCTGGAACTCCTGCACGGCGTCCTGCGAGAACTGATACGGCGCGCGGCCGGATCCCGTCCGGCCGACGGTCTGGCCGAAGAAGGTATTGTTGTTGTCCGCGCCGTCGATGATGAGGCTGTTCAGCGTTCCGCGCTGACCGGCGAAGCTGATGTCGCCGCCGCGCACGTCGCGCGTCACGCCCGGCGTCAGCAGGACGAAGTCGATGAAGTTGCGGCCGTTGGTCGGCAGGTTGGCCACGGCGGCGGCGTTGACCGTCGACGAGACCTGGGAGCGCGTCGTTTCGAGCGCCGGCACCGATCCGGTGACCGTGACGGCGGTCGTCACGCCCGCGATCCCCATCTCCAGCCGCAGTATCCGCGTCTGGCCGACGGTCAGCACGACGTCGGTCGGCCTGGCGGTTTCGAAGCCCGCGAGCGCGACGGTCACCGCGTACGGGCCGACCGGCAGCAATTCAGCGGCAAACAAGCCCTGGTCGTCCGTGATCACCTCGCGTGTGGCGCTGGTGGCGGTGTTCGTGACCGTGACCGTGGCGCCGGGCAGCACCGCGCCGGACGAGTCGACGACGACACCTTGAATCGATCCGGTGACGCTCTGGGCGCGCAGCGGCGCGGCCGTCAAGAGCGCCGCGAACAGGATGACGAACGCAAGCGCGGGACGGAGCGTGAGGCGCCCTCCTGCGGGGCGCGTGGACCTGACGGGAAACGACATTGGGCCTCCGGACATGGGCCGACCGCGGACGAAGATCGGCGTTCGATGGTAGCGCCGGCGGTCGGCGCGGTCAACGAACGCCGCATGACGGACGGCGAACCGCTCCGGACGGCCCCAAAATGACGCACAAATGTGAGGAGAAAGTGTGAAGGGACAGTGGGTGAACGGACAGTGGCAGAGGGGCGCCGCGGCAGGCGACGTCCGCGGACGGCTTAGCGGCCTGGACGCCGCGCCCCTGACGGGACGCCGCACAGCTCGACGACGAGCCGCTCCAGCAGGACGCGCGGTTCGCCGCCGGACGATTTCATGGCGACGTCCGTCCGGAAGACCGCGTCCACCGCGGACGCGACCCGGCCCGGCGCGGCCATCGGCAGCCGGCTGCGGACGAACCAGGCCAGTTGTCCGAGGATCATGTACGGCACGGCGCCGCTCTCGAACGCGAGGCGCAACTGCTTCAGCGCCTCGGCCGCGTGGCCGCGCTCGACCGCGTTCGTGATGCCCCACGCGTTGATCAGCGTCGCGCTGCCGACCACGGCGCGCACGTCGTCTGCGGTGATGGCCGTCTTGCCCTTGCAGTACAGCAGCAGGCGATCGACGTCGCCCCGCAGCGTGGCGATGTTCGTGCCGGCATGCTCCAGCAGCGGTTCCAGCGCGCGGCGATCGATCGTCAGATTCGCCTTCTTCGCCTCGGCGGCGACGAACCGCGCCGCGCGATCGAGTGCTTCGGCGATGCCGCCACTGCGCAGTTCCTTCTCGCCCTTCAGGCCCCAGCACTCGACGATGACGGCCTGCTTCACCAGCGCCTTGACGAGCCGCGTCGTGCGGTTCATGTCGGCGGCGACGAACACCACCGTCGTGCTCGGCTCCGGCGACTCGACGTAGTGCACGAGCACGTCGCTGCCCGCGCCAGCGCTCTCCTCGACGCCGTCTTCGTCTTCATCCTCGTCCGAGGCCTTGCCCTTCTTGCGTCCGGTGAGCCACTTCTCCGCCCGCACGACGACGATCATCCGGCGTTCGCCGAGGAACGGATACGTGCGCGCGGACGCGACGATGGCGGCGGGGTCGGTGTCGGGCGCGGACACCCGCTCGAAGTTGAACGCGCGCATGTCCTCCGGCACGCTCTCCATGAGGGCGTGCGCCACATCGTCCTTGCCCCGTTCATCATCGCCCACGATGACATAGAGCGGCGCGAGCGAGCCGGACGCAACGTGACTCTTGACGGTCGCAAATGTGGCGGCGGGCATGAGAATCGGGCCGACGACTAGCGAAGCTCCGCCTCAAACCGCCGAGACTGGACGAGACGCTCAACAGGGCTCCGCTTCGCTAGCGTCCTTGCCGTCTGCTTTGCCTCGCTCCGCTCGGCGGACATCTCCAAAGGGCGGGCGACACTGGCTTCATTCGTCACGATGTTGGCCTTTGGGGATGTCTAAAACGCTTCGAGCACGGCGCTGACGGCGGTCCGCGCGAAGTCGTTCGCGATGCGGTCCAGCGCGCTGACGTTCTGGCCGAGGAACGCGTTCGCGTCGGTCACGGTCGTGCCGCTGGTGATTTCATACTCTTCGCGGAAGCTCAACGCGGCGTTCTCATAGAGGACCTTGTTGGCTTTCAGGTCCTTGAATTCCACCTTCACCACGAGGATGAACGCGTAGCGCGACGCCTGCTGGTTGGTGTTGAAGGCCGTAGGCGTGACGTTGACGGACACGATCTCGCCCGTCAGCACGGCGTCGCCCGTCGCGTCGGGCTGCACCTGATACTTGCCGCGGCTCAGGAACTCCAGGCGCACGCGCTGCGTGAGCGTCTGTTCCAGATTGAAGACGGAGGTCCCGTTCGTGAACAGCGGCACGCCAATCGTGCGGATGTACGCGGGCAGCGCGCTGCCGCGGCCCGCGAGCGCGTAGCCGCATCCGCTGCCGCCGAGGGCCATCACGGTCAGGAGCAACGCGAGGAATCCGCATCGAACGCCGAGCCGCGCACCGAACCGGGCACCGAACTGAGTAGCGATCCGCCGTGACATCATGTGCGATTGCATCCTTCTCGATCCGACCGGGATCCGCGTGGCGCGGCGCGCGCGGGCACGCCGTGCCATGCGATCCGACGACGACTATTTGACGACGACACTGACGAGGCGGCCTTTGGCGACGACGACCTTGGCGATCGTCTTGCCGGTCGTGTAGGCCAGGACCTGCGGGTCGGCCAGGGCCGCGGTTTCCAGATCCTGCTCGGACGCATCCGCGGGCACCGTCAGCCGCGCGCGCAGCTTGCCGTTGACCTGGACGGGCACGACGATCGACTCCGCCTTCGCGGCGTCCTCGTCCACCTGCGGCCAGCCGGCGGCGACCGTGCCGTCCGCGTGGCCCAGCAACTCCCACAATTCCTCGGACATGTGCGGCGTGAACGGCGCCAGCATGAGGACCAGCGCCTCGATGGCTTCCTTCAACACGGCCCGCGTGTCCGCCGGCAGATTGCCGTTGACCGGCTCATCGTCCGCGCGGCGGCCCGGGCGGACGGCGCCCGTCCGATCGCCAAACGCGTAGAGATCGTTGACGAGCTCCATCAGCGCCGAGATCGCGGTGTTCAGATGCGCGCGCGGATACAGATCCGTCGTGACCCGCGCAATCGTCTGATGCGTCTTGCGCCGCACCGCGCGATGCGCCTCGTCCAGCGAGACCTGGGTCCAGTCGACGGACGGCTGCGCCGCGAGGACGGTCGTCAGCGGCTCCACCAGCCGCCACACGCGCGCGAGGAACCGGAAGCTGCCTTCGAGGCCCGCGTCCGTCCACTCCACTTCCTTCTCGGGCGGCGCGACGAACATCACGTAGAGACGCAGCGCGTCGGCGCCGTACTTCTGGATCATGTCGTCGGGGTCTACGACGTTCCCCTTCGACTTCGACATCACCGCGCCGTCCTTCAACACCATCCCCTGCGTCAGCAGGCGCGCGAAGGGCTCCGGGTGATCGACCATGCCCAGGTCGCGGAACACCCGCGCGAAGAAGCGCGAGTAGATCAGGTGCAGGATCGCGTGCTCGACGCCGCCGCTGTAGAAGTCCACCGGCCCCCAGTAGCGGACGGCGTCCGGCGCAAACGGCAGCGCGGTATTGCGCGGATCGCAGAACCGGTAGAAGTACCAGGACGAATCGACGAACGTGTCCATCGTGTCCGTCTCGCGGCGCGCCGGGCCGCCGCACGTCGGACAGGTCACGTTGACGAACTCCTCCACCTGCGCCAGCGGCGAGTCGCCGCGGCCCGTGAATTCGGTGATCTTGGGCAGCAGGACCGGCAACTGGTCGTCGGGCACCGGCACGATGCCATCCTTCGGACAGTGAATGACCGGAATCGGCGTGCCCCAATAGCGCTGCCGCGAAACGCCCCAGTCCTTCAGCCGGTATTGCTTCGTGCGTTCGCCGAAGCCGCGCGCCTGCGCCGCGTCGGCCATCGCCTCCCACGCCTGCTTGGACGACATCCCGGTGAACTCGTCCGAGTCGACGATCACGCCGTCGCCCGTATAAGGTCCGGCCTGCTCGCCCGCGCTGTTGCCGCCTGCAGTGTCGCCGTCCGGGCGGACGACGACCCGGATCGGCAGGCCGTACTTCTGCGCGAATTCAAAGTCACGCTCGTCGTGCGCCGGCACGGCCATGATCGCGCCCGTGCCGTAGTCCGCCAGGACAAAGTTCGCGACCCAGATCGGCACGCGCTCCGTGGTGAACGGATTGATCGCGAACCGGCCCGTGTCGACGCCATCCTTGGTCACCTCGCCCGACATCCGCGCGAGCCGATCCTGTCCGCGGAATTCGCCGATCCGCGCGCGCAGCGCCGCGGCGTTCGGCGCATCACCAATCAACGCGTCCACCAGCGGATGCTCCGGCGCCAGCACGACGAAGGTCGCGCCGAAGATCGTGTGGATGCAGGTCGTGAAGATGTCGAGGCCGCGGACGTCCATCCGCTCATCCCGCTCCACCACCGGGAACGTCGCACGCACGCCGATCGACCGTCCAATCCAGTTCTGCTGCATCGTCAGAACCTTCTCGGGCCAGTCTTTCAGCTCGTGCGTCGCGTCCAGCAACTCGTCCGCGTATTGCGTGATGCGCAGGAACCATTGCTCCAACTCGCGCTGGATGACCTGCGAGCCGCAGCGCCAGCACGCGCCGTCGATCACCTGTTCGTTCGCGAGGACCGTCTGACAGCTCGGACACCAGTTCACGGTCGACCGGCGGCGGTACGCCAGCCCGCGCTCCAGCATGCGCAGGAACAGCCACTGGTTCCAGCGGTAGTAGTCCGGCAGGCACGTCGCGATCTCGCGGTTCCAGGCGTAGCTGATGCCGATGCGCTGGAGCTGGCCCTTCATGTGGGCGATGTTGTCCAGCGTCCAGGTCTCCGGGTGCAGCTTGTTCTTGATCGCGGCGTTCTCGGCCGGCAGACCGAACGCGTCCCAGCCGAACGGATGCAGGACGTTGAAGCCCTGCATGCGCTTCAGGCGCGCGACGATGTCGCCGATCATGTAATTGCGGACGTGACCGACATGCGCGTGTCCCGAGGGATAGGCGAACATCTCGAGACAGTAGAACTTCGGCCGGGATCGGTCGACCTCCACTTCGAACGCGCCGGCGTCGGTCCAGCGCTGCTGCCACTTTCGCTCGATGGCTTGGGGTGAATAGTCAGGCACGGTCGTCTTGGTGATTGGGAATGCGCCAGCCAGGAACGGCCGTCATCCAGCGGCCGGACTTCCGGGACGCGTGGCCGCACGGTACGCCCCGCGGCGGCCACGGCAAAGAGAAATTATCGCACGAGCCTCCGAGAGGACGCGCGGAGGCGCGAAAATCCGAAGAATCTGGCGGGAATCCTGGCAGGCTGGCCGAGTTGACGCCGAGAGGAGCGCCAGGCCGAAGCCTGTCGTCCTCTCGTGAACGGGCTCCGCGGAACGTCCTAGTAGGCCGGCGCGGTCGAGGTGAGCATCGGGGCCACGGCGCTGCTCAGACGAGTCGACGTCTTGGGTCGGGCGGGCGTGCCGGCCCCCTGCGGGGACGGCCCCTGCGGAGACGACGGCGTGGATTGCAGTTCCACGGTCGTGCCCGGCTTAGAACGGCTCGTGCTCGCCGTGCGGCCCAGGCCGAACGTGCCGGTCAGCGTGATCGTGAACTCGCTGTCCAGATCGTCCACCCACGGCGCATACCACGGTGCTTCGGCGTGCGGTCCCCGCAGGTGGATCTCCAGTTCCAGGGTGCCGGCGATGGGATCGATCCGTCCGGTGATGTCCTGGCTGACGAGGTCTTCCAGATCGATGATCTGGGTATCCCCGTTGGCGGTGATTATCGCGGCCACGCGGACCGTGGGGCTGCCGAACGTCACGGCAGCGTCCCGGCGGAACGTGATCTTGTAAGCCCCGAATGGATTTCCGGGCGTCGAATCGGCCCGGGCGATGCCCCAGAGCGAATCGCGCATGTCCATCGCCACGTGCTTGAACGCCAGATCGCGGCCGCCGTCCTTGCTCAGCATGACGTCGAGGAACCGGAGACTCAGGCCCGTCAGATAGTAGGAGCGGTACTCATCCAGCTCCGCCCCTTCCTGAAGCTCGATGCGGCCGGTCGCGATGGGCAGATCGCCTTCGAAATTCTCCTCGCCGGACACGCGGATGTGGATCTTGCCGACGGGATCGAGAATCAGGATCCGCCCGTTCGCCAGCGACGCGGCTGGCGTGAGGACCGCGAGGGCTCCCGCGAGCAGAAGAGTTGATGATGCTGAAAATCTCATAACCTGTCGTCTCCCTCAGAAGCTGACGAACGCGTCGATGATGGTCCCGTTCAGTTCCCGGATCGAGACGCTGGCGCGCAGGGTGTCGTGGACCGGCGTCCGGCTCTTGTAGAAGAGATCGCCGTTCTTGAAATAGTGGACGACGCCGTCGACGACCACCAGGCGAATCCGGTCGGTGTGCGTGTACGTCGAACCGCTGAGGACGACGGTTCCGTGCTCGATGACGTCGAGCTCGGCGGTCTTTCTCAGGATGACGCCGTAGTCGATGTCGGTGTTGGACGGGTCGGGATCAGGCACGCCAGCCGAAAAGCCCGCCGTGCGTTCGGTCTCGGTCTCGAGCGCGGTGAACTCGAAGGCGCCGGTCAAGCCAGGAGCCAGCGTGGCCGAGGAATCCGCGCCCGCATCATAAGCTTCGGTGCCGGACTCTTTCTTCAGGCTGTTTCTGATGCCGAAAACGGAGAGGTTGACGACATTCGTCCACGTGACCGGTTTCATGGCCGGCTTCCGTGGATCCTCGAAGCTCGGGTCGACGATGCCGGACGATGTCGCGGCAGGCGTGAACGGACCGTCGCCCGCGCCATATGATGCTCGAGCCACGTTGCCGCACGAGTACGGCTGTCCGTCGGCATCGCGCCACGGCCCCAGATATCCGATGACGTGCTCGTCGCACCATGCCTTGCATGCCGCGTCGACGGTGTTCCAGCGCGCGTGTCCCGCGGCGTCCGTGCCCGTGCCTATCCGATCCGCATTCAGCGCGACGGCCTGGCCTTCCGGGAACGGTCCCTGGAAATACACCTTCTCCGGCTGGCCGCCACAGCGGCCCAAGGCCTCCGAGGAGGAGTCGAGCGCATACATGCTGGACTTGCCCCCCATCAGCGCGTGGACGCGCTTCTCCACGCTCAACTCAACGCCCATCGGAATGTAGTACGGGACGGCGCACTCGCGATGCCGCTCGATGTCACAGAAGATCACCGCCTGCCGCGGCATGGGACCTGGATGAAACACGGCCCCCTCTCTGGCGCTGAACGAGCAGCCCGTCACACTCAATAACGGCGGCACCGCTACCACCGCCCACAGGATGGCTGTCAACCTCTGAAGACGCATGCATGTTCCTCGATAAGGATCTGTCTGGATCTCACGTTCCAGCCCACGGCAGAGGGCAAGAAGCACCCTGCCAGGAAAGATCGCAATCGATCGGGAAAAAGGGACAGCGCCCCGGGACGCCGAAGGGGCTCGGCGGGGTTCGGGCCTTCTGGATTCGGGCTTTTCCAGGTGGACCTTACAACGCAGGCCAATGTCGCCGCTGGGCGGCGCGGACGGCCGCCACGGCGTCACGGCCGCGATGGGCCGGCGGCCCTGGCAGCCCGGGCTCCGATCCATCGCCAGAACCAGCCCGCGGCGAAGCGGACGCCGGAGCCGGCGCCGGGGCCGACAGGCTGGCCACCGTCTCGTCCAGGCAGGCGCCGAGCGCGGTCAGGTCGTAGCCGCCCTCGGTCACGAAGACGCACCGGCCGCCGCAGGAGGCCGAGGCGCGTTGCCAGAGCGCGTCGATGAGGCGACGGTAGCCGGCGGTCGTCACGCGCATGCTGGCCAGCGGATCGTCCTCATGCGCATCGAACCCGGCGGATACGATCAGCAGGTCCGGTCGATAGGCCTCGAGCACCGGATCCACCAGTTCCCGCATGACGAGACCGTAATCCTCGTCCGTCGCGCCCGCGCTCAGCGGGACGTTCACCGTGAAGCCTTCACCCGCGCCGTGTCCCGTCTCCGTGGCCGCGCCGGTGCCCGGATAGAACGGGAACTGATGCGTCGACACATACAACACCCGCGGATCGGGATAGAAGATCCACTGCGTCCCGTTGCCGTGGTGGACGTCGATGTCGACGACCGCGACGCGCTCCAGCCCGCGCGCGCGGGCGCAGGCCGCGCCGACGGCGGCGTTGTTGAAGAGACAGAAGCCCATCGCCTTGTCGGCCTCGGCGTGGTGACCCGGCGGGCGGACGAGCGCGAGCGCGGGGCCGGCGCCGTCCAGCGTGTAGTCGACGCCGACACACACGGCGCCCGCCGCCAGCAGTGCCACGTCGTACGAGTCGGGCGAGGTGAACGTATCCGGGTCGAGCGCGACGGGCCGGCCGGCGGTCGCGGCCATCGCATCGCAGTGCGCGGCGGTGTGGACGGCAAGCAGTTCGTCGCGCGTCGCGGGCCGGGGGTCCAGCAGCGCGCCGCCGCGATCGCGCCAGGCAATCGCCGCGCCGCGCAGGACGTGCGCGCGCTCGACGCGCTCCGGATGGCCCGGCGGTGTCAGGTGCTGCTCGAAGCGGGACGACGAAATGAGGGCCAGCGGCATCCGCCGATCCTAGCACTCACGTCCATCGGGTCGCACGCCTCGGCTCCGTCGCCTCGGAGGCGGGACGTGGATCACACCGCCCTCCTCGCTCCCGCTCCACGGGCTGAAGCCCGGAGACGCGCACCTACGGCGCCGGCGGCTTCGTCAGGCGCAGCGAGACCGTGCTGTTGGCGCCTTCGGTGACGGTGACCCGCGTGGCGTCGGCGGTGAGCGCTTCGAGGAACTTGGGCTCGTGGATCTCTTCGAACGACAGGTCCTCGAGGCCGATGACGTAGTAGCGTCCCGGCAGCACCGACCGCAGCGTCGCGCGGCCTTGCGACACCGTGGTGAACTGGATGTAGCGCGAGCCGCGACGCCAGCGCGTCTGGTCCTCGGAGAAAATCAGCGCCGCGCCCTCCGTCGCCGGCGCGCCGCGGTCGTCCGTCACGTCGGCCGTGATCTGACTGACGCGATCCGTGAAGACGACCTGCACGTCGCGGACGTCGATGCCGTTGTCGAACCGGATCGCCCGATCGGTGATCTCCGTCCCACGATGACGGATCGCTTTCAGGGACCAGCGCCCGAGACTCTGGCCCACGCGCATCAGGCACGTGCCGAAGATGTTCTTCATCTCGAACGTCCCATCGTCCGCGACGCGCGACGGCCGCGACGGACGACAGTCGTCCCCATCCTCCACCGGCCCCATGTTGATCGCGAGCGACTTGAAGTCCGTCGGCACTTCGCCCTGTCCTTCGAAGACCAGCCGTCCGGAGAGCTTCGCGCCCGTGCCGAGCGCAATGGTGATCCCACTCTGCGTCTCGCCGGACACCATCACCGTGGTGCTGCCCTCTTCCCGCGCGTTGTCATCGTCGCTATCCGGCCGGATCATCCGGACGCCGCCGCGACGCCCCGATCCGCTGCTGTCGATGAACGTCATGCGGACCGCATCCACACGATACTCGCCCGGCTGCAGCCGCGCCGTGAAGAGGCCGTCCGCCTGCGTCGACGCACTCTGCCGGAACGATCGCATGCTGTCCACGCCCTGAACCTTCGCCATGAAGGTGACGCTCACATTCGACACGGGCAGCCCCTTCGCGTCCACCACCATGCCGCTCACCAGCGTCGTCGGCACGTCGAGCGCCGTGAATTCGAGATTCGCGACGCTCTGCCCGCGGACGACGTCGATCGGCGTCGCCTGGTCGAGGGCCACGACGCCCGGATAGAACGTGCTGGTCTGCACCGGTCCGGTGAAGCCGCCGCCGGCCTCGAAGCCGATGCTATCGGCCGCCACGGCCATCTTGGTCAGCATCTCGGCTCTGGCCGTCATGGCGCCGATGAAGGCGCCCGAGGAACCGTCCGACGACGAGAAGAACCGCAAGCCGCCGGGGCCGTCCATCCCGGACCGCGATTGCGTGATGGTGACCATCAGATAGCAGCGGCCCGGCTGCAGCCGCGCGACGCGGAACTCGCCGATGTCGTTGGTCATCCCGCCGCCCGACTGCATCAGGCGCTTGCGCCGATCGCCCTCGCGCTGACAGATGGTCTCGATGCGCGCGTTCGGCACCGGGTCGCCAAACTGATCGACCACGCGTCCGCTGATCGCGCTCGTCCGGTGCAGGGGGATCAGGACCCGTTCGAGCTCCTGTCCTTCGGTCACCTGGAGATTCTTGCCGCGGACGCTGCCCGGCGCCGGCTCGGGATAGGTGGCCGCCGTGTAGAGGACGCGATTGACGCTGAGGGTGTAACGGCCTTCGGGCAGCTTCGTGAACTCGAAGGCGCCCTGCGCGTCGGTGCGGGCGGAGTCGCCGCCGGCGCGGCCGGACCGGCCGACCAGATTCACCTGCGCGCGCGGCAGCGGCTGACCCGTAGCCGCGTCGACCACGACGCCGCGAATGACGCCGGTCCCTTCCCGCTCGACCGGGGCGCGGCTGTCGCGCGGCGGCTGACCCTGGCCGCGGGGCGACTGCGGCCGCGGGCGCGGCGGCGCCGGCGGGCCGACCTGTCCGCCCGTCGGCGGCGGCGCCTGCACGGACGACGGCGCGCCTTGAGCCGCGAGCGGATCCAGCGCCCCTGGCGCAACGCCCAGCACGGTCACGGTGAGACACAGCGTCAGCGTGAAGGTCTGCGCACGCACGGCATTACCTCGTCTTGGGATGTGGCGGCTCACACCGGCTCTGCTCGGTCCGATCCGGCCAGGTCCGGCTGTCGATCATCAGCGCTCGGCCCATCGGCCGGCGCTCGGCACACATCGGGAGTCAGCAGATTAGACACCGCGGCCGCTCGACTGGTTTGCCAGGAGCAGCTTCGCCCGCTCTTCGAGCCGGCCCAGCTCCTGTTCCAGGGCGAGCCGCCGCGCTTCCAATCCATCATCGTCTACATCGGGCGCCACGAGGAAGGGCGGACCGACGGCAATCGCCACGTCGGCGAACGGCTTCGGGATCAGCGTCCGATCCCAGCTTCGCAGCGTCCAGTGGCGGCCAGCCTCGATGTGGAACGGCAGGATGGGATGACGCGTGATCTTGGCCAGGAAGACCGCGCCCGGCTGCGCGCGCCGCGCGGGACCACGCGGACCGTCCATCGTGAACGCCGTCGCTTTCCCGTCCGCCATCGTCTTGCGCAGCCTGACGAGCGCCCGCGTCGCGCCGCGCGACGTCGACCCGCGCGCGGTCCCATAGCCAAACCGCTCGATGATGCGGGCGATCCACTCGCCGTCGAAATTCTCGCTCGTGATGACGACGATGCCGCGGCGCTGGAAGAAGAGCGTCGCCGGCAGGATCCGGCCGTGCCAGAAGGCCATGATGGGCTGACGGCCGGACGCGAGGACAGCGTCGTAGTGCTCCGCGCCCTCGGCGCGCCAGCGGTACGTGCGTCCGAGCAGGGCGATCAGCGGATGCGCGAGCGCGGGGATCAGCGCCACCTGCAGGCGCTTGGACCGCGAGTCCTGCCAGCGGGACGCGTCCGTCACGTGGCGGCCGGCGTCGACGCGTCGCCGGCGGACGCGGGAAGACTCGTCGCTCCGGCGCCGGCGCCGCTCCCGGCGGTCTTGATCTTGCCGTTGACGTACGTGATCAGGTCCACCATCTGCGTGGACGCGTTCGAGCTCGCCTGGGCGCCCTTCAGCATGATCGAACAGAACGGGCACGCCATGACGATCGTCTCGGCCCCGGTCGCCTGGAGCTGATCGAACCGCTCCTGGCTGATCCGCTTCCCTTCCTCGTGCTCCTCGAACAACAGCCCGCCGCCCGCGCCGCAGCAGAACGGATTGCTCTTGTTCCGCACCGGTTCGACGATCGTCGCGCCGACGCGCTGCAGCAGCTCGCGCGGCTCCTCGGTGCGCCCTGCGTAGCGTCCCAGGTAGCAGGGATCGTGATACGTCACCGTGTCCGACTTCGGAAGCTGGACGTCCTTCGTGAGCTCGGCGACGAGCTGCGCGGAGTGGACGACCTCCGCCTCGAAGCCGAAGGACTTGTAGTCCTGGCCCAGCGTCTTCAGGCAATGCGGGCAGGACGTGACGATCTTCTTCACGCCCGCGGTCTTCAGGTCCGTGACGTTCTGGTTCGCCAGCTCCTGATACATGTACTCGTTGCCGGTGCGCTTGGCGGGGTCGCCGTTGCAGCGTTCCTTGCTCAGCACGCCGAACGACACGCCCTTCGCGCGCAGCAGATCGAACAGCGCGCGCAGCGACTTCTGGTAATCGGCCTCGAACGCGCCCGCGCAGCCGAGCCACACGAGATATTCGTGCTTCGCGGGATCGAACGTTTCCACCTCCGCGGACGCGGTGAATTTCTGGCGCTGGTCGTACAGCAGGCCCCAGATATTGCCGCGGCGTTCGAGGTGGTTGTAGACCGGCCCGAGGAACTCCGGCGCTTCGCCGTTGGACACGAGGCCGCGCCGCGCGCCGATGATCGCGGGCAGGTGTTCGATGCCGACCGGGCACATGTCCTGGCACGCGCCGCACGTCGTGCATTGCCAGAGCACGTTCTCGTCGTACAGATCCGGGAGCTTCTGATCGAGGCGGCCGGCGAGCAGCGCTTCTTTGTTCTGCAGGATCAGGCGCTTCGGATTCAGCGCCTTGCCGGTGGCGAACGCGGGACAGTTCTCCTGGCAGCGTCCGCACTCGACGCACGTGAAGGCGTCGAGCACCTGCTTGCGCTCGAGGTCCTTTACCGTTTCGAGTCCCACTTCCTCCTTCTCGAAATCGAGATTCGACACGTCGCCCAGCACGGGCGACTTCAGGAAGATCGTGACCGGCGAGAGGATCAGGTGCAGGTGCTTGGAGTTCGGCACGAGGACGGTGAAGACGAGGATCACCATCGCGTGCGTCCACCAGTTCACCGTGGACGCCGGGCCTTCGAGGCGGAAGTCGAGCATGAAGGTGATCATCAGCGTCATGATGAAGACGCCGATCAGCACCGACTCCCACGAGATGTGGCGATCCGCGGACAGGGCCGTCGGCCGCACGGCGACGCGGCGTACCAGCAGAATCGCGATGCCGATCAGCACCGCCGTGGCGAACGGGATCAGCAGGACGCGGTACGCGTAGAACGCGCGCGTGTGCGTCAGGTCGATGATGCCGAGGCCCTTGAGGAATTCGACAGTCGTGTAGCCGCCGAAGGCGACGAAGCCCCAGAAGACGAAGAGGTGCGTCAGGCCGACGACGGGCTTGCGGCGGAAGACGCGGCGCTGCAGGACGACATCGAGCAGGAACGTCTGGAAGCGCGCCGGGAGGTCGTTCAGGCGCAGGTTGTGCTTCGCGGCGGCGAAGAGGCGGTAGCGGACCGCCATCTGCCAGGCGAACACCGCCGCGAACGCGAGGACGAGCAGGCGGAAGAGCCAGATCTCCATAGAGTCGAGCGTCCTTGGCGGGCGAGGCCGGCACGGGCCGGCTGCCCACGCACGATCGGAGGAACGAACGGGCTACGCGTTGCTCTTCAACGCGGCGATCATTGCCGGGACGATCTCGAACAGATCGCCCGCGATGCCGTAGTCGGCGATCTCGAAAATCGGCGCTTCCGGATCCTTGTTGATGGCGACGATGGTGCGCGCGCCCTTCATGCCGACGACGTGCTGGATGGCGCCGGAGATGCCGAGCGCGAGATAGAGCTTGGGAGCGACGGTCTGGCCGGAGCTGCCGATCTGGCGATCCATCGGCAGCCAGCCGGCGTCGCAGATCGGGCGTGACGCGGCCAGCTCCGCGCCCAGCGCTGCCGCGAGTTGCTGCGCGAGCGCGATGTGTTCCTTCTCCTTGATGCCGCGGCCGACGGAGACGATGCGTTCGGCCTGCGTCAGGTCCACCGCCTGCTTGGCTTCCTTGAACGGCGGCTCGGGCTTCTGGCGGATGTCGGACGCGGACAGCGTCACGGCGGCGGCCCGCACGGCGGACGGCGACGCGCCGCGCCGCAGTTGGTCCGCGCGCGTGGCGCCGATCTGGAACGTGACGATGTGCGGCGCGGGCCCTTGCGGGACCACGTCGGCCACGAGCTTGGCCTGGAACATCGGGCGGACGAAGGCCAGCGTGCCCTTCACGTCCTTCGCGCCGACGGCGTCGGTGATCAGCGCGCGGTCGAGGCGTGCGGCGAGCTTCGGCGCGAAGTCGCGTGCCT
>Ga0187894_10000708_pt1 | contig 45044 bp, 49 predicted proteins | sample GBC1701081metaG_FD_136650 | JGI IMG/M metagenome (GOLD analysis project Ga0187894, IMG submission 136650) | White microbial mat communities from a lava cave in the Kipuka Kanohina Cave System on the Island of Hawaii, USA - GBC170108-1 metaG ... | reverse complement strand
CCTGTTGAGTATTTTGACAAGAGTCAGTTAGCAACAATAGAGGTGCCTAGCCCTTCCAATACTGTAATGAAGTTCGAAGGTACACAAAGCGTATCGGAAGCTTCTGCATTGTTGAGTGCGAAAAATAGCGTTCTGTTGGTACAGAAGCGCAAGTTTCCTCCAAACCTAACAGTTGCTGTTGCAGAAGTTAAGGTGATTTAATGAAGAAGGCACTGTTACTGATCGATAGGGGAAGCAAGGAACAGGATGTCAAGGAAGAGTTGCACGACATTTGTTCGATGGCAAAGGAAAAGGGACATTATTATTTTTCAGATTATGCATTTCTTGAAGTCACACCGCCCTACATTGAAGAAGGAATTAATTCATGTGTCAAACAAGGTGTCGAGTTTCTAACAATAATGCCTTACTTTCTTTATCCAGGGATGAAGCTGAAGCTTGCAGTAGAACAGAGCAAGAAGATCGCCCTTGAGCTGGGTCTTAACTTTGCAGTAACAGAATGCCTGAACTATCACAACGCCTTTATTGATATAGTTAAGGACAGAATTAATGAAGTAAAGAGAAGAGAAAATATCGATTATACTGATAAGGAATGTGATATTCTACTTATAGGCCATGGAAGCAGTGACAATGATGCCAGAAATGCCTTTGTGTTCATAGCTGACTCTATAAGGCAAGCATACAGAAACGTCGGATTCTGCTTTCTCGAGCTCGATAGTCCAAACATAGAGGAAGGCATTAGACAATCATTGAACAAAAATCCGCGAGCGCTAGTACTGGTGCCATACTTTCTACACCGTGGTGCACATATCAAGCGCGATGTGAGGGAAGAGGTAGACAAGGCATTAAAAGAATGCAACAACAGCACGGTCTACATGGCAAGGCATCTGGGAGTTGACAGCAAAATAATCGATGTAGTAATCGAGAGAGCTAAAGAGGTAGAGAAGAAATTTGGCGTCTGAAAAAGCACTGGACATAGAGAAGAGAAGTATGGCCATAATTGAGCAAGAGGTTGGCAAGCACAGCTATAACGAACTGGAATGGATAATAGTGAAAAGGATAATTCATGCAACTGCTGATTTTGACTTTGCTAGACAAAACGCAATAATATTTCATAAAGATGCCATAGTCTCAGCATTAAGCGCGATAGCAAAAAAATGCGCTATTGTGGGCGATTCTGACATCGTACTTGCGGGTTTAAACAAGAAAAGCTTGAATGACTTTGGTGTTAGATGTGTGTGCAACATCTCGGATGCGTCGATTGCCGAGGAGGCCAAGAAGTTGAACCGAACAAGGGCAGAAGTGGCCATGCGCAAAACTGCTGATGACATTGACAATGGAATAGTTGCAATTGGAAATGCGCCTACTGCACTCTATGAAGTGATAAGAATGGTCAGTGAGGGAGTTGTTAAACCGGCATTGATAATCGGAATTCCTGTCGGGTTCGTGTCCGCAGTAGAATCTAAAGAAGAGTTGTTGAATGTTAATGTTCCGTATATAACAAACAAGGGCAGAAAGGGCGGAAGTACTGTTGCCGCATCGATAATCAATGCGTTGTTTGGAATGTACAGAGAAAGAAAAAGCTAACGTTTGCCGTACTGCTTGCAATTAAGCAGAAAGTTTTCAGCTAGGCTCTTGTTTGCAAAGTGCAAATGCATGTACGATGCAAGTGTGTTGTACTCCATAAGACCATCCATGTTACCATTTACCCCTTTGCCCTTTCTTAGCTTGTAGGCAAATCTAGCATCCTTTCTAACATTATCGATCTTCGAGTAGTGAAACTCATGACCTCTGATTGTTTTACCAGTTTTTGCTATCAAGCACGTATCTGCAATTTTAGCTTCTGTATAATTGAGTGTTAATTTCTTATCCATTATAGTGTCAACATCGAAAAGATCAACCATGCCATGCTTCTTGCCATCGAATTCTGTAATGCTCTTCGTCAGATACATGAGACCGCCACACTCAGCGTATATAGGCATGCCATCTCTTGCTGCATTCCTGATCGAATGCAACATACCAGAATTCTTCTCCAACTTCTCTGCGAGAACTTCTGGAAAACCTCCTCCAAGTAATATACCATCAGCATCAGGTATGGTTTCATCGTTTACAGGGCTGAAGAACTTCAGATCTGCGCCCAGTGAACGCAAGATGTCGAAATTGTCTGCATAATAGAAATTGAACGACTCGTCAAGTGCAACTGCAATAGTAGTTTTGATATGTTTCGCTATACCATTATTTTTGATATGTAGCTTTGGAATATTCTTCGCAATTGAAACCACCTTATCAACATCTATCTGTTCTTTCATGTAATTTGCAGTGGCTAGGATTTTCTTCTCCAGTTCCTTCCTTTCAGAAGTTGGTATAAGACCTAGGTGTCGCTCCACTAACTTAATTTCCTTGTTGCGTCTTATAATTCCCAGCACTGGAACTTTGACTTTCTGCTTGATAGCGTCGATGCAATACTTTGCATGTTTTTCTCCTGCAACATTGTTCAGTATCAAACCTGCAATCTTGATCCCTGTATCAAACTTGGTAAACCCAAGCGCAACCGCAGCTACAGATCTTGCTGCTTTGGCTACATCCATAACAAGAACAACCGGACTCTTCAATAACTTAGCGACGTGAGCTGTGCTGGCGAAGTTGTTGGAGCCCGAAAGACCATCGAACAGTCCCATCACTCCTTCGATTACTGCAAAATCCGCATCCTTACTGGCATTATAGAAACTTGTCAGCAAACCCTCTTCGCCCATAAGCCACGGATCAAGGTTCCTTGACTGCCTACCAGTAATGGTTGCATGGTAACTTGGGTCAATGTAGTCAGGGCCGACCTTGAACCCTTGTACCTTGTAGCCCTTCTCCTGCAGAGCATTCATCAATGCCATAGATATGCTGGTTTTTCCCACTCCACTGGTTACACCGGCAATTACGAGTCTGGGTATCAACACAGCGCTAGTGCTATGATTTTATTTAAAATGCTTGCTCCATTCACTATGGATGCGATTTATGAAGAGAGATTAAGCCTTACGTATCCTTGTTCTCCAGGATTGCAGATAATGACCTTCGCTTCTCTACAATATTATTTTCTATATTATTAACTTCTTCAAAACGTTGAAGATATTCAAATCCTTTACTTGTAGTGCGATACTTGCCAGTCATGGGATCCAAATCCAGAAGTTTGGTCTCTAGTGCGTTACTGATGTATCTCTGCAGTTGGCCGAAACTCAGGTAACTTATGTACATTATTCTTGTCTTAGTAGTCTCAGCTCTAGCAGCATCTAAAATGGATGCTATGATTTCCTCGGCATTACGCTTCTTCCTGTTAGGTAACGCGGATTTCATTTTTTATCTATTCCTACATCTTTCATATCATTATTTGAATTATGATTATTAGCATTGTGTTGATGCAATTACTGAATTCCGCAAAGAAAAAACTCGTTCTGTAACTAGAAATCTACGATCTATAGGCCGAGTTATTGATTAGGTTTGGTTGGATCTCAATTTTCCAGATTTTCATCTGTAACCGTGACGGCGTATAAGAATTGAAAGCAAAGTCTAGAACAAGATCTTTGATAGCGTTCCGAAATTCTTTCTTGATTCCTTGATTGCTTGATTTGTCCTTTATTAAGACCCCCCCTTCTAGTACTTTTACAGGCGGGCGTTTTCTGGCGCATTAGGGAAAATCTGTTCTACACCTTACTGAATGCGAACTGATGCTGAGTGCGAACCATGTATTTTGATTAATATTGAGACGCTGTAGCCAACTAAGATTTTTATCTAAACGAGATATCACCCATGCCATGGGCGATGATACTGGTCTAGTGATTGTTTATACAGGCAAGGGAAAGGGTAAGACAACTGCAGCGCTTGGCATAGTTCTTCGAGCATTAGGGCATGGCTTCAAGGTTGTGATGGTTCAGTTCATCAAGGGTTCTTGGCATTACGGCGAACTCACGAGCTCCTCAAGACTGAAACCGGATTTTGAACTGGTTGCTGCCGGGAAGGGTTTTGTAGGTATAATCGATGACAACAAACCTATAGAAGATCATGTTCGTGCAGCGAAAGAAGCCCTACAAATAAGCAAGGAAAAGATATCGTCAGGAAAATATGACATTGTTATATTGGATGAAATAAATTATGCAGTAAATCTTAAGCTGATTAGTACAGAAGATGTTCTGGAACTGATAAGATCAAAACCAGAAAAAACAACGCTTGTATTAACTGGAAATTATGCAAATGATAATGTTATTGAGGCGGCTGATCTTGTTACAGAAATGAAGGAGATCAAGCATCCTTACCAACAAGGAAGAAAGGCAAAGAGAGGAATAGATTTCTGATTAGCAAGGTTAAATTATGCCATTTAGGCGGAGATAATAATTATGACTACAGAAATGCATGAATTGCCAGAGGCTGGTGATATCGTAATTGCCACGATTAAGGAGATCGTACCTCACGGCGCGTACGTAACCCTTGATGAATATGGCGGCACGACTGGCTTTTTGCACATTTCTGAGATTGCGACAGGATGGATTCGAAATATTGAGCGATACGTCAAGCCAAAGCAGAAGGCTGTTCTCAAGGTAATACGGGTGAACAAGGCTAGGGTAGAGGTAGATCTCTCCCTGAAGCAGGTCGGAGGAGAAGAAAAGAAAGCCAAGCTCATGGAGGTAAAGAAGGATGAAAAGTCGCGAGCGTTTCTTGAACTTATCAAGGAAAAATGCAAGTTAAAGGATGAGCAATTGAAGAAATATGTTGATGTTTTGTCTGAAAAATATCCAGTTCTGTATGATCTTTTTGAAGTAGTCGGGAAGAAGGGCATCAAGACAATAGAAGACCTGACTCTTCCTCCAGAAATAATGGCTGCGATCGAAGAGGTAAGTAGCAAGATCCCTATTCCGAGTGTAGAAGTGCGCGGTATAATGGAGATAACTTGCGGAAAACCGAACGGGATAGAAATAATCAAGGAAACTTTGATAAATGCAGAGGAGAGCAAGAGTGGCGCTGACATTAGCATTAGCTACATAGGTGCTCCAAAGTACAGACTGATTTTGAACGCGGAAAATTTCAAGATAGCAGAAAAGGCAATCAACGCAGTAGTGGAGAAGATACAGGAAGGAATAGAGAAGCAAGGTGGAACGTTCAAGTTCGTAAGGGAAGAGTCAAAGAAGGGTATTAAAGCTTGAAATCGTTGATCAAGAAATGTTTGTCTTGTGACACATATACGTTAAAATTGCAGTGCCCAAAATGTGGTGCACAGACACACAATCCTCACCCGGCAAAGTTCTCTCCAGATGACAAGTATGCCAGATACAGAATAGTTGATAGATACAAAGAGACTAAGGCTTGATTACGTAGGCTTTCTCTATCACTACATCGATTATGGGAACGTCTCCCTCATCTCTTGGCAGTTGGACTATGGCATCAACTATATCCATGCCATTAATGACCCTTCCAAATATAGTATACTGACCATCAAGGTATGATGCGTCTTTGACAATTATGAAGAACTGGGAACCTGCGTCGGTCATTCCCGCTGGATGTGCCATTGATACGATTCCTCTAGCATGGGTCATATTGCTTATCTCTGCAGGCACGGTGTATCCCGGTCCGCCAGTGCCCCACGTTGATCTGGACTGGTTCTTTGTATTTGGATCTCCTCCCTGTATAACAAAGTCAGGCACTATCCTGTGTATCTTTATACCATCATAGAATCCAGAGTTGATCAGGTTCTCAAAGCTTTCAACTGTCTTTGGAGCTATGTCTGGGAATAACTGCATAGTTATGTTTCCTGCTGTCTGACCTCCTATGCTCATCTGCAGAACCGCGTAATCTTTACCTGATTCCATTTGGGTGGGAATCTCTGGTTCTGGCTCGGGTTTTGGTTGCTCAACAGGCTTGACAGGCTTGCCAGTAATCTCATACAAAAGTGCCCCAATCATCAGTTTAGAGTCTTTGTTCACAAAGCTTGGTGATGCATGCACAAGTTTAAGAGCATCACTGCCATCATCTGGGTACTTTATGTTCTCCTCATATAATGCAGCATATCCAGTTCTATATTCAGCCTGAAGATCTTGTGGTCTTCCTTGGGCGTCCAACCGCACATATGCTGCTGGCGAAAACGGAAACATCTTTCCAAGCAGTGTGCTATTCCAGAACTTTGGTGTGGGAGTAAAACCATCATCCTGTATGTACTGAAATTCATTCGTTCCTGCAATCCTCATGAACCAGTGCTTCTTGCTCTCATCCCCTCCACCACCAAGGACTACGAAAGTGTTGCCGTCTGGAAACACTGCACGTTGGCCAACTACGTAAACAAGAACATAATCTGCTTTCAGTTCCTTCAGTATCCTAAGACCTGTCTCTTCATCAGACGTATACGCCTTCGCTATCTGTTCTATTCTTGTCATGTTTATCGTAGCATTGTCTGCTAAGCTTGTTCTGTTCCCAAGTGTTGTTATCCAGTAACCATAGTCCCACCATGAAGCAATTACCGCATTAGGTTTTGTGTTGTTCTTGATCCAGTCCATCATGTCCGTCCAGTCATTAGTTGATACCTTGAATCCTGTGGCACCATTGGCTATACTTGCTGGAAAGTCAGCACTAGCTATCCAACTCAAACCTGGCGGATAAAAGACTGGAACTGCAAGCATCGTTATTATAATTGCCACATAAGGTATCCTGAAGTCCTTGCCGTACTGCTGAACCTTGATCTTCTTTTTAGGCTGCACAGCGGGCGTCTCTGTCCTTGCAAACATTGATGCTGTTATTTCAAATAACGCAATCGAAGCTAATGTGATTATTGCAACAGATGAAAAGACAAGCAATCTTGTGAAAGAAGCGCTCACATAGATGCCAGTGATTGCTAGTATGAGTGCGAATATCGACATATCATCTCTTTTCTTGAAGCATAGCATTACAGCGTAGCCAGCAAGCAGTATGAGTATCGAATAATTAATCAAATAATCCACTATAGTTGGAGTAAAGTGTTCTGCAACTGATTCCACTAGAGGGATCTCTGTCTTGCTCCAAGGGTTGATTGCGCTGATGTACCTGAAGCTTGGAGAAATGTAGGAGCCGACAGCAACAAATACTACCGTACCAATAACAAACGCACCGAGCCAGCCTAGCATGTTTCTCATCTTGTGAGTTGCACTGAATGACTTTACGAAGTGTGCCACCACAAGAAATATCGTAGGTCCTATTAGTGATAGACCTGCCAGCTCGAAAGCAAAAGTTTCACCAGGTCTGGGGAATGAAGAAGCGACTAAGACCGTTAAAGCAGTAAATATGGGAACTACGTAGAGCGAGTGTTTTGTATCCTTCATAAAGAACGGTATTGCCATGAAGAATATACCTAGAAGTAGATTGAAGTACTGTATTCCTCCCCATGCTGTCATCGAAAATCCGAGTATCAATCCTCCACCAACTGCTTTGGCAATAGCGAACCGTTTATCGTTCTGTTTCAGCGCACTCAGAAAGAGGTATGTTGCGAGCAGGGCAAGGAAAAGTCCCAGCGGTTCTGACTTGAACCATCCCAGATTGCCTCGCTGTATTATTGCTGGAGAGAACGCGAAGAGCAAAGAAGCGAACAAACCAGCAGTTGTATTTGATATCACCCTTACAAGGGCAAACATCACAACTGCAGTAAGTGAACCGAAGACCACGGGGAACCATACAACGAAATCATATAGCGATCCACCACCGCCGAATGCGCTGTAAAGATATGCAGCAGCGAGATGCAGACCTGTCTGCGAGGTCTCGGCAACTTGTCTTCCATCTGGATACCAGGACATTGTATCATGCCAAGCAAAGTACTCCTCTACGCCGTTTTCAACCAAAAACTGTGTTGCCCTGTAGTCGAAGTATGGATCAAACTCGTTAAGATAGAATCCATATTGTATAGAAAGCGAACGCATCATGAATGCTGCAGAAACCGCCATGACCAGAACGGCAATTACCATCAAATGCTTTCTTTCAAACTTGAACGGAAGAAAACTGGCTGCTGGTTTCGGTTGCTCTTTTTCCATAACTTACAAATCCTCCAGTTTATGGTTATTTTAAGTTATAGGTTTGCAAGAAGTTTGCAATTATCTTGTTGAATTCATCTGACTCTTACATCATTACAAAATGTCCACATCATGCATACCGTCGGGAAGTTTTCTGTTAACTATATTGGATTTATTCCTGGGTTAGAATTTTTACCTCACATTCTTTAACTAAAGTCTTGAATTTTTCTGCGTCTTTAATTGAGCCTACAATTGCACCATAATGCATCGGAACAGCGATTCTGGGTTTCAGCATCTTTGTTGCTTGCGCAGCTTCTTCTGCTGTCATGACATATGTTCCGCTAACGGGTAGTAATGCGATGTCCGTTTTTATCTTGCCCATTTCTGGAATTGCGTCAGTATCTCCGGCATGATAGATTCGCACTTTATTTATTGTTAAAACGAAACCGACCTTGTTGTCCTCCTTTGGATGAAATGGTTTACCTGTACCAGGATTGATCTTGTTTATGTTATACGCATGCACAGTTTCTACGCTAATGCCCTGTACGTTCACCTTTTCTCCTGGCTTTACAACAACTACCTCTTTCACCTTTAATTTCTTCATTTCATTTGAACATTGGGAAGTCGTTACTACACTTGTGTGATCGTTGGCGACCTTCTTTATGTCATCAAGGCTAAGATGGTCAAAATGCTCATGCGAGATAAGCAACAAATCCGCTTTACCACCTGCCTTCAACTGGTATGGATCGATGTACACGGTCTTTCCATTGTTTATCCTAAACGAATCATGTCCTAACCACGTTATCTTAACTCCACCGTACTCTAGCATGGCACAACGTACGAAAAACTAAAAATTAAGGTTAGCGGTCATGCAACGATAATTCTGTCATTTACAAGTGTGATGACGTCTATACCATTATTTTTGAGCTTATCTTTCAAAGCGTTATCTATAGTAGCAATATAACATCGGTGCTTTGATGCATAATCAACTATAACCTCATCGGCACTTCCGCCCTGCAGCTCGATAATTTTGAAGCGTTTGGAAAGTTCTAGAGCAAGTTTTGCTGCATTGGCTCTCTTTGCACTTGCAGTGCTTACCAAGTTCTTCAATTCATCGATAACTATGGTAGGAATGACAAAATCAATTCGGCCTAAATTATTCTCCAGAACGTCCAGTTTCTGTATAGGCTTGCTGGCAAGAACGATAAGAAAACTTGTATCACAGATGACGTCAACCAACTGCTACCCCAGCGCCTATCAATCGCCATCTGTCAACTATCTTTCGGCTGATAGCAATCCTGCTCTTCTCCAACACACAAACAGGTCTTCTGAACTTGATCTCTACCTTGCCATCTCTTACAGACTTGGCAGACGCAAGCATTGCAGCAGTGCCTATGTTAAGTCTCAACTGCTCGTTCACTTTTATGGGATCCACTTTCACCAATTCAGGAGTGCCAACTGCTGTATCGAAAAGTTGTGTATCTATGGTGACGCTTTCCTGCTCCTTAGGCAGAGTGTCAGGTTTACCTATCAGCGAACCGATGAGCGAGTCACTCTTCGTGTAAGCAGGATCGAGTTTTGTACCAATTGCAACAAGTCCACCAGGTCTAACATTATCAACCAACCCAGCACCAGTACCTAGACTGGCAATCGAAGTTGTTATGGGTTCATATTTGGATTTCCTTTCATCGTAGATCCCAGGTCTGATCTCGATTTCATCACCAATCTTGAACTCGCCCTGAACTAGCGCACCGCCCAACACGCCTCCCTTGATATCCTTTGCCGATGCACCTGGTTTGTTTACGTCGAACGAACGTAAAACATGCATAACCGGTTCTGTAGCAGGATCTCGCTCAGGCGTTGGAATATTTTCCTCTATGGATTGAATTAGTGCGTCGATGTTGAGTTTATGCTGGGCAGAAACTGGAACTATCGGCGCTTTTTCAGCAAGACTGCCTTTGATGAAGTCCTTTATCTTCTTGTAATTATCCATGGCATCATCATATGACACAAGATCGGCTTTGTTCTGCGTTACGACAAGGTTCTTTATTCCCAATATTTGCAGAGCAAGAAAATGCTCTCTTGTCTGTGGTTTTGGAACAGTTTCGTTTGCTGCAATTACGAGCACCGCGCCATCCATCACTGCAGCACCGGAAAGCATGTTGGCCATAAGACTTTCATGGCCTGGCGAGTCAACAAAACTAATGACTCGCTGTAGCTCACTATTTCCCCCGCAGCCAGGACATTTGGGTGAAGTTGAATAACAGATGGGAGGTTCACATGACTGGCATTTGTAAAATGCCGCATCTGCGTAACCAACTCTTATAGTAATACCTCGCTTCAGTTCTTCGCTGTGGGCACTGGTCCATATGCCAGTTATCGCTTCTACAAGAGTTGTCTTTCCATGATCAACATGACCCGCAGTACCGATGTTGACACACGGTTGATATCCATACTTCTTAATGTACCAATCAGGCAAAGTTTCTTTCCAGTGCAACGCACTATGCTGGAAAGCGACGGATATGTTAATCTTTGTCTTTGGAGTAGCTAATTTTTGTGCTAAACTTTATTAGTTCACTGCAGATATATGACCTGCATGTATCATGATGATAAAAAGAAGAAGGAAACCTCGGTTATGTCGTTCAGACTCGATGAAGACATAGTAGATGCGTTAAGGAAAGAAGCGGAGGAGGAGGAAGTGAGTCTTAATGTTCTGGCAGGTCATGTGTTCCGGAGGTATGTGGAATGGGAAAGAGATGCACGAAAAGTTGGTTTTATTCCCGTAACAAGAGAATTATTAATATCGCTTATAGGCGAACTTGATGACAAAAGGATCGAGGATATTGTTAGACTCGGTAAGAACATCTTCAAGGCCCAGATATTATACATGGAGAACAGGTATGATCTGGATTCATTCCTGAAATGGATGGAGGTTACGAACAGGATGTCGGGATTTGCCCAAAAACATGTAGTTGAAGGCAAGACTCACGAGTACATAATTCAGCATGACCTCAATGTGAAATGGTCATTGTATATGAGGACGTTATATGAAATGATTCTTGATGATGTTTACAAGAAGAAGATCGATTTCGAAGTAACGCCGTCGACAGTTGTGTTCAAGATTGAGCGATAGTTTTTGTTATTAAAAAAATTAAAAAAGGGGGGTGTAGTGTGATAATATCTTCAGCTATTGACATACACTGATTCGAACCTTTCCTCTTCTGTTTGTTCCTTGGGAACATTCTGCTTCTTTTGTTTGAAGTTAGATATCATGTTTTCAAGATAGGCTATGGTTATCAATCCCACTACTGCGCCTGCTATGATTATCCACTTGTGCAATCCACGACCAGAACCTTTGTGATCTTGTTCTGAGTTGTTTTCCGCACTGTTTTCGTTGGGCGATGTTGATGCAATAGATTTCAGGGACACTGTTATCACCCTCACCGCGCTCAGTATTGTTGCAACTGCTTGCAATCCAGTCGTTAAAGTTGAAAGGCTTGTTAGTTTCTTCACTTTTCGCACCTCCATAACACTAGTGACACAATTTTCTATTTACAGAGTACGTTTACCATGCAAAGTTGAGTAAACACAATATGTCATGGATCATTTGTTCATTTGAACATTCAATGTATGTTTACGTTACATTATTGATTGAATGAATTGATTATACAATGTATGTTTACGTTACATTATTAATTAAATGCGCTGGTTGTAGTTAGATCATTTGTTCATTTGAAAATTTTCAGCACGTAATTAGAATTATAAGGATCAGGGAGTAAGAACTGCGTTGACTTGGTAAGTGTCTTCTGTGATAACGTTACCTCTAACGAGCTTCCTTCGCCTCTGTCCAAATTCAATTGTCTGCAAACCTACACCTTTTGAAAGCAACACGTACTTCTTCACGGCGCCATGAACATCTTGCCTCATAGGTACGCCTGATTTATCACTTCCTCCAGTGATCTTGATCTTGCCCTGCACGCCTAGAACTGTGGCATCGAAAACATCTCCGAGCTTAAGACCAAGCAATGGCTGAGCCTGCTTATCCTTTAATTCATAAGCTGTGGTCTTTCCGTCCTTAGGATTTGCAACTACCAATTTGAAGTTTGCCAACTTTATTTACGCTCTGAAACGCCTTTAATTAATGTTGCCTAGAAAGCTTTATGATCATCATCTGCAGTATCAGTGGAGTTGCAAAAAGAGCAAGCTGAATGTCCTAAGTGCAGTAACAAGATGATCGAGATCAATTCATGCCATCTCATCTGCCCAAACTGTGGATCGCATCTTGATTGTTCGGATAAGGGAAATTTCTGGTGAATCATTTTTATGTTTGGAACAAGATATACAACCTCGGATCTAGCATGTTACGCGTACTGAACCGTGATTGAAATCGCATTCAGTAAGGTGTAGAGCAGATCTTCCCTCAGTCAATAGATACATACCATAATCTCATATCTGAACATGATGATTTTTCCCGAATACGCAAAAAAACGCACGGATGCAAAATGCTATAGAGGGGGGGTCTTTATAAAGAAGCCAAAGCGGAAATCATTCTGAAGCTTGTTCCTTCAAAGCGGAACACAAGGAATTCAAGCTGAATTCAAGCAAAATTCAAGCGAAAAAGTAGAATTACCATATTGAAAATTCGTTATTGAATCCTGTCCATCTCTCAACCTGCTAGAAATTCTCATTCGAAGAATCTTTGAAGTTTGTTACAATGCCTCCAACACGTTCCTTCATCTGCTCTATATATTCATCAAAGGTGGCATTATATCCGCAATAAGTACATTTAACGTTCGTCATGTCTTCGTTAACTTCTGCCTTCTTCTCGCATTTGGGGCACTTTGCGTCCATAAAACATGTTTGTTAACTTACTATATAACAATTGCATTACCTTGCCAGAACATAATCTTCCCGATGGATGATGTTTGTTTGCCTACTCTTCTTTAGCAAACTGTCTATAACCTTCACAAACCAATCCTGCCTGAATTCTACTTTGGAAGGCATGAAAAGCTCAACGTTCTGCACGCCATCAAGACTCTTCACCTTCCTGAACATTTCATCCATAGAGTGCACATTATCGCTGAAGAGAACAACCACTATTGCACTCTCTTGATAGAGCGGTGGAGGGGGCATAAGGAAGTTATCGTTCAGTTCTCTGTAAATGTGCCTTACAACTTCACCATACTTTCTTTTATCGACGTCAAGCATAATGCTGAATTGAATGTAACCCTTCATTGCTGCTGGATTAAATAAAATCATGAAATGTATGACTTCATTTTTTGTAAGTAAATCCAACCTTCTCTTTACTGTCCTCGTTGATATTTTTATGGCTCTTGCTATGTCGTTCGCAGTAGCCCTTGGGTATTTTATCAGGTGCCTTATCAGTATAAGATCCGTTCTTGTCAGCCTCTTTATAGGAGATGCGTGCACAGGAAATATGCTCATTACAACCGCGGGTTCAAGAAGCGTTTTTAGAAGCTCCATCTTCTTCTCCAACTCACCCTTTACTGCTATTCCTAGAACTGTTACGCCACCGACACAATTTATCACCATGAAACTATCTCCTACGAGTTTCACTTTTTGTAGGATCTCGTTCTCCTGATCAGGACCGTGACTAACTGTAACATAGATTAGATCGTAACCGAAAGCTTCCAGTTTGACATTAGTAAGGAATCTTACTATAGTACCCTCATCTATCATCTTCATAACGCGCGCCTTTACGGTGTTGCTACTCAGTCCTAACTCATTGCCCATGCTCTGGTAAGATACCCTGCCGTTTATCAGCAGCATACGCATTATGTTAAGATCCTTTCTGTCCAATTGTGACCATATCCTGCGCCAATAATTCATAATAATGACATATTATTAATACTTATGTCAGTATTATGCAAAATACCTTGCAGTAATCTTAAAAGTTGAACAGTAGTATATAAGTAAAGATGTCGCTAGTAGGTCCAGCAATGCTAGACAGATCTACGGATAATATTGTATTGCAGACTGTAAACCTAACCAAAGTTTTCAATTCTAGTGTTGTTAAAGTAGTTGCACTAAAAGATGTGAACATCTCTGTAAGAAAGGGGGAATTTGTTTCGATTGTTGGCCCTTCCGGCAGTGGAAAATCTACGCTCCTAAATTTGCTTGGAGCTCTTGACAGACCAACTAGAGGTCAGGTATTGATAGACGGTATTGATGTATTTTCACTTAACGATGCAGATGTTGCAAGGATCAGAAACAAGAAGATAGGTTTCATATTTCAATCATACAATTTAATCAATAGAACAACAGTAATCAACAACGTAGAAATACCTTCGATAATAACAGGTATGCCAAAGGAGAGGCGTACAAACAGAGCAAGAAAAATACTGAAGTTATTAGGAATCGAAGACAAGGCAGATTTTAAACCAAGTGTATTAAGTGGTGGGCAGCAGCAAAGAGTGGCTATAGCGCGTGCTTTAATGAACAATCCTTCAGTGATATTTGCTGATGAACCTACGGGTAACCTTGATACGAAGACTGGTCAGGAGGTTTTTGATCTGTTGAAGGATCTTTCACACAAATACAACAGAACTATTTTGATGGTGACGCATAATCCAGAACTGTCGGAAGCTACTGACAGATCTATCTACATTAGAGATGGAATGATCGAAAAGGAGGTAGTAAATCAATGAAATTTTCTATTATCGTAGCGATAATGTTATTTGTTCCACTTTTGACACCAATGGTATTTGCACACTATCCGCATACATCTGATGAATGCTCTACTACAGAACAACTAGGTACGAGGGAAGAATGTATTTTAGAACAAAGAGAATCTGGCAAGGAAGTGAAGTTTATCGACATCTTCTTCAGCGAAGGTGCGAAGAACGCTGGAGGCAACGATTTTGATGCAATACCTGCAAAGCTCGAAGTTGCACCCGGAGATGGTACGTCTATACTTGTTGTGGTTATGGCTAACTCTGGGGCATTTGAGTTAACAGGAATGAAGGGATGGTTAGGCTTGCCAATAGGGTTTGAAGCAGCTGGTAGGGGTGCTGGTGAGCCAGCCTTTGATACCTATGATTTGGGTCTAGCACCGGGTGCTACATTCGTGTTTGAATTCCCAGTTGATGTAAAGGAAAATGCGCGTGTTGGTATGTACAATGCTACTTTACATGTAGAATACTTCAAAGCCAGAGATATTGGTCTGAACTTCAGGGACTTTCAGGTTGAGTTTCTCTTGCCAGGCAAGAGTGTGCTGGATGCAATAGCAGTAAACTCGATCTTGTTACCAAGCACGAGAAACAATGCATTGATAGAGATAGTTAATGATGGTAGTGCGTCTGCCTCTGGTGTAATAGTGGATGTTGGACCTGCAGAGGGGGCAGCTGCTGTTGAAACGGAAGCACAGGCTCAACAGGTCAATCAGATAGTCAATGTGGGAAAGAAGGTCTTCAATATAGGTGTAATAAAACCGCACAGCAAAGCTGTAATTGACCCGATTCTGTATGTTAACCCAGCACTTGCTGACAGTAGACAGAATCTGGTTGCAACAATTACGTATTTTGATGCTTATGGACAGAGAAAGAGTGCTACAACAGCTATAAACTTTCTTGTAGCAGGAACTACAACTGAAAGCATAGACTTTATGCTTTCTACAGATACACCTGTTATACGCACCATAACAGAAACACCATTCACAGTTACACTGCATAATTCTGGTACAGAGACAGCTAGTTCTGTTGAGGTTACCATTAGCACACCATCGACTGCAACTGTAGCCTTGAACCAAGAGGTGCCAGAAGCTTCGAAATCTCCAATAATGATAAGGGGGGGCGATGGTTATACCAGAATTGCTAACATTAAACCTGGCGAGACAGTTGAGGCCAAAGTAGCGCTCTTTGCTTCAGAAGAAGCTGTCAATACTGCATTTCAGTTGCCAGTTAGAATAACATACCTAGATCAGACAGGAGGTGTGAAGCAGCTCCAAAGATTTGTCAGTGTTTATGTACAGGGGACTATTAGTTTACGTGTGTACGATTTAGGAATAACCTACATTGGAAACGAACCCAACGTATCTGGATATTTGCTTAACGAAGGAACCAATTTAGCACTGTTCACTACAGTGGAACTTGTTGATAATCAAAATGTAGTGAAAGCTAAAGGTGTGCCACAATACCTTGGAGATTTGACAGCAAACTCGCCTCTACCATTCAATATCCCAGTAAGATTTGCCGAGGAAACCGGTGCAGGTAAGTATCCTATAACCATAAAAGTATCGTACAAGGATGATCTCAGAGTTCCTTTCGAATTCGAAATTAACGGCACCGTAACTTATACTCCTCACATAATACAGCAACAAGAGAATCCGAGTATGTATTCTACTGTAGGAATCTTGATAGGAGTAGGTGTGGCTGGAGCTGGTAGTTATTATTTTGTGCGCAAGAAAAAGATCAAAATACCTTACTTGGTAAAGAAGGACAAGGGAAAAATTGATGCTGATGAAGATATAGATTTTCTCAGCGATACCAAGCAGTAAGTGTTTTGCATGGAAAGTAAAGATATAGCTGAACTTGCGTTCGATGCATTGAGAGAACGCAAAACAAGATCCATACTGACGATAGTGATGGTCGTTGTTGGTAGCAGTTTGATGGTATCTATAAGTGGTCTGACAGGTGGGTTTACTCAGTTTACTGAAAAACAGTTCAGCGCCCTTGCTCCTAACGTATTATTTATTTCAAGTGCGCAGCCGTTGGAACGAAGTAGTGGTGGCTTTGGTATAGGAGGTGGTGGTCCTCCGGCTTCGCCAAAAGTAGTTCTAACTTCTGTAGTAGCAAACAATATCAAGAACTTGCCAAGTGTTGCTGAAGCCTTGCCGAATTATCAGGGGCAGCTTACGCTTGAAAGCAAGGGTAAATCAATACCGATTAGAGTCTTTGCGTTTGATCCTCAGAAGATGTACGTTATCGTGCCAAATGCGGAGTTTGACGAAGGTTCTGTACTTGTTAGCAACGATCCATCATTTTTGTTGTTAGCAGAAAATGTTGCCCGTCCACCGGGAGAAGATTTTGATCTTGCAGTTCTGGGTCAGGCAGTACAAGCAAAATACAGTTTCGTTGATGAAAGTGGACAGCAGAAGGTAAATTCGAGAAGTTTTGTTGTCAAATCCATACTGAAGGTTACAGGAAATCCTACAGTAGATACTGCTGGCATAATTACACTCGATGCAGCGAATTCGTTGATGAATAAAGGAAACAGATACGATGGTATAGTTGTTACAGCTAAAAGTGTTGACTTGGTAGACGAGGTAGAATCAGAAATAAGAGCATTATACGGTAATGATATAGGCATAACATCTGCACAGTTCATACTGAAGACGATCAAGGAGTTCATAAGTGGGATAACTAGCTTTATGCTGAGCATAGCCGTAGTAGCACTGCTTGTTGGTGCTGTAGGAATAATTACTACGCTTTACACATCTGTCATGGAAAGAACGAGAGAGATAGGTACAATGAAGGCCATAGGTGCGCAGAGTGGAGATGTACTCTCTTTATTTTTAAGCGAAGCCATAATGATAGGTGTTATCGGTGCAACTGTTGGTATTGTGGTTGGCATTGGTGGCGGTTTTGTTCTAACAGCTGCTATGACGGGTGGTGGCGAGGGTCCTAGTATGACTGCAGTATTTTTCCCGCAAGATCTGGCAATGATATGGTTCCTTTCTGTTGGACTCAGTGCACTTGCGGGTTTCTACCCTGCAATGAAAGCTTCAAAAATGCCACCAATAGTTGCTTTAAGGCGTGAGTAATCTGTCAAAGACTAACCTACAGGTTCGATCTTTACATGTGCGCTGTCAGTGCAGTCAGCCTCTGCTTCACTGCTAGGATTCTGTTTATCAAAAAGGTTTCCGTACACGCATACTCTCCCTGCATCGGATGTCTTGCCTTCAAATACTTGGATGACTATGAATCCTGATGCACCAGGACCTTTTACAAATGGTTCAGCTCTGAAAGTCACATGGTTTTCAGAAGCACTGATAAAGTCATCAGCCCGCCACCAAGATGATTCCAGCACTATACCAGGTTTTTCCTTGTACTTTTCATAGTTACCTTGTGCAGTTACTTCATTGAACTCATGGTTGTAATTCCCTCCACCCCAGATATCGAAACACTGCTCATATTTTTCGCTGCAGACATTATACGCAGCCAGTGCAAAAGTATGTGTAGGTTCATGCCATCTAACACGGGTTCTTTCATCAAGATCATATTCAGAAACTACCGTTGATACCTTGCTAGATAGTGCGGGAATGCCTGATGAAATCAACATAATGCTTGACAGTGAAAGAGCGAGGATAAGTAGAAGCACTGATCCTTCGTTTTTCAATACTACAATTCATGGGTATACTTAATTTAAAGCTAGAGAAATTATGCTAAGATGTAATTGTTTGGTTAATGCTTTGTGAAGTAGAAAGCGGAGTTGGAGTTTTGATATCACTCCATACGAATATTTCAAGCGCGTATTCGCCTTTTATTTCAGGCACCCAACTAACAGAAAATTCGGCAGTCTCCTGTGCACCTAAAGTTCTGGCAAACCAGTCAAGAAATATAGTTGTGCCCAAGACATCCTCGATCTTCACAATGTAGAATATCCGCTGCTCCCTTTCCTCATTATTCTTTACCTTTGATACTATCACAACATCATCTCCTGCTCGAATTTTTTGCATCTTAGTAACAAGTTCCGGTTTTGAAAGCGTTACCGAGTCTACCGCTGTGTTTTCACTTGCCAAAATATTGATCTCTAGTTTAGTAGCCCAGATAGCGTAACCTATGCTGATGGTCCATCTGCCCGTAGGTAATAGTTTGTCGTAAGGTGGTATCTGAAAGGAAGTCTCAAACTTGCTGTCTGATGTAGGCTTTACCCGTAACTTTGTGAATGTTCCTCCATTAGCATCCTTAACTATAACATTGACTTCATGACCATTATTAAGTATGGGGACACTTCCCCGAATCTTGACAATCTCTCCGGTGAAATAATTACTTTTATCGGTAGTTGCGGTTATGGGTGATTCTGGTCTTTCACCTTGCATTTCGGCCGAAGTGTATGGAGGTAACATTAGATTACATAACAGTGCAAGAATACAGATTATGGTTACCTGAACATTCATCATAATTGCTGATAATCAATCAGGCATAATAAATCTAAACAATATACTCAAGAGTCATGGAATATACATTTAAACAAGATTCTATGGTATATCACAATTCACCATGCATATGAAATATCTTTTCGCTATTGCAATAATATTCATGCTACTATTTTCGGCCAGTATACCAGTGTATGCTTCGCATGTTAAAAGAACACAGCCAACTCTAGATGAAAAACGCTTGTTTGATAAAATATTCGAGAGATTGAACGATCATGATAGACTTATCGAGACAAGAATTGATGATGTTAAGGGAAGCCTGTCCGAACCGATGCAGATATTCTTTTCGTGCAGAGGTATCAGCGGCAAATCGGTAGAATCTGTATCTATAGACATCTCGACACAGTTCATTAGTTTTGACGAACAAATTGCCGGACAACATGCAGAAGGAATGCTTGGTGGCATATACATATGGGACTGTAAGGCTGTGAAAAACAGTTACACCATCACGATAGAGTGCAAGAACATGCTTATGCTAAATCCTAGTTTTCTTGCTAGGGAAGAGACGGAAACCAATGAGAAGAAGATCATATCTATGGCTGAGAACGAAGTAATGTTGTATCATGAATTTCTTCACGGACAGCTGTTGATAAATGCCATGAAGGATAATAATGACTCTCTTGGCTGGAGAAAGGATGCCTGCAGGTTCTTTGCGAATAATGGGAATGTGATAGACTATTCTCCATCTGATGCTGAACACAAAATCATTGCGAGTTTGGAGATGAAATTACTCTCAACACTGATAGAACAGAATGATGGCATACTTGTAGTAAAAACCATATACAAAGAGGCGGGAATGAAGAATTTCACGGAATTAATAGCAAGGTTTCAAGAGTTGGGCAATCTTGCTGATCGAGGGTTCTTCGTATTTGCAAGAACGATAAACCTTGACGACGCTGAAGTATTGGTATCGACGGAAATGAAGACTGTCTCTGTTTCTGCAGTGCTGCATGATCCACAGAAAGATGGCGTTGTCAGAATGTTTATCATGCCAAAAGCAAGCGTTTCAAACGCGCGTATCGAACTCGAAGTTGATGATGCCGTAAAGAGTCTAGGATCGGAATTTGTATTCACAGCAAGGGTGCATAACATGCAGAAAACTGACATTGTGGGAAGTGTCACTCTAATTATGGATGGCTTGAGGATTGGAGGAAAGGATTTGAATGTGCCAGGAGAACAAGCTCTTACAGTTGCATTTACTTGGCGCGGTAGTGACAAAGGACCTGCCATGCACTCTGCAAAGGTCGATGGTTTCAGCAAGGTGAGCAACGAAGTTAGTATAATTACATTTGATAGACTGGTTAGTGATACTGTGCAAAGTGATGCAGAGATTGCCGCGCAGAGCGTAATTGATGCTAAAACTGGCAAAGAAGTCATAGTAGCAAAGCCAGAAAGAATATCCGCGATTATATCGAGTGATATTGAAGATGGTGTTAGACTGTTTGCTCCCGATGGCACTTTGATAATAGGCGAAGAAGGTCTTGTTCACCTAGGAGAAAATGAAAACTTGATCGATGTTGGAGGACAGACTCTTGCTGTAATGTATACTAATTTGAATGAAAAATTGAGATTTTTGTCGGTGAAAAGCGTACAAGGTTTACCATTGTCTGAAGGCGAATGGGTCATAAAGTCAGTTGGCATGTCCGGGCAGGACACCGATGCTAAGATTAAGTATTATGCTAGCTACAGCAAGACAGGACAAGCAAATTTGCTCTAAGAATCCAGAAAATAGAAATATGATGATCGTTAATTGTACCATGATGGAAGAATCAGCTAATAACAAAAAGAAACGTCTTCAAGACAAACTTACTGAAGAAGATCGTATGATGTTGGAGCAAGAAGAAAAAGAAAAGGCCAGAAAGCGAACAAGAGGACCATATAGAAAGTCTTCAAGTGTTAAAGTTTAGGTTTGAGACTCACGCTTATATTCTGCGAGATGGTTTCTCAAGTCAATGCGGCTAATGGGGTTGTTGTTAGCGACGCTGACGTTTATGCTTGCATATAGTCCAGCCTTGTATGCTGCGCAATCGACTGTAACCGTTGATACAGATCGAAGATTCTACAGGGAAGGCGATAGTATGCAAGTATATGGAGAGGTAAATCAGTTAAGTGAGGATGTTTCGGTGAACATAAAGATCCTTAGTTCTAAAGGCATTTTGTTCAGCGTCAGTGTCTTGCCAAAGTTTGATCAGCAGGCAGGTGTTGCTCGATACAGTTACAGCTTTCCACTAGTCAGCGAAAATCTGGTTACAGGAAGTTATATGGTTACCGCGGAGTACCAAAAAACGCAAGCAAGTACCACAGTCGCCATACTCAGATCATTTGATCTGAGTTACGCGCAAAACTATGACGGTATAGATGTAGTGGTAAAGAATCACAGGCTTAGCAAGGTAAACCTTTCATCTTTATCGTTACTCCTTGAAAATATTGCAAATCCCAGTTTTAGTTTTCCTCAAGAATGGCAGATCGGCATGAGCAGCAGTGAAAATGCTATACAATTAGACATGAAAGAATTCAATCTTGAATCAGGTGAGGAAGTGCGGTTCAGCATAAGGTCTGACTCTTTGCTTAACAACTCATACGATCTCTGCTGGTCTTCGTATGGTAGTAGCATGAGTATTTGGTTCTGCAATCCTGTTGCTATCGTACAGGACAATACCATGCAAGCTCAGAACATTGCTGAACCCGCACAGAATACAACTTCGACGAACGAATCGGGCGAGGAAGATCTTGCGAAAAAGATCAAATTGCCTGAACTGAAGACCCCAGGCATTGAGACGCTGATAATTGGCTACACCTTTGATATGGATGTGAGTGAGATCAAGCCTGAGATAGAAGAGCTGCTGGAGAAGGATGAGAATACATACTACCCTATTGGCAGTATAGATGAAGTATATTATGGATCAAACATAACCGCATCAGACACTAATCTTAACCTGAAGTCTAATGATGGAAAATTTGATTTTACATTCTACATTGACGATTTGTCGATTCAGAACGAGTATGTCAACGTCGATCTGACCAAAGTGCAACTTGATGGTTACGCTGTTTACAATGAAGAAGATGCCATGTTGAACGTGACTATCCCACCACAAGCAGCTCTTATTGAAATTGTAAAGGCTGTCTTGCACCTGTAAGTTGTATCAATGTCTATTATAGGAGCATTTATCACATCGTTGATACGTTTCGCCGTCAAGATGGTTGAAGTGTATGCCACAACTTCTGCACGTATGATGAATATCAAAATCGTCATTGTCTAATGGTATATTGAATGACTCCAAATCGTTACTCTTGCAGCGCATGCATCTGCATCCACATCGCATTGATAGGTGAAGTATTTTTTGGAGTTTTAATGTTTTCTAGACCTAGATTGAAGGCATCGTGTAAAAGTCTTGGGCATTGTAAAGACCACTAAGCACAAGAGCCACGGAAATAATTATCCCAGCAACAAACATTGCAATTCCTACATAAAGCAGGTCTCTTTGCCAGAGTAGGATCATCATGTCTTACCGCAAAGTAGCCAATTATGCCACCTATTATTCCTAATAATATGGGTAATAGATACCAAACAGCACTTCGTTTTCGACGTTCCACGATATCCAGTCAAATCTGGTGTATATAAATAAGCTAATAACTTGAATAGAATTTGTAACCGCCATTCTCTTGTAATTCGAGTATAACACAAGTTTAGTGAATCAAAAACTTGAACGAAATATGAGTTTTGAATTCAGTAACCAAAGAAGTGAATCTGCGTTACACAAACTAAATTTAATTACAGTCTCAAACAACTTTGAGATGAAGTTAACGCTAAAACCCAGTTCAGGTATAGGAAATTTAGTGTTGGCACTTGCCTTACTACCATTTGGATTTAGCGAGCTCCAATCCTACGGACAGACCTCATTCTTCGATACAGAAAGTCAAGAGCGTGATACGTTAGCTGTGTCAAATCCTCAACTCATCAATGAGTTTTGGGCTGGTATTACGGGAGCAAAATCGGGTAGCTTGATTGGAATAGGATCTGATGTTATGAATTATTCGTCTGATGAAATGACTTTTACATTCATTGTTCAGATTAAAGACCATGAAGGAATTACTGTACTTTTGATGGAGCTTCAGAACATATCCGCGTCACCCAACCATTCACTTAAACCAGCAGTATTCTGGCTACCTGAAGAAGATGGACATTATCAAGCCGAGATCTTTGTATGGCAAAGTGTTAGCAATCCAGTTCCCTTCGCTCCAATCAGCACTGTAAGCTTTAATGTGTACTAAGTGCTTGTTGTATTTGTCAAAGTCAGTTTACTTAACTGTTGTTTACAACTTGACTGCTTTGGTTCTTGCAAAAATAGTTATCATGGAAACCGCAACTGCAAACGCCAATAATGCTGCAAGTGGAAATTCTGGAACCACGAAAGTGCTGGACTCGGTTTCACCTGCATAGGTTGCTCTTGCCGTGTATGTGCCATCTATCCCCAGTTCACCTTCAACAGTCATTTGTGTCGAGAACGAACCATCACTATCGGGGGTGACTAGTACAGTTTTGAATACCTGTCCTTCTGGGTTTATTACTTCTAGGACAACATTCTTGTCATCTAATTCTAGAGAAGTGCAACCAAAGATCGTGATTAGCTCTGCCTGCTTATAGTTATCCTTGTCAGTAGAAATGTAAATCGAAGGAAATTCATCTTCTTCGCTATCATCTTCATCTTCTGGAACGAATGCTGTTACTCCGCTTACAAATATCTGCGTAGCACCTGCTGGAAGATCAAACGACACCGTGCGAAAACAAGGAGAAGCTCTTATCTCTTCACTCTTAACATTCTCCCCGTTTACAGAAATTAGAAGAGCTACATCAAAAAGACGACCGTCAACAAATATTTTTGAATCAACTAGATCTCTCGGTACTGTGAGTTCAGCTGTACCATTATTTACAGGATCAGTCTCTACGTGTACGATCAGCATACCAAGTATCCGATCTCCGGTCATGTCCTTTACTTCTCCATTAGTAATCTTGTACGGAATTTTGAAATCCATTGAACCTTGATCATCTTGAGTAGTGATTCTGTAAACCTTCGATTGCTCTTCTGCAACAGCAATACTGTGAACAGTACTAAAAACTGAGACTGCGAGTACCATAAATAACGCTAAAGCTCTCCAATGCATACGACGCAATGAAATGTGTTCCTTATCTGCATTTGTTTGTAACATTGCAGTATGAATGTTGTTACGTTGCTTTAATCCTAGCAAGTTGATCGTTATTACATTTCTCCACTACTTTATAGAGAAAATGTCTTGCGTGTTATAGAACTAATTTTACATTTTTGCTATCCGTATTGTTAATTAGGAAAATGTCTGGTAAAGTTCCATGCTGTTTTATAATCATGAGATCACATTATTCATATTTACGATAAAAAAATTAGCAAGCGTAGGAATAAGCTACAAGAAAGCCAATTGCCAGAGGAATCCATTAACCGTACTGTTCGAATCGCCTCTTTCTGCTTTTGAGCTTTATCTGATAGAGATTCCAAATGAAATTAGATGCGAAATAATGAATAGTCTAGACCTTGTACTATCAGAATATTATTTTGACGAGATCAAGTCAGAGAGATACGGATTTTATACATAAGACACTGATTGCCGTGCAACTACAATTATTCTCCATTAGAATAAATGTCTGCAACCTTTACCCAGTATGAATGCCAGTTGAACCAGTATTGCATCATCATCCAGCAAAATCTAGCACAGTCATTAGCCTGATCTCCTAGGTAAGCTGTGTAGGGGTTCTTATCTATCTCCACTCTTCTACCGCCCAAGCTAGTAAGAGATCATTAACATAATAAAATAGTATGTGATTTCGACAGAAATTTTCTATATTATGAAAATATATAGCCGCACCTATAACCGCCAATACACAACTGCCAATACTCAAGTCTTATTACGGCAATGACTTGCCTTTCATATAATCATTGGAAATCGAACTTGATCTAAACAGCCTAGAGCGTGTAATAAGACCTGACGTGGTATTCCGCGTAGTTCACAAGGAATGCAACTGCACGTCTGACTATTTTTGGCCTGTATATTTTAGCATTGATAAATGCAACCAGCTATACTCGGATGGAATACTTGCTGGTGCGCTCTACCACGGCTTATGCCCAATGTGCAGCAGGCCTTACACTATACTGCATATAGTCAATGACCAAATTACATTGCCTACCGTATAAATCAAGCAATCTTGCATTCTTGAATAGAATTTAGGCAAGTTTTGAAATACTAAGCTTACAAATTAATTGCATGTTTTAAGGGTAACTTGGATAACTCTGATGTGATAGGTTCTATGCATATGTAACGATTCACGGAAAGACTCTTGAAGGCCTTTTCCTTGATGTGCTGATCGCAAACATACCAGATGGTGCGGGATGCATCATCCAAGTAAGATACAATGTAACTTGGGTGTCTATCGCAGCAAGTAAAGACAGGCATTTTCTTACCTACAGATTTCTTATTCATGCCATACAACAGGGCAATACTGTTTCTAAGAGTTTGTAAGTATGAAACTTATGTGACGAGAATAATTGATGCCTAGAAAATATCACAGGTGTAGGGAGACATATAGGCGCGTAGTATTACTCTCAAAACATAAAAAAAGTGTCAGAACGAAAAATAACTTAGTTTCGATTATTTATACTAGTGAAATCCGCTATACCAGCACTCTTACAACCGTTGTACGATGAGATTTGGGCCTTACATCATCACGTACTGTAGAATCACATGTTACGTCTACTATGGTAGTACCCGCTGGTAGCAGAATCCTCGCTATTCCGCCAGGATTTGTTATAGCTAATACTGGTCCACCTAGTGGATCAGTGGAGCACTCAACACCATGTAATGGTTTTCCAGTTGTTGCATCTCTTACTTTATGAGAATCTTGACGGGTTTATGCATCGCTGATGCAACTGGCATTAATTCTGGCATTCCTACCAAAAGCATAGTTGATACTAGTACTGCCATAATTGATAGTTTGTTCAATTGCTATTGCAGATCGATGAATTGTCAGTTACGGTTTTTGGTTCTAGAATACATGTTATAAACTAGTTTTACATTTTTGCTATCTGTGTTGCTAATACAGAAAATTATTGTTTAGTTGTTGATTTTGTGAAGTGGATAAGCTGATAAGAAGGTAGCAATAGGTTAATGGAGTGAGATAGTTGGGATCATTTTGGGTGTATCTTACATTGGGTGTGATAGTTTCCTTGATGGCATTGGGGGGAGTTGCTGTCAATAATGCCCTTGAAGCTATCAAGCTTAATCCACAAGATGGGGATAAGCCGTTGCTCATTCACATGCACGTTACACTCAAGATAATAATTAATGATGAAAGTTTAACAATACCTAAAGAAATTGGAATCGATCCTAAACTCTACAAGACTCATGAACTGGACAAGTATGTACCCAAGAAACTTGGAGTATATCCGTTGCACACTCATGATTCCTCTGGCGTTATTCATGTAGAATCCGCAGTGATCAGAACTTTTACGCTGGGTCAGTTCTTCGATGTCTGGGGCGAGACATTTAACGAAAACTGCATAATGAACAAGTGCAATGATCAGTTGAATAAAGTTAGAATGTATGTTGACGGAAGCGAAAGTTTTGAATTCGGGGATCATGTATTCAAAGATCATGAAATAATAACAATAGAATATGGTTCGCCTAGAGATCAACAACAAGCTTAGAAAATTATCTAGATGTTATAGAACTGTTCACTCTTGGGCATAGAATCAGTTCCATGTGTTATGATCTGATAATCTTAATAGCGTGCTCGATTAGTTGAGATACTTGGCGGGATTGGTCTAGCGGTCAGGATATTGGCTTCCCAAGCCAATTGCGCGGGTTCGAATCCCGCATCCCGCATATACTAGTCGTGTACGCCTGGGTGTGCTAAATGCATTCGTGGTGAATTAACTGGTGCCCACATTAAGAATTGCGAGTAGTTAGGTAATCTTTATGCGAGTAATTTAGCTAGCTGTAAATGTTTGAAGGTCCAAAAAATTGACATTCCATTACCTCATATTGCAATGGACTTACGTATACACCACCAAAGCAAAATTTCAGATATGTGACCGACCCATACCACTCCACGTCTATGCAATTATTTCTACTGCACTCTACATGGTGCGATGTTGGAACTGATGCGACTGGAACAAGTATGAGAATTAGAAGTGTGGTGAATACTGCAGCAAGGATTTTCCTTAGCACGTTCATATAAGACCTGTACAACTTATTTCTTGTTCGACCTTTATTAAACACATGGGTCAACTTAGAGTTGAATGTTTAGAAAATTTGTTTACACGAACCACTATATGCATAATCTCCATACTATAATAGTAGGTTACCATGCAGATTAGCGTTAACGATAGCCCCAGAATGCACGCAACAGACAAGATACGCTATGCCTACTACACAAAAGGTTTTGCGTCTTTCTTCGCTGCTGCACCACAGGGAACTGGTAAATCTAGATTCGAGGTGCACGTTCTGCACGATATTTATCAAGATTGGGATAAGGTAAAGAAGTTTTATTTTTTTGAGCGCTCACCAGAGGACTTTATCCACAAGTTGCGCGAGCTAAACGCGATGTATGGAAGAGTGCCCGCTATTGCATTGGATGATATGGGCGCGTGGTTCATAAAATATGAATGGCATAACCGGACCAACATAATGCTCTACAAGATTTTCAACTTGATACGCAATAGAGTTTCGGGTGTGATTGCCAGCGCATTGGATCAAGAAGACATTGTGAAATTTCTGCGCGGCAAGTTCATGTATGAAGTATTCTTCACTCCGGAGTACGACACCAAGAATCCTTTGCTTCCCCTGCAGGATCGATGGGTCACAGCTGCAGTATATAGACAACAGCGACAGCCAGGTAACCGGTTTGTAACCATAAAAGAATTCAGCGATACCTTCACTCTAGAAGTTCCAAAGGATATTCAGGACTGGGAGTGGAATAGACGTCAAGAGGTCGTAGAGCTTTTGGAAAGAGATATGGAAAATAATAGAATACAATTCAAGTTTGGCAGCAGACTAAATTCTGTAGAAAGGCATGTATCGACAACCCAAGTAAGAGAAATCACCGAGTTGCTACTCGGATTGTATGATGGTAGATACTTCAAGAAGGAACGCAAAATAGATGAAATCATGGAAGAATTGCAGAAGCATGGCATACCATCATCAGTACCCCATCTCAAGGAAGTGTCAAGCACGCTGGAGGCTATGGTACGTATCAAGAAGCTGCATAAGAGAAATTCAGATGGATACGCATTCATTCAACGAAGTTGGAGGCCATGGTAATGACAAAGGTTCTCCAAATGACAAGAAATATTACCATTTGAGATGATGTCTTTGATGTGCGTGTCAACACAAAGAAGACTATGTTTGATTTTGCTGATGCAAAAGAAGTAGAAAAATATCTGGAGAAATTGCGCACCAATGTTATACGGCAGTTAAGAAAAGGCAAAACCGTATCTGTGCCAGATATTCCTCTGTACAGTATTCCTAATGACTCGACCATTTTCATAGACTCCACTGATGTGACCTACTCCTCCCATGGGATTCATGAATTTCCGGCAAAATTTATCCCGCATATACCACGATGGGCTATTCTAAAATTCTGCAAAACTACTGATAGGGAAGAGAAAGATAAATGGATTTTAGACCCATTTTGCGGATCTGGAACAACATTAGTGGAGGCAAAATTACTGGGTGTTAACTCCTGCGGTGTTGATATAGATCCCATGGCCAGACTTTTAACGAAAGTAAAAACTACGTACTATGAAAAGCATGAATTAGAATCAGCTAGAAGCAAGCTTATTTCAACGTTGTATTCATCTGAAATAGACGATATTGAAGTACCGGACTTTCCTAACAGAGACCACTGGTTTGACGGAGAAATCGCAAAAAGTATTGCAACGGTGAAGAAAACCATTGAGAAGGTCAGTTCCGACAAAGATATACGTGATTTCTTCTATGTTTGCTTATCAGCAATAATACGTACCGTTTCCTTGGCAGATGCAGATCAGATATTCCCTGAAAAGACAGAATGGGGATTGAAGAAGAAATCGAAAATGGATAGAACGCTAGTTTTCAATAAATTTGAACAGAGTCTCAATAAGTTCATGCCAAGAGTCTTGAAATTCTCTAATGATTGCTACAAAGATGTCAAAGCGAAATTAATAAAAGAAGACGCCAGAAAAATGGACTTGGATAAGAATTCCATCGATGTCAGCATTACGTCCCCTCCCTACATAAATGCCATGGATTATCCAAGAGTAAATCAACTAGAGATGTATTGGTTAGGGCTCTTGGATGGGGAGAAGAAAATTGATTTGAAGAAGAGGTATGTTGGCACAGAGGCTGTTTCTTCAAGAGATTATACACAGTTACATCTCCTCAAGGGTACCAAATACGATGATTACAACAAGATACTACAAAAGATCTATAAAGTTGACAGATTAAGAGCGTATGTAGCATACAAGTTCTTTGAAGACATGAAACAGAATTTCGAAGAAGTTTTCAGAGTGCTAAAGAAAAGTCGTGGCGCGAAAAACGGGCGATATATAGTTGTAATTGGCGATGGTGTAATCAGAAAGATACCAGTTCCTACACATGAAATACTTGCCAGAATAGGCAAAGATGTAGGGTTCACTCTAGAAAATCTGTTTTCTTATGTAATACGCCACAGAACACTTCTCATTACGAGGGCTGCTCATAGTGGAATCATCAACAAGGACTGGATAACAGTATTCAAAAAAGACTGATTAAGACAAAACTCGCTTCCAGAAGATAGGACGCATTCCATGCTCTCTGACAAGCTCCCTCCATTCTGTATCATGTGCCTGCCACTCCTCACTAGTGTGTATGTTCTTGTACTGTCCACACCAGTAGCATATTTTGCCGTAGTCGGTTGTTTCACTCATTTTCTTTTTGTTCGCATGAAGGAGTTCTTAAATAAGTATGGAAGGTCAAACAACTTTTACAGTAACCCATTAAACATACTCAAGAATACAGATGCGAGATCCAGAACTCGAGGCTATTATACATTGCAATTAATCGCTTCTGTATTCAACTCTTCTCTATACAAAACACCAAAGCATGAAGGGCACCTTTCAATCGAACTTGTAAGTTCGGATGCACACCAGTAGCAGGACTTGCATATAACAAATGCTGGTCTCCATTTAGCTTTCTTTGAATCCGCTAATGCCGAACCCGCCCCGCTTCTAGAATCTGGCTGCTTTAACATGGTTTTCATTCTGCAGATGGAATTAAGTGATTTATGTTTTAGTCAGCAAGTGATCAGACAAATTTGTTGGAGAAAATTATAGGAGATCTATCCATATTCAAGACTTGACCACTATTTCTAACAAATATCTAGTTCTTGCATAGGTATTATCAATCAGGATTCTGGATTTCTATGCGATTCTGTCTGTACTATATGCGTTAACGTAAAACTGCTAGCAATCAAAACTATAGCTAAGAAAATGGATACCGTTTTTGCCAACAACATGTTCCTAATCAAGTCATTTGAAGCTTATCTGTTTTGGCAGCCATGGCGAAGTCGTTACGGTGCATACCTCTGATTTTGTGCGTCCACCACTGAACCGTAACTCTACCCCATTCTACTAATAACGCAGGATGATGTCCCTCAGCCTCAGCAAGTTCACCTACCTTGTTTGCGAACGCCAATGCTTGAGCAAAATTTTCAAACTTGAATAGACGTTCGAGGCGTTTGATACCATCCTTCTCCACAATCTGCCATTCAGACACTTGTGGATGAAATTCAGCAACCTCTGCATCTGTAACAGTAGGCTCACCCTTATCGCATGAAGTGCATTTCATCTGCAGAAGTTCCTCCATCTCTATATCAGACCCTTTCCTAGCTCATTACCAGCCTTGCTCAGTGCAGACCACTGCAGTGATGTGTTCTGATCATCCGAAAGAAGAATGATTGTCAAGGATTCGCCTGCACCTATTGATCTGTCAACCATGTTTAGCATGACAGTACTCTGATCAATTCTATCTCTATCCCATCCTTTAGCCTTCACGAATTTTATGTTACCATCTTCCGCCATAAGTTTAATGCCAAATAATGGTAGTTCGTCATTGTTCTTAACGGAAACCAAAGTTAGTTTATTCTTCTGCTTCACTGTTACTGAAATATCCAAGTTAATTGCTGGCTTTTCGGTCATCAATGATTCCAGTTCCTTTGCATCTTTCAACAATTGTTCGGAGGTCTTCAACGCTCTCAATGAATAATCAAGAGCATCATCCATCGGATTCATTATGCTTGAAGGACCTCGAAAAGTTACCAACCTTAAATAGTTCATAGAGTCAAAATGTTTCTTAGCCTCTTTCACATCTGAATCGATTGCGTTAAGATTTGAAGTTATTTCTGGAGGAATGTCAGAAGAATCATAACCCAGATCATCGAGCAAGAGCATAGCGTCATAGACATTAAATTGTGCTTCGTCTAGAATACTCAGCACCATGCCTCTGTCGATCGCATCAAAGTTAAACTTGCCAAACTCGGCAATTACCATCCCGCACAGCTCATTCAGTCCGCAACCATTGGCAGTAGGAGATCCGTATGTTAGCGGTGTGTAAGACCAGTCAAAAAACCAATCAACGAAATTGCCTATATCTGGTCTGTATCCATCATGGGGATGTGCAAGTCCTAACACATGTGCGGTCTCATGTATTGCTAGGACAGTCAATCCTTGTCCATTTAGAGAAACATCGTACTTGCTAGTGGCAACTACTGTGCAACACGGAATGCTAGGATCTGTAGGATCGGGAGCTGCGAGACCGACAAGTCCGTACTGATCAACATATGCCTCATTGTCAAACACAAAAATGAAGACTGGGATTATGACCGTAGTTTCGGCTTCCTCTTCCAGTTCCTTCAGTTCTTCTTCCGTAAGCTCAGCAAGGGCCCACTTATCCAATCCATCAATCAGTGCGGCGCTGTCAACTATTACAACGTCGGAACCCTCAACAGACATAATTGCCATGCTGTCTATAATAGTATCTTGCAGATCTTCAGGCAGGTCATCAATGCTCAAACCGAGTACACTGCTTGTCCAGTTAACATAAGGGAGTAGGTGGCTGAACTCTCGCTCAATCAGATCTCTATTGATAAGCTCCTCTGCAGCGCCGTATAATTCTCGTTCCGCAGTAAAATCGATCAAAAATATGGAAATATCGTGATTAAGCCTGTAGAAAGGCGAGTAAACGTAGCTTGGGGTAAACAGCAAGGTAACTGCATTGTTCACATATTCTGAGATAATTTCATGGCTTTCGTCCGCTGAAGCTATATCGTATATGTTTTTATTTTCTGTAAAATTTACCTGATCACACATGGCGCTTTGTGCATCCTCACATGTTGCAAACGCTGGCGGATATATCCAAGGTCCTGCTGTAAGGTCTATGTAGTAAAATCTGTAGGTACCTCCAAATCCCATCATGCCTTCCTGTAGGAACTGCTCATCAGTATCGGGATCGTTTGTTAGCATGCCGTAAGTGTGCAGATAGTTCAATTCATCGTTATGAGGTAAGAAAAAAAAGATAGTATAGCCATCAGCTAGTTCCCAGTTATCCATTATCCATTCTTCAACGTCTTGTGCATGAACTATTCTGTATGCAACAGATCGGACATCGCCAAATTCTGGATGCTCAGCGACAACCCACTGCGCTATTGGTTCAGGCATCTCAACCTCTAGTGTAGCACCTTCAATGAAGGTGTAGAGCCTAGTAGAAAAAAGGTCGTCAGCAGACACAAAGGTGTAGTTGTACTTGTACTCTACGCCAATAGGTATATTTTGCTCCAAGAGTATAGGTTTGTATGATTTTATTAGCTTTGAAGAAATTGCTTTTTGATCCTCTTCGCTCCACTGATCTCCCACTACTACTAAGTTTATCTGCATATCAGAAGTGAAAAGTGTCTCCTTTGGCTCGCGTGAAGGACTCAGGTAACCCTGTGCCGAAGGAAGAGTTAGCGATACGGAGATCAACATTATACTAAGAGCGATCGCAATCAGCAATCTTCGCACACGCAATGGTGGAAGCGCTAAACAATAAGTTTTGCTGATGCTTCGCACCATTTAATAGAATCGTTGCCGTTATTAATGAGTAATGAAAATACTCCGCGTACTGCTGTTTGCTCTGATTCCATGGATTATTATAGGTGCTATGCAGAATGCTGCAGCTCAAAAAGATCCCAATAATACAGGAGATTCTTTGATCGTTCGCGTTTACTTTGACAGAGATTTTTACAAGATCGGACAGAAAGCCGTTGTCACCATAGTTGATAAGAACCTGAACAAACACTACGACGCCATTGATTCTTATAGACCAGCAAGAGGTTTTGTGTCCCTTGAAATAGATGGAAAAGATGTATCTGACAGCTTTGCATCAAAGATTTTCAGAACATCGTTTAAAGAGACAGGGCCGCATACAGGTATCTTCAAGGCTCTTCTAAAGATGCCCAGCACTGACGAATCCGGGAAAAGTATGAAAGGCAACGAGGTTCGAATAAACTATGTTGACGTTCAGAACCATGTGATATGGCATGATACTGTAACCATAATTTAGATTTAGCTTACTATCACACTTTCTTCCTGCTTTGACAATAACGGAACTGGTTTGAACATATCCTGCCATAGAAAGATCTCGATAGTGTATTCCCCAGATTTATCAGGCGTCCATGGCACAGCTACACTTGTAGATCGTTGTGCCTCAACATTCCCAGAAATCCATGACAGTGTAACTGTGAATCCATCAGAATCCTTTACCTGAACTATGTATGAATACGGCTGATTCGTACTCATGTGGTTCTGTATTACTGAACTGATCGTAATTTTTTCTTCCGCAGTAATTTGCTGCAGAATTTTGCCAGTGTGATCTATAAAACGCGTATCTGTAATCTCAATCTTTTGTTGCGTAGGAATCTTTTCCCTTGTCGTAGGCGAAAGCTCGAAAGGATCGTTGTATATCACGCCAACCGATGAATTTGCTTCTATATCATTTGGAAGTTGAATTACAAACTCGAAAAGCGATGTGTCTGGTCCACTCTCTATAGCTTGTCTTACGGAATTGCCGTTGCTGTCCTTGATAGAACCGTCTACTGCACTGAGCGTAAACTTGCCTTGTGTAGGCTGCACAATCCTAACTTCTACAATGGGATCTCCGTCAACAATCTGCGTAAGATCTATGCTGTCTACAACATCGTCCTGAAGATTAAAATTGCGATCAAAAATGCTGACATAAACGATCGAACCTGGACCGTACGATGTTCTGTCCAGAAAGACCTTCGCGTTGGGTTCCATTGTTGATACTTCGATATGATCAAACCGCGCGCCTGCGACAGATGCAGACAAAAGAAGTAACACTGGCACCAGGTACAGAAACTTCATACTCGACATCGAGCCTCCCAATTTATCGCTTAACCAGGGCAGCTACAAATAATACCTAATTTTTATCTACCTGACACATGAGAACTCTTGAAGTCCTAAATGCAAAAATAATAACATGCGAAAAATGCCCTCGACTTGCAAAGTACATTGCAAACATTGCTAAAGTGAAGGTCAGACGTTACAATGATTGGGATTACTGGGGAAGACCATTGCAAGGTTTTGGGGATCCAGATGCTAAACTGCTGATCATAGGTCTCGCACCAGCAGCTCATGGAGGCAACAGGACGGGAAGGATGTTTACGGGTGATTCTTCTGGTGATTGGTTGATGAGAGCGCTTCATGAGAGCGGTTTTGCGAACCAGTCAACCAGTGAAAGCAAAGATGATGGTTTGAAGTTAAAGTCAGCCTACATTACAGCGATAATAAGGTGCGCCCCACCAGAGAATAAACCAACTAGACAAGAGATCGTGAATTGTTCGTGCTACCTTTCAGAAGAGTTTAAGATTCTAGAAAATGTCAGAGTAGTTTTAACGTTAGGATCACTAGCATTCAATACATACACTTCTATGCAAAATGTAACTGGTCTGAAATTCAAGCATAATGTGTCATACCAGATTTCTGACAAAACGTTGATTGCGTCATACCATCCTAGCAGGCAGAACACGCAAACAGGAAAACTAACCTGGACTGCATGGATGGATGTCTTCAGGAAGATAGGGAAAATAATTGATAGTTAGAATACATCTATTGCAAAATCAAGAACAACATCTTCTACCTTTTCCTTTATCCCTAGCGCCCTGATAATTTTTTCGAACTGCTCCTTGTTCTTTGACACAAGTATTTTCATGCTTCCGTTGCCTCTGGTCTCCATCTCCTGATGTTGTAAGTATGTTTTAACTTGCTTTACCGCATCAAGTGCTGGGTTTGCAAACTGTAGTTTTGGAAAAAGATCTGCTATACGTTCTTTTATCAAAGGTAAATGCGTACTCCCCAAAACGGCAACATCGATCTTTGGATCTGTCTTGACCCCCTGCATTGCCTTGGTTATAGTTTCCTTGATATTTGCATCTTCCAGAAATTTGCCTGATTCTACAAGATCGATGATTGATGATGCGTTTACCATAAGTATCCGCGTGGTCGTAATGTAAGGCTTGACATATTCCTCCAGTTCATTGCTCTTTATCGTTCCTTCAGTTGCCATCAGTGCAATATGTCTTGTCTTTGACAATGTTACTGCATTATCAAGCGCCGGATAAACACCAAAGACCGGAACCGTTGTATGCAGTCTAGATTCCCTTAGCACCAGCATCGATGGCGTGATCGATGCTACAATGGTACATTTAGGGTCTAACTTTTCCAGAAACTTCAAAGTCTGTATTACTATAGACCTAAGCTGCTCCCTGGTCTTCTTTCCATAAGGATAGTGAGCTCTATCAGCAAGGTAGATTATCGATTCATTTGGAAGCTCTTCTCTAAGTGCTTGTATAACTGATAATGACCCGATACCAGAATCAAATACAGCTATCGGTCTGTCATCTGACATATCATGATCAACGCATACTTGCTAATAACTAGCTTCTCTGTAGCAAGTATTGTTTGTCATTACCTTGACCGCTTTGCAGTGATCGAGAAGTGTGCCTTGATGACATCTATTTTGTTAGTTAGAAGCTAATTTTACTACACACCTGAAATTATTAATAAAACGTAACAGGATCGAGCAATGAGTAGCTTTAGCAAGAACTGGACAAGAAGCGACAATCGAGGAGTAGGAGAGAAGATCAAGGACTCAGTAAAACCTCAGGGACCATTGAGACCAAGATTAGATTCGGCAATGAATAGACTGCAGGCACAGACACAAAAGATGGATACTATGCTTGCGAAGATGCGAGAGAAAGATGGTACACTGTTCAAGAAGATAGTCGATGCAATGCAGAGACATGACGTGGATGCTGGAAGAGTACTCTCAAATGAATTAGCTGAGGTGCGCAAAGTAACCAAGATGCTGAGCCATGCAAGAATGGCGTTAGAGCAGGTACACTTGAGACTAGGCACAGTTCACGACGTGGGAGACGCTATGGTGGCACTCGTACCCGCAGTCGGTGCATTAAAGAGTGTGAAGATAGGGTTAGCGAAGTTCATGCCTGATGCTGAGAATGAAATAGGTGAGATGACAGGCATGTTGGGTAACTTGTTAGTCGACACACTGCAGGGAGGCAACTTCAGCTTCCAGAACGACGTGTCAAGCGAAGAAGTCGATAAGATAATCGCAGAAGCATCAGCGGTTGCTGAGAGAAGCGTAGATAGCAGACTACCATCGGTGCCGGGCGCAGAAGAGTTACCGAGATTCACATAGAAAAGGTGCTTGCAATGGGAAGGTTTGCAGCACTCTCTGTTTTTTCTGCAATTGGATTCAGCATAGGCTTTCTCGGATATGTGGCATCGCCAACAATGAATAACTGGCTATCAGGTGCGGTTCCAAGCATAATATTGAACCAACTGTTCTTGGGAGCCATTGTTGCTGGTATCATCGCTTCAATAGCAAGCGCGGTATTGGTAAATCGCTGGGGTAAACAACCCTAATTTTTCTTATTTTGTAACTTGTTTCTCTATTACGAGCACCGTATCAGGTGAGATGGTTATTGAACTAAAGCTAGTAGAAATATTTCGATAAAGACGTAGAAGGAAATTCTTTATAAGAAGAGTGGAAAGTATTCCACTGCATACAGAGATACATAATTCGCGTTCCGAATTCTTTTGATTTCTTGATTTCTTGATTTGTCCTTTATATAGACCCCCCCTCTAGTACTTTTACAGGCGGGCGTTTTTTGGCGCATTAGGGAAAATCTGTTCTGAACCTTACTGAATGCAAACTGTGAAAACGCAACGAACATACCATAATTTTTCTTCTCATCTTGCAAGTTTATTTTTGATGGCTTCTCAATTCTTATCACGTTATAGAACAGTGAGTATGTATTTCCTGCAATAGAAAATCACCAAACATCTTCCATAGCTTCTTAATGCTTACTTCTAGACATTAAAAGCTAATCATCCAGTAAAGTGTCAATAGAATGAAAAAAATATACATGATAGTATCGGTCGCATTCCTCATTAGTACGATACCGTACGTTTCTTTCGCCAGTACTGTTACATCATGGGAAAGCGCTGAACAGCAAGGTTTCGAAGATCTCAGGAGCAAGAATGATGAATTTAACGAGGTGCTGAAGCGTGTATATGATGCTGGTGATAATACTCTAATTGCCAGTGAAGAGGCGTATTGTTTTGGAATCCTAGTGACTATAGAAGGTACTTCTGGTGATGATGAAATTGTAGGAACGCAGGGTGATGATGTAATAAATGGTTTGGGTGGTAACGACACAATAGACGGACTTGCTGGTAACGATTTGATATGTGGTGGTGAAGGTAATGATGTCATCGATGGAGGAGAGGGTTACAATACGTTAGTTGGCGATGATATCATTGGTACTACCGGTGATGATATCATAGTCGGAGGCAATGATACACTCATTGGCGGTGGTACCTTCGATCAGTTGATAGGCGATGGTCTCGGTGGCCGAGCCGGTGATGATATTATACAGGGCGGTAACGACACGATCTTGATAATTAATGATACTGATAAATCGCCAAGAATCAGCTCACATGGTTACCGTTCCTTGGTTGGTGATGGTATCTATGGCGGTGCTGGCGATGATGTGATAAGTGCTGGTGATGATATTCTTGTAGGCGGAACTAGCAATGATTGGATGTGGGGTGATGCTATTTCTACAGGTGGTGGTATGAATCAAGTAAGTGCTGGTGATGATCGGTTGGAAGGTGGGAAAGGTTATGATTATTTGTTTGGCGACGGTATCTTTGGAGATTCAGGTTGGAATACGATAACGGCAGGCGATGATATTCTTGTAGGTGGGCCGCGTAATGATGTTCTGATTGGAGATTACATAGATGTTGGCAATGGTAGGAATGAAGTAACAGCTGGTAAAGACTACCTGAAGGGTGGAGACGGCGTAGATGGTTTAGTTGGTGACTTGATTTATGGCGGTGCCGATGATGATACGATAACGGCAGGCGATGATAGACTTGACGGTGGTGCTGATAAAGATTACATGTACGGAGACTATATCAGGGAATTTGAAGGTAACAACATCATAAAATCTGGGAACGATACCATCATTGGCAGAAATGGCGGTGATGTAATTTATGGCGACAGTATCTATGGCGGTTCTGATGATGATGTGGTGACCCTTGGAAACGATGTGATAAACAGCGATGGTGGCAGAGATCGAATATTTGGAGATGATGTATACGGTGCTGAGGCTGTTAGCGAAGGAAACGACAATATCGCTGCAGGTGATCGTGATGATCAGCTCAACTGCCAAGAAGGTAATGATACGGCTGATGGTGGCGAGGGCGTTGACACTCAAACGGATTGTGAAGATCTTACGAACATACCATAACTCGTATGAGATTCGTCAACAGATGGTTGCTCTACTTTCTAGGTCTTGTATAGAATAACGAATTTCGCTTTGGACGGTGCTCTTTATAGTCAGCCTTCAAGATGTTCTTGAATCGTTTCCTATACTCCGCTTCTGAAGATGCGTATACCTTGGAGTATTCGTAACTTTTTGGTTGTATCACATCTCCAACTATAACGACGGCAGTCTTGGTTATCCTCGCAGACCTTACCTTCTTTCCAATGTCTGCTAACGTGCCAGTTATTACGCGTTCATCGTCCCAGCTGGCTCTGTACACTACAGCAGCTGGAGTCTCTTCTGGATAGCCACCTGCCATCAATTCTCTGACAAGATGATCTGTTAAATGAACGCTAAGATAAAATGCAATCGTACTCTTGTGCTTTGCAAGCTCAGATATCCTTTCTCTATCCGGAACAGGAGTTCTCAGTTCAACCCGTGTTATTATTACTGTCTGCGTTATTCCTGGCAAGGTTAGCTCAAGGTTAAGTCTGGCAGCTGCAGCAAATAATGCGCTTATCCCAGGAACAACTTCACATCTAATACCTTCATGCTCCAGCTTGTCTATCTGTTCCTTTATCGCACTGAAGAGTGCGGGATCACCATCATGCAATCTAATAGCAAACTTTCCCTTCTTAGCAGCATCTCTTAAAATTTCAAAGATTTCTTCTCTGTCAATTTTCGCTGCATCGTGCAACTCTGCACTCTTCTTTGCGCACTTTAATAATTTGGGATTTAAGAGCGAACCAGAATAGATTATCGTATCTGCAGTTTCGATCATTCTCTTTGCTTTCAGTGTTATAAGCTCAGGATCTCCCGGACCAGCGCCTACGAAACACACCTTTTGCCTAGTCACGCTTTACCACCATGATCGAAAAATATTTCTCAGCAGGGTTGCTGTCAGATACTTCCTTAAGCTTTGCAACCTTGACAACTTCGCCTTCTTCAGAAACATCCTGGGCAATCGCTATCAATGAATCCTCTGAAAAACCTGACTGCTTGAGCATCTCAATAACGCTACTAAAATATCTTCCATCCTTCAAGAAAATTACAGTGTCGCAAGAACTTGCGGTTGTTTTCACTCTATTCAAATCATAACATGCAGGCACAATCGCAAGCGTCTCGTCTCCTTCAGCCAAACTGATCTTTGCCTGCGAAGCGAATGCAAACATCGATGCAACGCCAGGTACTATCTCGATAGCTACCTCAGGATGCTGTTTCTTCAGTTCTCTGTGTATGTAAGTGAAGGTGCTGTAGAGAGACGGATCGCCTACACATAAATACGCAACCTTCTTACCCGCAACACATTTCTTTGCAATCTGGTCGGCGTTGTTCTTCCATGTTTCATTAAGTGTCTCTTTATCTTTGACCATAGGGAATATCAGGTCAATTATCTCTGGTTTCTCCTTTCTCTTGTTTAAGATTGGTTTGACAATTGCCAGTGCCCTACTCTCCTTTCCTGCTCTGGAAGTTGGACAGAAGATCACATCAGCAGATTTGATCATGTCAGCTGCCTTCAGTGTTAGCAAATCAGGATCTCCTGGACCGCAACCAATGCAGAAAAGTTTGCCGGACATGTGCTAGCGTTATAATTTTTGTTATATTTAAACGCAATAACCTTACGGCTTCTGTGCTGATATTATTATTACTGGATTTCTTGCGAGCATCATTGTTCCCGTGCTGACCTTTTTGCTCTTTGATATCGTGATCTGCGTAACATCAACATTCTCAAGCTTTGTTTCTTCTATGGCTTTCAATGAATGATACATCGTTTCTATAAGTATGGTGTCTATGACTATCCGAGCGTTCTTCTTCAACTTGCTGTATGCAAGTTTGATTATATCGTAAGTGTCGCCTCCAGTTCCTCCAATGAATATAGCATCAGCAGCTGGCAATTTGCTCATTGCATCCTGCGCTTTCGAATGTATGAGTTCGATATTAGTAACAGTGAACTTCTTTGCATTTTCTCTTGTAAGTTTGATTGCATTTTCGTCCTGATCTACCGCATACACTTTGCCGCTAGGTGCTACCTGCAGTGCTGCCTCTATAGTTATACTACCGCTGCCGCAGCCAATATCTATCACAACGTTTCCTTCCTTCAGCCTTGCTTTGCTTAGCGCGATTACTCTTACCTCCTCTTTCGTTATAGGGACAGGTTCGATCCTTTCGAACATTTCGTCAGGGATGCCTGGAGTTCTGCAATTCCACATTTCAGCATTACTTGAGAAAAACTGTATTTAACCTGTCTGCTGTCCTAGCGAAAATGTGTTGTACAGTATCCATACAAACATGAATATGAACACGTAACCAGCCATACCAGTTGTGATCATCTTCTTATAATCAGTCGGAGGCAGAATCTTTTGAAACTGAAATCTTGCTACAACGTAAGAAACGAAGTATATCATGAAACCAATTCCTACACCCCTGAAGGCCATTGGATTAATACTAAGGTACCCTAGTGCCCCAGCAACTATACCAGCCACCACTCCAAACCCTATTCTCATCCAGAAGATCTTGTCTATTGGCCCCAACGCTTTTCTCGCTTCTCTCTGTATGGACTTGGTTTAATTCCTTTTGGTCAGCGCAACAGTATAATTTCAGCACCTGCAAGTAACGCGCATGGAGCTCTCTGGCATAGAGTTGAGGTATCTGATCAATGAAATAAAGAAGAAAGTTTCTAATGGATATTATGTAAGTAATGTTTACGCTGTAACGAGAAATTCCATTGTTTTAAAATTGCATCATCCAACAGAACCTGACATTATGTTGGCAATATCTGACAAGGGTATCTGGATCACGAAATACAAGTTTGATACCATGGAGGAGAGTGAGCTTACTGATGTTTTACGAAGAGAAATTGTTAGAACGAAAATAGATGATATCCAGCAGTTTGGAAGTGAAAGAATAGTTTCGTTCAAGTTTTCAGTTGACAGCAATGTAAGAAATCTAGTTGCGGAATTTTTTGCTGGTGGTAATATAATTCTGTGCGATGAATCCATGAAGATACTAGCAATACTGAACCCAATTGATGTTAGACATAGGGTGCTCAAGGTGAATGCGAACTATGCATATCCCCCAACAAGAGCCGTTGATGTCCTGGAGCTCAAACTAGAGCATATGAAACCTATACGCTCATCAGATCTAGATGTAGCACGCTGGACAGGCAGGAACATTGCGTTAGGAAAGAAATTCGTCGAGTATATAGTGAAAAAATCTAATCTTGAATTGAATACTAAATGTAGCGATCTGAAAGAAGAGGATGTAAACAGGCTATACAGGAACATCATGAATCTGGTTTCTGATGTTTGCAGTGGGAAACACGAACCCATACTGGTTATGAAGGATGAACTTGCAATTAATGCTTCACCGTTGTCGTTGCAGGAAGATCAAGGAACTATTGAACATGTTGGCAGTTACATGGAAGCTGTTGATGCTGTTCTCAGCAATTACCTGAAAGGCGTAGGGGAGAGCGTAAAGTCAAGCGAGTTTGCTGGCAAGATAGCAGAGTTAGAAAGAGCTATAAATGAACAGGACAAGGCAAAAGCCGCATTAATCGATAAATCTGTTTTCGTACGAAATTTTGCAGATTCATTGATGACACTTACACAACGCGGTGCAAGTAATGTTGATGATTCATCCGTAGAAAAACTTCTCAAAGAAAATAATGCCAAAATGTATGAAGAAAGAGGATCTACTGTGCTGAGCATCAAAGATGAAAAGTTTAGCTTCAAAAATGCAAAGATACCCTCAGTCGCATCGCTGTTGTTTAGCAGGGCAAAGGAACTTGAGAAAGGAACAAAATCGATCGATGGTGCTAAGAAAAAAATACTGAAAGAGCTTGAAAGTCTGAAAAGGCGATCAGAAGTTGCTAAGAAAAAAATTAGTGTCAAACAGCTTGCCAGCAAAGAATGGTACGAACGTTATAGATGGTTTGTAACTATTGATGGATTGTTCGCTGTGGGTGGCAGGGACACATCTTCCAATTCTGCACTTATTAGGAGACATCTGACAGACAGCGATATTGTATTTCATGCAGAGATACATGGCTCGCCTTTTTTCATACTAAAGAACGCAAAGGGTGATGAAGAACGTAGTATAAGCCAAGTTGCACAGACTACGGCAAGTTTCAGCAGAGCATGGAGGGAGGGATTGTTCACGGTAGATGCCTACTGGGTCCGTGCGGATCAAATAAAGAAAGCGGCTCCTAGTGGCCAGTACCTCCCCAAGGGAGCCTTCGTTATCGAAGGTAAACGCAACTACATCAAGGGTTTAGAGTTAAGACTGGCAATTGGGCTAGTGAAAATAAAGCAGACACTTGCGCTGATGTGTGGAGCTCCTGATTCCGTAAAACGAAATTCATTGTTCTATATTTTGATAGCTCCAAATGGTGCAGAAGTATCCGAAATTGCTAAGAAGATCAAAGCCGAATTTGTGAAGATTGTGGGAGATGAGCTTTCTGACTTTGCCAAGAGTTTGAGTGTTGACGAAATTATTCGTGCTATGCCCTCAGGTAAGACCAAGATAGTTTACTCGGCTAAAGGAGAAGCTGGAGCTAGCATCAATGTACAACACAATGATTAAGAGTGGGTTCGGAGAAGGATAGTCGTTGACACGTAGAGAGGAAACGGACCCACATATGACAACACGTGTTATGGTCAAGGACGTAATGAACAGCCCAGTGATAACTGCAGCTCCTAATTCAAGTGTGAAAGAGCTCGCAGATAAGATGAGTAAAGCAAAGGTTGGAAGCGTGATAGTAATGGAAAACGGCAAACCCCTCGGAATAGTTAGCGACTGGGATATAGTGTCTAGGGCAACTATCAAGGATGAACTGCCGAGCAAGATACTAGCAAGAGACATAATGCAGTCGCTACAGACGATAGAGAGCGAGCAAGGCATTACACAGGCAGCAAGGCTTTTGCGAAAACACAACATAAAGAGGCTTGGTGTAACTTACAAAAACGAACTAGTTGGCGTGATATCGTCTTCAGATGTTATTGCTGTTACGCCAGAACTTGTGGATGTTGTATCTGAAAAAGCGAATATCCTTAGAGGCGAAACTGGAAGAAGTCCAGCTTTCATAGCAGGCTACTGCGATGAATGCAACGAATGGTCGGATTACCTGCAGTATAATGACGGGAAGTTCATATGCGAAGAGTGCAGGGGAGAGGTCCGTCCTGGAGAAGTTCCTCCTGAAGCTCGATGAACGTAATGCAACCAGTTTTTGTTGTTGACGGAATGTTAGGCAGCCTTGCCAGAAAATTAAGGATGTTTGGGTTTGATACGCTATATTACAATGATGCTGAAGACGAAAGACTGATTCAAATTGGTTTGAAGGAGAGCAGGGTATTGCTTACAGGAGATAGAGCCCTGTTCCAGAGGGCAATGAAGGTTGGACTGAATAGTATCTTGCTGAATGGTGTAGATGAAGTAGATGATCTAGCGCATATCCTCGAAAATCTTAACATTGCCAGCATCAAGATTGTGTCAGAAAGATCAAGATGTCCAATGTGCAATGAATCGCTTGAAACAAGTGATGGAAACTCCGTGAAAGATTATGTTCCTGCCGGCGTGCTTGACAAGCATTCAAAATTTTATTTTTGTAAAAAGTGTAGTAAAGTCTATTGGGAGGGAAGCCATTTCAAGAAATTGGAAGAGTTTGAGCGTAGCGTTAATGGGAGGTTGAACAAGATTGAATCTTAGCGATGAAGATGGTCTGGAACTTGTAAAACTAGCTAGGAGTGCTTTAGAAAATCATATTGCTAAGAATATGAAGGTAACCGTGCCAAACAATATAGCCAGCAAATACAATGAGAAAGCTGGCGTATTTGTAACCCTAAACTCCTACAGAAGTCAAATTGAGGAGTTACGAGGTTGTATAGGCTTCCCTATGCCAGAGAGAGTTCTTTACGATGCT
>Ga0187894_10000707_pt1 | contig 45108 bp, 36 predicted proteins | sample GBC1701081metaG_FD_136650 | JGI IMG/M metagenome (GOLD analysis project Ga0187894, IMG submission 136650) | White microbial mat communities from a lava cave in the Kipuka Kanohina Cave System on the Island of Hawaii, USA - GBC170108-1 metaG ... | reverse complement strand
TAGGCGCTCACAGGGCGGCGGGCATTGAGGACCACAAGCCGAGCGCGACACGAACCGCCGTGTACGGAACCGTACGCACGGTGGTGTGGGAGGAGGGCGCTGGAAAGTGCCCTCCTACCCGATCAAGACGCAGGCTTTGCCCCGAAAAGTCTGCAACTTTTCGGGAGCCGGCTTTTGTCACTTGGAGAGCTCGGTCCAGATTGCCGTATAGAGTTTCTGAATGTCGGGCGGGCAAGTGTGCATGAAGGCGCCGCCGCTCGCGAAATCGGCCGGGATATCCACCCTCCGGCGCGCCCTTCATGTCGGCCGGCATAAAGGCTTCCGACCCCTTGATGCCATTGCCATAGCGCGCGAAGGCCGAGATCATCGCGGCATTCTCGGGATCCATGATGAAATTCTGGAAGAGCTTGGCATTCTCGGGATTCTTGGCGTCCTTGAGCACCGAGATATTGTCCATCCAAAGCGGGTAGCCTTCCTTGGGATAGCCATAGACCAGCTTGTCATTCTGCAGACGGGCGCGGAATGACCAGCCGTTCCAATTGACGCCGGCAGCTATGTCTTCCTTCGCGTATTTCTCGGCATTGGCATAATCCATCGAGATCCAGCTCGGCTTGGCGGCAATAAGCTTGGCGCGGACCTTCTTCAGGATCTCCTTGTCGCCGGTGCAGGGTTCGCCGCCGACATAGCACACCGCCAGATGCATGACGTCGCCCATCTCAGGCACGACATTGATCTTGCCCTTGAGCTCGTCAGGCGGGTCCATGAAGATCGCCGACGTATTGGGATCGCCCTTATAGTACTTGGTGTTGACGATGACGCCGGTGGTGCCCCATTGCCACGGCACGGTATAATGGCGGCCCTGGTCGAAATAGACATCGACCCATTTGGGATCCATGTTCTTGAAATTCTCCATCTGGTCGGGCCGGGTTTCGAGCAGCAGGCCTTCATTGATCCAGATCGGAATGAACTGCGCCGAGGGCACCACGATGTCGAAGCCGTGGCCGCCGGCGCGGATCTTGGCAAGGGCGGTATCGTTCGAGTCATAGTCGGTGACCGTCACCTTGACGTTGTAGGCCTTCTCGAACTTCTTGATGAGGTCGGGACTGGTGTAGTCACCCCAATTGTAGATATTGAGCTCGCCATCAGCGAGCGCCGTGGCCCCGCACGCCATCAGCCCGAGGCCGAAGGCGCAGGCCTTCAAAGTCCACTTCCTCCGTTGTCAGCACTTGTTTGGATCGTGCTTTGCTTGGCAATGAACATCACAGCAAAAATCTTCGATCACGAGAAGCATATTCGCTTCCGTCGGATCGTGCGGCAAATTGTTGTCTGGGTGGCCGGGTTAAACCTTAAACCCGGCCATGAACTTTAGACGCGGTCGTCGTAGTCACGGTCCTGCGGACCGAGCTTGGGCTCCACCGTGCGCAGAACCGGGCGCTTCTCGCCGAAGACCGGCGGGCGGGGTGCCGCGCGCAAGGGGATCGGCGCATGCTCTTCGCGCTCGCTGCGGGGGGCGCTGCGGCGCGGGTCGCGCGGTTCGGGCTCATTGTGCATCGGCCGGCCGACGAACGTGTCGTCATAGTCACGGTCGAAGCCGATCGGAATGCCGGTCTCGATCACCAGATCCTGCGCTCCGCCGATCAGGACGAGATGCTCGTAGTCGTCGCGGCGCACCAGGACCAGGCGGCGATCCTTGTCGATCTCGTGATATTCGCTGATGCCGAGCCTCGCTCCTTTGCCTCCCCGGACACGGCCGCCGAGGCTGCGCAGGACCAGGAACAGCAGCACCAGCACCGCGAGGACGATCAAGGCCCCGACGATGTAGCTCCAATAGGCCGTCAGAACTTCCATTTACGCCTCCTGACGAACGCCTCGCGCCAAGCTTGTTGGACGACAGGAAGCGCTCCGAACACTTATGCGAACCTTTGCCCCAGGGACGATGATCCACGCCCCGGGGCCAGGCTCTGATACGCCATAAAGGTCACTCTACCATGAATAATGGGGGGGTGGGCCAGCGAATATTGTGCCGGCTCGGGATGGCCAGGGTTAAGACCCTTGATCAATCGCCTATACTGGGTCGATTCGTGGGATGGGGAAGTTGCGATCACGATGAGTGACGCCGGTATCAAGCAAGCGGAGGTCAGGGCTCGCCCCATGGGGAACGCCCGCAAAGGCTGGCCGCTCCTGTCGCTGTTTCTGGCGGTGCTGCTGGCCCTGGTGACGGCCGCGGTCGCCTGGCTCCTGCGCGGATCAGTGCCGGCCTGGCTTCTGGTGGCCGGTGCGGTCCTTTCCTTCCTGGGCCTCGTCGTCCTTTTCGGCCTCCTGGCCGGCATCGTGCATATCGGTCCGGGGGACCGCGACCAGGCCTTCTTCCAGGGACTCCTCGACGCGATCGGCGATGCCTGCGTCGTCACCGATGCCAAGGGCCGTGCCCTCTACGGCAACTCCGCCTATCTCAAGCTCCTATCCGCCGCGGGTCTGGCGCGGCTCGTCGGGATCGAGAACATCTATGCCGGATATCCCGAGCTCGCCCAGAATATCTACCGGCTGTCGCAATCGGTGCGCGAAAGGCGCGCCGGCGTCGAGGAGATCCGCCTCAATGCCGGCTCTTCTGCTGCCGGCGCCAAGACCCATGAGCCGGTGTGGATCAGGATCGGCGTCTCGCCGATCGAGATCGATGGGGGCTCGGGTCTTTCGCTGTGGCGCCATCAGGACATCAGCGCCGACCGGGCCAAGCAGGAAGGCGCCTTCGCGCATCTGCAATACATCATCAACTATCTCGACCAGGCGCCCGCCGGCTTCTTCTCCGCCGATGCCGAGGGCCGCATCGCCTATATCAACGCCACGCTGGCGGACTGGCTGGGGCTCGACCTCGAAGCGACGACAGGCGGGGCGCTGACGCTCAAGGACGTGGTGACGGAAGCGGGGGAGAAGCTCCTCACTCGTATCGCGCCTTCGGGCGAGACGACGCTGACCGAGGCCTTCGACATCGATCTGAAAGCGCGCGACGGGCGCACGGTGCCAGTGCACATCATCCATCGCGCCGGGCATGACGGCCATGGCCGGCTGCAGCCCTCGCGCAGCCTGGTTCTGCCGCAACCCGGTGCGGGCAGCGAGACCGCCGACACCGACACCAGGCTGCACCGTTTCTTCAACACCGCACCCATGGGCATTGCCGAGCTCGATGGCGAGGGCATCATCCGCAACGCCAATCTCGCTTTCCTCGCGCTGTCGCCGCAGGCGCGGCGCGGGGTTCCGCTCGAAAACCTGGTCCCGCCCGGGCAACGCGGCCAGATACGCGAGGCGCTGGCGGCGGTCGGCGGCATGGGCTCGAGATCCACCCATGTAGACGCCTCGGGGATCGGCGATCCGCCGCGCCAGGTCCAGTTCATCATTTCCGGCCATGCCGAGAGGGAGGCGAGCTTCCTCGTCTTCGCGACCGACAAGACGGAGAACAAGTCGCTCGAAGTGCAAGTGGCTCAAGGGCAGAAGATGCAGGCGATCGGGCAGCTCGCCGGCGGTGTCGCGCATGACTTCAACAATGTGCTCACCGCCATCATCGGCTTCTCCGACTTGTTGCTGGCCAAGCACCGGCCGACCGATCCCGCCTTCGCCGACATCATGAACATCAAGCAGAACGCCAACCGCGCCGCCAATCTGGTGCGCCAGCTTCTGGCCTTCTCGCGCCGTCAGACCTTGCGTCCGGAGGTGCTGTCGCTCACCGATGTGATTTCCGATCTGGGCAATCTCCTCGGCCGGCTCCTGGGCGAGAAGGTCGATCTCAAGGTCGTGCATGGCCGCGACCTCGGCATGGTCAGGGTCGACGTCAACCAGTTCGAGCAAGTCGTCATCAATCTCGCCGTCAATGCGCGCGACGCCATGCCCAATGGCGGCACGCTGACGGTGCGGACCTCCAATGCCAGCGTCAGCGAACGGCAGTCGAGCGACCTCCAGTCGATGCCGCCCGGCGATTACGTCCTGTGCGAGGTGCAGGACACGGGCACCGGCATCCCCAAGGATATCCTCGACAAGATCTGGGAGCCGTTCTTCTCCACCAAGGATGTCGGCAAGGGCACGGGCTTAGGTCTCTCGACCGTCTATGGCATCATCAAGCAGACCGGCGGCTTCATCTTCTGCGACAGCGTCGTCGGCCGCGGCACCGTGTTCCGCATCTATCTGCCGCGCCATACGCAGGAGGCCACGGCACCGGAGGAGGCCAAAGGCGAGCGCGCGGAAGCCAAGCGCGCCGACCATACCGGCAAGGGCACGGTGCTCCTGGTCGAGGACGAGGACGCGGTGCGCGCCTTCGCCTCGCGGGCGCTGGCGTCGCGCGGCTATACCGTGCTCGAGGCGGCTTCGGGCGATGCCGCCCTCGCCATCTTCGCCGAGAAGGGCGAGGAGATCAGCCTGGTCATCTCCGATGTGGTGATGCCGGAAATGGACGGGCCGACGCTGCTCAAGGAATTGCGCAAGCGCGGCGTCGCGACCAAGATCATCTTCATCTCGGGCTATGCCGAGGACGCGTTCGAGAAAAATCTCGAAGGCGAGCACGATTTCGCTTTCCTGCCCAAACCCTTCTCGCTTAAGCAGCTTGCCGAAGCGGTCAAGAATGTGATGGGAAGCTGATGTTCAAGCCTTTGCGCGCTCTGGCGCATGACCTCGATAAGGGGGCCGTCACCGCGGTGGCCCTGGTTGAAACGGCGCTGACGCGCATCGAGGATCCGCAGGGCGAGGGGGCGCGCGCCTTCATCGCCCTCGATGGCGCCGCAGCCCTCGAGCAGGCGGCATTTTATGACCGGCAGCGCAAGGCGGGCCTTGCGGTTCCCGCTTATGCCGGCATCCCGATCGGCGTCAAAGACCTGTTCGATCTCAAGGGGCAGGTCACGCGGGCGGGATCCGCCATCCTTGCGACAGCCGCACCCGCCGAGGGCGACGCCCCGGCGATCGAGCGCCTCAAGGCCCAGGGCTTCATCGCGGTCGGGCGCAACAACATGACCGAATTCGCCTATTCGGGCGTGGGCCTCAATCCGCATTACGGCACGCCGCGCTCGCCCTATGACCGGCAGACGGGGCGCATCCCGGGCGGTTCCTCCTCGGGTGCCGGCGTCGCCGTCGCCGACGGCATGGTGCCGCTCGCCATCGGCAGCGACACCGGCGGCTCCTGCCGCATACCGGCCGCCTATAACGGCGTCGTCGGCTACAAGCCCTCCACGGGGCGCGTCTCGACCAAGGGCGCCTATCCGCTGTCCACGACGCTCGACAGCATCGGGCCGCTCGCCCGGACCGTCGAGTGCTGTGCGCTGGCCGATGCGGTCATGGCGGGGGACTGGGACGGCAATATTGCGGAACCGCGCCACGGTTTGCGCTTCGCCATGCCGCGCGACTATTTCTCAGGCCTGATCGACGAGACCGTCGCTTCCGCCTTCGAGCGCGCCGTCGCGCATCTGGGCCGAGCCGGCATCCTGATCGAGGAGGTGGTCTTCCCGGAGCTCACCCAGTTGCCGGGGATCAATGCCAAGGGCGGCATATCGGCGGTCGAGGCCTTCCGCCACCACCGCGCCCAGATCGCCGAGAAGGGCGACGGCTATGACCAGCGGGTGCGCCGGCGCATCGAGCTCGGATCGCTCATCTCGGCGCCCGATTACGTCGATCTCCTCGCCGCCCGCCAGCGACTGATCGGGCAGTTCGACCGGGCGATGATCGGCTTCGATGCGCTGGTGATGCCGACCACTTGCAATGCGGCGCCCGCCATTTCCGCGCTGGCGCGGGATGAGGATTACCTCAAGCTCAATTTCATGTCGCTGCGCAACACCTTCACCGGCAATTTCCTCGATTGCTGCGGCATCTCGCTGCCGATGCACCGGGAAGGCGAGCCGCCGACCGGCCTCATGCTGATGGCGCCGCATGGCCAGGACCAGCCCTTGTTCACCACCGCCAAGGTGGTGGAAGAGATGCTGGCGTCGTTGCGCAGCTGAGGGGCGGACAAATGGCCGGGCATTCACATCTGATCGAATGCGACGAAGACGGCCGAAGACTTCTGATCTACCGCGTCCATGAAGACGGACGCCGCGAGCTCCATGCCGAGTTCTCCTTCGAGGAGATCAAGACGAAAGGTTATGCGTCTTTCGTTTCCGAGCTGGGAGAGGCGATCGTTGTGGATGCGCCGGTTTTGCGCTGGCTTTTGGATGAGGCTTAGTGGCCCGACTTGCCTTGATCTCGCGGGGGCGGGGCAGCTCGACACGCACCAGGAAGCTTTTTTCGTCATGGATGAGCTGTATGTCGCCGCCATGGCTCACCACGACATCACGGGCGATGGTGAGGCCGAGGCCGGTGCCGCCGGTCTCGCGGTTGCGTGATGCCTCGAGCCGCTGGAAGGGCGCAAAAGCCCGCTCGGTCTGATCGGCCGGGATGCCGGGACCGCTATCGCGGATCTCGATGACGAGGGAAGCGACATTGTCGGTGAGCGTCACGCACACATCGCCGCCATATTTGCAGCCATTGTCGATCAGATTGGAGATGGCGCGCCGCACGGCCACCGGCCGGCAAGTGAGCTCGGCATGGTCGGGCCCCTGGTAGGAGACCGTGCGGCCGGCATCGACGAAATTGTCGCATTGGCTGATGATGAGGCTCGCCAGGTCGACCGCGCTATAGGACTCGCGGTGGATATCATCGCTCATGAAGGCGAGCGAGGTTGAGACCATCGTCTCCATGTCGGAAATGTCGGACAGGATCTGCGTGCGCTGCGCCTCGTTCGGCACGGTCTCGGCATAAAGGCGCAGCCGGGTCAGCGGCGTGCGCAGGTCGTGCGAGATGGCGGCCAGCATCTGCATGCGCTCGTCGACGAATTTCTTGAGCCGCGCCTGCATCTCGTTGAAGGTGTCGGCGATCGAAGCGAGCTCAGGCAGCTTCATGCCGGTGATCGGCGTAGTTTCACGCTCGCGGCCGAGCTTCTCTGCGGCTTGCGCGAGATTGGTCAGCGGCGTCACGATGCTGCGCGCCATCCAGATCGAGAAAGCGGCGACGAAGAACAAGGTGCCGGCGAGCCCCAGGATGTTGCGCAGATGATGGAGCGATGTCAGCCCTTCGTTGCTGGGGCCGATGGTGAGCCAGGCGCCGTCCTTGAGGCGGATCGCGATGCGGATGTCGGCCATGACGATGCTGTCGCGCGAGACGAGGGCCTCAGTGTCCATATAGATCGGCAAGGTCGAGACGACGGCGACATTGGTCTTGACCGCGTGCTCCTCGAATTCCTCGGTCATGACGAGGATGTCCTCAGGGCCGAGCGCGGTGGCTTGCAACAGCGCCGCCTTCACCTCGCGCGCTACGCGCGTCGGGTCGTCCTGGCGGTAATCGGGGGCTTGCGAGACGATGTCGAAGCCCAGATATTTCATCAGTCCCGAGGAGGCGAGAGCCGCCCGGCGATCGGTCGGGGGTGCCGCCTCGGCGATCTGGCGCGCCTCGCCGGCGGCGCGGGCGAGCCAGGCCTGGTCGATGATCAGATAGCCGGGCCGCGGCAGGATATGTTCGAGGAAAGTATCGAACGCCTGGACGGCGATCGCCGTCGCCACCATGAGGATCGCGATCCGCGGCGCCAGGCGCAGCTTCGACCAGAGGGGGATTCTCATGGCGACACAACGGGAGCTGCCGCGGTGACCGTGGCGGTGAAGAAATAGCCGCCATTGCGCACCGTCTTGATGAGGGCGGGGGCGTTCGGGTCGGTCTCGATCTTGCGGCGCAGGCGGCTGACCTGGACATCGATGCTGCGGTCGAAAGCGAGGCTGACCCGGCCGCGGGCGAGATCGAGGAGCTGGTCGCGATTGAGGACACGCTGCGGGTGCTCGACGAAAGCGACCAGCAGATCGAACTCACCCGTGGTCAGGTCGGTGAGAATGCCCTGCGGCGAGACCAGCGAGCGCCGGCTGGTGTCGAGCGTCCAGCCGGCGAACTGGTAGGTGATGCTCGCCAGCCTTTCCGTCGCCGCCGGGTTGGCGGTGGCGCGCCTCAGTATGGCGCGGATGCGGGCGAGAAGCTCGCGCGGATTGAAGGGCTTGGTCACATAATCATCGGCGCCGAGCTCGAGGCCGACGATCCGGTCGGTCTCGCTGTTGCGGGCGGTGAGAAGGATGAGCGGGATGGTGTTGGTGCTGCGCAACTTGCGGCACAAGGTGAAACCGTCGTCGCCCGGCATCATGACGTCGAGGACGATCACGTCGAAGCGACCGGTCTCCAGCGTCTTGAACATCTGCTCGCCGTCGCCGGCCTGCGTCACCCGCATGCTGTGCTCGGCGAGAAAACGCGCCAGCATGGCGCGAATCTGCCGGTCATCGTCGACAATCAGTATGTGAGGCTTGGTCTGCTTGATCATGGCGCGCATCCTGAAGCAGGAGCGCAACGCGACGCCCGTGGTGATACAATCTGCAACATATCGAAACCCGCTCGAAACTTCCTTGCCAGGATCGGCGCATACACGAGACGCATCCGTTCACTCAAAGGACAGCGTCCATGCGTTCCCGTCTCTCGGCCCGGAAAACCCTGGCTCCAGCTCTTACCGCAAATTGGCTCGTAATCATGGCAAGTATCGCCGCAGCAGCCATGGGGTCGGCCTCCGCCCATGCCGCGGATGAAGGTTACACAACGTCAACTCAGGATGCAAAGGGCAGCAAATGGAGCGTGGTGGTGGGCGGCGGCGGCGCCTATGCGCCCGACTACGAAGGGTCGGACGACTATGAATTCCAGCCCTTTCCCTTCGTCTCGATCGTCTATGACGATTTTATTTTCATCGAGGGCACAGCGCTCGGGATCAACCTTCTCGATTTCGAAGGTCCGTTGGGCGACGACCGCATCAAGGCCGGGCCGATCGCGCGCTATGGCTTCGGCCGCGACGAAGATGACAACAATGCGCTCGACGGGCTGGGCGATGTCGATGATTCGATCGAGGTCGGCGGCTTCCTCAAATACCAGGTCGGCATCTGGTCGGCGGGCCTGACCGTCGTCCAGGATGTCGGGGGCGGACATGATGGCTTGCTGGCCGAAGCTTCGACCGGCATCAGCGTGCCGCTCACCGAGGAGCTCAGATCCAGCATCGAAGCATCGACGTCCTGGGCGGACAGCAACTATATGGACACTTATTTCGGCATCTCCTCGGCGCAATCGGCGAAGAGCGGACTTGACCAGTTCGACGCCGATGCGGGCTTCAAGGACGTCGCCGTGACGCTCGGCCTCGACTACATGCTCACCGAGAGCATCGGCCTTTCGGGGCGCGCGCAGTACAAGCGGCTGCTCGGCGATGCGGCCTCAAGCCCGATCGTCGAGGATGAAGGATCGGCGGACCAGTTCTTCGGCGGCCTGTTCCTGACCTATCGCTTCAGATAGCCGGCGGATGTACTGGGCGAACTCTTTACGTGGGGGCATGCATACCCTCACTTCAATACCCTTTCATACCCTTTCAATTCCTTTGCTCAGGCTTTTCGCGGTCAGGGAGACGAACCGCTCGAATTCGGGCGATCGGCGGCGCGCAGGGGCGTGGAGCGCGCTCGCCGAAGGCGGCACAGAGCCAAGCTTCGACATCATGGGGCGAGGAGATAGCCCTGAGCACAGCGCCGTGAGCCAACGCCTGGTGTTCCGGCAACCGGCGCCGAGATCCTGCAAGGTGCTGCGGAAATTTTCGGCAACTATCAGGATGGTTTCGACGATGATGGCGAAGAGCGCGGCGATCCTCGCCGCCCATGGCGCGATGATGCGGTCGAGCGCCGCGCTTTGGCAAGGCGTGCTGGTCATCTGACGGTTCCATGTTGGGGAGCGATTACAAAAGCAATGTGCCCGGCAGCGGCTGATCCGGGCACACTTTCCAATTCTGGTATTCTCCAAATCACCCTTTGGCCCGCGATGTCAAGAGACACAACGCTAAAACGTCACCGCAAGGGCCGCTCTGACGCCGTGGTCCTCGGTTTCGCTCTCGGCAATCTGGCCCGAATAGGAAACGCCGAAGGTGGCGTTTTCGGCGACGGCGAGATCGAGGCCCGCCTCGATCACTGCCGCATCTTCGCCGATCGGCACGCCTTCTATGGTGAAGTTGTCGGAACCGGCGAAGGCGAGGCGCGAGAAGGGGGTCGTGTCGCCGAAAGCGTGACGCCAGCCGAGCATGCCGTTCAGGTTCGCCCGGGTGCCGCCGAGCGACAGGCCGGCGGATGCCCTGATACCGAGCGTGGTGAAGGTCACGTCCGTATCCGTGCCCGCGCTTCGACCGGGTCGCTGTATGCTTCAGGTTGGTTCTAGGTGTTGAACCACCAGCGACGCCACATGTAAGTGCCGTCATGGTCGAGATTGGAATTGAGCTCGCCATGCCCGACTTTCTTTGAGCGCGCTCCCACATAGTTGTTGAACATCAGGACGATCTGGCCACCTTCGTCATGCAGCGACTGTTGCATCTCGGCATACATCGCCGCCCGCTTCGCCTCATCAGTTTCGGATCTCGCGGCGACGAGAAGCTCGTTGAACCGGGGATCTTTCCAGAACGTGTCGTTCCATGGCGCCTCTGCCGCATAGGCCTGGGTCGCATGCTGATCGATCGTCGGGCGGCCTCCCCAGAAGGACAGCATGAACGGCTTCTTCATCCATACCGTGTCCCAGTAGCTGTCGGCGGACTCGGTGACGATGTTGATCTCGATGCCGCATCTGGCGGCCGATTCCTTGATCAGCGCGGCGGCGTCCACCGCCCCGTCGAAGGCCGCGTTGGATGTCGACATATCCACCTTGAGGCTGTCGAGCCCGGCCTTTTTCAGATAAGACTTCGCCATCGCCGGGTCATAGCGGTGAACCGGCTCGGGATTGGTCGCGAATTTGAGTGTCGGCGCGAAAGGATTGTCGTTCCCCACCGTGCCATAGCCATAGAGGATCTTTTGGAGCAGCTCATCGCGGTCGATCGCATATTTGAGCGCCAGCCGCACATTGACGTCATCGAAGGGCGGGACGGTCGTGTTCATCGTGGCCACGAGATGCGAGAAGCCCGTGACGTTGTCGATCTCGACATCGCTGCTCTGCTGCAGCCTGTCGATAGTGCGCAGATCGCAGCGGTCGATATAGTCGACTTCGCCGGTGATGAGCGCGGTGGTGCGCGCCGCCGCGTCGGCGACGACGCGCAGTTGCACCGCATCGAAATAGGGCTCGGCCGCATTGAAGTAGTTGGGGTTGCGCTTGGCCTCGAGGATAACGCCGGGCTCGAACCGGGTGATGATGAACGGTCCGGTGCCGCCCGTCGACGCGTCGATCTTGCCGTCAGTCGCGGGAAAGATCGCGAGACGGTAGGCGCTCGTTTCATAGAGAAAGTCCGGGCTGCCGGTCTTGAGCGTGAAGACGACGGTCTCCGCGCCGTCGGCCTTGATGTCGCTGACAATGGCGAGGCCGGGTTTCGAGCCTGACTTGGAATTCTCGCCGCGATGATAGTTGAACGACGCGACGACGTCGTCGGCGGTGACGGTCCTGCCGTTATGGAAAGTGACGCCTCGGCGCAGCTTGAATACCCATTTGCGGGCGCCGTCCTCCGCCGCAAAGCTTTCGGCGAGGCCCGGGATGATGCCGTTGCGCGCGTCGACTTCGGTCAGCGAGTTGCCGATGATGCTTCCCAGTTCGGACGTGAAGTAGTTGGTGCCCCAGGTTGCCGGATCGAGCGTATCCGTCGTGGCGCCCTGGCCGAGGGCGGCCCGGAAAAGCCCGCCTTTCTGAGGCTCGGCACGAACGGAGGCGGGTTTGAGCGCTTGACCGGCGCCTGGCACGACGCCGAGAATGATGGCATTGCGAATGAACACGCGACGATTGACGGTCATGCCACGAATCTCTCCCTGCTGAGCAGGTCTGAGGCTAATGGACCGGCAAGGGCCCCGGCAATCGTCAGAGCCCTTGCAGACCGTATCCGATCTGGCTCATAACTAGAATAAACTCACATAAGGATGCCTGATGTCGCGCCGTGTAAGCGATTTCGCCGCCAATTTGCGTCTCCTGTGCAGTTACGGGCGTTCGGTATCGGCGATCTGCCGTGATGCGCAGATCAATCGCCATCAACTGCAGCGCTACCTGAACGGGGCGAGCGAGCCGTCGCTCCAGTCACTCCGCCGGCTTTGCGATTTCTTTGGCCTCGAAGAGCATGAGATCCTGTTGCCGCGGGACCAGTTCCAGGCGCTCATCCGCATCCGGCCGCCTAAGCTGCAGCGCTCCCGCGATCGTCTATCCGACTATATGGCGGGCTTCATCGAAGGTCAGGACCTGGCCATCGCGGCCCACTATGAAGGCTATTATCACGTTTATTTTCAGCCGAACCGGCAGGTGCCCGAAATTCACCGCGCTCTGACGCGCCTGTCGATCGAGGATCGCTGCCTCCTGACCAAGACGATCGAGCGCTATCCCTCGGGCTTGGCCGGCCTGCCGAAGACCGTGAAATATACAGGCATCGCCTATCTCAACGGCAGTATGCTGAACATTTTGGAACGCCGGCAGCAAGCGATTTCATCGGCCTTCTTCACGGTTCTCTATGGCGCCGATCAGGATCAGTTCAGCTTCCTGTCGGGGCTCACCATGGGCGTTACGCCCGACTCGAGCCGCTCGCTTTATTGCCTGCGGTGCTGCTGGCACTATCTCGGCCGCGACATCGACCTGCGCAAGCGCATCGACGAATGCGGCCAGTTCCAGCGCAACAGCAAGTCGATCAGCAAATATGTGCGCTTCTGCACGCAAAACGACCTGGCCGGCGGCGACGAAGCGTTTTCGCCACATTTCTGAAGCTTGCATCGTTTTGTGCTGATTTATGCTGTATCAAGTCAGGTCGCCTTATGCGCTCAGCTTCCCAACCCGCCGGCGCCTGACTAGCATGGTGGGCGCAAGAGCAAGGGGAGACTTGGGTGGCAATTGGCATGGTCCAGGCGGTCCGGCGTGGCCGGGAGCATCGGCGCGCGGCGCGGGCGGCGCCATTGGCGCCCGACGAGCGGCCGATATGGCCGGGCATGGCAGGCGGACGTTACAAGCCTCTCGGCGACGGGGATATAGTGCGGATCCATCGCGCGGCGCTCGACGTGCTCGCCGAGATCGGCCTCTCCGACGCGCCGCCGTCTGGCGTCGAAGTCCTGACGCGGGCCGGCGCGCAACTGCGCGACGACGGCCGGATCGTCTTTCCCCCCGCCCTGGTTGAAGACACGATTGCGCGCGCCGGCCGGCATTTCGTGCTCCATGGTCAGCATCCTCGTCATGATCTCGAACCTTGGGGAACCAAAGTGCATTTCGGAACCGCCGGCGCGGCGGTTCACATGGTCAGCGCCGAGACCGGGCGCTATCGCGATTCGACGGTCAAGGACCTCTACGACATCGCGCGCACCGTCGACGCCCTGGAGCATGTTCACTTCTTTCAGCGATCCGTAGTCTGCCGCGATATAGCCGATCCTTTCGAAATGGACTTCAACACCTGCTATGCCTCGGTCGCAGGAACAGCCAAGCATGTCGGCACGAGCTGGGGGGAACCCGCTCACATGAGCGCCAGTCTCGAGATGCTGCATCTCATTGCGGGCGGCGAGGACAGGTGGCGTGCCCGTCCCTTCGTCAGCCAGTCGAACTGTTTCGTCGTCCCGCCGCTCAAATTCGCTCCCGAGTCCTGCCGCTGTCTGGAAATGGCGGTGCGCGCCGGCATGCCGGTCTTTCTCGTTTCGGCAGGTCAGGCGGGTGCGACGTCGCCGGCCGCTCTTGCCGGCGCGCTGGTCCAGGAGATCGCCGAATGCCTGGCAGGGCTGGTCTATGTGAATGCGCTGCAGCCGGGAGCGCCGGCGATATTCGGGCCGTTTTGCTTCATCTCCGATCTGCGCACCGGTGCGATGTCGGGCGGCAGCGGCGAGCAGGCGCTGCTCTCGGCCGCCGCGGCTCAGGTCGCCCAGTTCTACGATCTCACCTGCGGCACGCCGTCGGGCATGACCGACTCGAAATTGCCGGATGCGCAATCGGGCTATGAAAAGGCCTGCAATCACGCCCTCGTCGGCAATGCCGGCGCGAATCTCATCTATGAGGCGGGCGGCATGATGGCGAGTCTTCTCGGCTTCAGCCTCGAGCAGCTGGTGATCGACAATGACATCATCGGCGCCACCCTGCGCACCATTCGCGGCATCGAGGTGAACGACGACGCAATCTCGCTCGACGTCATACGCGAGACTTGCCTTGGCGGTCCCGGCCACTTCCTGGGGCATCGGCAGACATTGCGGCTGATGCAGAGAGAATATGTCTATCCGGCCGTCGGCGATCGCTCGAGTCCCAAGGAATGGAGCGAAAACGGAAGCAGGAATATCGTGCAGAGGGCACAGCGCAAGGTGCACGACACGCTCGCGTCGCACTATCCGTCGCATATCCCGGCCGGGATCGACGAAGCGATCCGCGCCCGCTTTCCCGTTCGCCTTCCGGCGGCGGCGATGAGGGCGGCAGCATGAGGATTGACGAATACGCCGCGATGGACGGCGTCGCGCTTGCCGAGGCGATTGCCCGCCGGGAACTTGCGATCGCCGAGGTCACCGAGGCCGCGCTCACCGCGATCGCGCGGGTCAATCCGGTCCTGAACGCGGTGATCGAGCAATATGATGACGCATTCGACGAAACGAAGCTTGGCCACGGCCCGTTCCGCGGCGTGCCCTATCTCGTCAAGGATGTGGGCTCTCATTTCAAGGGACGGAAGGTCGAATATGGCAGCAGGCTGTGCGAGGGCCTCAGGTCAGACAGCGATGATTTCTTCGCGAAACTTGTCTGCAGGAGCGGCGTCAATCTGGTCGGCCGCTCCAATACACCGGAATTCTCGATGGCCTTATGCGCCGACAACCTGTTGCATGGCGCCACCAGCAATCCCTGGAGGCGGGGCTTCTCGACCAGCGGGTCCTCGGGCGGTGCCGCGGCGGCCGTGGCGGCAGGGCTCGTTCCGATCGCACATGCCTCCGACATGGGCGGCTCCACGCGCGGGCCTGCGGCCTGGTGCGGCACGGTCGGTCTGCAGCCGTCGCGCGGCCGCGTGTCGACGGGTCCTGATGAGGATGAGCACGGCAACGGTATGGCGCAGGCGTTCGCCGTCACGCGCTCGATGCGCGACACGGCGCGCATGCTGGATTGCCTGGCGGTGGCGCAGCCGGGTGACCCTTTCGTGATTGCGCGGCCTGCGGAACCATTCACGCATTGTCTCAATTCCCGCCGCCGCCTACGCATCGGCTGGTCGACGGCCCCGTTGATGGCGGCACCGGTGGACCCGGAAGTGGCGGAGGCGGTAAAGGCCGCGGCGCAAGCTCTGTCCGATGCGGGGCATCATGTCGAGGAAGCCGTACCGCAAATCGACCTTCCGGCGATCGACGAGGCCTGCCTCAATATCTGGTATTTCGGTTTCGATGCTTGGCTCGATGAGCTGGGTCGCCTTGCGGGACGAAAGGTCGGCCCACAGACCGTGGGAAAGGCAACGCTCAAGTTTTACGAGTTTGCCAAGCGCCAAAGGCCCGATGACTACCATCGTGCGCTGAGGGCGCTGAACGGCTTCCGCCGGGCCTTTGGCGCATTTTTTACGGACTACGATGCGTGGCTGTCGCCGACCTGCGCGCAGGTCGCGCAGGAGAACGGCCGTTACGGCATGGATATCGACATGCCGCCAGAAGAATTTCTGACCCATGAACAACGGCCGTGCCAATTCATGATCATCTATAATATCGCGGGCCAGCCGGCCATCTCCCTGCCGCTGGCGGTCCATTCGAATGGCCTGCCGATCGGCGTCCAGATCGGCGCGCGCCACGCCGAAGAAGATATCTTGATCGAGCTGGGCAGCCTTCTTGAAGAAACAATGCCATGGGCCCGACGCCGCCCGCCCCTCCATGTGACGCAGGTCTCGGCTGTCGGCGAACGATCGACGCTGCAGGCCGGCCATGTATGCGCATGACAGAGCGGCAGACGGCATCAAGCTTACACCGTCGACAAATCAGCGTTTCTGTTCTGAACCGGGATGGCGCAACGCGGCTCCTGTCAGTCCCGTCATCGCCCTAACGCGGCGGCGGGGCAAAGGTTCCCGAGCTTTTTTTATTTGCCGCCGCGCACCGCCTCATTGCGGATCTGCGACAAGGTCCGGACCGGCGTGATCGCCTCGGGATCGATCAGACAATGTATGATCGCGGGCTTGCCCGATTCCACCGCGCGCTCGAAGGCGGGCGCGAATTCCTCCGTCGTCTCGACCCGCTCGCCATGGCCGCCGAAAGCCTTCGCATAGTCGGAGAAATCCGGATTCTTGAGCAGCGTCGCCGAGACGCGGTTGGGATAATCGCGCTCCTGGTGCATGCGGATCGTGCCATACATCGAATTGTCGACGACGATGACGATGAGGGGAATGCCATACTGGACGGCGGTCGCGAATTCCTGGCCGTTCATCAAAAAGCACCCGTCGCCGGCAAAGGCGACGACGGGGCGGTCGGGAAACTGGCGCTTCGCCAGGACCGCCGCCGGCACGCCATAGCCCATCGAGCCCGAGGTTGGCGCCAGCTGCGTGCCGAGCTTGCGGAAGCGGTAATAGCGATGGATCCAGGTGGAATAATTGCCGGCGCCATTGGCGATAATCGCCTCGGCGGGCAGGCGGTCGGACAGCCAGCGCATGACCTCGCCATACTGGAACTTGCCCGGCAGTTTGGCGGGCTTGTCGGTCCAGTCGAGGAAGTCCTGGCGCGCCACGCGCGTCGCCTCGGCCCAGGGCGCATCATTGGGCTGGCCGAGCTCGGCCAGGCTCAGGCAGAAGGTGTCGGGCGAGGCCTGGATCGCCAAGGCCGGCTGGTAGACCTTGCCCAGTTCCTCAGGCCCCGGATGGATATGGACGAGGGTCTGGCGCGGCGTCGGCACATTGATGAGCGAATAGGACGAGGACGGCAGCTCCGACATGCGCGCGCCCAGAAGAACCAATAGATCGGCGTCCTTCACTCGCGCCGCGAGCTTGGGGTTGGGGCCGATCCCGACATCGCCGACGTAATTGGGATGATCAGCCGGGAAGAGGTGGGCGCGGCGGAAGGAGGTGGTGACGGGGAGCGCGAATTTCTCGGAAAAGGCGATGAAGGCTTTCTGCGCTTCCTCGCTCCAGCGCGAGCCGCCGAGGATGAAGAGCGGCTTCTTCGCCTGGCGCAGCAGTTCGCCGAAACGCTCCATGGCCAGAGGTCCGGGCCAGGCTTCGACGGGCGTGACCTGGGGCGCGTCGGCGACATCGGCCGTCTCGGTCAGCATGTCTTCCGGCAAAGCGATGACGACCGGACCGGGCCGGCCCTGGCAGGCGACGCGGAAAGCGCGTGCCACGAGTTCAGGCAACCGCGCGGCGCTCTCGACCTCGACCACCCATTTCGCGATCGAGCCGAAGAAGGCCTTGTAGTCGATTTCCTGGAAGGCCTCGCGCTCGCGCATGCCGCGCTCGACCTGGCCGATGAACAGGATCATGGGGGTCGAATCCTGGGCGGCGATATGGACGCCGGGGCTGGCATTGGTGGCGCCGGGGCCGCGGGTCACGAAGCAGATGCCGGGCTTGCCGGTGAGCTTGCCATAGGCTTCCGCCATCATGGCCGCACCGCCTTCATTGCGGCAGACGAGGACATCGATCCTGGCATCGCGCAGCGCATCGAGCACCGCCAGATAGCTTTCACCCGGAACGCAGGCCAGGCGCTCGACGCCCTGGGCCAGCAACTGGTCGACCAGGATCTGGCCGCCGGTTCTTTTTGTCATGTCATTCCCCATTTATGTATTGCGCATGATCTAATCGGAAAACCGGCGAGATGGTCGGGTCAAGCCCGGCCATGAACTTTTCCGGATCATGCGCTAGATGTCGAATTTGACGCCCTGCGCCAGCGGCAGAGCGCGGCCGTAATTGATGGCGCTGGTGACGCGCCGCATATAGGCCTTCCAGGCATCGGAGCCGGATTCGCGGCCGCCGCCGGTCTCCTTCTCGCCGCCAAAGGCGCCGCCGATCTCAGCACCGGACGAGCCCATATTCACATTGGCGAGGCCGCAATCGGAGCCCGCGGCCGACAGGAAGCGTTCCGATTCGCGCAAATCGGTGGTGAAGATCGCCGAGGACAGGCCTTGCGGCACGGCATTGTGTAACGAGAGTGCCTCGTCGAAGTCCTTGTAGCTGAGCACATAGAGGATGGGCGCGAAGGTCTCGGCCAGCACCGGGCCGGTCTGGGCCGGCATCTCGACCAGGGCCGGAGCGACGTAATAGGCCTCATCGCCCAGCGCCGTGACGCGCTTGCCGCCATGCACCTTGCCGCCGGCTTGCGCCGCGGCGGTGAGCGCCTTCTGCATCGCCTCATAGGCACGCTTGTCGATGAGGGGGCCCACCAGCGTCGCGGGCGACATGGGATTGCCGATCGCTACCGTCTCATAGACTTGTCTGAGGCGCGGCACGAAACTCTCATAGACGCTCTCCTGCACGATGAGGCGGCGCAGTGACGTGCAGCGCTGGCCGGCGGTGCCGATCGCTGAGAAAGCGGTGGCGCGCAGAGCCAGATCGAGATCGGCGGACGGGCAGAGGATCGCGGCGTTGTTGCCCCCGAGCTCGAGAATGGCGCGCCCGAAGCGGCGGGCGAGGCGCTCGCCGACGATGCGGCCCATGCCGGTCGAGCCCGTCGCCGAGACGAGCGGCACGCGCGGATCATCGACGAGGATCTCGCCGACATCGCGCCCGCCGATGAGAAGGGTGACGAGATCCTCAGGGATTCCCTCGAGCCTGGCGGCGGCGCGGCGGAACAGCGCCTCGGTCGCGATCGCGGTCAGCGGCGTCTTCTCCGAGGGCTTCCAGATCACCGGATTGCCGCAGACGAGAGCCAGGGCGGCATTCCACGACCAGACCGCGACGGGGAAGTTGAAGGCGGTGATGACGCCGGTCGGGCCCAAGGGGTGCCATTGCTCCATGAGGCGATGGTCGGCGCGCTCGCTCACCATGGTGAGGCCATAGAGCTGGCGCGACAGGCCGACGGCGAAATCGCAGATGTCGATCATCTCCTGCACTTCACCCAGGCCCTCGGTCAGGATCTTTCCGGTCTCGATGGTGACGAGGCGGCCGAGGCCTTCCTTCTCGGCGCGCAGCTCATTGCCGAGCAAGCGGATGAGCTCGCCGCGCACCGGGGCAGGGACGAGGCGCCAGGTGCTAAAGGCTTGCGCCGAGCGGCCGATCGCCGCCTTGGCCTCGGCAGCATCGGTGAGCCTGACCCGGGCGATGACCTCGCCCGAGATCGGCGAGCGGACATCATGATCGCCTTCGGTCAGGCGTTCCGGGGGCAGGCCGAGCTTGGCGAAGAATTCGGTGACATCGCGGGTGAGGCTCGGGCTTTTCTCAGGCTTGTTCATTCACGGCTCCAGATGATCCGGAATGTCTTCTAGAACCGGACGCCGGGAAGGGGAAACCGGTATTTCGGAAAGAAGGTATTCGCAAATGGAAATCCTCGCGCGAAGAAAGAGGCGGCCTGATATTGCCGTCGAGCCGGCCGCTATGGCTCATCACTGCCAAGGCTCACCTGTTCGATTTTGTCCATCCGCCGGCGGCTTTCACGATAAATCTGATAAATCCATCATTTTCAATTTCATTTCATTTAGTTAGGTCTTGTCAGAATTTGTTTGAGCGGCGGTCGGCAGCGCAAGACTTGGCGCCCTGTCTGCCTACTCCAACATTCCTGTTAGTTGTTCTCATTATGTTTCTTTTGCCGGAATGCCGTGATTTGGGCCGTTCGCGAGATGTTTTTTGTCCGGGGAGTCGTGGCGGAAGGGGCGTGGACTCCATTAGATCGAGGAATGCCTTGCGGCCAGTGCAGGATGCTTGACCTCGGGTTTACTTCTTGTTGGGCCTCGTTCAGGGCCATCGCGGCGGATTTGATCTCGATTCTTTATTTGTTCACTTCAGGTTCTCATGTCCTTTAATATAAACAATAAAAAACAATAGTTTAAATAAAGGCTTGCCATGAGAACAAAAAAAGTACATTATGACCACATCGCCGTTGTTCGAGACTCATTTGCACCGGCGGAACCCTTGTGAAATAAGGAGCAGCGGCGATGGCGACGGGGCAAACGAATCTTAGAGTTGTCGAGAACACGAATATGGACAAGAGCAAGGCTCTGGATGCGGCACTGAGCCAGATCGAGCGTGCCTTCGGCAAGGGCTCGATCATGAAGCTCGGCGCAACCCAGTCGCTCGACATCGCGGCGATCTCGACGGGCTCGCTCGGGCTCGATATCGCGCTCGGCATCGGCGGCCTGCCCAGGGGCCGGGTCATCGAGATCTACGGGCCGGAATCCTCAGGCAAAACCACGCTCGCTTTGCAGACGGTCGCCGAGGCCCAGAAAAAGGGCGGCATCTGCGCCTTCGTCGATGCCGAACATGCGCTCGATCCCGTCTATGCGCGCAAGCTCGGCGTCAATGTCGACGACCTCCTGATCTCGCAGCCCGACACCGGCGAGCAGGCGCTCGAAATCGCCGATACGCTGGTGCGCTCCGGCGCCATCGAAATCCTGGTCATCGATTCCGTGGCGGCGCTCACGCCGCGCGCTGAGCTCGAAGGCGAGATGGGCGACAGCCTTCCCGGCCTCCAGGCGCGGCTGATGAGCCAGGCTCTGCGCAAGCTTACCGCCTCGATCTCCAAGTCGAACTGCATGGTGGTCTTCATCAACCAGATCCGCATGAAGATCGGCGTCATGTTCGGCTCGCCCGAAACGACGACCGGCGGCAATGCCCTCAAATTCTACGCTTCCGTCCGCCTCGACATAAGGCGCATCGGCCAGATCAAGGATCGCGAGGAGGTGGTCGGCAACCAGACCCGCGTCAAGGTGGTCAAGAACAAGGTGGCCCCGCCCTTCAAGCAGGTCGAATTCGACATCATGTATGGCGAAGGCATCTCCAAGACGGGCGAGCTCATCGATCTGGGCGTCACCGCCGGCATCGTCGAGAAATCCGGCTCCTGGTATTCCTACAATGGCGAGCGCATCGGGCAGGGGCGTGAGAACGCGAAAACCTTCCTCAAGCAGAATGCCGATGTGGCGCAAGCCATCGAGCAGGCCATCAGGGCCAATGCCGGGCTGATCGCCGCCAAGATCACCAATTCCTCACCCGACGAGGCGGCCGAATAGCTCCTTTCAATTTCCGGCCTCCCTCACCCATCCCCAGGCCGGCAAAGGTGTGAGCCTCACACCGTTAGGCGTCCTCCTTGCCCCGGGAGGACGCCTTTTCGGCTTTGGGCCGGTCCCATGACCCTTCGCGATCGTCAGGGGAAACCGACGACGGCCCTCTTGCGTTCGGACAGATGGACCCAAGCCTCCGGGTGGACAGGGAGGCCCTCAATCCCTAAAACAGCGCACCCTGTTTTCAACCGAACGTTTTCAACTGGACTTGACCCCCATGACCGGCCTTGCGCAGATCCGCTCCACCTTCCTCGACTTCTTCCGGAAGCAGGGGCATGAGGTCGTGGCCTCTTCGCCACTCGTGCCGCGCAACGATCCGACCCTCATGTTCGCCAATTCGGGCATGGTGCAGTTCAAGAACGTGTTCACCGGCGCCGAGAAGCGGCCCTATAGGCGCGCCACCACGGCGCAGAAATGCGTGCGCGCCGGCGGCAAGCATAATGATCTCGACAATGTCGGCTATACCGCGCGGCATCACACCTTCTTCGAGATGCTCGGCAATTTCTCCTTCGGCGACTATTTCAAGCCCGACGCCATCGACTGGGCATGGACGCTGGTCACCAAGGAACTCGCGCTTCCCAAGGACAGACTCACCGTCACCGTCTTCTCGGAGGACGATGACGCTTTTGCCCTGTGGAAGAAGATCGCAGGGCTCCCGGAAAGCCGCATCATCCGCATCCCGACCTCGGACAATTTCTGGGCCATGGGCGATACCGGGCCTTGCGGCCCATGCTCGGAGATCTTCTTCGATCATGGCGACAAGATCCCGGGCGGACCGCCGGGATCGCCGGACGCCGACGGCGACCGCTTCATCGAGATCTGGAACCTCGTCTTCATGCAGTTCGAGCAGGTGACCAAGGACGAGCGCATCACTCTGCCGCGGCCTTCGATCGATACCGGCATGGGGCTCGAGCGCATCTCTGCGGTGCTGCAGGGCACGCATGACAATTACGAGACCGACCTGTTCCGCTCGCTGATCGCGACGATCGTGGAAGAGACCAATGTGCCGGCGACGGGCAAGCACAAAGCCTCGAACCGCGTCATCGCCGATCACTTGCGGGCATCGTCCTTCCTCATCGCCGACGGCGTGCTGCCGTCCAATGAGGGACGCGGCTATGTGCTGCGCCGGATCATGCGCCGCGCCATGCGCCATGCCGAGCTGCTCGGCGTCAAGGAGCCCCTGCTGTGGAAGCTGGTGCCGGCGCTGGTGCGCGAGATGGGCGGCGCATACCCTGAGCTCACCCGGGCCGAGGCCTTGATCGAGGAGACGCTCAAGCTCGAAGAGACACGCTTCCGCAAGACTCTGGAGCGCGGCTTGAGCATCCTCGACACTGAATCGGCAGCACTCGGCAAAGGCCAAGTCTTCTCCGGCGAAACGGCGTTCAAGCTCTATGATACCTATGGCTTCCCGCTCGACCTTACCCAGGACGCGCTGAAGCCGCGCGGCATCAGCGTCGATACCGAAGCTTTCGGCAAGGCGATGGCGAAGCAGCGCGAGGATGCGCGCCAGGCCTGGAAGGGCTCGGGCGAGGCCAAGACCGACACGATCTGGTTCGACATCCGCGAGCGCGTCGGCGGAACCGAGTTCCTGGGCTACGACACCGAGAAGGCCGAGGGCGTCATCAAGACGATCGTCGCCGAGGGCAAGGAGGCCGGCGAGCTGAAGGCTGGGGCCAAGGGCACGCTCGTCCTCAACCAGACGCCATTCTACGGCGAATCGGGCGGCCAGACCGGCGATCACGGGGTGATCCGCACGACCGACGGCACGCTGTTCCGCGTCACCGACACGCAGAAGCGGGTCGGCGATCTCATCATCCACCAGGGCGTGCTCGAGAAGGGCGCGCTCAAGGCGGGCGACGCGGTCGAGCTCGATGTCGATCATGTCCGGCGTTCGGGCAACCGCCAGCATCATTCGGCGACCCATCTCCTGCATGAGGCGCTGCGCGAGACGCTGGGCCATCATGTGGCGCAGAAGGGATCGCTGGTCGACCCGGAACGCCTGCGCTTCGACTTCTCGCACAACAAGGCGATGAGCGCGGAAGAGATCGCCGCGGTCGAGGCGATGGCGAATGCCGTCGTCCTGCAGAATGACGAGGTCAATACCCGCCTGATGAGCGTCGATGAGGCAATCGCGGAAGGCGCCATGGCGCTGTTCGGCGAGAAATATGGCGACGAGGTCAGGGTCGTGTCGATGGGTCTGAGGCCGGAAGGCAACAACCGGCGGACCTATTCGCTCGAGCTGTGCGGCGGCACCCATGTGCGGCGCACCGGCGATGTCGGGCTCATCAAGATCATTTCCGAAAGCGCTTCCGCCGCGGGAGTCAGGCGCATCGAGGCGCTCGCCGGCGAGGCGGCTCGGCGCCATCTCGACACGCAGGACAGGCGCCTGCTGGCGGCGGCTTCGGTGCTGCGCGTGACGCCGTCGGACGTGGTCGAGCGCATCGAGACATTGCTCGACGAGCGCAAGAAGCTCGAGCGCGAGCTCGCCGACGCCAAGCGGCAGCTGGCGCTCGGCGGCGGCTCGTCCAAAGGCGATGAAGGCATTTCGGAGGCGGGCGGCATCAAGTTGATGACCCGGGTGATCAAGGGCATCAATGCCAAGGACATGAAGAGCCTCGTCGACGACGGCAAGGCAAAGCTGGGCTCAGGCGTCGTGGCGCTGATCGGCCTCAATGAAGAGGGCCGCGCCGGGCTCATCGTCGGCGTGACGCCCGATCTCACGCAGCGCTTCAATGCCGTCGACCTCGTGCGCATCGGCTCTGAAGTCTTAGGGGGCAAGGGCGGCGGGGGCCGACCCGACATGGCGCAGGCCGGCGGCCCCGATGCGTCCAAGGCCGAAGCGGCGCTCAAGGCCATCAAGGACGCCGTCGCGGCCTGATCCGTTTTGGTGGTATGATCGGACGCCGCGCCTTTCATGAGCAAATCCCGCCAAAGTTGCAGACTTTGGCGATAAGGATTTGCTCAATAATGATTTGGCGCGAATCCTTTTCGGCGAAGTGATTCCACTTCGCCGGGATGCGCGCTGGCGGCCGAAAGGAAGACGCATGGCCTCGGTCTCAGCCCGCCGCAGGGTGTATGAGATCATCGAGCCCGGCATCAAGCGCGACGGCTTGGCGCGCTTGTTCGAAGGCGTCTCGATTTTGATCATCCTGGCCAGCGTCGCCGGCGCCGTCTGCTCGACACTTCCGGAGCTTGATCCTGGTTTTCGGCACCTGCTCTATCTCAGTGAGCTGGTCTTCGGCCTGTTCTTCCTGGGTGAATATGCCGCCCGTTTGTGGACCACGCCCGAACATCCCGTGTTTGGCGGTGAGAAGGGACATGGCGTGCTCGCGCATATGCTGACACCTCTGATGGTGCTCGATGCGGCCGGCCTTGTGCCGTTCTTTTTGCTGCTCGCTTATCCCGAGGCGCAAGCCTTCATCCTCATCTACCAAATCTTGCGGTTCTTCCGCCTTGCCCGCTATTCGCCGGCGCTCGCCACCGTCGGCAGGGTACTCTCGAATGAATGGCGCCCGCTGATGGCGGCTGGCCTCATCGGTATGGGCCTGCTCTTGGTTTCGGCGACAGGCATGTATCTCATCGAGCATGAGGTCCAGCCCGAACGCCTGGGGAGCATCCCTGCCGCCATGTACTGGGCAGTCGTCACCGTCGTCACGGTTGGCTATGGCGACGTTGTCCCGATTACGCCTTTGGGAAAGCACTTCACTGGCTTTGTGATGCTTGGTGGACTCATCTTCTTCGCGCTGCCGGTAGCGATCATCGCCACCGGCTTCCTGGCCGAGATCCGCCGGCGCGACTTCATCGTGAATTACGGCATGGTGGCGCGCGTTCCCGCTTTCGCCGGGCTCGACGGCGCAGCGCTCGCCGAGCTCGTCAGCCTGTTGCGGGCTCGGAAATTCCCGCCCGACACGATCATCATCCGCAAGGGCGACGAGGGCGACAGCATGTATTTCATCGCTTCGGGCGAGGTGGAAGTGGTCCTGCCGAACAGCACAATCAGGCTCCAGGAAGGCGACTTCTTCGGTGAGGTCGCCGTTCTCGGCCGGATCAGGCGCACGGCGACGGTGATCGCGCGCCGGACATCGGAGCTTCTCGTGCTCGATGCCGCCGATGTCGTCAAGTTCATGGATCAGAATCCGCGCGTCGCGGCGGTTCTGCGCGAAGCGATGGCCGAAAGGGTGATGGCTCAGGACGTCGTGTCCGCATAGATCATGCGCACTAAATTTAGCGCGTGATCGGACGGAAAACCGGTGCCCACTTTTCCTGATCACGCGCCGTCGATCGGCAGCGCCGTCGTCTCCTTGATCTTCTCCATCACGAAGCTTGCCGACACGTCGGTCAGCGCGATGCGGGCGATGAGGCGCTTATAGAGATCGTCATAGCCCGCTATGTCGCTGACCACCGCCTGGAGGAGGTAGTCGGTCTCGCCCGTGGTGCGGTAGACGCCGATGATCTCAGGGAATTCGCGCACGGCGCGGGAGAATTTCTCCAGCCACTTCTCCTCATGCTGGGCCGTGCGGATGGCGATGAAGGCGGTGAGGCCGAGGCCGAGCTTCGCCGCATCGAGCAAGGCGACGCGCCCCTTGATGACACCCGCTTCTTCGAGCGCCTTGATCCGGCGCCAGCAGGCATTGCGCGACAGGCTGATGCGCTCGGCCAGCTGATCGACGGTCAGCGTCGCGTCGCGCTGCAGCTCGGCCAGGATGGTGCGGTCGGTTTTATCCAGCATATTGGGATAATATCCCAATATTTACCTTTCAGGCAATCATATTTGGGACGAAATCACGCGAATCTCGTGAGAATATCTGTGCCTATACCAGTTTGGAGGAAGCCCCATGATGCAGCGCCTTTTCTTCGCCCATCCGCACAAGGTCGGCGAGGGCTATTTCGAGCATATGCTCTTCGCGCTCACCTTCAGCGGACGGCTGTTCAAGGCCGCGGGCGCTGCCTTCCTCCATGCCTTCGTTCCCGCGCTTTGCGAGACGACGGCCTCGCAGTCGATCATCGACATGCATGCGGAGATCGCGGCGCGGCGCAAGGCGATGGCGCAAAACGGCGCCGTCAGCGCTTCGGCGGCCACTCGGCCGTATCATGGTCAGGGTGCTGCAAGCTCCTGAGCTTCGCCATATCCTCAGGGCTGCGGTAGTCCTCAGTCTTCCGGCGCGGCAGGCCGGAGAGCGCCTTGAACCATTTGAGCTCGGCCTCGACGCCCGCCTGCTCGATGGGTGCGGCCTTTTCCGGATCATCGAGTGTCCCGATGGCGATCTCGTAAGTGGGATCGCCATCCTCCTTCATATGCAGTGGGGTGCCGCATTGGGCGCAGAAGCCGCGGGCGACGATGGCCGATGAGCGGAATTCCGCCGGCCGGCCGCGCGTCCAGGTGAGTTGCGCCACAGGAACGGAGACGAGGGCCGCGCCCCAGCTCCCGAAGGCCTTCTGGCACATGCGGCAATGGCAGATGCCGGGCCGGCCCAAGGGTCCCGCAATGCGATAGCGTACCGCGCCGCATTGACAGCCGCCTGTGAAGACCGGTCCAGCCATGTTCGTCTCCTTGATCGGAGCCCACCCTTATCCGAAGGGCCTGCCAATTTCCGTCAGCAGACCCGCGTTGAGGAAGTGTTGTCGGGCGCATAGCCTTATCCGAAAAGTCTGGATGGCCGCCTCAAGGGCGGCCATGGACTTTTCGGGGCTATGCGTCAGGCCATCGCCTTCTGCAGTGCCTTGTCGACGGCGTCGATGAAGCCCTCGGTCGAAAGCCAGGCCTGGTCGGGACCGACCAGCACCGCCAGGTCCTTCGTCATTTTGCCGCTCTCGATCGTCGCCACCGTCACCTCTTCGAGTGTGTGGGCGAATTTCTTCAGCGCCTCGTTATTATCGAGCTTGGCGCGATGAGTAAGGCCGCGGCTCCAGGCGAAGATCGAGGCGGTGGAGTTGGTCGAGGTCTGCTTGCCTTCCTGATGCAGCCGGTAGTGGCGCGTGACGGTGCCGTGGGCCGCTTCCGCCTCGACCGTCTTGCCGTCGGGTGTCATCAGCACCGAGGTCATCAGGCCGAGCGAGCCGAAACCCTGGGCCACGGTGTCGGACTGCACGTCGCCGTCATAGTTCTTGCACGCCCAGACATAGCCGCCGGTCCATTTGAGCGCCGAGGCCACCATGTCGTCGATCAGCCGGTGCTCATAGAAAATATTGCGCTTCTCGAACTCGGCCTTGAACTCCTTGTCGTAGATCTCCTGGAAGATGTCCTTGAAGCGTCCGTCATAGACCTTGAGGATGGTGTTCTTGGTCGAGAGATAGACCGGATAGTTGCGGTTGAGGCCGTAGTTCAGGGACGCGCGGGCGAATTCCTTGATCGACTCATCGAGATTGTACATCGCCATGGCGATGCCCGATCCCGGCGCGGAGAAGACCTCATGCTCGATGGTCTTGCCGTCCTCGCCGACAAACTTGATCGAAAGCTTGCCCTTGCCGGGGAATTTGAAGTCGGTAGCGCGGTACTGGTCGCCATAGGCGTGGCGGCCGACGATGATCGGCTTGGTCCAGCCGGGCACCAGGCGCGGCACATTCGAGCAGATGATCGGTTCGCGGAAGATGACGCCGCCCAAGATGTTGCGGATCGTGCCGTTGGGCGACTTCCACATCTGGTGAAGGTTGAACTCCTTAACCCGCGCCTCGTCCGGCGTGATGGTGGCACATTTGACGCCGACGCCGTGCTTCTTGATGGCATTGGCGGCATCGATGGTGACCTGGTCCTTCGTCTTGTCACGGTTCTCGATGGAAAGATCGTAATATTCGAGCGGGATGTCGAGATAGGGATGGACGAGCTTGGTCTTGATCAACTCCCAGATGATGCGCGTCATCTCATCGCCATCCAGCTCGACCACCGGATTTGCGACCTTTATTTTTGCCATGGAACCAGCCTCGCTATGCTTGAAAGACGCGTGCCTATAGCAAGCGCATGACGGTTGAGCAAACCCCCAAAATATCGGAAGGCGGGCCTCGCAGCGCTGTTACAGCCAGTTGCCCATGAGGATAAAGGCCGACCAGAAATAGGGATGCTGGAAGCCGGGCTCGGCCAAGGGTGCATCGCCGGCTGAGATGTCGACGACCTCATTGGCCGAGCGCGAGGCGGTGACCATGCCTGCGGGCTTCATCTCGCCCTTCAGCATCGCGATCTGGGCGCGGCGCAGGGCGGTGGCCTTGTCGAGGCCTTCCGCGAGGAAGCCTTTGTAGAAGCCCGACATCAGCTGCGAGGTCGATGAGTCGGCGATCGGCCACAAGGTCGCCATGACGGAAGAAGCGCCCCGCTTCTGGACGACGGAGGCGAAGCTCTCAATCTCCGCCCCCGTCTGATCGACGCCCCCCGCCGTCTCGCAAGCCGACAGAGCGAGAAGGTCGAGATCGGTCAATCTGAATTTCTCGTCCTTGCGGAATTCATCGAGCGACAGGCTGCGGCCGTCGCCGAGCAGCAACACGGATTTCCCGGCATCGCCCGGCACCAGGCGAAAGTGGCTTGCGACATGGAGATAAAGCGGATGCGCCTTCAGCGCATCGCCCAGCGACAGATTGCTGAAATTCTCGTCCATGCGCGGCATCCCGCCAAGATAGCCCTTGGCGTCCTTGCCGTCGAAAATGGCCTCGAGCTCCTCGGCAACGCCGGGCAAGGGCGCGAAGCCCACATGCTCCTTGGTGACGCCGAAGCCCGCCGCCTTGCTGCGCTCGCGCGGCTTGGCTTCGTAGCGCGTATTGGCGGCCGTCGTCGAAAGGGCAATGGCATAATCCTCGATCAGATAGCGCTCGCCGGTATGGAGCGCGGCCAAGGGCACATAGCGCAGGACGCCGCTCAGATTGAACATGAGGACATCGGCATGCGATGACTTGAGCTCGGCCTCGACCGGCTTCACCAATATGTCGTAGAGCCGCTTGAGATGAAGCCTCGCGTCGGGATCGCGGCGGGATGTGGCGCTCCAGGCCCTGAACACGAGAAGCGCCATCTCCTTGCGTCCGACCGGCACCGATTTGTGGATACCGGTGCGTTCCGTCGTCAGGAAGATGTGCAAAGCAGTGTCGAGGCTCGCGATCTGCAATTCGACCGCGCGTCCCTTCATGGTCTTGAGACGCTCCTGGGTGGCGTCGACCAGATCGAGATCGAGCTTTCCGACTTCGCGCTCGATCTGGCGGTCGGCATTCGCCACCTCGTCCAGAAGGGCTTCGATATCGGTCTGCTGCTTGCGGAACTGCTCGGAGAGTGTCGCTTCCAGAGCCTGAACCAGGCGTTCTTCGTCCTTGCTGAGGCCGATATCGGCGGCCTTTTTCTTCAGCTTCTCGATCTCACGCGCCGCCGTGATCGGGGCGTCGACCAGATCCATGATCTGGCCCGAGAGATCGGACTCGGTCGGCGTCAGGGCGGCGCGGCCATCGACATCGGCGGCTTCCGCATCGTCGCGGCGGACGAAATCGAACAATTCCTGCTGCTTGATCAGGTCGAGCACCTGCTGGGCTTCCTGCAGGCGTCCGGCGGTGATCAGCATATTGGCCAGATATTCGTAGAGCTCGCGATAGCGTCCGGCGAGCGCCTTGGTGAGCTCCTCGGGAAGATTGCGGTTCTGCGCGCGAATCTCCTGGTTGATATTCACCGCCATCTTGGCGAAGGCGATGGCGGCATTGAGATTGCCCTGCTGATTGAGAACCTGCGACAGCGACCAGTAGCTTTGCCGCAAGTCCTCGGGCGCTGCCTGCTTGTGCAGGCTGCGGATGCGCAAGGCGCGCAGGCCATAGGTCAGAGCCTCGCTGTTGAGGCCGATGCGTGCGCTCGAGCTCGCGACGTCGGAATAGACATCGGCGATGCGCCGATGATTCGGGCCAAAAATGCTCTCATAGATCTTGGCTGCTTTGAACAGGGGCGCCCGGGCCTCGGTGAATTTCCGGTTCTCGCGATAGATGCCCCCGAGGCGGTGATAGGCGGAAGCCACGCGGTCATGCGTCGCGCCATAGGCGGCGACATAATGCCCGATCGAAAGATTCTGGACGCGCGTGGCTTCGTCGAGGCAGCCGGCGCGGACGAAGGCGACGCTGACATCATCGAGGACTTCCGGGATGCGCCGCTGGACGCGCGAGTCAGGGCCTGTGTAAATGCGCAAGGCCGCTCCCAGATCCTTGAGAGCCGCTTCCGATTTTCCCATGCCGCGATTGATGGTGCCGGCGAAATGAAGCGCCAAGGCAGTGGTGCGATGCCCATCGCCCAGCCGGTTGCGGCTGAGCGTCACCGCCTCATTGGCCAGCGCCAGGGCCGTTTCGCGGTTGCCGAGGCGCGCATGCAGGCTCGCCGTGTCGATGAGAAGCTCGGCGAGGCGGCTCGTCTCGGCGGGAAGGTTGGCTTCATAGATCTCGCGCGCGGTCCGGAAGGCCGAAAGAGCGGCCTCGAACTGCGTCATGTTGAGATCGATCTTGCCGATATTGTGGAAAGCAAGCGCGACCTTGGGATGCTTGTCGCCGAGAACGGCTTCATATGCCGTCCGGGCGGAACTATACATGGCGCGCGCGCTCAGGCGATCGCCCTTGTTGGTGTAGGTCTGAGCGAGCTCCATCTGGAGATCGCCCAGCTCGGCGCGCCGGTTCGATCCGGAGTCCTGATAGATGCGGGCCGCGGCCGCCAGCGCATCGACCGCCTGCTCATATTGCGCCGCATCGCGATAGTCGCGCGCCAGCAGGCGATAAGCCGCCGCCGCCCGGTTGCTCTTCTCGCCATATTTGCGGATGGCATCGGCAAGCCGCTTGCGCGTTTCCGCGATCTTGGATTCCTTCTGGGCGGCGCGCTCGGCGGGATCCAGCGAAGACGTGACCGGGCGCTGCGGAACCTGCGGCATGGATTTCTGCCGCCCACCAGCCGCGATCTCATAGATACTCAACGCATCCGGACAGGCGAGCTTCGCCGCGGCGCTGTCGGGCTGCGGCACAACCGCTTCAGGCGCCGGCGCGGCGGCATCCTGGGCCGCGGCAACAATAGGGGCGCCGCCCAGCGCCATAAGCACCATGGCAGCCTTGATCAGAAGACGCATCAATGCGATCCGGCCATTTGGACCCGCGAGCCTATTGAACCTCCACCGTTGATGCAAGGTCCTGTTGCGCCAGCGCTTTTGACAGGGACGAGGGCAGGGCGCATATCGTCGGCGCGATGACCGCCGCCGATTCCTCCCCTCCAGACCGGACCCCGCAGAATTCCGCCTTTCGTCACCGCGGTTTCCTGTATTACTGGCTGTCACGCCTTCTGGTGGCCTTCGCGACGCAGATCGTTTCCGTCGCTGTCGGCTGGCAGGTTTATGACCTGACCCGCGACCCTTTCGATCTCGGCATTGTCGGACTGGTGCAGTTTCTTCCTCTGCTGCTCCTGGTGCTGATCACCGGCGCCGTGGCCGACCGCTATAACCGGCGCGCCATCATGGCGATATGTCTCGTTCTCGAAGCCGCGATCTGCGCCGGACTGCTCGTCATCACCGTGAGCGGCACCACGAAGGTCTGGCCGATCTTCGCCTTGCTTGCGGTGTTCGGCGTGGCACGCGCCTTCATGGGCCCGGCATCGCAGTCACTCCTGCCCAATCTGGTGCCGCCGGAGGACCTGAGCACTGCGATCGCCTGGAATTCCTCCTCATGGCAGATCGCGACGATCACCGGACCGGTGGCGGGCGGCCTGCTTTACGGGGTTTCGGCCTATGCGGCCTATGGAACGGCTCTTGCCCTCATGGCCGTCGGCGCGGTTCTTGTCGGCTTGATCCCGAAGCCCGTGCAACGCATCTCGGGTCAGGCGAAAAGCCTTGCGACCCTGTTCGCCGGCTTCCGCTATGTGTGGTCGGAGAAAGTCGTGCTCGGCGCCATCTCGCTTGATCTCTTCGCCGTCCTGCTCGGCGGCGCCATGGCGCTCTTGCCGGTCTATGCGCGCGACGTGCTGCATGCGGGACCCTGGGGCCTCGGCCTGCTGCGCGCCGCTCCCGGCATCGGCGCGCTCCTCGTCGCTGGGTGGCTGGCGCGCAATACCATTCGCGATCATGCGGGCATCATCATGTTCATCTTCGTCGCGGGCTTCGGTGTGTTCACCACCGTCTTCGGCGCCTCGACGGCGATCTGGCTCTCGGTCCTGGCACTGGCGCTGGCCGGTGCCTGCGACATGATCAGCGTCTATGTGCGCGAAACCCTCATCCAGCTGTGGACGCCGGACGAGGTGCGCGGACGCGTGAACGCGGTTAACATCGTCTTCATCGGCGCCTCCAACGAGCTGGGCGAGTTTCGCGCCGGCATATCGGCGGCCTTGTTCGGCGCGGTGCCGGCGGTCGTCTTCGGCGGCATCGGCACCGTCGCCGTCGCTCTCCTCTGGGCGATATGGTTTCCGCAGCTGCGCCGCATACGCCACCTGGACGGCAAGCATCAGTAACGGAGCCCCCGCAAAAAGTCGCGCGGCAAAGGCCCGCTGCGACAGATGAGGTGTTGCAACATTGCTGTGTTTGCCGCAGTTTAGGGGCAACGTTGACATCTGAAGGCTCGCCGCAATGGATGGCTTCGATCCGGTCCTCTTGGCCCGCTGGCAATTCGCCTTCACCGTCAGCCTTCACATCGTTTTCCCCGCCTTCACCATCGGTCTCGCAAGCTATCTCGCGGTGCTCGAAGGCTTGTGGCTCGTAACCGGCCGCAACACCTTTCTGGCGCTCTTCCACTATTGGAAGAAGATCTTCGCCGTCACCTTCGCCATGGGCGTCGTCTCCGGTCTGGTGATGAGCTACCAGTTCGGCACGAATTGGAGCGTGTTCGCCGACAAGGCCGGCCCCGTCATCGGTCCCTTGATGGGCTATGAGGTGCTCACCGCCTTCTTCCTCGAAGCGGGATTCCTAGGCGTCATGCTGTTCGGCCTGAACAAGGTCGGGCGCGGGCTGCATTTCGTCGCCACCGCGATGGTCGCCTTCGGCACCTTCCTGTCGGCCTTCTGGATCCTGTCGGCGAACAGCTGGATGCAAACCCCCGCCGGCCATACGGTCAATGCCGCGGGACAGTTCATGCCGGTCGACTGGTGGGCCATCATCTTCAACCCGTCCTTCCCCTATCGCCTGGTCCATATGGTGATCGCGGCCTACCTCACCACGGCACTTGTCGTCGGCGCGGTCGGCGCCTGGCATCTGTTGCGCGACAGCGTCAACCCGCATGCCCGTGTCATGTTCTCGATGGCGATGTGGATGCTGGCGCTGGTGGCACCGGTACAGGTTTTCGTCGGCGATCAGCACGGCCTCAACACGCTGGAGCACCAGCCGGCCAAGGTCGCCGCCATGGAAGGCCATTTCGAGACGCGCGCCGGAGCACCGCTCATCCTCTTCGGCTGGCCCGATATGGAAGCCGAGAAGACGCTTTATGAAGTGGCGATCCCGCAGCTCGGCAGCCTGATCCTCACCCACGACTGGAACGGCGTGGTGCAGGGCCTCAAGGACTGGCCCAAAGAGGACAGGCCCAATGCGACGATCGTCTTCTGGTCGTTCCGCATCATGGTGGGCCTGGGCTTCCTCATGCTGGTGGTCGGCCTGTGGTCGCTCTGGGGCCGCTGGCGCAAGAGCCTCTACAACTCGAGACCGCTCCTTATCGCGGCACTCCTGATGGGGCCCACGGGCTTCGTCGCCGTGCTCGCCGGATGGATCACCACCGAAGTCGGGCGTCAGCCCTATACCGTCTACGGGCTCCTGCGCACGGCCGACTCGGCCGCACCGGTCGCGGCGGAAGCGGTGGCGGCTTCGCTCGTCGCTTTCATCGTCGTCTATTTCGCCGTCTTCGGCGCCGGCATCTTCTATATCCTGCGCCTGATGGCGAAGCCGCCCATCCCGGACGAGCCCGACAGTCCGAGCGATGCGCATTTGCGCTCGGCCGGTATCGTGCCGGCGCCGGCGCTCGAATCGGTCGGCGAACTGCAGCCGCAAAGGGAGGGCCTGCGATGACGATCGATCTCGCTTTCATCTGGGCCGCGCTCATTGCCTTCGCCGTCCTTGCCTATGTGGTGATGGACGGCTTCGATCTCGGCATCGGCATATTGTTCCCGTTCTACAAATCGGAAAGCGACCGCGACCGGATGATGAATTCGGTGGCGCCGGTCTGGGACGGCAACGAGACCTGGCTGGTCCTGGGCGGCGGCGGTCTCTTCGCGGTCTTCCCGCTGGCTTATGCCGTCATCATGCCGGCCCTCTATGCGCCGATCATCATCATGCTGCTGGCGCTCGTCTTCCGCGGCGTCGCCTTCGAATTCCGTTGGCGCACCCACCGCGGCAAGTTCCTGTGGGACTGGGCCTTCGCTGCGGGATCGATCGCCGCCACTTTCGCGCAAGGCATAGCGCTCGGCACCATCGTGCAGGGTATTCCGGTGGCCGACCGCGCCTATGCCGGCGGCTGGTGGAACTGGCTGACACCGTTCAGCGTGTTCACCGGCATCGCGCTGGTCGTCGGCTATGCGCTCCTCGGCGCCACCTGGCTCATCCTCAAGACCGATGGGGCAATGCAGGAGAAGTCGCATCGCTTCGCGCTCATCCTGGGTCCGGCGACGCTTATCCTCATCGGCCTGGTCAGCCTGTGGACGCCGTTCCTCGAGCCGCTCTACATGGAGCGCTGGTTCACCTGGCCGCGCATGCTCTATACCGTGCCGGTGCCGTTGCTGGTGGCGATCGCGGCTTACGTCCTCATCAAGGGCATCCTGCGCCGCGAAGAGCTGACGCCGTTCCTCGCATCGCTGGCGCTCTTCGTGCTGTCCTTCATCGGCATCGGCATCAGCTTCTATCCCTATATCGTGCCGCCGACGCTCACCATCTGGGACGCGGCGGCACCCGATGAGAGCCTGGGCTTCCTCCTGATCGGCGCGGTCGTCCTCATCCCGATCATCCTCGCCTATACCGCCTATGCCTATTGGGTGTTCCGCGGCAAGGTCGGGACGGAGGGCTATCATTGACGGCAGCACCCGGCGCCAGGCCTCTCTGGCAAAGGCTTGCCTGGTTCGTTTTGCTCTGGCTCGCCGGCATTGTTGCCGTTGGGGCGGTTGCCTGGGTCATTAGGCTGGCCCTGGGGTTATAGCCCGCTTTCTTGCCATTCCCCGCCGTTCCCGCCATAAGGGCGGCCGCACTGAACTTTCCTGTCGGATATCATGGTGAAATCGCTGAAATTGGGTGTCGCCGGGCTCGGAACGGTCGGCACCGGGCTTCTGGACCTCCTGGCCAAGCATGGGCCCGAAATCGCGCGCCGCGCCGGCCGTCCCATCGAGGTCACCGGCATTTGCGCCAGAGACCGGGCCAAGAACCGCGGCCATGACCTTACCCGCTTCGCCTGGTTCGACGAGCCTCAGGCTCTCGCCCAGTCCGACGCCATCGATGTGTTCGTCGAACTGATCGGCGGGGATGGCGAACCGGCGAAATCCGCCGTCACGACGGCGCTCACTTCAGGCAAGGCGGTGGTGACCGCCAACAAGGCGCTCCTCGCCCATCACGGCGTGGCGCTCGCCAGGCTCGCCGAGGACAAGGGCGTCGCGCTCAATTTCGAAGCCGCGGTCGCGGGCGGCATTCCGATCGTCAAGACGATGCGCGAGGCGCTCGCCGGCAACCAGGCGACGAAAGTCTTCGGCATCCTCAACGGTACCTGCAACTACATCCTGACCAAGATGGCGGAGGAGGGGCGCAGCTTCGCCGACGTGCTGAAGGAAGCGCAACAGCTGGGCTATGCCGAAGCCGATCCCACATTCGACATCGGCGGCTTCGACACGTCGCACAAGCTCGCCATCCTGGCTTCTCTCGCTTTCGGCGCGGAAGTGAATGTCGCGGAGATCGACATCGAAGGCATCGAGGCGGTGACCCTTGCCGATATCCGCAACGCCAATGAGATGGGCTTCAAGGTGAAGCTGCTCGGCGTCGCGCTGGCGACCGCCGACGGCATCGAGCAGCGCGTGCATCCAACCCTCGTGCCCAAGGGGTCGCCGGTCGCCGACACCGACGGCGTCTTCAACGCGGTCGTGGTGCACAGCGATTTCGCCGGCGACCTGATGCTGGAGGGACGCGGGGCGGGTGCGCATCCGACCGCCTCCGCGGTGCTCTCCGACATCGCCGATATCGCGCGGGGCAATCTCAGGCCCTCCTTCGGCCTTCCGGCGAAAGACTTGCGCAAATACAAGTCAGCGCCGAAGCGCGCGCATGAAGGCGGCTATTACGTGGCGCTCGAGCTCTATGACAAGCCGGGCGCGGTTGCGGCCATCGCCAGGATCCTGGCCGATGAGAAGGTATCGATCGAGAGCATCGTGCAGAAGGCTCCCGCGAAGGAAGGCGCCATCGCCTCCTTCATGCTCGTCACACATAAGACACTCGATTCATCCATGCGTCATGCTCTGGCCCGGATCGAAAAGGACGGGCATGTCGCCGCCAAGCCGCGTATGATCCGTATCGAACGGCTTTAGACTTTCCTGGAGGACCCTGATGCTCAATCGCATGCTTACCATCGAAATCGCCCGCGTCACCGAGGCGGCCGCCATAGCGGCGGCAGGCTGGCGCGGCAGAGGCGATGAGAAGCTTGCCGATCAGGCGGCGGTCGATGCGATGCGCCAGGCACTCAACGCGATCGTCGAGATGGACGGCCTCGTGGTCATCGGCGAGGGTGAGCGCGACGAGGCGCCGATGCTCTATATCGGCGAGAAGGTCGGCGGCGGCAAAAGCTGGCGCATCGACATCGCGCTCGATCCGCTGGAAGGCACGACGCTCTGCGCCAAAGCGATGCCCAATTCCATCGCCTGCGTCGCCATGGCGGAAGGCGGCAGCCTACTGCATGCGCCCGACACCTATATGGACAAGATCGCCATTGGCGGCGGCTATCCCGAAGGCACCGTCGATCTCGATCTTTCACCGCAAGACAACATCGCGCGCCTCGCCAAGGCAAAGGGCGTGCCGATGGCACAAGTCACCGCTTGCATCCTCGACCGGCCACGGCATGAGAAGATCATCGCCGGCGTGCGCGAGACCGGCGCCTCGGTCAGGCTCATCACCGACGGCGATGTCGCGGGCGTCATCCACACGGCCGATCCGGAAGAGACCGGCATCGACATCTATCTCGGCATCGGCGGTGCGCCCGAAGGCGTGCTCGCGGCGGCGGCCTTGCGCTGTATCGGCGGGCAGATGCAAGGCCGGCTCGTGACCTCGAGCGCCGAGCAGAAGGAGCGGGCGCGCAAGATGGGCATCACCGACTTCAACAAGAAGTTCACGCTCAACGACATGGCCTCGGGCGACGTGATGTTCGCGGCGACCGGCGTGACCGACGGGTCGCTCTTACGCGGCGTGCGCTTCGACAAGGAGCATGTCACGACCGAGACGGTGGTGATGCGCTCGGCCACCGGCACGGTGCGCTGGATCAGGAACCGCCGCCGCGCCGATGCGCGGGAATAAGTCTAAACCGGCAAGTCGAGCACCTCATTGGCGCCGAAGCCCATCGATGCGTAGGCGGCGAGGCTCTCGGAGCCGCGGCCGCGCGCCGAGGTGAGATAAACGGTCCCGCCGGGGACACCCGCGACCGCCACGCCATTGACGGCCGCCGTGCGCAAAAGTTCGCTGACGCGCCGCGCGATGGCCGGTGCCGGATCGATATAGGTCACGGGCCAGGGGGCTACGTCGCGGATCTCCGCGAGCAGTAGCGGATAATGGGTGCAGCCGAGCACGACGACATCGGTCGTGCGGCCGTCACGCTTGCGGAAGACCGGCGCGATCTCGTTTTGGAGCTCCTCCTTGTCGACGGGCTGGCCCTTGAGCTTCGCCTCGGCGATCTCGGCCAAGCGTTTGGCGCCATGCAGGAACACCTTGCAGTGATAGGCATAGGTGTGGATGAGCGTCTTCGTATATTCGCGATTGACGGTGCCGGGCGTCGCCAGGACGCCGATGAGGCCCGATTTCGTCTGCTCGGCGGCGGGCTTGATGGCTGGAACGGTGCCGACGAAAGGAACCCGATAGGCCTCGCGCAAGGCGGCGAGCGCCAGGGTGCTGGCGGTGTTGCAGGCAATGACGACGAGATCGGGCCGGGTTTGCGCAATGAGCTTGCCGACGACGACGACGATGCGCTTGACGAGCTCGGGCTCGTCCCAGGCGCCATAGGGAAAGGCGGCATTGTCGGCTGCATAGATCAAGGTCGCCTTGGGCTCGGCCGCCCTCACCGCCGCGGCGACGGTGAGGCCGCCCATGCCGCTGTCGAAGAGGAGGATGCGCGGGGCGGTCATTCGGAGCCCTGGCCTTTCTTCTTGAGATGGGTGCGGGTGAGGGACGAGACGATGCCGCGCAGCGATCGCACTTCCTGCTCGGTGAGCTCGGCCCTGGCGAAGAGGTTGCGCATGTTGCGGATCATTCCCGGTTTCTTCTCAGGCGTCTTGAAGAAGCCCGCTTCGTCCAATTCACTCTCAATATGATGAAAGAATCCATAAAGCTCGTCTTTCGTCGCCGGGCGCGTATCGGGCGTCATGAGGCCCGGCCCTGAAAGGGCGGGAAGCTCGGGTGTCGCCTGGCCCAGGGTTTGAGCCTCATGCTTGTACCATTCATAGCCGACGAGCAGCACGGCCTGGGCGATGTTGAGCGACGCGAAGGCCGGGTTCACGGGGGCGGTGATGATGATATCAGCGAGGGAAACTTCGTCATTATTGAGGCCCCAGCGTTCGCGCCCGAAGAGCAGCGCCAGCCTCTCAGCCCGGCCGATCCTCTCGCGCATGTCGGTTCCCGCCTGTTCCGGGGTGATCACCTCCTTGACCATGCCGCGGGGTCGGGCGGTGGTGGCATAGACGCGATGGAAGTCCTTGAGGGCCTCATCGAGAGTCGGGTGGATCACGGCTGATTGGATGATCCAATCGGCGCCCGAGGCCGCCTTCAGCGCCCGCTCATTGGGCCAGCCGTCCCTCGGATCGACAATATGCAATTCATGCAGGCCGAAATTGGCCATGGCGCGCGCCGCCGTGCCTATATTTTCACCAAGCTGCGGATTGACCAGGACGACCGCCGGGGCGGGGCCTGAGGGATGGGCTTGCGTCTTGTCGGTGCCGGCCATGGCGTGTCGCTTAACTTATTCGTGAGCAAGGGAAAATGTCAGGATCGTCACATGCGATCTGTGATTGCGTGATTTGTAAATTGCGTCAATATGGACCTGTTCGAGGTATGCATGAACGACGGTAAGACGCAACAGACTGATTTCCGCCTCGCCGATCCGGCACAATTCGCCCGCAACATGGCGAAAGTCTTCGAGCAGGCGGCCCAGATCGCCCGCAGCCTCGCCGAGACCGCACCCAATCCGCAGCGCGACATGGATGCCCAAGTCACGCCGATCGAGCAGGTGGTCAAGACGCTGGCTACCGTCGCCCAGTCCTATGCGCAGGACCCGCAAAAGCTCATGGAAGCCCAGATGCGCCTGTGGTCGAGCTATGGCGAATTGTGGCAGTCGGCCTGGCGCAAGGCGCTGGGCGAGGAGGTGGCTCCTGTCGCAGCCCCTGAGCGCGGCGACCGGCGCTTCGTCGACAAGGACTGGCAGCAGAACACGATCTTCGATTTCCTCAAGCAGTTCTATCTCCTGTCGGCGCGCTGGGCAGGCGATCTCGTCGAGGAGGCGCAAGGCCTCGATGACCATACGCGCCACAAGGCCCGCTTCTATGTCGACCAGATCGCCAATGCCGTCTCGCCGTCCAATTTCGCTTTGACCAATCCGGAAGTGCTGCGCGCCACGCTTGCCAGCAACGGCGCCAATCTCATCGAAGGGCTGAAGAACCTCGAAGAGGATATCAAGGCCGGCCAAGGCCGCCTGCGCATCAAGCAGACCGACCTTTCGGCCTTCGAGCTCGGCAAGAACGTGGCGACGACACCCGGAAAGGTCGTCTTCCAGAACGATACCTTCCAGCTCATCCAATATGCGCCGGCGAGCGAGAAGGTCTTCGAGATCCCGCTGCTCATCGTGCCGCCCTGGATCAACAAGTTCTACATTCTCGACCTGAACCCCAAGAAATCCTTCGTGCGCTGGGCGACGGAGCAGGGCTTTACCGTCTTCGTCGTGTCCTGGGTCAATCCGGACGAGAAGCACGGCCACAAGACCTTCGCCGATTACATGCGCGACGGTTTCCTCGCAGCACTCGACCAGGTCCAGACGGCGGCCGGCACCCAGAAAGTGAATGTCATCGGCTATTGCGTCGGCGGATCGCTGGTCGCGGCGGGCTTGGGCTATCTCGCCGCCAAGGGCGATAGCCGCGTGAACGCGGTCACCTTCTTCACCACGCAAGTCGACTTCGAGAAGGCCGGCGACTTGCGCGTTTTCGTCGACAAGGAGCAGATCGAGTGGGCCGAAGGGCGCATGAAGGACAAGGGCTATCTGGCCGGACGCCATGTCGCCGATGCGTTCAATCTGTTGCGGTCGAACGATCTGATCTGGTCCTATGTCGTCAACAACTACATGCTCGGCAAGGATCCGATGCCGTTCGACCTGCTGTTCTGGAACAGCGATTCGACGCGCATGCCGGCGGGCGTGCACAGCCAGTACTTACGCGAATGCTATCTCAACAACCGCCTGGCGCAGGCCCAGATGACCTTGGACGGCGTGCGCATCGATCTGAAGAAGGTAAAACTCCCGATATACAATCTGGCGGCGCGCGAGGACCATATCGCACCCTTGCCCTCGGTCTTCCGGCTCGACCAGAATTTCGGCGGCGACACGCGGCTCGTGGTGGCGGGCTCGGGCCATATAGCGGGCGTCGTCAACCCGCCCGAGGCGCAGAAATACCAGTATTGGACGAATGACAAAGGGGTAGCGACGCTCGAGGATTGGCTCAAGGGGGCTACCGAGCACAAGGGCTCCTGGTGGCCCGATTGGCTCGCCTGGATGACGCCCAAATCCGGCAAGAAGGTCAAGGCGCGGGTTCCGGGCGAGGGCAAGCTCAAGGCGATCGAGGATGCGCCCGGTAGCTATGTGCTTGTGAGAGCTGAGTAATCCTTGAGTCGTATGGCCGATTGACAAGCCCGCGGGCCTGCATTACACGAAGCTCCCAACGCGGGGCCGCATTTGGCTTCCCGCGTTTTTGCTTGCCTGCGGATCTGGTTTTTCCACGCGGAACGAAGATCCTGTCGGCCGGGCAACCGGCAGAGGAGGGCTCGCTCAATAACCCGGCGGTCTCAAGGGCCGCCACCTATTATTTCGAGACTTTGGAGCTACGTATGACCAAACGCGTGCAAGCCAAGCACAAGATCGACCGGCGCATGGGGCAGAACATCTGGGGCCGCCCCAAGAGCCCCATCAACAAGCGCGAATATGGCCCCGGCCAGCATGGCCAGCGCCGCAAGGGCAAGCTCTCTGACTTCGGAATGCAGCTCCGTGCCAAGCAGAAGCTCAAGGGCTACTACGCCAATATTTCCGAGCGCCAGTTCTACGGCATCTATTCGGAAGCAGCGCGCATGACCGGCGACACCTCGCAGAACCTGATCGGCCTGCTCGAGCGCCGCATCGATGCGCTCGTCTACCGCGCCAAGTTCGTCCCCACCATGTTCGCCGCCCGCCAGTTCGTGAGCCACGGCCATGTCAAGGTGAATGGCCGCCGGGTGACCATCCCCAGCATGCGGCTCAAGGCGGGCGATGTCATCGAAGTTCGCCAGAAGTCGAAGGAGCTGCCGGTGCTCCTCGAAGCGACGCAACTCGCCGAGCGCGACGTGCCGGATTATGTCGAGACCGATCACAAGGCCATGACCGCGAAGCTGTCGCGCGTGCCCGGCCTGTCGGACGTTCCCTATCCGGTGCAGATGGAGCCCAATCTGGTCGTCGAATATTATTCGCGCTGATCGGTTCTGTTGCGGATTTTCACAACGGCGGGGTTGCCTCGCCGTTTTTGTTTGCGCCGGCCGTCAGTTCGCAACGAAGCAGTAGAACAGGCCGTCACCGCCGGTGGTCTTGAAGGCTTCCATGCTGCAACCGCCGCGCGTCGGGTGCGACATGTTCCATGACTTCGCCTCGGCGGAATCGTTCAGACCCATGCGGTCGGAGTGTCCGACGATCGCGGCGCCCTCGGCACCGCTCATCGTCCAGTTGCCGCAGGTCTCGGGCGCCGCCGTGCCGTCCGCCTTGGAGCCGGTCAGGATGTCGTGACGGTTCGGATTGTCGCCGCGTCCGTTGATGACACTGCCTTTCTCATCGAGTGCCGTCTGCTTGGTCAGATTGTTCTTGTCGCTGTGGAGAGAGGCGACATCGTCGGCGATCTTCTCACCCTTGGCGTTGAACCAGGGGCCGGCGCCGATACGATCCTTGGCATTCTCTGCATCCGTCGACAAATAGGCTTTCCAGGTTTTGCCCGTCGCGGCGCCTGCAGCGGCCGCGAGGCTCGCGCAATAAGCGTCCGCACCGGCCAACCCGCCAAGATCGCCACCTTTGCCAGGGTTGACGCTTGTCACGAAAAAGCTCAGCGACGTATCCTGCGCCGCAACACCTATTGTCGCGCAGAGCAAAAACGCTCCGGCAAGTCCAGCAATCCTTGTCATGGTCATCCTCCAGGTTGCGTCCCCGGATCAGCCTAGCTCGGCGATGGCGCCGGCAAAATCAAACCCTTGTGAAACGAAAAGTCCAAAGCGCGATAGCTTTACATCGAGTTGCCTTTCGCAGATGCGCCTTGAGCTTCGCGCCAGCCAAAACCGATGCAGGACGTTGCCGGATCATTGACACCTAGCAGGCTGCGCGCTAATTGCATTCCCATGCAACAGCGCCTTTTTTCTCTGACCACTACGACCACCACCGCTTCGCGGTGGCTGGTGGTTTGACGCGCTAAGCAATCGTCACAACGACCGCAGCCCCGCCGGATACGCGCGGGGCTTTTTTGTTCCTTTTGCTGTCCGGCTTTTATCCCCGAAGGACAGACCAATGGAACAAGACGATCACCGCATTCTAGCCCGCCGCCTCGACCTCTACCACATTGAGGAAGATGCGCCGGGAATGATCTACTGGCACCCCGCGGGCTGGCAGCTCTACCGTCAGCTTGAAGAATACCTTCGCGGGCGGATGCGGGAGCTCGACTACGAGGAAGTAAGCTCTCCGCAACTACTGCCGCGCAGTTTGTGGGAGCGATCAGGCCACTGGGAAAAGTTCCGAGAGAATATGTTCGTGGTGCCGCGCGACTCCGGTCGGGGCATGGCGCTCAAGCCCATGAGCTGCCCATGCCACCTGCAGATCTTCAATTCGTCGCTGCGCTCCTGGCGCGATCTGCCGATGCGCCTGTCGGAGTTCGGCGCCTGTCACAGGGATGAGCCCTCCGGCTCGATGCACGGCCTTCTGCGCACGCGCGGCTTTGTGCAGGATGACGCCCATGTGCTCTGCATGCCGCAACAGATTGAATCGGAAGTCGCGCGCTTCGTCGGATTGCTGTCGTCGGTTTATTCCGACCTCGGCTTCGAGGCGTTTGACGTGGCGCTCTCGCTTCGGCCCGAAAAGCGAGCAGGCTCGGATGAAGATTGGGATCAGGCGGAAGCCCAATTGCTCGCTGCTGCACGAAGTACGGGCCTCAGTCCCGTTTTGCAGCCGGGCGAAGGGGCATTCTATGGTCCGAAGCTGGAATTTGCGTTGCGTGATCGGCAAGGCAGATCATGGCAGTGTGGCACCATTCAGCTCGACTTTGTGCTGCCCGCGCGGCTTGGCGCCTCTTATGCCGACTCCAATGGAAACCGGGCGGTTCCGGTCATGCTGCATCATGCTATTTTCGGTTCGATGGGGCGCTTCATTGGAATTCTGCTCGAGCACCATCACGGACGACTGCCCTTTTGGCTGGCTCCGGTCCAGGTCGCTGTCATGCCAGTTTCAGAACATCAACTCGGGATCGCTCAGGAGCTCAAGCGCCACCTTGTAGCAGCGGGACTTCGGCCTAAACTATTCGATGAGTCCGAAACGCTGGCGCGGCGCATCGTCAGCAGTCACGATCTCATGGTTCCTGTCGTGGCCGTCCTTGGTAAGCGAGAAGCACAGGATGGCTCTATCACGCTGCGATCACAGCAGCGACAATGGGTTGCGGATTGGCATACGGGCATTGCCAAGCTGGCAGAGACGGCCACAAGGCGTTTGACGGAGGTTCCACCGGATATGCTGGCGGCAGTCCGCTAGCTAATGCAATCGCCATTCGCTGCCGACGAAGCGCAGTTCCGCCGGACCGACAATGGACGAATGCGCGACGCGCACCTCGCAGACGGGGCCGTCGAGATTGTGGGTCCAGAAATCGAGAAACTTGATGAGGCGCGGGAATTGCGGGGCGAGATCGTAGTCCTGCCACAGGAAAAGCTGAAGGATGTCGCGGTGATCAGGCATGCGATACATGATCTCCGCGGTCGTCAAGCTCCAGCCACGCAACTGACCTTCGAAGGCTCTGTCGATCATCGCCATCCCTCCATAAGAGTCGGCGAATCCAAGCTTGGTGCACCGGACATGTTCGGTCAAGGCGATGAAGATTGATTTAACGCCTATTTTTCAACTGGTTAGCAGCCTATCCTGAAGAGTGCTGCTAACCGGTGCCACTTCACGGTCGCAGCGAGAAAACCTCGGAGACCTTGGCGTCGGCATAGGCAAAGCAGCCGGCGAGCGAGGGATTGAAGGGCAATTCGGCATAGGTGCCAATGGCGCCTTGGCTTTCGAGACGGCCCGCCAGCCCTTTGTCCTCACCCGCCACGACCCACACGAAGCCCAGCCAGGTGCCGCGCAACGGCTTGCCATTGGCGGCAATGATGCGGGCGAACATTTCGTCCTCGCTCATGCCCGGCTCGAACACGGCGAGAAGCGGACCTGGCGCTTCGGGGGGAAGGGCTGCCTGGCGCATGGTCACCGCCATGACGATGAGCCACACGATGAGGACGAGGCCGCCAAAGGCGGCGGCGAATCTGTGACCTGGCCAGGTCCCCGTCATGCCGGCGCTGGCTG
>Ga0187894_10000706_pt1 | contig 45112 bp, 35 predicted proteins | sample GBC1701081metaG_FD_136650 | JGI IMG/M metagenome (GOLD analysis project Ga0187894, IMG submission 136650) | White microbial mat communities from a lava cave in the Kipuka Kanohina Cave System on the Island of Hawaii, USA - GBC170108-1 metaG ... | reverse complement strand
GGGGGTGTTGATTCGTTATGAAAAGAAGGCGGAGAATTACTTGGGCTTGTTGCAACTGGCGTGTAGTTTATTGTGGTATCGCAAGTTACACACTCTGTGAGTTTTGAGATAGTTTCTTAGTCCATAGTCAGTAGTTTTTTTCTCCTCATGATTGGAATGTATTACCATTGCAATCCAACCAATGACCAATGACGAAGACCTACTGACGACGGACTAAGCACTACGGACTATTCATCATCAAAATCCTCAGACTGCTTTTTCGCCATAATTGGTTTAACTGATTTCCAACTTACGCCTTCATCGCCGAATAGGGATGGTTGCGGCGTCAAAAAATCGCTTTCCGGTTGTACGTCGCCGTCACCGCGCAGGTGCAGCACTTCGATGCCGCAGTCGCGTAAAACCGGCGTCACCAGCAAGCGGCGGTGACAATGTTGCGGATTCTCTTCGCTGCACATCAAGGCGATGCGAAACTTCTCTGCGCCTCGTTTGACTCGTTCGATGCCTTCGAGAAAGACCGGCGACTCTGCCCACTCGTTATACAACACGCGACCGCTTTCATCGTAGTAGCGTTCATCATCGGGTCTGCCGCCGAGTTCTTTGCCGAGAAAGAGATAACGAATGCCATGCTCTTTCAAGACGGCGCTCAAGGGCGGCGCATTGTACTGCGGGTTGTAACGCGAACTTGGATGCGAGCGCACATCTACAAGCGCTTCGATTTGGTATTGCTCTAGCAGAGCGACGAATTTCTCAATCGCATGATTGGAATGCCCGACGGTGTAGAGAAATGCTTTGCCTGAAGTTTCGTCTTGCATACTGCTGGCAATGGTATGGCTTTCCGCCTCACAAGTAAACCGCCGATGCAGAGTTTCTATTGCCCGCCGCCGCATTCGTTACTAAAATGTTTCTACGCACATGGACAAGCTCTCTATCAGACCCGGTTATCTTCCCTATGCGCTCTGTGCGGCGATAGCTCTGACCGCAGGCTCGACATTGTTTGGCAATGGGATGACCCGCGAAGCAGTGTTTTGCTGGGCGCTGATTTTGCCTATTCTTGCTGCCACCTTTTTTGACCGCATCGAATTTGACGGCAAAGCCATCACCCATCGCGGACCGTTGCCGTTGCTGCTCAATCTGGCATTCGGCATCCGCCGCGAAATTGCTGTCGCCGATATTGAAGCCATTACTACGGAAGTCATCTCTTTCAGTTTTTCAAATGGCGATTCGCGCAATACCTATCACACGCATATTAGCGGCGGTGGTTTTGAATTGACCATTCGCTCGCATCGCGTTCAATATCCGGCATTCATTAAAGCCTTGTTTCAAGTCGCCGGAACGCAAAAACTCGACCCGCGTTCTCACGAACTCTATGAGTATTTCGAGACCGGCGCAACGGTTAAAGATTTTCCGGTTCTCAAAAATGAGATTGAAGTCTTGCCATTATCTTTGCTGAGAAGAATTGGCAATGCCTTGCGGCTGGCGGGGCGCTTGTCACAGGCATCAAACTATTTCCACATCGCTTATGAAAAAGAGCCGCGTAATCCGGGCTTGCTCTATGAGATGTCGCGTTATCTGCGGTCATCGGCGCACAACAAAGATACCCGCATGATGCAACGCTCAGATGCCTGCCTGCGGCTGGCATCACGGCTGGCGCGACAGGAACCCGATTTGCTTGAGCGCATTGGCGAAGTCTTCTTTGAACGATTCGATTATCGCCGCGCGGCAGAGTGTTTTCGCAAGGCGTTGGCATTCGATTCGTCGCGGTTTCGCGCTAATGTCGGCATGGCGGAGATAGCCTTGCGCGATGGCAAACTGGCGCACGTCGCGCATTTTTACCAGGCGGCTTCGGTAAGCGATGATGCGGCGTTGGCGCGACTGGCGCGACGCGAAGCCAGCTATTATCAACGACTGATCAGCGATGATGAATTTTTAGAGAAGGAGTTGCGCCGCATCCGTTTTCTCAATCAACTGCGCTGGGCGCGGCGGCTCTCGGCGGTTGCTTTCCTGATTGCGTGGATGATTGCCGGAATTGTTGGCAAGTTGTCCCTGACCTTGCAAAACTACGGCTGGGCATTGATGGCAACTTCGGCGATGGTATGGTTCGGTTGCACCTTCCTGCTGCGGTTCTTCAATCAGCGCCGCATTCAGCAAGACTTTTAAGGCAATAATACTGCCTGACTGCCCCCTCATCATTTTCAACTTTTCCTTGTCTTTGCAAGCCTTGAATGAATCGGGTAGGATGCTTCCATCCCGAAATCAAGATGAAAAACATTGTTGAGTGCATTCCCAATTTCAGCGAAGGTCGCCGCCCGGAAGTGATTAACGAGATTGTCGCGGCAATCAAAGCCGTTCGCGGTGCGGCGCTGCTCGATTACGAATCCGACGCGAATCACAATCGCTCGGTTATCACCTTTGTTGCGCCGCCGGAAATCGTCATTGATGCTGCCATTGCCGCCGCTAAAAAAGCTGCCGAATTGATAGACCTCAATTCCCACAGTGGCGAACATCCGCGTATGGGCGCAACTGATGTCATTCCGTTTGTGCCGATTGCCGGGGTGACGATGGCGGATTGCATACAGATTGCCCGTCGTTGCGGGGAACGCTTGTGGAGCGAGTGCAGCATTCCGGTCTATCTCTACGAAAAGGCGGCGACGCGACCGGAACGCGAAAACCTCGCGGCAATTCGCAAAGGACAGTTTGAAGGCATCCGCGATGAAATCGCCGCGAATCCGGCGCGGCTGCCCGATTTCGGTGAAGCGCGGCTGCATCCGACGGCAGGCATTACGGCGGTCGGGGCGCGTCCGCCGCTTATCGCTTACAATGTCAATCTGGCAAGCGATAATATCGAAATCGCCAATAAGATAGCGCGGGCGGTGCGCTATCTCTCCGGCGGTCTGCGCTATGTGAAGGCGCTCGGTTTTGCACTGGAAGATCGCGGCATCGTACAGGTTTCGATGAATATGGTCAATCACGAAGGCACACCGCTGTTTCGCGTCTTTGAGATGATTAAACGCGAAGCCGAACGCTATGGCGTTGCCGTCGTTGGCTCGGAGATCGTCGGGCTTGTACCACAACAAGCCTTGAATGACACCAGCGACTTCTATTTGCAACTGGAAAACTTCAGCCGTAATCAGCTTCTCGAATACCGTTTGCAATCGGCTCTTGCGGAAGAAACGGCGACAGACGAAGTAGAAACAAAAGACGTTAGTTTACTGGATACGCTCGACAGTTTTACCGATATGGTGGCGTCGAGCGAGCCGGTACCGGGCGGCGGCAGCGTTGCCGCGCATAGCGGCATGATGGCGGCGGCGCTTGGGCAGATGGTGTGCAATCTGACCATCGGCAAGAAAAAATATGCCGAAGTCGAAGCCCGCGTGAAGACCATTCAGGAAGAACTGGCGCAACTGAGAAGCGAATTGCGCGAGTTGATTTTGGAAGACGCCTTGAGCTTTAACGCCGTGATGCGAGCTATGAAGCTGCCGAAAGCGACCGCCGACGAGCAAACCGTTCGCACTGAAAAGATCAATGAGGCAACACGCGGGGCGATTTTAGTGCCTCTGGAAACGGCGCGTTGCGCGTTTGCGGTCTTAAAGCGGCTTGCTGATTTGCTCGAAATTGGCAACCAGAATGCGCTTTCCGATTTAGGCGTCGGCGCACAACTGGCGCTTACCGCCGTAAGAGGCGCATCGTACAACGTCAAAATCAATCTGTCGTCGCTGACCGATAGCGACGAAGCAAAGGGCTTTCGCAAGCAAATCAGCAAACTGATTGGCGAAACCGAAGGGCTTGCCGAAGCCATTGAAAGCGATATGTTGAGAAGGCTTTAAGAGTCCATAGTCCGTAGCTCTTCGTCACTTGTCATTCGTTGGATTTACCAGTATTGATGCAATCCATTCATGAAAAGCAAACCTACGGACTACCAACTACGGACTACGGACTAAGCGCTACGGACTACGGACTAATGGCAACGGGATTCAGAGAAATACAACTGGCGGTTCAGGAGCGCGTCGCACATATCATTTTGTCGCGCCCGCCAATGAATATCCTGACCATGACCATGATGCGCGAAATCACCCAAGCGGTAAATCAGGTCGGTAAACTCAAAGAGATTTGCGCCATCGCCTTTTCGGCGGTCAAGAGTTCACAAGCCTTTTCGGCGGGCGTTGCCATTGAAGAGTATCGCCCCGAAAAAGCCTATCAAATGCTGGAAGCCTTGCACGGCGTCTTTCAGGCTCTCGATGTTGCTGCAAAGCCGGTCATTGCGCTGGTGGCGGGTGCGGCGCTGGGCGGCGGTTGTGAACTCGTGGCGTATGCTGACATTGTGATTGCCACGCCGACGGCGCGATTCGGACAACCGGAAATCAAACTTGGCGTTTTCCCGCCTGCCGCCTGTGTGATGCTGCCGCGCATCATTGGCGACAAGAAAGCCCGCGAACTCATCTACACGGGTGAAATTATCAATGCCGAAACCGCCGCATCGCTTGGACTGGTCAATCGCATGGTCAGCGAAGAGGAATTGGAAAGCCGCGCCGAAGAGCTTTTTCAGACCTTCCGGCAAAGCAGCGCCGCTTCTCTTGAAGCAACGAGACGCGCCTTTCAGGAGACTGCCGCGTTGCCTTTTAATGAAGCCTTGAAGCGCAGCGCCGACATTTACTTGAATCAGTTAATGTCATACAGCGACCCGGTTGAAGGTATCGAAGCCTTCCTTGCTAAACGCGCCCCACACTGGAAACACAAATGAAGTAAAAAGGTAAAAGGCAAAAGTAAAAAGTAAACGACTTTCTATTGTCTATTTATCGTTGAGAAATGCTTGGGTCTCTGCCAAAAATAGCGCCAGTTGATCGTGATGCACCCAATGTCCGGCATTCTTTACTTTAACGATACGACGATTTTTAATCTTCGCGGCGCGGTCGTCGGTTTCCGGGTCAGACGCCCAACTCTCCATCCCCCAGAAAAGCAGCGTCGGGCAGCTAATCTGCTCGAAGATCTGTGCCATTTCCTGTAGGTTCTGACCATAAGGCGCGAAGGGGCGAGCGTAATTATCGAACTTCCATATCAGCGAACCATCGGCGTTCCAGTTCGTGCCGTGCAGCGTCAGGTGTCGCGCCACGTCTTCCGAGAGGTGCGGATTGGCTTCTTTCATGCGTTTAACGGCGGCATCCAGATTGGCATAGCTGCGCGGTTCGCGGCGTTCGGTTGCTCGAACCGTCTCAATCCAGTCGCGGATTTTCTCTGGCGCGGGGCGATGCACCCGGTGTCCTACAGGCGGTCCTAAGCCTTCGATGGAAACCAGTTTTTTGACGCGATCCGGGTAGATGCCGGCATAGAGCGACGCCACAATGCCGCCCAGAGAATGACCGATCAGATAGATAGGAAACGCATTGATAATGTCAGCCAGCGCCGATAAATCGAGAATATGCTCGGCAATGCTGTACAACGCGCCGGGAGCCCATTGACTATTGCCGTGACCGCGCAAATCAACGGCGTAGACGTGATACTCGTCGCGCAACGCCCGCGCCACCCAGTCCCAGTTGCGGGCATGGTCTAAGCCGCCATGGACAAGGAGTAAAGCAGGTTTGTCATCCTGTCCCCAGTCCCAGAAATGCAGCCGTAAGCGATGCGAATAGTAATAGTGTGAGATCGGTTCCAATGGTTCTCCCCTTGTCATTCATATTACCCACACAGAGTTTGTACGATATTGCCGGTTGCTATTTGCACTGACTCGGCAACTTGAATTTCCGAAGATTTCATAATTATCAGGGTTTCGCAAGTCCCTTGATGTCGCGTCAAGGGAATCAACAGTTACGGATAATCGGCGGTTACGCTTCTCTCCTTTCCGGCAAACGACAGCCTTATCTGCGCTAGCGCACGTCTCGGCGTTTCATTTCTGCACCGATTTCTGCATCGCTGCCATTTTCCAACTGCACGATCAACTGTATTGGCGCTTTTTTTCTCACCTTGTATCAAATATGTTGCATTTTGATACAAAATTAAACTCTGCCATCTGCACGATGAATGCCAGCTAGACCATCAAGTACATCGGCGCTTTTTTCCTACATCTACAAATGCTCTGGCAAGCTTCACCCGTTCGCCCCTACTCCCTCACTCCCCTACTCCTTTGTATCTGTGCCATTTTTTCATTTCTGCAACTCATTTCTGCAACCATTTCTGCATTGGCGTTTTTTTCATTACATCCGTTGTTGCCGTATCGCAATTACATCATTACCTCTTTCTCTGACTGCAAAATCGTTTACATCGCTGCCATTTTTCCTTTAATTAACTCACGTTACGCGGCACAGGGGCAAGCGGCAATTTTCAAGGGCCGGTGTTAGAGTTCAACCTTCAGGTTGGTCGTAGATTGAACAGCAGACGGCTAAGGAGTACGACGACGGCAATCAACCCGACGATAGACAGCACGAAGTTCGGCAGAAACCGCCACTTTCGCCGCCTTCAGCTACGACCAACCTGAAGGTTGAACTCTACCACCGGTCGCCAAGCGCTTCTGTCGCTCCGTGCGTAAGGCGAGTAATTAAAAATTAAGAATTACGAATTACACCAGATGCGCTCTTACTTCTTACTTCTTACTTTTTAATTGGTTTCTGCATTGGCGCTTTTTCTTTATCTCTACAAATCATCCGCCGCTCTCGCCTACTCCTTGCCCTCGACAAATAAGCCTGGAAAGTCCGCCGCCCGCTTAGCCTGAACATTGATAAAGTACCATAAATGTACGAATTATGCAAGAGGCGCGAGAATTGCGGCAATACCTTGTCAATTCTTGTGTTGCGTTGCTAGAATCGCTAGCTTTGAATAGGGACGAAAAAGCTGACTGGGAGGGTGAGGCTTGCGAAACCGCCGCCGGAAATCCGGCTTTGGTTGAGCCATGGGCGGAGCCGAAAGCGGTTGAGCGGCGCGTCTGGAGAAGCGCTTTTGTGGCGGCGGCGCTTGCCATCATCGTTTCAGCAATCTTCGCCGACCTGAAACTGACCCTGGGTCTGGCAGCAGGTTGTCTGCTGGCGCTGCTGAATTTCCGCTGGTTGAGTATCTCGGTGCGTGACATTCTGAGCGCCGGGACAACCTCGACGCCGCCCGGCACGATATGGCTTTTTCTGATTCGCTGGATAGTCGTCGGTGCGGTTGTTTATGTGGCAATATGGAGCGGCTATTTCAATGGCGTGGCGTTGCTTGTCGGGTTATTCGCCCCGGCAGTCGCCATAATGATAGAAGCAATTTATATGACTTTCAAATCCTTCGCCCGAGGCAGAGAAGATAACTAACATGAACATTCTTTCACAGGTACTTTTATTTGCGGAAGGCGGCGAACATGAATCGCTTATCGTTGAAAAGGTCAACGAACTTCTGCCAATGCACATTCCCGGTCACCTCATCCTGGCGGTTCTGGTCTTTATTTTAGCGGTGGCGTTTGTGCTGATCTTACGAGGTAAACTGTCTATAGAAAACCCGTCGCGTGGGCAGCAACTCCTTGAAGTTTTTGTGCAACAGGTTCGCGGCTTGCTTGCTGAAGTGATCGGTCCTTATGGTCGCCGTTATATCGCGCTTATCGGTTCGTTCGCGCTCTTTATTTTGCTTGGCAACCTGATTGGACTGATACCGGGACTCGGATCGCCAACCGATAATATCAATGTAACAGGGGCGCTCGGCATCACCTCATTTCTATACTACATCTCCATGGGATTCCGTCAGCAGGGCATCCGCTATCTCAAGCATTTCACGGGCGGATTAACGGGGGTGATGCTTTTGACCCTCGGGCCCTTGATTTTTCTTATCGAGATTATGTCAAACTTCGTGCGCCCCGTTACCTTGTCGCTACGCTTATTTGTAAATATGTTTGCCGACCATAAAATCGGACAGACCTTTTTGGATTTAGCGCCGCCGCTCATTCCCATCTTTACCCTGGCGCTGGGAGCCTTCGTCTGTGTGGTGCAGGCGTTTATCTTTATCATGCTATCAATGGTCTATCTGTCGGAAACCGTGCCGCACGACGAACATGACCACGACGAACACACTGGCGAAGCGGCGCACGCGCATTGATAACTGGGTAGTGGTTATGTGAAGCGGGATAAGGTTCAGAGTACAGCCTTCAGGCTGCTTGTTTGAATCAGCAGCCTGAAGGCTGTACTCTGAACTCCTTCTTCCATACTGACCCGCTACCGATACTTGCTTTTGGAAGTGGGAGAGAAGCGAAGAAGCTCGTTACTAGAAGCGCCAAAACACGAAGTTGCCGGAGCCTTGCCAATTAGGGGGGCAAGCGCATACCGAACAAGTGGAAATTATCCCGGAGTCTTGTTTGCCTCTCCTTTGGCTAATGATTTGAACGACGAATTTCACAACCTTGAAATTGAGAATCCATTTTATAAACCGTTTCATATCAACCGTGATTCTCAATACCGAGTAACTGAAAGGCAGCGTTCCCAACCTAGAGGAGAAAGAACCAATGTTTAAGGTAAAATATTTTGTTATGTCAACAATGACGATGCTGATGACCGTAGCGACGGCGGCAGCGGCAGACGGCGCGGCAACGAGCGGCGGCACCAATATTCCGGTTGCTCTGGCGGTCGGCATTGCTGCTTTGGGCGGCGCTATCGGCGACGGTCGCGCCATTGCCGCAGCCTGTGAAGGAACGGCGCGTAATCCGAGCGCCGGCGGACGTATCTTCACCATGTTGCTTTTGGGTCTGGCGCTCATCGAAACGCTGACGCTGTTCACGTTCCTGACGCTGTTCATCAAACCCGCCAATGCCACTGGCATCTAAAGAGGTGATTGGCGCGGAATGTTGCTATTCCTGACGCGCTTCATTGCAGCGTCGAAATAAGCAAATCAGGAAAGTAGATAAAAAAGGGAGGCAATTTTATGCCTCCCTTTTTCCAAGCCTTTCGTATGCCGTCTCAAGGCTTACAGGTATAAAACCTGTCCTTTCACTTCATCTGCTGTAAACGCTTCATAAATAACAATCAACGCTCGTAGGATGTCTCCCACGCTGCGCGTCCCTTGTTTGCAATAAGCAATGCCGCTATGTGGCGCATTGTTGGAATGTAAGCGCAGAAAGTCGTTATCCTGAGTCACCATAACGCGCCCTGATTGACAGGCAAAGTCAAGATGCTCTTCGTCTGCGGCTCCGCGCAAGCCAACATCTTTGGGCATGGTTACGACGATGCCGCGTTTTCTTAGTCCTTCAGCAATGGCAGAGTCTATATGTTCGTCAAGATGAAAAGCTATCGGCTGACTCACCGGCTTTCTTCGCCCCGCAATCTTTGTAATTTCTCTTGCAGACGGGAAGGATTATTTTTGCGGAACTCCTCAGCAACTTCATCTTCGCGGCGCATCTCTTCGCGGATGTCGTCAATATGGTCATAATAATAAGCTAAAGCATGATGCACATCGCTGAGACGAAGCGTTGGATAATGAAAGACGATTTCATCCGGCGTCTTGCCTTGAAACTCATACCAGATGACGATGTCCATAACGCGAATCCGCGTTCCGGCAATACAGGCTTTGCCGCCACAAACGCCGGGAGTTCTGGTTATGCGCTCGGTAATTACTGCTGCCATAATTTTCATCCTCTAGGAATTTCTCTATTACACTATAGCACAAATCTCAAGCGGATTTAGATATTGTCATTCGCGTCGAAATTGACATGCTCTTTGTAGGCGGATACTCTGAATTTAGTGACGGTTTAACGATTTCATTTCATAAGAAGGATAAGACTATGCACGCATTCAAAGAGAGCATGACGCAATTGATTACCCAGACTTCGACCAATCTGCCGCCGGATGTGCGGCGGGCGATGGCGGCGACGCTTCAGACAGAAGACCCAAACTCACGCGGCGGCACGGCGCTTGCCGTGATTGCCAACAACATTGATATGGCTTGCTCGAATGAAGGTCCAATATGTCAGGATACCGGCTATCCGACGTTCAAAATCAAGACTCCGGTTGGCGCAAATCAAATCATCATGAAGCGCGAAATTCTCGAAGCCGTTGAAGAGGCAACTAAAATCGGCAAGCTGCGCCCCAATTCGGTTGATTCCATCACCGGGACGAACTCCGGCAATAATCTCGGTCCCGGCACTCCGGCGATCTATTTTGACCAGTGGGAGAATGACGACGAAATCGAAATCAAACTGCTGCTCAAAGGCGGTGGTTGCGAAAACAAGAATATCCAGTATGCATTGCCGACGGAATTGCCGCATCTGGGACGCGCCGGACGCGACCTTGACGGCGTTCGCAAATGTATTCTACACGCCGTCTGGCAGGCGCAGGGGCAAGGGTGCAGCGCCGGGGCGATTGGCGTCTGCATCGGCGGCGACCGCACGACAGGTTATGCTCACGCCAAAGAACAACTCTTCCGCACCCTGGGCGACACCAACCCGAATGAGCAATTGGCGGCGCTGGAAGAGTACACTATGAAAGCCGCGAATACGCTTGGCATCGGCACGATGGGCTTTGCCGGTGGCGTTACCTTGATTGGTTGCAAAGTTGGCGCGTTGAATCGCCTGCCTGCGAGTTTCTTTGTGTCGGTGGCGTATGATTGCTGGGCGTTCCGGCGCTTGGGTGTGGTGATGGATGCCAAGACAGGCGAGATTAAACGCTGGCTCTATCGGGATGAAAAGGTTGCGCCGAAACCGATGAGCGCCGGAGAAGGTTTCGCGCTGACCGGCAATGAAAAGCATCTCGTCGCGCCGATTACGGAAGAACAGGTACGCGAACTCAAAGTCGGCGATGTGGTGCTGATTTCCGGCGAACTGTACACCGGACGCGATGCGGTGCATTCCTATCTGATGAAGCACGAGTCGCCCGCCGATTTGCATGGTTCGGTATTGTACCATTGTGGTCCGGTGGTGATGCAGAACAATGGCAATTACAAGATAACGGCGGCGGGTCCGACGACCAGCATACGCGAAGAACCGTATCAGGCGGACATCATCAAACGCTTTGGCATACGTGCCGTGATGGGCAAAGGCGGCATGGGCAAAAAGACGTTGGCGGGTTTGCAGGAATCGGGCGCGGTCTATTTGAATGCCATCGGCGGCGCGGCGCAGTATTATGCGCGTTGCATTGAAGAAGTGCTGGACGTGAACTTGCTGGAGTTCGGCATACCGGAAGCGATGTGGCATCTGCGCGTCAAGGAATTTCCGGCAATCGTGACGATGGACGCGCATGGTAATTCTCTGCACGCCGACGTAGAACAGGCATCAGCGGTGATGCTTGCTAAACTGGCAGACCCGGTGTTTTAAGGCAATTAAGAATTAAAAATTAAGAATTAAGTAGGCGGACAAAATTAAGTTGAATGGCGTTGGTTTAGAGGTACGCCTGCAGGCGTGAACCTCACGCATCAAGGCGGTACTCTAAACCCTATGCTAATTCTGTCCGCCTACTTAAGATCGGCTTCTGCTTAATTCTTAATTTTTAATTCTTAATTGAACCAAGGAGGAATTATGTCAATATCTGCGCTGTCAACTCGCAGCCCCTTTATTGAAGAACTTTTTGCCGTCATTCGTGAAGGGAGTAGCCGTGACCCGTTCTTTGATGCCGTGCGCCAGGGGCAGGTGAGCCGCGTAGGGTTGAAGATATGGACGCTTCAGGCATTACAGGTAGTACGCGAGTTTACCCGCTTCATTAGCGCCATTCACGCCAACTGCCCGCACCGCGAGGCTCAACAACTGCTCGCTGAAAATCTCTGGGAAGAGCATGGGCGCGGCAAGGCAGAACGTGACCATTACGCTTTAATAAAACGATTGGCGCGAAGCCTCGGCGCGACCGATGAAGAGATTGAGCAGACCGAGCCGCTACCAGAGACGAAGAACTATATCGCGCATTGTTTTCAGGTGACACGCGACAAGTCATTCATTGACGGCATGACGGCTATCGGCGTCGGCATCGAAAGCTTTATTCCAGTCTTTTTCGGCGTTCTCGCCGAGTCTCTAATAACGCATTACGGGCTGTCGAAAACCGCTGTCGAATATCTGCTCGTCCATGTTGGCGAAGATGAAGACCACGCTCAACGGTCATTGGAAATCATTGAACAATACGCCATCACAGATGACATCAAGGCAAAAGCGAAACAGGCGTTACGCGATATGTTACAAATCAAACGCCGCTTTGCCGATGCGCTTTATGGACGCTGTTTAGCGGCGTAGCCGCAGAAATGTAAGGGCAAAGCTGACGGAAAGGCGGAGCCATTCCGCACATCCAAGCGGCACAGCCGCAAATCAAAGACCCACGCTTATTTCAAAGCATACAGCCGCAAATCAAAGATTCACGCTTATATCAAAGCGTACCGCCGCAAAGCAAAGACGCATCCTTGCAGATTGCACAGTCGCAAACCTCCATAGTATCGTCAGAGAGCGATGAGCGATAGACAAACAAATTCGCTGCCACAGGAGCCGAAGCCGTTGATTGAAGGCGAAGATTATTACCGGGAAGGAAGCTATGTGGTCTTTACCAGCGCCTATCATTTGAAACGCGGTTATTGTTGCAACTCCGGCTGCCGCCATTGTCCTTATCGCAATGAGGCAGAAGGCGGGTAATTATTTTTGGGATGGTACTTTTTGGCGTTACGCAGTATATTTTTGGTGTCAATGCAACTCGTAACACCTTCGGAGGAAATCATGTCATTCAAAAGAATGGATCAGGGCAATGTCGCCGACTGGATGGTAATCGGGCAGGAAGTCGGCAAACGACAGGCAAAGATGCCGCAAATTATTAAATCTATGCTCCTGCAACTGGAAGAACAGGTTGACGGTTTTCAGATCAACCAACTGCAACACGGTTTGCAGACTGCCACGCGAGCCGTGCGTGATGGCGCATCGGAAGAGGTCATCGTGGCGGCGCTCTGTCACGACATCGGCAAAGTAATCTCGGTGGACAATCATCCGGCGATTGCGGCGGAGATTCTGAAGCCTTATGTGTCGCCCGACACCTATCAGATTGTCCGCACCCATCAGGACTTTCAAGGGCGACACTATTACGCCCTGATGGGCAAGAATCCGAACGCCCGCCAGCAATATGAAAACGAAGCGTGGTACGACAGAGCCGTGCAGTTCACCGACCTCTGGGATCAGGCATCTTTTGATGCCGAGTATGACACGCTGCCGCTTGCGTATTTTGAACCAATGATTGATCGCATTTTCGCGCAACCGCTTGGCTATGCGAAGATTGCCGCGCAAGCCGTCGCCGAACAGTAGAATTTGTCTCAAGGCGTTCGCACTCACGAACCTCATTCCGCTCGAAGTGCGAACGCTTTGCTATTTGCGGATGAAACTTTCCATCAAGCCTTTTGCCATTCGCCGCTTTCTCTGCCGCACTCTCGCCACCAGAGAGCGTCTCAACTGGAAACTCAAAACCGTCTTTGCGCTGCTCATCTTTCTCATCTCGTTTGCCACAAAATCGTTACAAGCGGTTGACCTTGCGCCGGTGATGTACACCGTGCAGCAACCGTTCGGCGGGCTTACCGATACTTACGATTTGCGGGCGATGTCCATTATTGACGGCGAAGGCGTGATAGGTCCTTATGACATCAACCCGCGCAAGACGGTGTGGATTGCACAGGCTCCGGGGTATTCCATTTTTCTGAGCGTCGTCTATATTTTTACAAGCCGCAATTTCTTCAACGTGCAGTTGATTCAAAATCTGCTCAACTCGCTGTCGCCGGTGTTGATTTTCTTTATTGCCGGTCGGCTCATAAGTTGGCGCGTCGGCTTTGCTACGGGGCTTTTGTCAGCAATTTCGCATCATCTGTCACATATCTCCAATTTCATCTTGCCGGATGCCTTGAGCGCCTTGCCGCTGCTTGCCGGATTTTTTTTGTTGATGTTAGCAATGCGTTACGCTCGACGATGGTGGGTGATTTATCTACTGTTTGCACTGGCAGGGGTGATGCTCGGACTGGCAGCGTGGATGCGTTCACAGACCATGTTGCTTGGACTATTCGCTGTCGTGCTGCTGACGCTGACGACAAAACCGCGCCTCATCACTCTGAAAAGAACGCTGGTGATGGCGGCTTTTTCGTTGCTGATAATTGCGCCGATTACCATAAAGAATTATCGCGTTTATGGTGAATTTGTGCCGGTGAACATTGGCGCGGGGATTGTGCTATGGGAAGGCATTGGTGAGGAAAGCGGCGATAAGTATGGCGCGGTCAGGTTAGATGAAGAAGTCGCAAAACAGGATGCCGAGATTTACGGCGAGCCGCGTTATGCTGGTACGTGGTCGTCGCCCGATGGCATTATGCGCGACCGTGACCGTGTAAAACGCAGCCTTGCGATTATTACAGAACATCCGGTCTGGTATGCCGGAGTGATGATGAAACGCGCCCGCGAGATGGTGAAATACTCGGCTCACGCGCCGCTGATCTTCAAGCCGCGAGAGGCAGCCGCGCTGACGCGAACCGAGCCGGTTAAACGCGGCTGGGAAATTCTGGTAATGGAATCGGGCGACGGTGCTTTGCATATCGGCAGGCGGCTCGCATTTCTCAGAATGCCACTCAGAAGCGGGCAACGCATTGCCAAAGAAGCCATGCAAACATTTATTGTGATTGGCATTATTGCGGTACTCTTTTTGAGCCGTCGCCGCGCCGCGTTCCTGTTTATCGTACCGCTTTACTACTTTCTCTTTCAGGGCTTTTTTCACACGGAATTTCGCTACACCCTGCCAATGCAATACTTCGTCTTTGCCTTTGCGGCGGTAACGTGGACGCTGGCAATTACTTTACTTGGCAGAGGGCTGAGAAAGGTAATCGCTAAATGGAAACCTGCGGCAAGTCAGGAAAGCTAGATTTTTGACAGGATAAACAGGATTCTCAGGATTGCGCCGCAGAAGAACACAGAGGCTTCACAGAAGTATATAACGATTTGCCTCTGTGTCCGGTGAAAAACCTTCTGCCTTACGGTCTCATTACTAGCATCGGTTATTGCAATCGCATTGTCGGGTCGCCAAATAACAACCACGTCTTGCGGATGTCCATATCACTGACCGTTGCTTTGGCTTCGCGCATCACTTCGCCTAGCGTCATAGAACGTCGCTGATTAAACAATAAACGAAAGAGTTGTTGATTCATAACCGCTTGCTCGCCGGGTGAGGTCAGCCCGCTCGATGCCAATACAGCAAATGCGCCGCCTTTGGATTTCAGCAACGATTCGGCAAGGGAATCCGCTGTCACGTCCTGAAAATAACCGTTCAGACAGGTCATAGTGATGAAAAGCGAGAGCTTGTCATTGTTCGTCAGATTGCCCGCGTCTGCCGCCGTCAGCAGGTTGCCGCGCCACTTATCCAGCGAGCCGTGACCGTTGTAGTTGACAATCCCTTGTCCTTGACTGAGGCTGGCAAGCAATTTAGCGCGGGCTGCCGAGTCGCCGAGTCGCCCCCGGTCTATCTCGGTAATGAGGCTGTTGATTGGGGCAATGTCGCGCAACTCACGGGTTGCCGAAGCGAAATCGAAACCATCGTTGCTGTCGCTTACGAGTAATAAAGTATTCGCGGCTGCGTCGCCCTTGTAAGCAATAATCTTGGCAACCATTCGCCCTGCTTCCGCCTCAGTACGGACGGGCAAACGTCCGACCGCCATCTCTGCCAAACCATCGCCGTCAAAATCGGCGAACCAATCATCCGAAGCGGTTTCCAGATAGCGCGTCTCTACCATTCGCGTTGGTACGAAATCGGTATCGCCATAGCCCAGATAATTATTCGGGTCATAGCTGGCATCGCCGCCAAAGAGAACATAGCGAGGCGATGACTGCCAGTTTTTGCTGGCATGGAGAAGGAAATCTTTTACCGCTTGCGGCGTTTTGTTGCCGAAGCTGAATTCATTATAGAGGTCTTCAATATCAACGACGACAACCTGTAAACCTTGTTTTTGTCGCGCCTCTGCCAGCCGCTTGAAACTCTCGGTAAACTCGCGGCGCGTGATGATGACCATATCGGCTTTGTGCGCTGACTCGCGCCAGTTTGACGGCGCATTGGCGCGAATGGCAACGGGTCTTTTCACCTCGTTAGCAGTGAAAGCAAACACAGTTCTATCTCCGGCGGCGGGTGGCATTACGCTTACGGCATAGCCATCGTTCACAGCCGTAACGCTTCCTGTCACCTCTTGCGGCGCGTTCGGGTCGGTAACATCCAGCACGCGAATCTGATTGCTCGTAAAGCCATCAATCGTCAGCGCCATTCGTCCCGGCGCGAGCAGTCGCAGAGCATTGTTATCCGCCGTGTAACGATGCGAATAGGTCAATCGTAAGTAATCAACAAGGCTGATGTCGGTATCGCCGCCTTGCGCTACGAGTCTGACGCTGTTTTGCCCCTCGCGCAGCAGCGCCGGAGCAATCGCCAATCGTGCCAGCCCTTGCGTTTGTCCCGCAAATCTGAGGTCGCCCGCTTTGTTGCCATTAATCTCTATCTGAACGCGGTGCGGTGTGGCGGTGACGCCCTGTAAGGCAATTTCGAGAATTGCCGGTTTGGAAGATGATGGCTCCAGGTGTTGTACGGTGAGCGATTGGTCTGTCGGATTTTTTGACACCACCGCGCCAAAGAAGTTTTCACGCTCGCCATTTCTCAGGCTTGAGAAATAGACACTTCGATCTCGTCGTTCAACGGTGTAAGGAAAACTTCCGGCTTTCGCGGGCGATGATGCGCCTGTTACTTGTTCGATGCGGCGGCTCGGTGGTGTACCGACAGCGAGCCAGTAGGTGCGCGACTTCGTATAAGGCGAATCGTGTCCGATGCCGTAGAACTCGATGGCGTAACTATCTCTGCTCGCCTTTACAAGGATAGGAATTTCCTGTCCGTCGCCGAACATCTGCAAGGCGGCGGGGGCGACTTTGGCATCAAGTCCGGCAGCGATGAGTTCGGCTTGTGTCACCCGGTACAAGCCTTCTTCGGCGACAACAATCTTTACTGCCGCCGTGTTGCTCAGATTGGCTGCGGATATGTTTGCTGTGGCAGCAGAGTTAGTTACAGCCTGCCGCGCAAGCTGTTTTGAGGTATCCCTGCCGCTTGCTTGTTGTTGCGCCATACTGAGGCGATTGAGCAGTAAGGCTTGTTCGCTGGACGAGAGTTGCTGCCCGCTTCGTGAATCGCTAATCGGGATGGGTCCGTGCAAGGTGCGTCGTCCGCTCAGGTCAATATCTTCTATCCAATAACGCGCCGCCACCGACGATACATCGTTGTCAAACCAAGTGTACGATTTACCGGCTCCAAGTGTAGTTTGCGCTCTGACCATCAAAGCAGACCCGGCGATAATCTGTGAGTTGATACGCTGGCGGCGACCCGCTTCTTCGCGGTAGAGGTTGAAACCGAGATTGTCCACTTCGTAAGTCGTACTCCATTGCACCAACGCGCCGTTATCGTAGCGTGTTGCTTTACTGGCGGCGGCGAAATCATCAGTAAATTTCACGGCGGTTGGCGCGGCACATCGGGCAATCGAGAGCAGATAGTCGCCCGCGCCGGATGCGGTCACACGAACGTAAAAAGTTCCGCTGTAGGGCGCTTTGAAGACCAAGCCTTCCGCCGGTTTATTCGGTGTCAGCGATGTTAAGCTGCCTGCTCCTGACACGGTTGAAGAAGCGGCGGCGAGGTCATTGGCTACGACGAGCGGTGTGCCGGCGCTGTTCAGCAATGCCAGTCCGCCGTTAATTGGCGAAGAAGAACCGACAACGCCGCTCAGCAGCGTCGGGTCGCCGTCCAAAGCGATAAAAAGTATCTCTCCGCTTATGGCAGTGAAGCGGAAAATATCGTTGTCTGTCGGTGCGGCAATAGCGCCATTGACGTAAGTAATAATTGCATTCGCATCAGCTTGTGCTGTTGTATCGTTCGGCTCGGTTTCCGCGTTTGCCGTTGCGCTCGGTGGCTGCACCACCGCATAAAGCCGGTACGGTTCTACAGGTGCGGCATTTGAAAATGAATTGACGCGCAGATAGGTAGTTGCGTCGCTTGTCCGCGTCCCGGCAACTATTGGAGCCAACGCCCCTGAGATGGTGTCGCCATTGTCGTCGTCAAATTCCAGCGTGTCGGTAGCGGTGGTGACTCGTAATTGTAAATCGGTTGTATTCCCAGCAATCGAGTCAACCAGCGCAAAGATACGCGAGTCTGCGACGGGCGTTTCAAGGGCGTAAAAATCGGCGTCGCCAGCCGGATTGATTGAGCCTTCGATGCCGCAATATGCCGCGAAACTGTTTGCTGATGCGGGACTATTATTCGGCTCCGTTTCAGCCAGGCAAACGCTTGCTTCCAAGGTGAAGCTGCTGCCATCGGTGAGCGTCGCTTCATCCACAAAAATAAAGACCTGTTGCGACGCGGTAAGCGGCAGACAGAGAACTTCTTCCGCACCTTGTAAGGCATTGCGATTGGCGGCGGCAATGACCGGACCCGTCATATTGGAACAAGTCAAGGTCTGCGGCGCAGCGGGGCAGGAAGTTGCAACGTACAATACAAGATTATTCAAAACGCTATAATTATCGGCGCGAAATGAATAGTTGCCGGCGGCGGGCGCGGTGAAGGAATAGACCACATCCCGACCAACGGTAGTTATCGCCGTCTGTCCAACCCCGCTGAAGCAGGTTGCGCCCGATAGCGTATAGTCATTGGTCGCGCCTGCGGTTGTGCCGGTGACGGGCGTGTTAAGGGTAAGCGGTATCGCCGTCGCGCAAGTGTCGTTGACTGACGCGAGTTGTTGCGTAACACGCAACTGCACGGCGGTCTTGCCTGTCGGGGGCGCAGTCGTGCCAAATTGCCAGACGACGATAAAGTACGGCGTCCCGGCGGTCAGAGGCGCAGTCAAGACTGCCTGTGAATTATCGCCGCCACAGGAATCATCGTCACAACCATCGTTATTGGTGAGTATTTCCGTAAAAGTTCCGCCGCAACCCGCCGTTGAGGTGTAGATTGCCATCACCGTATCGTCAACCGTCGTTGCGGTCGGCGCATCGGCGCAAGTGGAAAACTCATAGGTTGCCGTTGTTGCCGGTGTGAAGGTGTACCAGATGCTACGCGAAACATTGGTTTGACAGGATGGCAACGGTGGGTCGCCGGTCACGGTAGCATCGGTGATGTCCGTCGTTACCCCAGTAAGGTATGGAAACGGTCCCGCATTAGGAACGACCTCTGCGCCGGAACACATATCGTTAGCAGGCGCAATGAAAAGCGAAGGCGAAGCGCTGGCGGCAAGCTGTCTGGTCGAGAGCGCCCAGGTTGCTATACAGAAGCCGATGAGCAGTAGGATGAGGCTATGCTTTGTCGAAACTCTCACTACGTCCTCCTGAATTTGCGAAGCGAGGCAATAAAAGTCAATGGTTTTAACCTGTTTTCCATCATTTGGCAACTGAAAGCCGAAAGACTGCGAAGGCTCGTGGTACAGGTAACGAACCGCGTCTTCTTATTCACAGGGACTTTGTAAAAGAAGCGATTCCGCCGTCTTGACGTTTGTGATAGGATTTCGCCTCATTCGGCGGCAAGCTGGAAATGCCGTTCAAGAAGCGGAGAAGAAAAGTGAGTGATTACAGACGAAAAGCACAGGTGAGCATCACGAAAATAAGCGTTGGTCTTCTTGTTTGTCTGCCGGCAATCGTTGTTCCTGTGCTGGCGTTTACTCAGCGAGCGGTTATCAAAAAGCTGCCCGGCGCAAATTCGATTGTGATGGCTGATTTTAATGGCGATGGCAAGCAGGATGTGGCGATTAGCATTCGCAATTCGATAGCCGTGATGCTTGGCAATGGCAATGGCAAGTTCCGTGAGCCGGTTTATAATGCTCTTTTTAATACCCCAACTTCAATAGCCACCGGAGACCTTAATAACGATGGCTTTTTAGACCTCGTAACCACCAATTTTAGCAATCAGGTCTCGGTGCTGCTCGGCACAGGTGAAGCGGCATTCAGGGACGTGCAGACCTACACGGTCACAGACGCGCATTATGTCGCCATCGCCGATTTCAACAATGATATGGCAAAGGATTTGGTGATTGCCAACGACATTGCCAATACCGTTTCGATACTGCTCAATAGCGGCAATGGCAGCTTCGGTTCACCGATGAATATGCCAATCGGCAATCGCCCGCATTCGGTGGCGTGTGGCGATTTTAATGGCGACAACAATATAGATATAGCGGTTGCCAGTCTACTGGAGAGTCGGCTTATTCTACGGTTGGGTAATGGCAATGGAACATTCACGGATGGCGGCTTTGTGATGGTCGGCTCATTTCCTCATCATGTGCTTTCCATTGATTTGAACAGTGATAATAAGCTCGATTTAGTGAGCGCCGATTCGACCAACACCACGATCAGTATTCTGCTGGGTGACGGCATGGGCGGCTTCAGTTTAAGCCAGCAACCAGTTGTCGGTAACGGTCCGTTGCGCGTTGAACCGGGCGATTTCAATGGCGATACGATTGTGGATTTAGTGGTGTCCAATGTGCAATCGAATAATGTCGCTATGCTCCTCGGCAACGGCAACGGCACCTTTGGCAGCGCAACAAACACGCCGGCGGGGTTAGGCGCAACTTCACTGGCAACCGGCAACCTTGACGGCGATACGAAAACCGATGTGGTTGTCGTCAATGTCACGGCGAATACGGCTGTCGTCCTGCTGATGGAATAACCTTGAGTAAGTACAGGCGTTTAGAGTACAAGCTTCAGCTTGGTCGTAGATGGGGGAGCAAACCATTTCATTTATTCCCGTACTCTTCTCATCGCTTGCCGAATCCGCAAGCGGTCTGCCTTGCTGCCTACTACCAAACTAAAGTTTGTACTCTAACGCCCGCTCCTCAGGGTTTACTATTTCCTCTGCGTTACATGATTTAGAAGTGGTTCATGGCATTGCATATTCGCTTTCATATTCTTCTCTGAACGCAGCAAGCTGCGCTTCGATTTCGCTCTCTGTCCAACCGATTTCCCGCGCCATCAGAGTTGCCACAAAGGGCGCACACTGGAAAGACGATTCGCCGCCAAGCATTAAAAGCCGGGTGCGCCGCGCCAGCGTATCGGCAAGTGTCATCGCCATTTCATAGCGCGTCGCATAGACAACTTCGGCGGCAATGTTCGGTAAACCGTCAAGCAATTCTGACTGTAGCAATAATCTGCCATGACGCATGATTTCCAAAATTCGTTCTGCTGCCGTGCCGTAGGTGTGAGCAAGATGGCGTGTGTTTTCCGGCAACAGATAGGAAGCGGCGGCGAGTTCTCGTGCCAGCAAAGGCATTTCGCTGCGGTTGATTGCGCCGTGTAATCGCAATGTAGTTGTTCGCACGTCATTTTTTGCCTTTATGCCGAAGCGTTCGTTGAGGCGTATCATTGCCAGATTGACGCCGTGTTCCGCCATGCGGCGATAGGTCGTCAATTTGCCGCCGGCGATGGAGACTAAACCGCTATCACTTTCAATAAGAAACTCTTTGCGCGAAACATCGGTGGTAGCTGTCGTTCCCGCCGTGCCGATGAGCGGACGCAACCCCGCCCAGCTTGAAATCACGTCTGACACTTGTAAATTGGCATCAAGGAAATAGGAATTGATTGCCGCGAGGATTTCGCTCGCTTCATCCGCCTCAACACGGGGGGCATCCTTGTTGCCCCGGTAATCGGTGTCGGTTGTACCAATATGGACGCGCCCTTGCCACGGCACAACGAAATAGAAACGATGCCCGCTGAGCGCCGGAATCAGACACGCGGCTTTCACTTGCAGGCGTTCGGCGGCAATTGTCAGGTGAATGCCTTTCGAGGGACGCACACGAGGCGCATTGGTCTTTTCGAGGTTTGCGGCATCTAGTCGCGTCACCTCATCCATCCAAACGCCGGTAGCGTTGATCACCACACGCGCCTTTGCTTCCCTCTCGCTGCCGGTTAGTGTATCGCGCAATCGTGCGCCTGTGATGTTGCCGTCTTTGTCATATAGAAAGCCGATGACTTCGGCGTAGTTGGCAATTGCCGCGCCGTGTTCGTGAGCCGTCTTGATGACCTCTATCACCAAACGCGAATCGTTCGTCAAGCCGTCATAGTAGAGGAACCCGCCAAGTAAGCCTCGCGCTTCGAGTTGCGGGGCAAATTGTAAAGCTTCGTCACGCGAAATGCGGCGATGCTTTTCGAGGCGGTATTTGCCAGCCAGCAAATCATAGAGCCACAACCCGGCACGCATCTTGAGCGGGCGGTCATAGTTGCGCTTGCTCTGTTCGTAAATCGGAATCAGGAAGGGAAATGGTTCTACCAGATGCGGCGCGATGTCCAGTAGTACGGCGCGTTCGTATAAGCCTTCGCGCACCAGAGCAAAATCGAAATGTTCAAGATAGCGCAAGCCGCCGTGAATCAGTTTCGTCGAACGGCTCGACGTTCCGGCGGCAAAATCGCGCTTCTCAACCAGCGCCACCGTAAACCCGCGCACTGCCGCATCGAGAGCCAACCCTGCGCCGGTGCTGCCGCCACCGATAATCAATAAATCGAAGGTTTCGGCTGCCAACCGCTCAAGAACTTCCAGCCGTGTGCGCCACGAAAACTCCGCCATACAGTAAGGAAACCATATTCGCAGCCAATCCTAAAAGGCGAATTTCGGGTTGATGGATTTCTTATCGTATTCGCGCCAGTTCGGTTTCGGCGGCGATGAAGCCAAAGGCAGCCCAGTATTTTCCGGCAATCACCCGTTGAAAAATCTCTTTCGCTTTGGCTTTATCGCCAGTGTAGAGATGCCAGTTGCCGATACCGTAGCCTACCGTCGCCAATTCCAAGTCACCGAGTTTGTCGCTGTAGATGTCCGATTCTTTCTTCAAACCTTTGTACATCAGCAAACGGTCAAAGTAGGACTTATTTTCTTCAACCTTCATCGTCGGCGTGATTCGTTCCAACACTCGCGCCGCTTCCGCCTTTTTATTCATCCGGCGATAGGTCATATAGAGCCAGTCGGAAACGGCAATCACCGAATCATCTTTATCGGCGACGGCAAGGCATTTTTCGTAAGCGGCGGCGGCTTTATCGAAGTTACCTTTCAAGTAGTAAGCCAGTCCAAGGTGATACCAGATGTCGAAATTCTTATCGTTCAGTTTTGCGGCATTATCCATATCAATAACAGCGCGGTCAAATTGCCGCGTCGAGATGTAGCGATGCCCGCGATGGCGATAGAGCATGGCATTTTGCGGCTCAAGCGCGATGCCGCGAGTATAGGTGGCAATGGCATCGCGGTAACGCCAGACGCTTGCCTGAGCGCGTCCGAGAGCAATCAGTAATTCAATGTTTTGCGGATTGGCTTCGAGTTTCTTTTCGGCTTCGGCAATAACATTTTTTTCGTCCGGTTGAGCGTAGAACTTCGTGCCGAAAGGTGAAACCACTTCTGGCGTGCCTTGCGCGAAACCAAAAGCAGCAAAGAGCAGAATAATGAAGAAGGCTTTTTTGAGCATAGTTGACCTCGTTTATATGAGAAACCGGCGGCAATAATATGAGGAGCAGAGCAGAAGTTCAAGTAGCGGTAAAAAGTGGTGTCGAAGGATGCTGGCAGATTCTTATGATAACGGAGACAAGGCTTCCACCACCGAGACACCTCGACGGTTGCACAGAGATTCTACTACACTCTCTGCGCTGTCTCAGTGTTCTCCGCATCTCTGGGGCGAATGAAATACTTTGCTCTCTTCTCTGTGCAACCTCTGTGTTGCTCTGTGTCTCTGTGGTGAATCTGTAGCTTGATTCATGCAGCTTTTCGTTTTTCGCATTACCTTTTGCGTCTATGAAATTGATAAGCGCGGTAGAGAATAACAGCGAACGGCACAAGCCAGATCAAATCGTTGGTGACGTTTATCCAGCCGAACGACCACGGCAGTTTGCCTTCATTGGCAGCTTTCAAAAAGCCAATAGGACCGAAGAGCTTGCCTAAAAAGCCGACCAGCACAATCGGATAATGGCACAACGGGTCGTAAGCGGCTATCGCATAGCCGATGCCGTAAACGCCGACAATCATGCCGACGCATTGCCAGATTTCAATGTAATTCGGCGGCGGCATACCGAACCAGTGGAACGGCTCAAGCGGAAAAAAGATGATAAACGCGCCCCACAAGATATTATATGCGCCCGCCGCCAAGAGCAGCGGTTTCATCCATGCGGCAGCTTGCACAGGTTCCCGATTCATCGCGCCTCACTTCATTAATTTGAAGACCATCCACAAAGACAAAACGCCTCGCAAACTCCAGGCAACAGTTCTCAGCCAATTCGTAAAAACCAATTCGCGGTATGCCTGATCGTTAAAGCCCATAGCCAGCAGCGAATGGCGGGGTACTTGTATAAAGATGGTAGACAGCCAGATAACCGCAAGCAGCGCCACACCCGTATAGATGAGCTTTGCATTGATGCCTTCGGGTCTGGAGAAGAGAAAAAAGATGGCGGTCGCCGTTTCAAGCAGGAATGCCGGAGCAATGACCAGCGTGGTCAAGCGCGAATGCGTGGCTTCGTAGAGCATGAAGGCTTCGGTCTGCACCTGATTGAAGAGCGGATAGTGAACAATCTGCACGAACCAGATTAGCCCCACCATAAACAGCGTTGCGGCAGTGTGTATCAGAATGACCAGTCTCACGATAATTGATTTTCCATTGTAGAATTTCGAGCAAGCAAAATTGCAATCAGAGTTTGACGGGCAAGGAAAATGAAGGCAAGGGCAGTTTGGCGTTTTCTCTGCCATCGCCAATGCTGCAACGTCTGTGATAGTTTACCAAAAGCATAATAGAAAAGGTCTGAATGATGAAAACACGAAGAGAGATGCTGGAAGAATTCCTTGCTGCCGATCCGAATGATTCTTTCTCGCGCTATGCTCTGGCGCTTGAACTTGAGAAGGAAGAACGAGCAACGGACGCAATCGCGCAATTACAGGAAGTCATCGCCCGCGATGCCAGCTACGTTGCCGCTTATTACCATTTGGGACGAATGTTAGCTCGCGCCGGACAGACCGACGAAGCCTTGGCAATCTACCGTCGCGGCTTGGAGGTCGCAGCAAAAGCGGGCGACCAGAAAACCCGCAGCGAAATTCACGACGCTATTGAGATGCTGGAATAGCTTTCGGCACAAGCAGCAGACGTTCGCGTGAATGTTGTTCAATCTTTTGCCGACTGAAAAGCAAGGGAAAGTATTTGCCTTCCGCCCAAAGCGGCAACAAATCTCCGTAATGGGGACCGAACGGTTGCCCCGATTGCCCCGGTACATTGATGGCTACAGAGTTATCCCAATTGCTTATATCCAAAATCTGCCGATAGGATGCGCCGGCATTCTGTTTGAACCTTGCGCCGCCCGTCGCGTTTACCGTATTGGCGTCGCCGCCCCGCGCTACAGATGGCAAATCGAAGAGATTATTTGTCAGCTTTCCTGGAAGTTGATGCTTGAATTCTGCGATATGAACATCACCCCAGCGCCATTTCTTCATGTCCGCGCCGAACTGTTTCTGTAATTCCATCAAGGCGCTTTTCAAAGAGACAAGCAGGGCTAAAGAACTGATTCCTCCTGCTGTATAAATATCCCCTCCAGTCCAATCCAATCCTCCCAGTTTTCTAATAATCTGCGATGGGGTAATGCGATTTTCAACCAACTTTAACACTGCAGGCTTTATTGACGAGTCAAAAACCCGAGGTCTTAATTCATTCAGTAACGCCTCAAAGATGAGCGCTGCCGTTGAATCTTTTGACAGGACATAATCCCAATTTAATAACATCTGCATAGCTTCGCGCATCATCGGGTCTGCATTTACATCTTTCATATCCTTGATGGTTCGCAAAAGCGGCACAAGTTCGCGGGCGACGAGTGAGGTTTCATCGTGTTGCAAACGCTCGAAATCGGTGACGGTGAATTTGCCGCCTTTGCTCAAGACCTCTTCGATGCGCCGAAAACGATACGGCAATGAGAATTCATAATTGAGTTGATGTTTGTAACCACGCGGCAGGATGTTGTGATTCGCCGTAGCGATAAATTGCTTCTTCGGATTGTAAAGACGCGGCAACGCCGAAAGCGGCAGAAAGCCTTGCCATTCGTATTCGCCCGACGCTCCCGGTACGGGCAGCAAGCCATTCCAGTTCTTTCTGATTGGCGCGAGTCCCGCCGCCTGCCAGCCGATGTTGCCGTCAACATCAGCATAAACTAGATTTTCCGATGGCGTTTTCCAGCGTTCCAATGCCTTCAAAAACTCCTGCCAGTTCTGCGCCCGGTTTAGCGACAGAGAAGCGAGATAACCGGCGCTTCCCGGTTCCGTGCCGACCCAACGCAACGCATAAGCGCGATATTTCGCTTTATCTTCATAAATCACTGCGCCGTTTCGGGTGAATTTCAACTCTAATTCAACATCATTTGCCTCCTTCACTTTCAAGCGTTCGCGCTCAACGCGCATCTTTTCCCATTTGCCTTTGTAGCGGTATTCGTTAGCGTTCTGCGGATTGATTTCTTCAACGTAAACATCCTGCTGGTCAATGCCAACAATGGTAAAGCCGAAGCCGATGCGCTCATTATGTCCGGCGGCGATGCCGGGAATGGTCGGTTCGCCTGCGCCGATAACATTCCAGCCCGGCGCGTTCAGATGGACAATGTAGCGCAGCGACGGCAGATTAATGGGGCGGTGCGGGTCGTTGGCGAGAAGCGGTTTGCCGGTTGCCGAGAGTTTGCCGCTAACCACCCAATTGTTGCTGCCTTCAATGTTGCCGAATGAGACGGGGGCGCTTGCCGCATTTGCCGCCGCCATTACTTTGCTGTCAATGCCCGCTAAATCAAGCCCGTTGGGAACGGTCAGCGTTGTGGGCGGGTCAGTCTCCAAAAGTTCAGCAGCTTTTTGAACGCCGACTAAATTAACAACCTGAGCGCGGAGAATTTCGCTGCTGGCGTTGCGCGTCATAATGTAACCCGCCATGCGCGTCAAACATACTTCCGGCGTCCAGAGTTCCGGCTTGATGCCAGTGATTTGAAATTCGATTGGCAGCTTGTCGCGGTTGGTTTCAATAAAGGCATTAACGCCCTTGACGAATGCTTCGATGATGCGTTGCGTATTAGGCGCGTAACTGCGCCACTCGGCTTCCATATCGCCGCGATAGCGCATCAGCCGAGCAAATTTGTCACGCTCAACATACGACGAGCCGAGTATTTCGCTGAGTCTACCTTCGCCGGTGCGTCGCCAGATTTCCATCTGCCACAACCGATCCTGCGCCGCAACGAAGCCTTGCGCGAAGAAGAGATCATCCTGCGAGGCGGCGTAGATGTGCGGCACACCCCATTCATCGCGCAACACTTCAACAGGCTTTGCGAGTCCCACCAGTTCGATGCGTCCTGAAGTCTGCGCCAGCGCGGCACGGGCTTGTTGTTTCAGGGCATCGTTATTTTGCGATGGAGTTGACGCTAAGATTGGAAGGATGAGTAGAAAGCAAAGAAGCGATGCGGCGATTCTTTTCATGGATTCTTCCTATGTATGTAAAGAGATTGAGCGATAGTCATAACCGAACCTGCTGACAACAGCAAGCGTTGGCTGAAAAAGTTCTCTGACGAGTATACTTTCAACTTTGTTTGGAATGCCGCATTTATGCGGAAGTCTTGCCAGTTTAAGATTCCGCATAAATGCGGCACTCCAAACTTGGCGCTCAAAAGTTATGCACGAAGAGCGTTATTACACAAAACTTGCCATAGCGTTTGTGCAGGGGAAACTCGGCGCAATGCCGGAGCTTTCGTCCGATGAAAGTATACAAGTCGGGCTTGATGCAGGATTGCGGTTGCACAAATTCAAACGCAATGCGGAATTGCCGCGGGTGCGGAAAGCTCTCGGTATTTTGCGCGGTCTTGCTCCTGAAACGCTACTCGATGTTGGTAGCGGCAGAGGTACGTTTCTTTTTCCTCTGCTTAATGAAATTCCCGGTTTATCCGTTACCGCCATGGAAGTGAGTGAACGCCGCGCCGCCGACCTTGAGGCATTGCACCGGGGCGGCGTTGAAAACCTCATGACGATCTGCGGCGATATTTCATCATCGGGACTGGCAGATAAGAGTTTCGCTGTGGTAACCATGCTGGAAGTGATGGAACATCTGGAAAATCCCGCAAGAGCGGCGGTGGAGATTGTCCGTATCGCGGAGCGTTTTGTAGTTATTTCCGTACCATCAAAAGAAGATGATAACCCGGAGCATATACACCTTTTTGATAGCAAGCGACTGGAAGCCCTATTTCATGATGCGGGAGCAAAGAGCATCAAATTTGATTTTGTGCTGAATCACATTATCGCTGTTGTGAAGGTGTGAAACTGGCGAATCTCTAAAGAAAGAAGCGACTCCTCACTGGAAGCAAAGGCTTCTAACTAGGAGCGCGGACGTCCACGTCCACATAGCTCAAATAGCGACGCTTTCGGCCTCGGCGCCAAGTTTCGCTTCCCAAACCATGCGGACGTGGACGTCCGCGCTCCCAGTAATAGTGTTCGTGCTCCCGGTAATAGCGTTCGCGCCCCTGATAGATATATCTTATGAGCAGACTTTATAAATATCCGCGTACTCATCATCTGGAAGGCTCGCGGCTGCAAGCGGGCGATGAAGACCTTGATGCTATGCCGTTCAAAAAGATTAAGGGGCGTTTCATCGTCGTTGAAGAGAAACTGGATGGCGCAAATTCCGGCATCAGCTTTTCGGCGGACGGTGATTTGCTATTGCAGAGTCGCGGACATTTTCTTGATGGCGGCGGACGTGAACGCCAGTTCAATCTCTTCAAGACATGGGCGAACGCTCACAAGCAGGCGTTATGGAATTTGCTTGGTAGTCGTTATGTTCTTTATGGCGAATGGCTCTACGCCAAACACACCATCTTTTATGACGCGCTGCCGCATTACTTTTTGGAGTTCGATATTTTGGATACAGAGGATGGCTCTTTTTTATCAACCGCAAGACGCGAAGAAATGCTTGCCGCATCGCCGGTTGTCTCGGTTCCGGTTTTGTGGTGTGGCGCGGCAAAGTCCCTCACCCATTTGCAATCACTTATTGCGCCGTCGCTTTATAAAAGTCCAACGTGGCGCGGCAACTTGCGCCAAGTAATCGAAATGCGCGGGCAGAATGTGGAACTGGTGCAGATACAGACCGGCAATTCCGATTTAGCCGAAGGACTTTATATTAAGGTCGAAGAAGAGGGGCGCGTTGTTGAACGCTATAAATACATTCGCGCCAGTTTTCTGCAAACGGTATTCGATTCGGGCAGCCATTGGATGGATCGCCCGATTTTGCCGAATCAATTACGCGATGGCGGCAATCTGTTTTCCTGATATTGCATAATGCCAATGGAAAACTTGAGGAGTTTGCTGTGTGAATAAGTTGAAAGCTGCGGCAAGGCATGATTAGATGCCATAGCGTTTGTTATTGCACCTGTACGCAACCAGCCAGCTAAATTTTTATCAACTAAAATTGTCCTGCTAAGATGAGGGAATGAATGGAAAATCTCTGGCATGATCTTGTTTATGGCGTTCGCACCTTACTCAAAAATCCTGGTTTTACTGCTGCCGCCGTTTTATCGCTGGCAATCGGCATCGGCGCAAACAGCGCCATCTTCAGCGTTATCAATGCCCTTTTATTGCGTCCGCTGCCGTATCAAGATGCCGAGCGTCTGGTCATTCTTTGGAGTCGTTCACCGGGATTAAACATTCCGCAGGACTGGTTTTCACCGGGGCAATATCTTGATGTGAAAACGCAAAATCAGGTCTTTGAAGATACGGCGATTGCCATTGGCGGCAGCTTCAACTTCACCGGGCAGGGTGAGCCGGAACACATAGACGGAGCGCGTATCTCTTCGTCGCTGGTTCCGCTTCTGGGCGCTCAACCGCTGCTTGGGCGTACCTTCACAGCCGAAGAAGATGTGCCGGGCAAGCCGCCTGTAGTGGTATTGAGTCACGGTTTCTGGCAGCGTCGTTTCGGCGGCAATCGTGACATTGTTGGACAATCATTGACCCTGAATGGTACTAGCTTCGCAATTATAGGCGTGATGCCGGCGAGCTTTTCTTTGAATAAAGAAATCTTTCCGGCGGTCAATGGCATCGAGACGGCTGATCTGTTATTGCCGCTGCCATTAAGTGAAGCCGCCCGGAACCGGCGAACCTCAAGTTGTACCGCAATCGAACCGACGGGTAAACCCAACAATGCCGAGTCTGACAAATGCGGCAAATCGGTTTTCTATCCCGCAATTTCAAATGGCAGCCGGAGCGCCAAGTTTTACCGTCAAGGTTGATGCGCGTGGTTCATCGAATCCGTCCGAGGTGGAAGCTGCTGCAAAAAGAGGGGTTGCCGCTGCTCGTTCTTCACTGGTACAAGAAGTCATGAGCGCCATGGATGAAAAGTACCGAGACCGTCAGTTAGTTGTTTAATTTAAGAAGTTAATTTGAATAGTGAACTTGTCATTATCCAAGCGGCTTTACCGATATGTTCGCCGTCAAGAATTCGGACTTTAGTTAAAAAAGCACGGTCGCCATCGGTTTTATTTTCAAGGACTAAAACCCTTGTTTTTGCAGTAACAGTAATGACCTTACCTTGCTGAAGCAATTCAAGAATCCCAAAACTGTCATTTGCTTTCGCGGCTTTGGCGAGTTCGGCAAAATCATCTGGCGTCATGGCGAGATAGGCCCGACCTTCTGGACTAACAACTTGTTTTTGCTCGCCAATTACCGGGTCGGGGTTATATTTTCTATCTGCTTCCTTTGCTTTATCGCTTGGCGAAGGACAGCCCGCTAATACTGCAACCGTTAATAACAAAAACGCAAATAGCAGTGTTTTATTGTAAGCCAGTCCCATAGCGGCGGGATTGTAGCACTAAATTAAAAAAGGCAAAAGGAAGTCAGGTAGTAGACGTTAGTACACTTAGCATCTGAGCGAGAACTTTAGATTGTGCAGAAGAAATATCTTCGGATTCTAAGGCACATTCAATGAGTGCAATGATAATCTCATCGGAAAGAACGCCAATTCTATTCATTTTGCCTGAAAAGTGCTTGGCTAGGACATCAGGTGCGGTGAATTCAAAAAATTGATCGGCGCGGCGGGCGGCAAAGGTAGACCCAATGGTGGCGTTACGCTACGAATAAGGGATTGCTGAAATCAAAGCGGCTGCAAGGGATAGGTGAATTATTAGGAATTACCAGCGGATTTTACAGATACGGCGGATGAGGACAGATGATCCGTCCCCATCTGCTGTATCCGCCGCATCCGCTGGTAATGTGCTTCACAATGCACACCGCTTCCCTTTGCTCTATCGTAAGTAAAGATCAGCTTTTACAATTGCACAGGCGAGCAACGGCTATTACTCTATAAATGTAGGGTCGAATGTGACCTTATGATTTTGGAGTAACGGAATGATTTTTTCTTTTGTGCCGCAGCCGCCGAATTTTCCTCTCGATTGGCAAGGCCTGACGGAGGCGTTTGAGTGGGTAGCGGAGATGCGAGGCTGCGAGCAGAGTCCGCTTTACCACGCCGAAGGGGATGTCTGGATTCATACCCGCCGGGTCTGTGAAGCGGTAATTGATAATCCTGAGTGGCGGGCGTTGGATGAAACCGCCCGTGCGGTTATCTTTATCGCCTCACTACTGCACGATGTTGCCAAACCCGCCTGCACTCGCACGCAAGACGACGGGCGTATTACCAGTCACGGTCACTCTCTTATGGGCGAGAAAGTGGCGCGGGAACTTTTGTGGGCGATGGATGTGCCGTTTCATTGGCGCGAACAGATAGCCGCGCTGGTGCGCTATCATCAAGCGCCCTTTTTTTTAATTGAACGCGATGATGTGCAGCGCAATGTCTATCGTGTCAGTCAGACGGCGCGTTGCGATTATCTGGCACAGGTGGCGCGGGCTGACGCTCTGGGGCGAATTTGCCCTGACCAACAACGCTTGCTTGATAACATTGGTTTGTTCGTTGAATACGCCCGCGAACACGACTGTTTGGACAAACCACGTAAATTTGCATCCGACCACAGCCGCTTTCTCTACTTTCGCAAAGCGAGCCGCGACCCGGACTATGCGGCTTATGATGATACGCGCTGCGAAGTGGTGCTGCTGTCAGGCTTGCCCGGTTCGGGAAAAGACCATATCCGCCGCCAGCGATTTGGCGGATGGAATGCAGTTTCTCTGGATGACATCCGCCGCGAATTGAAGATAGAGCCGACGGATAATCAGGGCGCGGTGATTGCCGAAGCCAAAGAACGAGCGCGACAGTTTTTACGCCGCCGCGAAAATTTCGTCTGGAACGCTACAAATCTGAGCCGTGAATTACGCTCTCACGCCATTGATTTACTTGCCGATTACAATGCCCGGGTGCGAATCGTTTACGTCGAAGCGCCCTTAAATAAGCTCTATATGCAGAACCGCGAACGCCAACATACCGTACCGGAAACCGTGATGAAACGGATGATGGAGAAGTGGGAAGTGCCGGATTTAACCGAAGCCCACCGCGTTGAGTGGATCGTCACGAATCACGAAACGATGTAATAGAAACGATAGGATTGCGAGTCAAAATTTAGATTCCAAGCGCCCGAACATCCGGCGAGTAAAAAGCGAGCCTACGCTCTTCTGTCGCTATGGCTTCGCGTACCAGATCGTTACCACAACCAACAACTTCTTTCGCCCATCGCAAGTTCCTCAAGAAGCTGTTAAAATGGGCTGCCGACGTAGAAGAAAACTATGGAAAATCAACCACCGACACCACTGCATATCTTTGAAACGCTCAATGCTTATCAACGCACGGCGGCATTGAAAACAGCGATTGAGTTTGACCTTTTCACAGCAATTGCCGATGGCACGAATACCGCCGAATCGCTTGCCGCAAAATGTGAAGCCTCAGAGCGCGGGATGCGGATTCTCTGCGATTATCTCGTCGTTATGGAGTTTTTAACCAAAGAAGAGAATCGCTACGGCTTAACGCCTGAGGCGGCGACATTTCTGAATCGCCATTCTCCCGCCTGCATCGCTTCTGCGGTTACGTTTCTGAACTCGGAAACCTTAGCGCAAGGCTTTCAGAATCTCAGCGCGGCGGTGAAAAAAGGCGGTACGGCAATCGAAGAACAAGGGACAATAGCGCCCGACCATGCCGTGTGGGTAGATTTTGCGCGAGCCATGGCTGCGCTACAGATGATGCCCGCCGAATTGATTGCCCAACTTATTGGCGCGGCTCAGATGGGCAATTGCAAAGTTCTCGACATTGCCGCCGGTCATGGCGTTTTCGGCATTGCCATTGCCAGACATAACCCCGATGCAGAAATCGTCGCGCTTGATTGGGCGGCAGTTCTTGAAGTCGCCAAAGCCAATGCCGCACAAACGGGCGTTGCTGACCATTACCGGACCATTACCGGCAGCGCCTTCGACGTTGACCTGGGCGACGGTTACGATTTGGTACTGCTTACCAATTTTCTGCATCACTTTGACGCCGCAACCTGCGAAGCTCTGCTCAGAAAGGTTCATGCCGCATTGAAACCGGGCGGTCGCGCCGTGACCTTTGAATTTGTGCCGAACGACGACCGGGTATCGCCGCCGGTTCCTGCCGGTTTCGCTATGGTCATGCTGGCAACCACACCGCAGGGCGACGCTTATACCTTTGCGGAGTATGAAGCGATGTTCAGCAAAGCGGGTTTTGCCAAGACCGCATTTCACAATCTGCCGCCGACCATGCAACAAGTTTTGGTCTCGCAGAAATAGCAATTGTCAGAAAATGAATCTGATCGCAGGAGGTAGCATAGACTGTAGTCTGTGTATGTTGGCAATCTCACAGGCTGAAGCCTATGCTACCTCTTCGGCTGAATGGCAGAAATACGAAGAGATTTAGAAGGATGGCGAAGAAGATAGAGCGCGTTGAGGTGCAACAGGGCTATGACCTGTGGGCGGAGACTTATGACACGACGCCGAATCCGGTAGTGGCGATGGATGCGCGGCATACGGTTCGGCGGCTCGCGCCGCAAGCGGGCGAGTTGATTTTAGATGCCGGTTGCGGCACAGGCAGGAATTTGCGCTCGTTGCTCGATGCCGGAAGTCCGCCAGTCGGTATGGATTTTTCTTTCGGAATGCTGCGGGTAGCCAAACGCAACTACCCGCAGGCAGCTTTCCTGCAAGCCGATATGCAGCAGAATTTTCCCTTTCAGCAAGGCTCATTTGATGCCGTCTTGTGCGCTTTGATTGGCGAACATCTCAGCGATTTACGCAAGGTCTACAGCGAAACCTTGGCGGTCTTGAAAGCGGGCGGGCGTTTCGTCTTTTCAGTCTATCATCCTGAATTGGCACTGGCAGGCAAAGAGGCGAATTTTGAGCGCGATAATATCGAATACCGTTTCGGGGCGTACCGGCATACGGTTGACGATTATGTAAATCTGCTTGCTGAGGCAGGATTTAAGACAATCAGCAAGTACGAATTTGTCGGTGATGAAGAACTTGTTGCAGAGATTCCAAAAGCCGCGAAGTATCTGGGTTTTCCGGTACTGCTAATTCTTGAGGCAAGGAAAGCCGCTTCGCTTTGAACCTAAAGATAGCTTCCGTCTCGCTCACTCGACTTCCACTTCAAGCTGAAAATTGCGATAGCCGACGACGCGGACGCGCTTGCCTCTGGCAATTGGCTTTGTTGAACAGGCGTGCCACAATTCGCCGCGCACGAAGATTAGCCCGCTTTCGTTTATCGCCGATTCGGCTCTGCCAAGCAAGCCGACAAAGGATGCCTCTTTCACCTTGCGCTTGATGTGCCAAGAATGCGCCGCGAGTTTTACCGCCAGCAACACTATCACCACAAGCGGCAAAGCAATTCCAAGCGTCGGTAAAAGGTAATCTTGATGGCTAAACGACTGCATCATTTCAGAATTGTTTAATCAGCAAAACGCCCGCTATCAATAGCAGAATGCCGACGACACGCCAGAGGGTAATCGGATGCGAAGCAAAGCCAAGCAGCCCGAAATGGTCGAGCAATACCGCGACAATCAACTGACCGGCAATAATCAAACCGACCAAAGCGGTGGCGCTAATCTTCGATGCCAACTCGGTCGTCGTGGCGATAAAGAACGCGCCGAGCATACCGCCAAACCAAATCCAGAATGGCGCTTTTGTGACCTCGCTCATCTGCGGCAACGGCACGCGCAACGCCAGCGCATAGACCAAAAGCGCCAGCGTTCCGACGATGAACGAAATCAGCGAAGCGAGCGTTGGATTGCCTACGGTTCCGGCGAGCCGCGAATTTACGCCGGTCTGCACCGGCAATGCCGCGCCCGCTAAAAATGCCAGTAGAATAAAGAGCCAAAGCATAAAGAGAGAGGATTTTAGCCGATTCGCCGGGTAATAATAAAGCTGTGAGGTAGCCTTTTTTCGGAACCATCTGTTTTTATGAACTCACATTACGCGACAAAGAGGAACTAGCGGCAACTTTCAGGAGCCGGCGTTAGAGTTCAACCTTCAGGTTGGTCGTAGATTCAAAAACAGACCCTTCACGAGTTCGACGAAAGCTTGTAACCAGAAAAGGAGCAGTGTGAGGTTTGCCAGTAATCACAATGGCTGTCTGCTCCAGCTACGACCAACCTGAAGGTTGAACTCTACCCCCCGCTCCTGAACGCGCTAGCTTGCCTCGTCGCCGCGTAACCTGAGTTATTCAGATTTTTTCTTCACCACGCTCAAGCGGATTTCCGATGGGCGCTGCTTTGAATGATGGACAGCATTGTGCGCGATGACGCCTTTGCTTTCGTCGTAGTTCTTGCCGCCGGTGTTCAGATTGCGGTCAAAGCGCGGGAAGTTACTGCTCGATATTTCAAGGCGAATGCGGTGTCCGGCTTCAAAGTAGTTGCTCGTCGTCATCGGTTGCAGCGTCACCTTGTAGACCTTGCCCGTCTCCATCCAGACCGGCGACTTATCGTAGCCGTTGCGATAACGCATTCGCTGTATCGTCTCGTCGAGATTATAAGCTCGCCCGTCCGGGTAAACATCTATCAGCTTGACGGTAAAATCGGTGTCTTTCACATCCGATGAGACATAAAGCGTCACCTCAATCGAGCCGCTGACTTCGATGCCTTGCGTTAGCGGTGCGGTGCTGTAGACCAGAATATCGGGGCGTTCTTCCATCTTGCGTTGATCGAATGCGCCGCCCTGCACGGCGTTGCCGGTGCAGCAAACATTGCCGCCATACGACGGCACGGGATTCATCGGGTCATAGTCGAATTTGTCAGGAGTATCCGTAGCCGGGGCGACATCGCTTAACACGCCGTCGCCGTTGAGGGTATTCGCCTTGCCACCGCTTGCGAGATATAAGGTCAGCGGTTGCGCTCCGGCAGGGGGCCAGGTCTCCGACGACTGCCACTTGTTCAGCCCCATGGTGAAATAGCGCACTTTCGGCATGGTTTCCAGTATGCGGTTGTTTTCGCCTTTCAGGAAGTAGTCGAACCAGCCGTAGGTCAATTCGTCGTAGTTCAATCGCGCATCGCCCATGCTGCGTTCGCCAACGACGGTGTTTTCAGTAGCGCGTTTGAAGGCGCAATGCAGAGTCGGCGCAATCACCGCATATTGCTGATTGGCAATCTCCGGCTTTGCCGTCTTTCGCACAAAATTGTAAGTCGCCAAGTTCGGTCCCGTTGATACGTCGTACCACGACATAAACCAGAAGCCCGGCACATTGATCTTCATGTTGTCATGCCACAAACCGCCCTTGTACCACGCCGGGTCATTCGGGGTACGCTGGATCATCGCGCCGCCGCTAGCAACCGGCATCCGGTCAGCGAAGATGCCATGCGGTCCGTCCACCGCTTTCATAATGTCCTGCACCGGCAGATGGCGCAGCGCCTGTGACCAGTCAACCGACGGTAATTGTTGCGCCAGATCGAATGATTTGGAAACGCGAAGCAACTCTTCTTGCGAGGTATTGGGCGGAAACATCGGGCGCACCTGATTCTGCTCGCCATAAAGCCAGGCGATGAAGAGCATCTGCACCGCGCCGCCGCGATACCAGTTACCCTGCTCATAATAGGGAGCGACGCGCCCGACGCCCGCGCCGAAACCTTGCGGAATCATTGCCGCAAATGCCGGATTGCCCTGTGCCGCCACCGCCAGTTGCCATTCAGCAGTTGACGAGCAGCCAATCGTGCCGACCTTGCTATTCGACCACGGCTGTTTGGCTATCCAGGAAAGCGCATCATCGCCGTCACTAAGCGGCGCACCGAGAATGTCATAATTGCCTTCGGAGAAGAAATGCCCGCGTTCATTCATCTGCACAAAGGCATAGCCGCGCTTGACTGCCTCAAGTTCCTTGCTCATGTCTTGGGGTGCGCCATTGCGAACATCCCAGAAATTGAAGTTGTAGGGATTGCGAACGAAGATTGTTGGATACTTTTTCGAGGTATCTTTCGGGCGGTAAACATCTGTCGCCATGCGCTTACCGTCGCGCATTGGAACCATCACTTTGCGTTCAACGATAGCCAGCGATTGCAATTCGCTTTCCAGCGCGTTGCGTCGGGCAATCAATTCCGGGTTTGCGGCGCTGCGTCCCTGCCCCATCAGCACGGGAAGCGAAACGCCGAGTGTCGCTGAGACAATTATCAAAATCCAGAATATTCTTTTATACATGAGCAACCTCCTTGAAAAAACTGCCAACGGTATGCGTCGGGTTTAGAATTACAAACGATGCGCCTGTCTTTCTATCGCAACCGCACCGCACAAGCAAGCGAATTTTCAATTGTCGCAAAACCACAGTCGCCGCTTTGCCTCGCTCTGTTCTGTCAATTCGATATATAATTTTTGTTTGACTGTAAAGGTCACTCATGGGCTGTGCTATGCCAGATGACTTGGCGACGTGAAGGACTTATGCTATTGATGAAGGACGCTGGACTATGACAACCGACTTTCAAACGATTCTTGCCTCTTCAGTAGAGACATTTGATGAAGGACTGCGATTTTTTATGGGCGAGGGCATCTTAAACCAAGAGTTGTGGCGGCTCATTGCTGATCTCGAACGGCACGGCATCGCCTACGCCGTCATTGGCGCTATCGCCTTGAATCAGCACGGCTACCAACGTTTCACTAGTGATATTGATCTGCTGCTCACCAAAGACGGCTTGCAGCGGTTTCACGACGAACTGGTTGGTCTGGGCTATCGTCCCGCCTTTCCGGGAGCGCGAAAGAGCTTTCGCACTACGACTCACAATGTCACCGTCGAGGTCATCACCGCAGGAGAGTACCCGGGCGATGGCTTACCCAAGGCGGTGGTCTTTGCCGATCCCCAGGAGGTCAGTATACCGATCAACGGCATTCAGACGCTGACATTGGCAAAATTGATTGAACTAAAAATTGCCGCCGGACGACTAAAAGACTTAGCGGATGTCGTCGAACTGATTAAGCTCAAAAATTTGACGCCTGAGTTTGCGAGCCAGCTAGAGGCTTCGGTACAAGGGAAGTTTACTGAACTTTATGAGGCAGCGAGACGCGAACAAGAGGGCCAAAAAGAGCGGGATTTGACTCCTTAAAGCGGCGCTCAAGGGCTGCGCCATAAAGACAAAACCACAATATGCTCGAACAGGAGATGAAAATAAACTGATGAATTCGTCAGACTCAAACCCCGGTGCGGCGACTGTTGATGCCGCAGAAGAAGCCGCCAGCCGTTCACATTTTATCCGCGATATAATCATTCAAGACCTCAAAGAGGGCAAACACGATGGGCGGGTGCAGACCCGCTTTCCGCCGGAACCGAACGGCTATCTGCACATCGGACACGCCAAAGCCATCTCTCTCGATTTCGGATTGGCAGCGGAATTTGGCGGCAAGTGCAATCTGCGCTTCGATGACACCAACCCGTCGAAAGAAGAGACCGAGTACGTGGATTCGATTATGGCGGATGTGCGCTGGCTTGGCTATGAGTGGGACAACCTCTATTACGCTTCGGATTATTTCGCGCAGCTTTACGAGTGGGCGATTCAACTCATCAAAGCCGGTAAAGCCTACGTCTGCGACCTCAGCGCCGAAGAGATGCGGGAGTATCGCGGTACGCTTACGGAACCGGGCAAGGACAGCCCCTATCGCAATCGTGCCGTCCAGGAGAATCTTGATTTATTTGAGCGCATGAAGAAAGGCGAATTCCCTGATGGTTCGCGCATCCTACGGGCAAAGATTGATATGGCGTCGCCGAATCTGAATATGCGTGACCCGGTGATGTACCGCATTCTTCACCTGGAGCATCACCGCACTGGCGACGACTGGTGCATCTACCCGCTGTACGACTACGCCCATGGGCAATCGGATTCCATCGAGAAGGTGACGCACTCCATCTGTACGCTGGAATTTGAAGATCATCGCCCGCTCTATAACTGGTTTATCGAACAGCTTGGCATCTTTTCGTCACAGCAGTTTGAGTTTGACCGCCTCAACATCACCTATACCTTGTTGAGCAAACGCAAGCTGCTGACGCTGGTGCAGGAAGGTCAGGTGGCGGGCTGGGACGACCCGCGTATGCCAACGCTATCGGGGATGCGGCGACGCGGTTACACGCCGGAAGCCCTGCGTAATTTTTGCGCTAATCTCAGCGTCTCCAAGACCCCGAACACCGTGCAGTTGTCGCTTCTGGAACACTTCGTCCGCGAAGATTTGAACAAACGGGCAGCGCGGGTGATGGCGGTGTTGAACCCGTTGCGTGTCGTCATTGATAACTACCCGGATGACACGAGCGAAGAGATGGACGCCATCAACAACCCCGAAGATGCCAGCGCCGGAAGTCGCAAAGCGCCGTTCTCAAAGGTTCTTTACATTGAGCAGGACGATTTCCGCGAAGACCCGCCAAAGCAATACTACCGGCTAGCGCCGGGGCGCGAAGTGCGTCTGCGCTACGGCTATTTCATCACCTGCAAGGATGTAGTGAAAGACGCCGACGGCAATATCGTCGAATTGCGTTGCACCTATGACCCGGCGACGCGAGGCGGCAACGCTCCCGACGGGCGCAAGGTCAAAGCAACAATTCACTGGGTTTCAGCCGCCCACGCTCTGGATTGCGAAGTGCGCCTTTATGATAGCCTTTTTACCAAAGAAAATCCGAATGAGGTTGCAGAAGGGCAGGACTTTACTGCCAATCTGAATCCGAATTCGCTTGAGGTGTTGACTGGCTGCAAAGCCGAGCCGAGCCTGAAAGATGCGGCGGCTGGCTCACGTTATCAATTTGAACGCTTAGGCTACTTCTCGGTAGACGCCGATTCAACGGCGGAAAAGTTAGTATTCAACCGGACAATCGGCTTGCGCGATAGCTGGGCGAAGATTGAACAGCGCGGCAAAAAATGAAAGGCTCTGCATCAGAGAACTAATCCTGCCACAAAGGCGCCAAGTCACGAAGGCGCACGAAGAATCTTTGTGAACCTTCGTGACTTGGCGCCTTTGTGGCGATATTGTCTACCCAAAAAAGATTGCCGTCCGCCGCAATTCTTTATATTCTCACTCTGCATCAAATTTCTGCTTATCTTCCCACTCAAAAGGAGAGTAGTGGTGCAAGGCGAGAGAGGAAGTAAAAGTTCAGAGTACAGCCTTCAGGCTGAAGGTCTGGCATTCTATACCTTCAGCCTGAAGGCTGTACTCTGAACGTCTTCCTCACTGCGCCGCCACTCGAAAGGAGAATTATGTTTCGACATTCGCTTATTGTCCTCGCCTTGCTCATGCTGCCGAGCTATTGCACCAACACTCCGGCTCAATCCGCAGCCGCTAAAAACGATTACAGCAAAAGCGAATCGTGGCTTTGTCGTCCCGGTAGACAAGATGCCTGCACGATTGATTTGACCACTACTGTCGTTAATGCCAATGGCAAACTGGCACAGGAAAAATGGACAGCCGACCCGAAAGCGCCGGTTGACTGCTTCTATGTCTACCCGACGGTTTCCAACGACACGACGGCGAACAGCGATATGAATGCCGGAGCCGAAGAGTTGTCGGTCATCAAACAACAGGCTGCCCGCTTCGGCTCGCAGTGCCGCGTCTATGCGCCCCTTTACCGGCAAGTGACCTTGACCGCTTTGCGTTCCGCGATAGCCGGTAAACCGATGGCGGCAGACCGGGCGCTCGCTTACAACGATGTTGTAGAGGCGTGGAAATACTATCTCGAACATGACAATCAGGGGCGTGGCGTTGTCCTCAGCGGGCATTCGCAAGGCTCCGGCGTGCTGACGCAACTGCTCCGCAACGAGATTGACGGCAAGCCGGTGCAGGAACGTCTGGTTTCGGCTCTGCTCATCGGCACGAATGTCTCTGTCCCGAAAGGCAAAGATGTTGGCGGCGCGTTTCAACACATTCCGCTTTGTCGTTCCGCCTCACAAACCGGCTGCGTCGTCGCTTATGTGACCTTTCGCGCCAACGTGCCACCGCCCGCCAACTCTCGCTTCGGGCGCGTGACAGGTACAGATATGGTAGCAGCTTGCGTCAACCCGGCGGCTCCCGGCGGCGGCAGCGGTGAATTGTACGCCTATTTATCGGCATCAAGAGGCATTGTCAGTTCCGCAAATGAACCTAAGCCCTGGGTGACGCCGCCGCAACCCATCACCACGCCATTCGTCAGCCTACCGGGACTGTTGACCGCCGAATGTGTCTCTAATGACAAAGGCTCTTATTTAGCGGTAACAGTAAAGGGCAATCCGGCAGACCCGCGCACCGATGAGATAGTCGGCGATGTCGTCGTCAACGGACAGGTACAGGCAGACTGGGGCTTGCATCTGATTGATGTGAATGTCGCCATGGGCAATCTCGTTGACCTCGTGCGCCAGCAAGCGCAAGCCTACAAGAAAAAGAAGAAGCAGCGATAAATTTCATGACGCATGACGCAATTCGATATTCAGCCCCGAAGGGGCAATGGCAGTAAGTTAAGAAAAAGTAGCGGCGTCCTGGGAGCGCAGGCATCTTGCCTGCCAGCCGCAAGCAGGCAAGATGCCTGCGCTCCCAGCCTTAACTTACTGCCATTGCCCTTTCAGGGCTTGGCTCACACCATCGTTTATCCCCAACGCGATGCGTTGGGCTATCAAACATCGCCCCCTTGGGGCTGATGCCCTTAGGAAAACCACCAATGAACCCGCAAGACTACTTGAAAGCAGTCGAAAAGACTCTCGCTTTAGGCAATGCCACCGAACACAGCTACCGCCCGACGCTCAAAGCCTTTGTTGAAGCGTTTGCCGCAGGCGTCACCGCCACCAATGAGCCGAAGCGCGTCAAATGCGGCGCTCCCGATTATGTCGTCCAGCGCGGTGACACGCCTATCGGCTACATTGAAGCCAAAGACCTTGGCGTAAATCTCGACAAGGTGGAAAACGACGAGCAGATGCGCCGCTATCTCGACGGTCTCAGTAATCTTATCCTCACCGATTACCTCGAATTTCGCTGGTATGTCAGCGGCAAACATCGCCTCACGGCTCGCCTTGCTACGGCAGCAAAAAACAAACTGAAAGCCAGCAAAGACGGCGCAACCGAAGTCCGTGAATTGCTCACTGCTTTTTTGAATGCCAAAGTGCCGACCATCGCCAACCCGAAAGAGCTTGCCGTCAAGATGGCGGCGCTGGCGCGGCTCATCCGCGATACTATCAATCGCGCTTTTCGGGATGAAGAGAAAAGCGGCTCGCTACATCAACAATTTGACGGCTTCCAGAAAGTTCTGCTGCACGACCTCAGCGCCGAACAGTTTGCCGATATGTACGCGCAGACCATCTGCTACGGCTTGTTTGCGGCGCGGTGCAATGTCAAAGGCGGTGAAGCGTTCACCCGTGAATCTGCCGCTTTCAAATTGCCAAAGACCAATCCTTTCCTGCGAAAGATGTTCAGCCACATTGCCGGACCCGACCTTGATGAGCGCATTGTCTGGGCGGTTGACGATCTGGCGGAACTCCTGAACCGTTCCGACATCGCGGCGATTTTGCAGGACTTCGGCAAACGCACACGCCGCGAAGACCCGGTAGTGCATTTCTACGAGACTTTTCTTGCCGCTTATGACCCGAAGATGCGCGAAGCTCGCGGCGTTTACTACACGCCCGAACCTGTCGTCTCTTATCTTGTCCGCAGCGTTGACCACATTCTGAAGACCGCTTTCGCTTTAGCGGACGGGCTGGCAGATGCCAGTAAAATCGCCATCAAAGACCCGCAGGGCAAAGGCAAAATCGAATCGCACAAGGTTTTAATCCTTGACCCGGCAACCGGCACCGGGACGTTTCTCTATGAAGTTATCAATCACATCTTTGCCTCGTTCAAAGACAATCGCGGCATGTGGTCGGGCTATGTGTCAGAACATCTGTTACCGCGACTCTTCGGCTTTGAGTTGCTGATGGCTCCTTACGCTGTGGCGCATCTGAAACTCGGCTTGCTGCTCGATGAAACCGGCTACGGCTTTCAGAGCGATGAACGCCTGCGCGTCTATCTGACGAACACGCTGGAAGAGGCGCACGAAAGGACGCGCTTGCCGTTGTTCGCGCAATGGCTGGCAGAAGAAGCAAACGCGGCGGGGAAAATCAAACAGGACGCGCCCGTTATGGTCATTCTCGGCAATCCGCCGTATTCGGGGCATTCGGCAAACACCGGACAGTGGATTGCCAATCTGCTCAGAGGCACAGACAAAGTTACCGGGGCAAAGACGGCGAACTATTTTGAAGTAGACGGCGCGACACTTGGCGAACGCAATCCGAAATGGCTCAATGATGATTATGTGAAGTTCATTCGTTTTGCCCAGTGGCGCATCGAGCAGACCGGCTACGGCGTGCTGGCATTCATCACCAATCACGGCTATCTCGATAATCCAACCTTTCGCGGGATGCGCCAAAGTTTGCTGGCAACCTTCGATGATATTTATGTGCTGGATTTACACGGCAACAGCAAGAAGAAAGAACACGCGCCCGACGGCGGCAAAGATGAAAATGTCTTCGATATTCAACAGGGCGTAGCCATCGGGCTATTCATTAAGCGACGGAACGAAAACAAGGAAACCGCAAACGTGCATCACGCGCATTTGTGGGGCTTGCGCGAAGTTTATGAGAAGAACACGGAGAATGAAGCGATGCTTACGGCTGGCAAATATCACTGGCTCTGGCAGCACGATATAAGCACAACCGAATGGCAGGAGGTCAAACCGCAAACGCCGTTTTATCTCTTCGTTCCACAGGATGCCAATTTACGCAGCGAATACGAGCAAGGAAAGAGCGTTATAGATATATTTCCTAAAACTCTATTAGGTCCAAACTCTCACAGAGACAGATTTGCAATTGCTTTTGATTATGAAGTTGCTGCGACTCGGTTGAGTGATTTTTCAAATCGCGCTCTATCTGATGATGCAATCAAGGAGAAGTATGATTTAGTAGACAATAGGGATTGGAATTTGAAAAAAGCGAGAAAAACCATTCCTGATAATGCATCGCCTGTGAAATGTATCTACCGTCCCTTTGATTTTCGTTTTATGTTATATGGCGAATTTGCCTTTGATTATCACCGCCCTGAAATTAACGACCACTTACTTCTATCAAACTACGCTTTGATTTCCACAAGGCAGACAAAAGAGAACTTTGCTGTCTTTGTTACAAATCAACCTGCCGGACAACATAAACTGGCGACACCTTATGATGGCAGCTATCTGTCACCTTTATATCTTTATGTCGAGAAAACAAAATCAAGTTTGTTTGATGACCACGAACCGACCAACGCGCCCGGTGGTCGTCGCCCGAATCTCGCAAAAGAGTTCATCGCCCGCTTTGCCGCTATGCTAAACCTCGCCTTCATCGCCGACGGTCAAGGCGATTTACAAACCACCTTCGCGCCCGAAGACATCTTCAACTATATGTACGCCGTCTTTCATTCGCCCGCCTATCGCAATCGCTACGCCGAATTTCTCAAGATAGATTTTCCGCGCCTGCCGCTCACCTCTAACGCCGATCTCTTTCGTTCGCTCTGTTACTTGGGCGCGGAACTCGTCGCCTTGCACCTGATGGAACATCACGCCCGCCCCATCACGCGCTACCCCGTTGCCGGAGACAACCTTGTTGAAGCGGTGCGTTACACCGAACCAACCGCCGACGCGCCGCAACATCGCGTCTGGATAAACAAAACGCAATACATTGAAGGTGTACCGCCGGAAGCCTGGTCATTTCATGTTGGCGGTTATCAGGTATGTCAGAAATGGCTCAAAGACCGCAAAGGCAGACAACTGACCTACGACGATTTGACCCATTATCAACATATCGTCGCGGCGC